>Ga0210040_10007354_pt1 | contig 13372 bp, 16 predicted proteins | sample CryGeyCG12114_NA_FD_185462 | JGI IMG/M metagenome (GOLD analysis project Ga0210040, IMG submission 185462) | Groundwater microbial communities from aquifer - Crystal Geyser CG19_WC_8/21/14_NA (SPAdes) (version 2) | ecosystem: Environmental > Aquatic > Deep subsurface > Groundwater | place: USA... | reverse complement strand
GATTCAATAGAGGTATATTCTATCTTGACAAGACAACATGGATTTCTGTGTAATGCAACAAGTCTTGTCCTCTTGTCAATGCTCACGGTATAGTATTTAGTAGAAAACAGTGAAAAAAAGTAGACGGTGATGGTTGATGGGGACTAGAGCTTCATTCCAGCAAACCATACTTCCTACCGGCTGCCTATCGCGACGTCGTTCTCTTTAGGTCGTCTTACTCTACGTCGCCGGTTTTAGGTCGCCGACTCGTTAGGTCGCTGACCCTTTAGGTCGCGGTTCTTTACGTCGCCCAGAAGGAAATAAGCATGCTAGAGTAAAGTAAACAAACAGATTAAAAATAATTATAAATAAATGTTTATGCTTTAATTACAATTAAGAATTTTTAAAAAATCATAAAAATTATCATGCAGAAAAATTAAATGACTTTGCTCTTTGGAAATTTGTGATGGAACTATAAAGAGCTAATATAAAATATTTATAATTGATTGGGTAATTTTTGTGCATGATAATTTTAATGATTTTTTAATAATTCTTAATTGTAATTAAAGCATAAACATTTATCTATAATTATTTTTATCTGTTTGTTTACTTTACTCTAGCATGCTCATTTTCTTCTGGGCGACGCAAAGAACCGCGACCTAAAGAGTCGGCGACCTAGCGAGTCGGCGACCTAAAAACGGCGACATAGAGTAAGACGACCTAAAGAGAACGACGTCGCGATACGCAACGCTTCCTACCAGGACCATATACATACTTTATGCCTTGACCCTGACAGGAAATCAATCTTCTGTTTTATGCCTCCAAAATTCCGTTTAGTTCGGATTTGTTAAATTGATAAATCGATGTAAGTGTAATATAGGCATTTTCCAGCAAATTTCATGAAAATCTTTAGTTGCTACTATTCGGGAATTACAAGTGTGTGCATGCCCAAATATTATTTGGGGCAACTTGAGTGGTTTCATGAAAATTATTATACTTCTAGAATAGCCACTATATTACCGTACAATACAAATTAGAGACTGAAACAAACTACGTACTTTAAATAATAATTATTTTTAATTTTCGTTAAAGAGATTTATAAATAACACGATACATGGACTCAATGATTTGCAGTCTCGGCAAAGTTTCCTGCAAAAAAATATGGAAATTAGAAAATCATATGAACTGTTAACATTATCATGAAAACTTTTGGTAAATCATAACTTACCGAAAAAATAGGAACGATTTCCCTATGCACAGAGTCAGGATGCTTTAAAATCACAGCTAAAAATGATACCACCCTTCGCTATAAGACAATGAATGACAAAAAATTACTTATGTGCAAGTAGTGCAGTACCCTTGCAGCTTCAACATAAGATTGATACTTCATCTTTCCTGCTTACCCTTTTTATAGTTTCAATTATTACGATAGATTTAATACTGGTTGATGGCACAAGTCTAACAGATTTTTTATTGCTGAGAACAGATTTCTGGGTGATTTGTAGACCAAACGCAGGGATGACAACTAGGGACTCTATAAGATAGTGAAAAATTAATAGCTAACGTCGTTTACTTAAACATATTCTGTGCTCCAACCATTAGCGAGGTCATTAAAGAGTTCATGTTCATAGACACAACTGAATTATACTTCACGTACCCGAAATCACTTCAAAAAAATTTGACAGCAAACTAAAAATCACGAAACCAAGAAAGACAACAATAGCTAATTTAGTTTTATGGTCCTCAATAATTGAGCTCAAAGTCCAATCATCCTCGTCAGCAAAACCAATGTAGAACAAATACACAGAAAAAAACAGAACGAAAAAGATTTGGACTAGACCGAAAGCCATCGTTCTCGATTTCGAAAACAACTTTGTCACGGAAAACTCGACAAGGAGATTCGAAGATTTCTTTGGACAATCTCCACCCTGAGCTTCAAGAGAAAACCCTGGGCAGTTTCCATTGCAGAAAGAACATTCATCTTGGATGATTGAGGAGCATTTGAAAATAATATTTTCTCCATAAATGTTCTTCACAGTTTCCTGCTTGACGACTTCCATTATTTTTGTTGAAGATTGATTTCACATGCTCACTGGCTTTAGAGAATCGATTTTTTCATTTTCACAAATGGATTTAATTGAGTGTCAACAAAATTCGCAAAATGGGACAAAAAAATATCAAAAGAAGGCAACAATTCCAATTCCAATACAAAAGTGAAGGATGGGATGTTGGGAAGAAAACAACGATTGAACTTTCTCCCTCCATTTCTTCCATTGAGTTGGAGTATATAATGTGCTGTGTATTGCTTCATGCCATGCAAAGAAAGTCAAGTTTCATGTGAGTGCATAAAAATTTCACTGCCTGAAATCATCGCAATTCAAGATATTGCTAATTATGCTAATATGCTATACAAGTTATCGATATGTTATATTCTGGGAGCATTCCCTTGCATTCTCTTGTTTTTGCTTTGACAGTTAGCCCAAAAATGATGTGCATGCAAGTCTTAACAGCTAAGAATTTTTGATAAATATGCACGTTTACATCTTTGACAATGGACATTCATTTCTTACGTACCACGGCAACTGTTGACAATATTGTAAGCACTTAGCAATAATGCGCACATCACGCGAAATTTTAAAATCTATCAATATTTAAAATCTTCCGTAAATGTTGTTAAGATACAAACCATGCTTTTCAAAAGCAAGAAAAAGGACGATGAACAATCCACTGGAATGGAAAAAGTTAGTAGTAGGGCAAGTGTACGAGATGAAGCTAGTAAAAGCAAAGGCAAAGAAAATGAGGGCGCTACTGCTATCGGTAACTACACGACGGGATTATGTAAATGCATATTTACTAGAGTATATTCGCATTTTTTATATACAATATAACCTTTTGCTTTGTAGACAATTCCGACACTGTCCCAGTTATGACATGCTCCCGGTGTTTTGAGAGAGTTGTTCCTCTACCAGATAAGTATCCCACCTGGAAGACTCATTTGATTGCGGTTGTTCTCTTTTGCATTGGGTACAGATAATGCGCAATAGGAATCCCTGCAAGTATGATTTATTTTTAAATTTTCTTTTTGGATTACATATAGGCTTCCATTCTGCGTATTTCTTCCATACTGCTGCGATTGCTGTGGAAAATATGTCCTACGCTGCCCCAAATGTGGATGCTATCTCAATCTCGGACTGACCACAGGCCGAAGAAGCACTGCACAAGACGGATCATCTGTGTACCCCTGTTAGGGAATTTTCACTGGAGGTTCATCTCTCATCCAAATAAACTTTTTAACTATTATAGTCCTGATTTTCAACGAATTATATTTATATATGGCAGCACAAAAAGTTATTCGATTTTCAATAAACAGTTTTATCTTATGCATCTCAAAAAGAACTATAAAAATTAAGTCCATAATGGTTGCATACATATTTTGTACTTTTAATTGAACGAAAAATGGGCAGCAATGTATATTATATAGTGTTTAGTGGAATAATGTTTTATGGGAGAGTAAAAAAAGGGGCGCAGTGGCAGTAGCTTTAGTACTTTAGTCCGTGCTTGGAAATTATACATAATTTTTGTGTGAAAATGCCATCCGATATTTGATGCATTAAATATCCCTATGTCGTGTACTCCAATTATGAACAAGCTTTCTTACTTCTACCTTCTACCTTGCCTTCCTACTTTACTTCATGTATAAGATATTTATATGCTCGCTGTTCAGATTTTTGATGAACTGTCATGTATTGAATGTAAAGGGCACTTTTTTTGTCCCATATTTATGTGAAATGTTTGTGCCCGGTAACCATAGAACCCCTGGCTATATTCTCACTCAGGGGCGTTCTGCATGTTGGGTGAGTAATAACTACAACTTGTGTACATACAAAAAGTAGTTGAAAAATTGTGTTGTTCCCCTCTATATCAGTTCATCAATTTGCTTACATATTTTTATGAATTTACGCATCAAAAATTCCAATCATAATATACCTTCGCCATTGCCATTGCATGTAAGTAGGTAAGAATGCCAAGTGAGGTTATCGTTACTACAGTGTCTGTGTACTGTGTGTACAGCAGAGAAAGTTCTAATTGCCAGCATTTTTAACTTAGGTTAACGTCTTCTTCACCATATATTCCCAATATTCTAGTAAGCTTGCTAAGATGACGGATACAGAAGAGTCTTCATGGATTTTCGACAGTTTGATAAACTTTCTACAAGGTCCAATTTGGAAAGTCCCAATCTTGGCTTTCATTGAGGATAGATCAGTAGGTAAGAAAAAGTTCCTTCAACACACTACTACACAATATGGCAAATACAGCTGATCAGTTAGTTCATAACTAAAAATTATCATTCTCCTTTAAACGCAGTGTTTGACCCAGAAAGCTACCACAATCTAACAGAAGACAAGGAAAGCGAGTACAGAAAAATCTACGAAGAGTATAAAGCTCTTGTTGACTACATGCTAACCAGTTTCATGGAAGATATTCAAGTGACACCTTCCCAAGTGGAGGCAGCATGTAAAGCACGGGAGGAGTTGTCGCTTTCTCAAGAATCTCGAATTACCAAAGACGCCCTAGAGGAGCTGTGGGCTGCCGAAGATTTTCAAACTTATAGACGTCTAATGACTCGAAAAAATGTGGAACTACAATTGCAATCACTCGAGCTTCTTGTGGCCAAATATGGCGTCATTAGTCCTTCCCTGTGCACTGGGGATATTGATCATGCAAATAGTGGGGAGGATGAGTTTTTGCAAGTTGTTATGAGGTTAGCTATAGTACACAAACTTATTGCATAATGCATGCATAATTTGATCAAACTAATATTGAACAATTTCTTAGTCAAATACTAGAGCAAGAGAAAGAAATTGTAGCAAAAGACAAAGGGAGCAAACAGAAGCAAGAAAGTGGAGAGGATGACGAGAGCTTGACAGGAGTGGAAATATTGTCCGTGGCGCCCCAACAACATCGAATGTTGAGTTCAGTGCGAAGAAAATTGGAAATGCCGGATCGTTCAAGCACAAACAGTACATCCCATGAGTCCGATACAGGGGTAGGAGTAAGATTTGATATGACGATGGGCACAGAAGAGATTGTAAAAGGTGGGGGTATTGAAGGTGCCGGCACTGCACTTTCTCCTCCCCAGCCCGAACAGGTTTTTTCGCTGAAAACTTCTGTATATTTGGTTATTATGTATGCGGCAAGTTGATAACAGGTTAGTAACATGTTCCGTGTGTTTTCAGGGTTGGACAGAAGAGGAGCTAGAGAAGAGAAAATCCTACCTGAGAGCACAGAGGGATAAACTAGTGGAATTGAAGAAAAAGGAAAGGGAAAAACAGTTGATACAAGAGGAAGCATCTACAGATCAAAGAAATTTGGATGGAGACGTGTTAAAAAGACCGAAATCAGCGAGAGCAGCACATCTTGCACTGCAGAGACCAAATGTCGTGGCAGAAACGAAAGGGGGTAAAAACAGCGGTCATCAAGAAAGATCCTTGACGGCCAGGAGAGCACTTGCGAACATTTTGAAACAAGAGCTTCTTCAGAGTGAGGATGAGAAATAAAAGTATGCAAGTATGCTTGATAGGAAAATGTGTATTTTGCTCTAAAAATAATCGGTGTAGTTAGTTGGCTATATTGGCACCTAAGTTTATTGAGTTGTGAAATTAAAAGCAGAAGCTTATGGATACATTAGTGTATAAATCTAGGAATATGAATGACAACTTTTTGCTGTCAAAAGACTTCAAGTATTATTTTGGTTTTGCATTGATAGCACATTTAAAATCGAATGGTACAACTAGCCAGGCATGTCAAAAATTAATCTCCGCTCACCCACAATAAAGAATTAAACGGGCTTTGAGAAAAGAACAGCAGTGTTTATAAGAGCAAGTATCAAATCATGTATTTATTTCTTATGATGGAAAGTCGTCCTCCAGACAGTACAACATTTAAATTTACAATGCCTTTTAAATACATAATAGCTTAAGATCCACCCAATATTATGTTAACACGGTAGATATTTTTTTAGACTTTCAACATGCAATAGAACTTATATTTTTACAACCTCTCGTGATTTCATGTTCAAGATACCCCCAACAATAACTTACAAAGTGACAACTAACATTGAATACATTTTCAATAGTCTGGTACAAGTATGGACTATGAAGATAAATATTAATATAGTTCACAGTCATATTTTACAAGAAAACAACGAAACAAAAGAGCAACTGCCCGCATTAAGTGGTCCGGTACGCAGAAAACCATAATAGAGATTTCATAGACCGTAGCAGAGATAAACATATAACATACACATCTACCAATTCAATTATACACCACGGGACAGTTAACAAATATTTAAATGGCTGCATTGTTTGATGCTCATGCTCATGTATTCATGTGCCGAATGAACAAAAATATTTCCAGAATAAATTTCAGGTGTTTCCTGAAAAATACCCAAAAACAACAGCCTTAAACCACAGCATTAACATAACGAAAGGTTAAAATTGATAGCTAAATAAACTATACGGTCAGAAAGTAAACAATTATACCCTCAGTTGAGTTACATTTCTTCAAATCAAGATAGATAACCATACACACCCCCAAAAGAGACTTCAATCCTAACGACACCCACCCATACCTACCTACCAACATAATGCCCTAACTGGAAAAGCCCTATGAAAAATCATATAAAAAGCACGCACTTTTACAACGCGTAGTAGTCTGATTGGCTACATCGTGTATGTTTCTCGAATGATTAATAAAATGCGAAAAAATTACTTTTAAAATCATCGTGTACGTAAGAATATCGTAGTGGTAGCATGAAAAATTCGTTAATGGCAGTATTAAAGAAGATAGTTAGATTACAAAATGTACATCTACGATCCACCTTATCATTAACTTAAGAAGATAGAAGTGAGAATATCAATTATGCTATGTTTGTTTTGTTTGTGATGATCATTCTAATCCTACTGTCCTAACTTTCATTGCCCACAAAACATTCAACTTGGCCAGCCACCCTTACGCCAATCCTTTCACATGTTATTTCAACCCTATCGTACAGTGTTTTGGAATCTAAACTACCTAATACTACCTGTACGTCGTAAAAACAATATTTACACATAGTAAACCCTAAATTTTACTTACACGAGGAAAAGTAGATAAGTAGAAACTACGAAAGTCGTGGTCTCTTGGCAGGATTAGTCTCCTCTTCTGTAGTGGTAACTTCAGAAGGAGAGCTTACAGCTGTGTCCACTTCTTCTTCAGGTTCTTCTTCGTCTGAATCTCCCTCATAGTCAACGAGCCCGATCTAAACACATAAAATTGACCGAAAGATATGTTCACTGTTCACCAAACGTTTTCGAACAAAAAATATATGGAAACAGTAAAGAAGGTCAACTTGTTTTTTTATAAGTACCTTTTTTAATGAAGGAGATGATGGACTTGAAGAAGTCGTAACAGCCGATAATGACGCCCCAGGAGGGCTTTTTCCAGTAACTTTTTGACTAAGAGACTCTGTTTTCTTATCTAGTAGTTTACCTGCAATTTAAATATTTATTTTATATTTTACTTAAAATTTTATATTTGATAAATTCGCAATTATAGTTCATTATTCCGTGTCAGCGTGTCTATACAAAACACAAGAAAGTACCTAGGGGCTAGGACATTCATAACCCATAATTTTGCTACAAAACTGAAACCATGAAAAATTGGCATACCTATTGAATCTAGTTCGGCATCCGGACTTTTCCTAATCACCATTTCAGGAGAATTACTGGCAGGAACTACACTATCTCCATCGTCCATCTCGTCATCATCATTAAACCACATTTCTTCTTCTTCGTCCATTTGCCGTGGGTCTCTGCGGAAGCGACTGGTTCCACTATTTCGAAGTAGACCAGGAACACTGCTGTCAATACCTTGATGTCGATCCTTTAGTCTGTCTTGATGCTGTTCATAACGAGCTCGTAGAGCCCTGAACGTTTGCACATAGTTTACTTGATCTAACAAGCTACTATAATTCTCGACCACGTGTGCCACTAACATTTTTACGTCTTCCTGCTTGATTAAAATTTTAAACGCAAGTTAGTTTTAGTAACGCAAACAAGCATGGCTTTATGACTTGACAATATTTGAAGTACATTGACAAAATTTAAGCAAACGTAGCAATTACGAATTACCGCTTTCATAAACTCGAACAGTTCAACGATAGCAGAATCTAATAAGTTGTAACGTCCCTTATTCCTCATAAAAGTGTCGATGACAGGGCCAAAAAGATTTCCTTTAACGATGTACCGATTATAAAGATCATCTTTGAGTGCAATAACTTTGCGAAGGAGACGGAGTGCAGCCAGTACTAGGAAAGTGTGCTTTGAATTCATCAGTACGAGTATGCGTCGTAACAAGTCTTTATTGATTATGTAGCTTTTTATGTGGTAGCTATGATGTTCAACACAGAAATTAAGCAGTTCTAACAGCAGCCACAGTAACTGAGCTGTTCCAGTATCTTCTTTTTCTGGTTTGTCTTTCAATGTGTTTCCAAGAAGTGGACCTGCACAAATTATTAATTTTAAACAATACTTTCTTTGACTGAACCTAAATATTAGTTACATACAGTATCCATTTCTAAGGATTGAAAAAATAAAATTGATTGCAGATCACACAAGTTATATATGAGATCTTACCGATCAGAACATGCATAGACTGCTTATAGAAGAGATTTAAAAAGTCTGCCTTCTCAGATTTATTTATGGCCGATAACATATTCTCTGGATCAATAAGAAGTCTCAGTACACCGCTTAGTTGTACGGCCCCTCCCATTTCTGGATCTTTATCATTTATTAACTCCTCAATAATTACGTTTAGAAGCAGTTGATCCTGCAATGAAGTCAAAGGTAAGTTAGTATTTTTTACACGCAAAATAGAACAGCGTATATTATCATGAACAACAACAAACCAACATTAACATTATGGAACTTACGTCGTCAGCATCAGCCGCTTGGTGAAGACAGTATTCTCTAACAATTGTTGGAGAAAACTCAACGACAGCATTCAGTACATCAAAAGCTGCTGATTTGGCAGCCGCATCAGGAATCGGAAGCGACATTTCTAAGGCCTGCAAAACGCCGTGATTGGTCAGCGTCTGGAAAACAGTCGAAATAAAATACTAACGTTACAGTATGAAACGATCAAATAAAACTATGAGGCAAGCTAGAAAAAGTTTCGAAAAACAATCGTGATCTTCAGCTCTCATAATCTTAAGCACATCGGGGGCCACAATCTTTTCTAAGCAAAGGAAAAACAACTTGATAGTCATTTATCACGAGGAACCCCAGAGTAAATTAAATTAACCCACCCACTCCCACAGGAGAAAAAAAAAACAAGCGTGTTCCCCTTGCTGAAAAGCCCCCCCTATGCCACAGCGCGTGATAGTCATCATCAGAACGAATATTGAAAAAATAAATCCATAATTTATTAATGCTAATTTAATATTGCGACCTGGAAACAAATTACCTTATAGAAAGCCTCTCTAGCTTGGGGTTGTAAATTCTGAGCGAAGGCACAAAGCTCTTTTAGAAAGAGGGTGAGATCTTTCCGTCTGAGATGTGGTGTAGATTCATCAGTCAATTCAGAGAATAGTTCTTTAAGAAGTTTTTCATCTTCTTGTATTAGAGTGACAATTTCAACTTTGTTGAAAAATATAAAAGAACTGAGAGTGGAAAGCATATTCTCTTCAAAAGCAGTTGGAGCTGGCAAAACAGCATCATGGATATATTGCACTCGGTATGTTTGATGAATTTTGGAGACGAGCTCTTGATTAGATATCTTTAAGACTTGACGAAAATTAGCTATTTTCCTTAAATATTCTCGATGCTTTTTGGGGACAGGAACATTTGGGTCATACTCCAGACATCCGACAACATCGAAAATTAAGTCGTCTGTGAACATGACCTCAAATATGGCATTTTTGTTCAGAAGGAAAATACTCCGGAATATATGGTATAGGTGATGTAACGCTGGTCTATCTTCCAAGTCTTCAGCTATTCTAAATACTTCTACCAATTTTCTGAGATATTCGTCTTGTTCCAAGGCGATTGATAGCTTTTCTCGACGCAAAGGCACAGTTAGACAGCTAACCACTAATTCATGCAGATCTTCAAGTCTCGATACTTCGGGGGCAGGCAGTTCTATAGGCGGCGCAGGGTCAGATACATCTTCAAAACGCTCGTCTTCAGATTCTTCAATAACATCCTATTACAACATTTGCAAATTCAAACAAATTGGTTTTAGCTTGAAACTTTCTATAAACAATCATAGCGTTTTTCCATGAATATTGAATAGAAGGAGTTTACTGTTCTATCGGTTCTAATACATTAAAATTAAACAGCGTGGTAACATAGATGCCACTGATTTCAGAAGTCAAAAAGCCTTACTTTCAATACATTTTCGAAAACAAGTCACTTGATCATACTTTGACCTTGAGCAAGGACAAGGAAGGAAGAACTAACAAATAACCGTTAAAAATAATGATGTTGGAGCGTATAATTTACCTGTGTGATATCAACGGATGGATCTTTCCCCTGGACTTGGCAAATTTTCTCCCATATTTCATCACAACCAGCTTTTTCTTGAAAACTAAGCGCTAAGTCAAAATTATCAGCCTCGGACCATACGATCAGTGTATCTTGTTGCTTTTGATACGCTGTATCAGGCTGGATTTTTGATTCTAGGATGAGCGAGCCTAAAAAAACGTTTTACATGTAAAATTTGTGAAGACAGAAACATTGTTAGAAACGCATAGAAGTTTAAAAAAAATAAAGATCTTCAGCTCTCATAATCATGAGCACATCAGGGGCAACAACATCTTTTCTAAACAAAGGGAAAACAACTTGGCCCAAATATTACAGTCTCCCAGAATTAATTTAAACCCATCCCCACAACAAAAAAAGGGCAAGTGTGTTCCCTTTGCCGAAAAGCTACCCTTTTGCTAGAGTGAATTTTCATCATAAGAATCTAAAATTTTCGTAGTCAATTAATTTAACAAGTCGGAACCAAAACTAGGAACAATTTATAACTACACAGTAACTGAAAGCAATGCTGAAAGTTGAGAGAATTTTTCGAATAATTTTTAAGTTTAATAAGAATGACGGCCCACGGGCAGACAGCCAAAACTGATGCAATAAAAGTTAGAGCAAGCACATACAGTCGTAAAGTGGAGGGAGGGGAGGAGTATCAGTTGCTGGTTTTATTATCTTTGGTGGTTCATGAAGTATATAGAAATTACCAACAAAATTTGATGTTTAACTTACACTTACCATCAGACTCAGCTCTGACTAGAAGAACCATTCCCTTCAAACGGTCAACATAAGATGAAGTTACATGGCCCGTCCCCCGATCGTCCCATTGCCGTTCAGTGTTCAACGCATAGAGTTTCACTCTTCTTCTCGTGTCCGTCATGTCGAGAATTTTTTAATTGGTGACGACCTTTCGTCAGCCCAAACGAGAAATTTAAAATCAACGCTTTACTGCTCCCTTATCTTCATTCTCTCTCGAATCAACTGTAACTGTAAAATGGAACCTACTATTTATTAAATCATTTCTTCGACACTGACAACTATATACTTGACATATCCCTTTAAAAGCAAGTATATGTAAAGAAGCTATATTCAAAGCGGCCACGACAATATCCTGAATCAAGATGTCTTTAAACCGAAATATTGAATTTGTGAAATTTTCCACTCAATATCTAAATAATTCCATTAGAATGACAAAAATTCGTATATAATTCTAAATGAACCAAACTTGTTCATGTCGGTCTGTCAGATTGTACAATTCAGCAGAATTCAATTGTGACCTTTTGATTAGTTCTTCTATTCCTCTCATCAATGATTCTACAAAGAGGAGGATCTAAGGAATACTTTTATATTTTTCACAACTGACATCATAAACCAACCGTAATTTTCCAAATATGAAGCATTCTCTCCCTCTCCCCGATAAATCTTTTTTTCATTCCAATCAAACAATGGGTGGAAACTCAAGATAATCAAATGAAAGATTAAAGAAGTCTTTGCAAATTGTGATCAATAAACGAACGCAAAAGAAATACCGACTCTACAAACCATAAACAACCCAAACAAAATGCTACTCACACTCACCGTATTCACCGCACTACTGCACAGTTAAAATCTATCTAACACAACAACAAAAACCCTCAAACAATTATGGTCAAACAATTACAAAATAATGCAAACCTTAGATTCTGACGTAAGAAGGATCTCTTGAGTTTCTTCCGTTTAGTCTTTTTCCTGCCTCCTCAGTCAGTCGCTCAAGAACTGAATTCACTGAATACAAAATCAACTCTGTCTTTCTCTCTGTCTGACGAAATGATATGAGAGAGAGAGAGAAGATTGAATAAAATTCTAATTATCAGTCGCTGGCAGGACAGAATTCTCCGCCTAAAATACAATATCCGTGTCCACTTGTCAACCTCCTACATTCATCTGAAGCTTAGAGCAGTATTCATACTATGGGCGGAAAAAATGAACCACACAACAGCGAAAGATCCCAATGAAAGATGGATGGCTTATGACCAATAGCGGCACAGTTTCGTACGCATTCGCAAACTTGGGCTTTATACTCTACCTATGGTCTTACTGTGCAACTAATTGAACCCGCTGTTATAGCAATTTCCCAATGTCTACTAGATGGGGCACAGGGTGTCAAGGCCATTTCTTCTCTTGTTTTGGCTTCGAGTAAAAGCAGACAATTTTGTTTACTCTTTACTGCATAACCTTCGGTGTCTATTAACGAAAAATAGTTGTTTGTTTGTGTACCAATACCAATCACATTTACAACTGAGCTACGACGGACGGCAGACGGTTCCCACTTTTTGTATAACATTTTTCACGACATGCATTTCCATGATTGAAATTAAGGACCACATAATGAAAATTGAGCATGCAGACATTTCATAAGCATATGCCAGGCTACCCTTAATTGTAAATAAACCAAAATTTATCGAAGAAGTTGTTTGAAAGTAAACAGACAGAAAAATAAACCGTAAAGAGAGAAACAGATTCAAGAATACTTATAAATAAAACTAGCCGGGCCCACTGGCGACTGGCCTATGGCCAAACTCACTCTTTCGAGTACAAGTTCTAACTAAAAAAATTTCAATGATCCAAAAATTTTCTGACGTACGGAAAGTTTCTAGAATGTGATAAAGCGGCTCTTCAGGTATCTTTTAAATTAATTTTTTTTTGCTTTATCACAGTCTATAGTTCATTTCAAAGTAAAAAAAAGTTGCCCCATGTTATTCGGCTATCCCCGACAAATGGTCGATTTATACAAAGTAAACCACTAAATCTGTAAAATGTTGTGGCAACAATATTCATTGCTCATT
>Ga0210040_10007353_pt1 | contig 13373 bp, 12 predicted proteins | sample CryGeyCG12114_NA_FD_185462 | JGI IMG/M metagenome (GOLD analysis project Ga0210040, IMG submission 185462) | Groundwater microbial communities from aquifer - Crystal Geyser CG19_WC_8/21/14_NA (SPAdes) (version 2) | ecosystem: Environmental > Aquatic > Deep subsurface > Groundwater | place: USA... | reverse complement strand
GTACAGGCGCTGGAAACAGAAAAAGCCGACCAGCAGGAAAAAGAAAAAACGCTCACAGAGCAGTTGGCTGGCTTGGAAACCCAAATACAAGAGCAGCAAACGTTATTAATATCGGCCCAGGCCGAACAAAATGCTTTAAAGCAGGAATCAGAGCAAAACAGCGCTACCTACAAAACGCAGGAAACCGAACTGATCGGGCAAATCAACTGCTTAGAAGAAAAGCTCACGGCCCAAAGCACTTTTATCGCTACCGTACAAGCCGAAAAAGAAGCCATAAGTATCGCTTTAAAACAACATACGGCGGAGTTGCAGGAAGCAAATAAGGCTAAGAACAGCCTGCAATATAAAATTCAGGAACTGGAAACGTACATTGCTTCTCAGGAAACAAAAGAGCAGGCGCTAACCCGCCAACTTGCCGAATTAGAAGCAACTTTGCAGCATCAGCAACCGGCGCAGGTGGAGATGGAAACCCCAAAAGAAGTTATGTATCGGGCAGCGAAGCCTATTAAAGCTTCTAAAACCGCAAGCGAAACCAAACCGGACAACCGGATGGTTGCTCCCCAGGTAAATGAACGGGAAACTAAGCTTTTGTTAAAAGAAAATGAACTGCAAAAAGAAATGGGCCGGCTTAAATCTAAGCTTAGTAAAATTGCTACCGAACAGCCTTTTATAATAGAAGAAATTGTTTTTTTCACTTCCAAAGACGGCAGTGAAGGTGGCCACTCGTTTGCTTCTCATAAAATTAAATACTTGTTCCCGCGCCTGCGGGTAATTATGCTGGCCGATCAGCCGGGTAAAATAAAGCTACTGGCTAAATATATTAAGCCCAACGGCGAATTAGATTTTGATATGCGTATTTCTCCCCGGGGGTTTTCATTTTCCGAAACGGTTAGCTATACTCCCAACGATGAATATATTTATTTAGCGGGCTGGGGAACTGATAAAGAAAATAACTTTGCCGTCGGCGAACACTCCTTGGAAATTTATAACGAAAGCGGACGGCAAATTGGCAAAGCCAAATTTAATATCGTTAAAAAATTACTGCGCTTCACCGAAATGTTTCAGAAGTAGATACGTTTTGTTTCCTTCCGCCTTAACAGGAAACTCAACTGCCATCTGCAAATAATATTCCGGCTGCAAGGCCGGAATTTTCGCTTATAAATACAATGACAGAATGAATGTGTGAATGATTTTTTGATTATCAACTTTTTATAAGCTTATTTAACTTAAACTAATTTTGTCCACTTACTTAAGCTATTTACAATCCATCTATTTCTCAAAAGCCGCGGGCAAATTATATCTCTGCCGATTATTAATAAAAGTATTCGTTATCTTTAAAACCTGTAATCCAGATTTTATTACCAAAACAATTATGCTTCAGAATTTTTTCAAAACAGTAGTTTTTCTCTGCCTTGTTTTAACCTCGTCTTGTTCCAGTGCCCAGAAAACACCCCACCCGGTGCTGGTAAAGTCTTCGCCCGAAAAAGCAGGAATGAGCGAAGACATGTTTAAACAAATGGACGCCGCGGCCGCAGAATTTTTAAAGCAAACGCAAAACCCCGGCGTTATTGGTTTTATTGCCCGCAATGGCAAAGTGGTATATCAACAGGCCATTGGTTACGATGATATGGAGGCCAAAACGCCTTTAGAAGAAGATGCCATCATGCGCATTGCTTCGCAGACCAAAGCGGTTACCAGCGTAGGCATTATGATGTTGTTTGAAGAGAAAAAGTTTTTGCTGGATGATCCTATTTCGAAATACCTGCCGGCTTTCCGGAACCCTACCGTGTTGGTAAAGTTTAACCCCCAAGATACTACCTATACCACCAAACCGGCCCAAACCGAAATTACCATCCGGCAGTTGCTCACCCATACTTCGGGCATTAGTTACCCCACCATTGGTACGCGCGAAGCTACAGCTATTTATGCCAAGGCTGGTATTCCGAGTGGTATTGGTACGCCAAACGGCAAACTGGCCGATGCCATGAATAAACTGGGAAAGCTGCCGCTAATGCACCAGCCGGGCGAAAAATTTACGTACGGCCTGAGTACCGATGTTTTGGGTTATTTAATTGAAGTTGTTTCGGGGCAGCCGCTCGATGTGTTTTTCCGGACACGCATTTTTGAACCGCTGGGTATGAAAGATACTTATTTTTATCTGCCCCAGGAAAAGCAAAACCGTTTAGCCATTCTCTACACCGAAGATGCCAACCATAAAACCGAAAAAGTAACGGCCTCAAAACATCCCATTAATCCGAATTACCCGAAAGTAGCGGGCACGTACTTTTCCGGTGGTGCCGGACTTTCTTCTACCATTCAGGATTATGCTATTTTTCTGCAAATGCTCCTGAACGAAGGTGAATATAACGGCAAGCGTTTACTGCGCCCCGAAACGGTGCAACTGATGGGCACTAACCAAATTGGCGATGTGAACAACGGCGACGATAAATTTGGCCTGGGTTTTGGCATTACTTCGGCTAAAACTGCGGCTCGTTTGGGAGTATCGGAAGGGAACCTGGAATGGGGCGGTATTTTCGGCACTACGTACTGGATCGACCGGAAAACCGGCATTATTGCCCTGCTTTACTCCCAAAAATATCCCAACAGTTACGGCAGCATCGGCGATAAATTCAAGTCTTTTGTTTATCAGGCCATAACAGAGAAAAAGGAAAAGGTTAAATAAGAAATAGCCTAATTTTTCCAGTATACCCGCTGCCGTAAAAACCGGCGGCGGGTATTTTTTTGCCGGTACACCAAAAGATTTATTTAAGCCCTACTACTTTGGTTATAATCTGGCCGTCGCGTTCATAGGCACATACAACTTGCTGTCCGTCCGGCAGCATGGCTAATTTAGGGAAAGTGCCCTTACCTAGACTGGTTGCTGCAGCGGCATGGGGCGCCAGGATAAGAATATTGCCCTCGTGCTGCCACGCAATGGCTGCGCCTAAGGCGGTTTGTACGATAGCAGGTGTTTTCCCCGTACCTAATTTCTCTTCGGGTTCGCCTGGTCGCGCCAGGTAAATATCGCTTTCGCGCCGCCAAACGGTGGTTACTTTACCGCTTGCCTCCGCAGCCAGATCGCCGCCGTCCATGGGGCAGCCTTTCAGAGGCCAGGAGCCCTGGCCCAGCTTTTGCGCCGCCCCGAATGTCCGGCCATGATCAGCAGAAGAAATCAGGTGTAAATCGCGGTTGCCAAGCAGCCAGTTGCGGAACTGTACGTGTACGTTACCCTGGTTATCGGCAATAATACCGGGTTTACAGCACTGGCACACAGTTTTATCGGGCGAAGAGTAAATAAGCTGATTTTTATGCCAAGTGCGGCCGCCATCTTGGGAGCGGGCGCCATATATTTTATTTTGATTATCGGCCCGCATATCCAGCCAAACCGCAAAGGCATTATTTTGGGCACCGGCAGCTACGGCCACAAAGCCTTCTTTGGCTACAGTATCTGCATCGTTTACCATTACTGGTTTGCCCCAGGCAGCATTTTGCTTATGCGCTAAAGAATACGTAAAAATATTACCGGCAGTATTTACGGCCGTTATAAAAGTAAAATCCTGGGTACTGGCCACCTGGGGGCCGCAGCCCATACCCAAACTCAACTTATTTAAAGTACCTATTGCTAATGGTTTAGAAAAGGTATTGCCACCATCCGCCGATGCGGTATAATAAATCTGGTTGCCTGCGCCGTAGGTTAGTTTGATAGTGCCGTTTTTATCTACGCAAATATCCGGCTGCTTACCTGCACCCAATATATTTTCCGGCTCCGGATGCCGGGTCACAAATCCCGTCTGGACGGCAAACAACAGCACTAACAACATCCAACGTATTTTAATTTTCATGCCGTAATTAAGTTAGAGCTAAAGAAACCAGGTACCACGAATAAGAATAAAAAAGCCCCGGCAAATCGGGGCTTTTATTAATAGATTTTGTTAAACTTTTCTCCTGATTTTATGCCCGGCAGCAGCGAAGTACCAGATAACCAGGTAGCAGGGCACCATAATCCAGTAGGCTTGCTGGGTACTGGTTATATCTGCTAACCAACCGTAAAGCAAAGGAATTAAAGCTCCGCCCGCAATGGCCATAATCAAATAAGAAGAACCTATTTTGGTAAACCGGCCCAGATCGGCAATTGCCAGGGGCCAGATGGCCGGCCACATCAGCGAATTAGCTAAGCCTAGCAGCGCAATACATAAAACTGAGATATAACCACTGGTTAAGATAGCCGCTAAGGCAAAAATAACGCCCAGTATGGCTGCTACTTTCAGGGCGGCCGCCTGCGATATATACTTCGGGATGGTAATAATACCAACTATATAGCCTACAATCATAGCAGTTAGGGTACAGGTGGTAAAGAATTTGGCGGTAGCCAGATCTATGCCCTGGGAAGCCCCATAACTAATAATGGTGTCGCCGGCCATTACCTCTACCCCTACGTACAAAAATAAAGTAAAAGCTCCTAAAAGTAAGTGCGGGAACTGCAGAATACTGGTTTTACCGCTATTGGCGGCGGCCACAGCTTCATCTTCCTGATCGGTATCTACCTCGGGTAAGCTGGAGAAAACAATTAATACGGCCAATAACATCAATACCCCGGTCATAATCAGGTAAGGCGTAATTACCCGGGCGGCCAGCGCATCTAATTCGGCGGCTTTTTGCACGGCGCTTAAACCTCCCAAACGACCGGTAATTTCATCAGCATCGTTCAGAATAATGGAACCCAGAATAATAGGCGCTATGGCACCCGCTATTTTGTTACAGATTCCCATAATACTGATCCGTTTGGCGGCACTTTCGCGCGGACCGATAATGGTGGCGTAAGGATTTACTGCCGTCTGCAAAACCGCCAGGCCGGTTCCCTGGATAAATAAACCCAATAAAAACAGGCTATACAGCCGGGTACTGGCGGCCGGAATAAAAACCAAACAACCTAAGGCCATAATAATTAGCCCCGCCGACATGCCTTTCTTAAAACCCGTTGCTTTTAAAACCCAGGCCGACGGAATAGCCATGACAAAATAAGCAATATAAGAAGCAAAGGCTACCAGGTAAGATTCAAAGTTATTTAACTGGCAAGCTATTTTCAGGAAAGGAATGAGTACCGAGTTCAGCCAGGTTACAAAACCAAAGATAAAAAACAGGGCGCCAATAATAGAAATAGATTTAACGTAGTCGGTAGCGGTGTTTTGAACTGCCGGTGCCGTTTGGGGAGAAGAGACGTTTGCCATTTAATTTTTCAATTTGCCGGTTAAAATATTAAATCTAATTCTATAAAACTAACTTTTATAAATCAGACTTTTTTTCTGGCTTGTTTCTGTTGTAAATAGTTGACTAAAGCTACAGATAAACACCATAAAGCGTTTCTTATTAATATTGAAAAGCAAAGTATCCCGGACTTATCACCACCAATAATATTTAACGATAGCGATAAACACACACGCTTTGCACGCTTAGGACTGTTATTTATCCCGGATTATGCTTTAATTGCTACCGCTCTTTTATTATTCAAATTTTTAAAACAGTATGCAGGTAATTATAGGCGTTGATATAGGTACCACCAGCACCCGGTCCATTGTTTTTGATCTGTCCGGGAAAGTTTTACAGGCCTGTTACAAAGAATATCCGATACTAAACCCGCACCCTACTTACAGCGAACAAGACCCGGAAGAAGTTTTTACGGCCGTGTTATCTACGTTAAAAGACGCGCTGGCCAGCGTAAACCAAAAAGAGTTGCTGGGAATTAGTTTTAGCAGTGCCATGCACAGCCTGCTTTTGGTAGATGAAGCCGGCAAGCCGCTTACCAATGCTATTATCTGGGCCGACAACCGCAGCCAGCCACAAGCCGACGTTTTACGTGAAACGCCGGCGGGTAAACTGCTGCACCATAATACCGGCACTCCCGTGCATCCCATGTCGCCACTTTGTAAGTTAATATGGTTGCGGGAGCACGAACCCGACCTGTTTAACCAGGCCACGAAGTTTATATCGATCAAAGAGCTTGTCTTTTATCGATTATTCGGCAAATATTTAATTGATTTTTCTATTGCTTCGGCAACGGGTTTGTTCGATATCCGGCAACTAAACTGGTTTGTACCGGCCCTGGCTTTGGCCGGAATTTCTGCCAGTCAGCTTTCCGAACCCGTAATACCTACGCACCAGGAAATTGCCATAAATTTCGGCTATGCGGCCCAAATTAACTTAACGGAGCCGGTTCCTTTTATAATAGGCGCCAGCGATGGTTGCCTGGCTAACCTGGCACTGCAAACCAACAAACCCGGCGTAGCGGCTTTAACCATTGGTACCAGCGGCGCCATCCGGGTTATTACGCCCCAACCGGCCAACGATTTTCAGCAGCGTTTATTTAGTTATATTCTTACGCCCAACCAATTCATAGTGGGTGGCCCCGTAAACAACGGCGGCCTGGTTTTGCGCTGGTACCGCGATACGTTTGGCACCACCGAAAAAGCCGCCGCCCTGGCAAAAGAGCTGAATGCTTATGACCTCTTGCTGCAGGGCGCGGCCAACGTGCCGCCGGGAGCAGACGGACTTTTGTTTCTGCCTTACTTGTTAGGCGAACGGGCCCCGATCTGGGATGCCCGGGCCCGAGGCGTTTTTTTCGGCATCACTCCTGCTCATACTAAAGGCCATTTTACCCGGGCTTTGCTGGAAGGTATTATTTATGGCATTTACCAGGTAAGCCAGGCGCTGGAAGAAATGATAGGGCCTATTCAGGTAATTTATGCCAACGGCGGTTTTGCCCGTTCGGCATTCTGGGTGCAATTAGTGGCAGATATATTCGGCAAAAAAGTTTGCGTGCAGGAAACCGTAGAAAGTTCGGGTTGGGGAGCGGCTTTGCTGGGTTTACAAGCCCTGGCTATACCGCCAATTCTTCCGGAGCCGGCGGCTGCGCAAACAGATAAAGTGTTTTTGCCGAATCTGGAGCATCATGCGCGGTATAAAAAGAACTTTCATATATTTGAAAAGCTCTACCCTTTGTTAAAAGAGCCGATGGGCCTGGTAAGTCAGTTACAGGAAACCGATTAAGCAGCGCCGGACAAATATTTAAATTAATTAAGACAAAATCATTTAAAATAAAGCTATGCCTTTAATTCTGGTTGGTATTGCCGTATTGCTTTTGCTGGTGCTCATGATTCCTTTCCGGCTGAACGCCTTTTTGTCTTTAATTCTGGTAGCACTGGCCCTGGGCATTGCCGAAGGTATGGCGATAAAAGACGCAATCGCCTCGGTACAGGAAGGCGTAGGCAGTACCCTGGGCTCCATTGCTTTAATTCTGGGATTTGGCGCCATGCTGGGCAGCCTGATCTCCGAAAGTGGCGCGGCCCAACGCATAACCTATAGTTTAATTAAAAGCTTCGGCATCAAAAATATTCAGTGGGCAGTGGTGCTGACGGGTTTCCTGGTGGGTTTGCCGATGTTTTATAATGCCGGGTTTGTACTCTTAATTCCGCTTATTTTTAGCATTGCTGCCGCTACCGGGCTGCCGCTGTTGTACGTGGGTATACCTATGGCGGCTTCTTTATCGGTTACCCACGGGTATTTGCCGCCGCATCCGGGCCCAACCTCTATTGCGGTTATTTACAATGCTGATATTGGCCTAACGCTGGTTTACGGTTTAATTGTAGCCATTCCGGCCATCATTATTGCGGGTCCGGTTTTTACCCGCTTTCTCACCAAATACAAAGCAGCTCCCCCGCCGGGGTTGGCCTCTCCTAAAATGTTTACCGAAGAAGAAATGCCGGGTTACGGTATCAGCTTGTTTACGGTTTTTAGGCACCCCCGCCATTGCCTTATTGCTGGCGGTTTTGCTGGCTATTTTTACTTTGGGTTTAAACCGGGGCAAAAAGATGGATGAAATTATGGGTATCTTAACTGCTTCTATCAGCAGCATTGCCATGATTATGCTTATAATTGGCGGCGGCGGTGCGTTAAAACAAGTTTTGGTAGATAGCGGGGTAGGCAAATACATTACCAGTTTAGTAAGCGCCTTTAATCTTTCGCCATTGCTGTTGGCCTGGGGTATTGCGGCCTTGTTACGAATTTGCCTGGGATCGGCTACGGTAGCAGCTATTACCACGGCCGGCATTGCGTTGCCGGTAATCTCGGCTACCGGCGTTAGCCCGGAACTAATGGTACTGGCCACCGGCGCCGGCAGCCTAATGTTCTCGCACGTAAACGACCCGGGCTTCTGGATGTTTAAAGAATATTTCAGTCTGAATATTCCACAAACCATGGCCACCTGGTCCATTATGGAAACCTTGGTATCGGTAATTGGCCTGGCGGGCGTATTGTTGTTAAATATGGTTATTTAGCGGCTTGTTAGGTACAAGCCGTGATATTTATCCTGTATCGTGCTGCGTTTCCTTTGCTATTGTAATCCGAAAAACCTGCACTTCGGGCTTGTTTCAGGGTTTCGTTGGTTTATTGTCTTATTAATTTAATCGGCCTTTACGTCAAATTTGCTGATTGCTTCTGGTGTAACGGGGGTAAAGAAATTCACCAGGTTTCCGTCTGGGTCACGAAACAAAAAAGATTTATTACCCCAGGGCATTGTTGTTGGCTTTTGCACCATGCAGGTTTGCAGCACGTCAGCCAATCTTTGGTAGTCATCATCTACGTCTTTCACGAGGAATTCTATTATGGCTGTGCGGTTTTGGGCAGCTTGGGCAACCTCATCACCGCCAAAGAACTGTAAAGTTCTGGTGCTGCCAATGGCTAAAGTTGCCGATTTGGTTTGCAGTTCCGCAAAATCATCGGTGTATTGTATGGCTGATACACCAGTTACCTGTTCATAAAATTTTACCAGCTTTTTCACGTCAGCCGTAATAATTCTAATTGATACGAGATTCATAATCCTATTTTTTGTTTTATTGATAAAAATTCTTTGTTGATGCAAAGATGAAGTAGGGTTATGACAAGGGTGTGTCAGGGGTGGTGAACTTTTTTTTCTTTTCGTCTAAATATTCCGTAAGGGTTAGTTGATGGGGCCTGAAACTTATTTGGAGTAATTGGATTTTTAAAATTCTATCTAGCCGGAACATTCTGAAATCTTTTCTTAACCGGCAATAAGCAATGAGTAACCAACTTTCCTGCGAGCTGTAATATAAGGCGAATGGTTCTATCTTCCGCTCGGTTTTTTCATCTTTGTGTTCGGAATGATAAGTGATTTCCAGAACTTTAAAAGAAGTAAGCGCATTTTGGATTAATGTGAGTGAATTACTTGAGTTAGCCCGGGAAATGGCCGGACTAATAGCAATCCTGGTGGATAATAATTCAGCTTTTTCTTCGGTTGTATATTGCAATATAGCTTTTACCTTACTGATAGCTGTTGTATATTCTTTTCTTAGCGAAGTGTCCCCGCTTTTTGATATCAACTGTTCTGCGGTTACTAAAGCGTTAGCTTCATTTTCGGTGAACATTACCGGTGGTACTTTATACCCTTCCATTAATGTATAACCCTTGCCGTCCTCAGTTAAAATGGGAACACCTGCTTGTTCCAATGCTTTTATGTCGCGGTAAATAGTTCGGATACTTACATTGAATTGCTCCGCAAGTTGGGTAGCAGTTAAAAGTCGTTTTGTTTGGAGTTGAGTAACAATGGCGGTGAGTCTTGAAATTCGCTTTACATCGTTATCATTCATTTTTGAGGCAGTGTGATTGCAGTTTAATTAATGATGTCTCAGTAGCATTACTGCTAAAGTTTTGTTAGTATATGTAAAGGCGGCAGTGGAGCAAGGGTTTTGTATATACCATGTTAAGTGCTGTAATTATATTTTTATTTTGAACGTTTTTTCTTCAAATATTCTGCTTAAATCATTAGCTAGATTAGCTGTCGCCCACTTTAAATATAGTTCTTTGTTCTTTATACCTACACTGTCAATACAATAAAGATTTGAAGCAGCTTCACAAGGAGTACCTTCAAGAACTATATACTGCTTTTGGTCAGTTTTTAAATTTTGAACCACCAAAATAGTGTCATTATAATATTGAGAAGCAACTAGATTATCTTCAGCATCAAAGCACAATATATTCTCAAAGGTTTTTACTTTATCTGATTTGTCGAAGGGTAACACCATATTTATCCATGCCCCTGAACCTGTTCCTCCTTTAAGAATTAAATATTGTGAGTTTTCCCATTGGTAATGTAGTCTTCTAGCTAAGTAAATGTCGATTTCCTCATTACCACTTCTGGTTACTCTGTTATTCCCCCATGTAATTCTGCATGTTGAATCGGATGCTTTGTTCAGAAGAAAGAAATTCTTTAGAGGTGTAATATCTTTTTTTCCTAACCTTTCTTGTAATTCAGGATAGTAACTAAGTGAAGAGTCACTTGTTATGTTTTTAATTGAATGGTTACAAGCTGTAACAATTAGAAAAAAGGATAAGAATAAATGTGTTACTTTTTTCATTATATTATGACGCCTAACGGGCCGCTACTAGGGCACGTTTTAATGTGCTTTAGTTGGTATTATGGCTATTTATTTTTTATATTCTTTAAGTAACTTACTATCCTGTGGATTATCGCTCCAAACCTCAATTCTGTAATAGTCATTTCCTTCATCGCCATCCACACTAGCAAGATTTGAGGAATAAACTCTTATTCTATAGTTTCCTGGAGTGATTTGCTTTTCAAATTCAACATGTCCGCTTGGGCAATCTTGTATTTGTATTATACCCGAATTAATATTTAAGTCCCCTTCAACTACGTGGTCAATTTTACTCAGGTCAACCATAGTAGGTGCTTCTTTCAGAAATTCTATTTCGCCTTTAATTGGTCCATAACATTCCGTTCCTATTCCTAAAACTCCGTTGTCTTTTGCTAACCTATTTTTTAAAGCCTCATCAGTCCAAAATTCACCGTCTGTTAGCATAGATGAATTTTTATCGCAGATATAAAACTGCCGGTAACTGGTATAAAAATCTAGTTTAGTTAATCCTTTTGTTTTATTTGTCACCTGACCTTTTTGAATACAAGATGCTAAGAATAAGAAAATTAGGCTGTGGTTTAAAATGTATGATGGGATTAAACCACTGATTATCAATAGGTATAAGGCAATATTTTATTCATCGGATTCTCATGATGATAATAGTTTGAGTCGCTTTACTGGCCTTTTAAGCACGTTTCAATTAGAAAGCCGTCCTGTAAGATGCTAAAGCTGCTTTTAAAGGATTTATCCATCATACATTTTAAACCACTACCGAAAATTATAATCAGGAATCTCATTGTTTTTAATTAACCATAATGTTTCAGTGTTTATGAAGTTGTGGCATTTGAAAAACGTCCGTTTCAATTGATCACAAAAGCAAATTAACAAGTTAATGTTGAATGCTTAACGTCCCGCCGCAATTTTATAAATACACTGTTAGGCGCAGCTATTCTTGCGGGAACTTCCAATCAAGCTTTTCCTCAAGCAGTTTCTTTTCATTTTCGGTAAGCCTGACATAAATTACATTTTGTCCAAACCACTCTTCGTTTGGGCCTGCACACAAATAAAACCTTTCGCTTGTAACTTTTTGCATTTCAGCGTTAATCACATCAAATACTTTACCGTCAATCCAGTCGTCCATATACTCCGGCTTGAAGGTTATATCACTCCCATTGGAAGTAAAACTGACTTGAATAGGGCCTTCGTCACTTTCCCAGGTTTCTTCAATGCCTATAGGGGAAAAATGGCCGTCGGACGCTTTTGCGAAGTCTTCTAAAAGATATATATACACTTGGTTTTCTGCGCGCACGTCCGCTTCCAAATCGATGTCCAAAAATTTTTTACTGTCTTGCACAGCAAGTTCATGGTCATCTCTTAGTTTTTCCGGTTCGTAATCATACTCAAATATTTTTGCGTACTCCTTTCGCCTGTTTTCGTGAAGTGCGTTTAATAATTCCTTCTCAGATAAACTTTCATATTCTTTGAAAAAACCTGTTTTTCGTAAATTGGTCAAATTAAGTCCCATTTGCATTTAGAGTATTTGGTTGTTGCGCCTAACGTACTGGGCTCGTATGTTAGCTTTTTCTTTTGTACGTAGGTTAAATATAGATAAATTATTGATAACAAAAACCAGATAGCAGGGATAGGGTGGACTTGGCTGGGCACATGTACATGATGCCGCCGCATAGAATTTCCACCCTGCTATCTACTTTCTTTAGAGCTTGAACAGTACCTGGGTCCGTTTGAAGAGGCCGAATCAAAAGCGAGCAAAGGCGCCGAAGAGAGTTATCTGGTTTTAAAACAAAATTAACTTATGGAAGCACACGTATTAAAACAAGCCTTGGGCATCGATGTGGCCAAAGATTCTCTTTCCCTTTGCTTAGGAACTTTAAAACCAGACCTGGAAAAGGAATTTATAGCGATGGGTGAGGTCGCTAATGATTCTTCTGGATTCCAGAAAATATCTGACTACCTAACCAAAGGTAACATCCAAAAGCAGAAACTGGTCGTGGTCATGGAAGCCACCGGCATTTATCATGAGGCATTGGCAGTATACCTACACCAGCAAGGGTTTACGATCAGTATAATGCAATCCGGCCGGGTAAAACGGTATGCCCAGAGCCTGGAGCAGCGCTCCAAGACTGATGCCCTGGACAGCCGGATGCTGGCCATGTTGGGTTGTGAGCGCAAACTCACCAACTGGTCTCCTCCGGATAAGACTTTCCGGCAGTTGAAAGCCTTAAGCCGGGAACGATCCTTTTTGCTCAAAGAAAAGAATGTAGAGAAAAACAGGCTGCATGCGGTGAAAACGGCAGCTTACAGCAATAAAAAAGAAGTAAAACGGTATGCCCGGCGCTTAAAACTGTTGGAGAAGCAGCTATTAGAAGTTGAGCAGGAAATGCGCGAGCTGGTAACCGGTGATGAGAAACTGGCCCAGAAGATGCAGTACCTGGAAAGCATTCCGGGCGTATCCTTTCTATCGGCGGCAACGGTGGTGGGAGAAACCTGCGGGTTTAATGAAATAAGTTCGGCCAAACAACTCACCTCTTATGCCGGTTACGATGTGGTGCTGAAGCAATCAGGCACCTTTCGGGGTAGTACCAAAATAAGCAAAAAAGGCAACAAGCATATCCGCAGCATATTGCACATGCCTTCTATGACGGCCATACGGGTCAACCCAACCTTGAAAGTGTTTTATCAGCGCCTCAAACCAAATAAGGCCAAACCCATTGTAGCGTTAGTAGCCGTGCAGCGGAAACTCCTTTTGCTCATGTATAGCCTTTACAAGAAGAATGAGTTTTATACCCCACTGCCCCAACAAAAAACAGCAAGAACATCAAGCCCTTGCTGCACAGGATAGCAACACCAGGTTAGGTGACTGCTTCCTTAAAATTTCTGTAAATAAACTTGACTTTTGACACAGTACCT
>Ga0210040_10007352_pt1 | contig 13374 bp, 13 predicted proteins | sample CryGeyCG12114_NA_FD_185462 | JGI IMG/M metagenome (GOLD analysis project Ga0210040, IMG submission 185462) | Groundwater microbial communities from aquifer - Crystal Geyser CG19_WC_8/21/14_NA (SPAdes) (version 2) | ecosystem: Environmental > Aquatic > Deep subsurface > Groundwater | place: USA... | reverse complement strand
CTCGGCCGTGTCGACCGAGACGATACGGTCGCCATCCCAGCTGATCGCGCTGATACCGAGATCACGGTGGCCGTCCCATACGGGCAAGCCGGAGAGAGTCGCACGCATCGCGTTGCCTTCCGAGAGTAGCTGTGGCACCGAGCAACGCTGCCTGCGGTGGGTATGCTCCGACGGTAGCCGAGAGCGGGCTTCTACTTTTTCACATGTCGCTCAGGCGGCGAGAATTTACGCGACGGTTACACGAGTGTGTCCGGGAGATGACCATGGAATCACGCGAGCTGACGATGGGGCGCCGGATCGCGGTTCTTCTGCGTCCGGGCGATGACGTGCTGGAAAGCATCATCACCGCCTGCCGTGCGCACCGCATCGAGCAGGGAGTCATCAGCACCTTTCTCGGCGCCTTCACCTCGGTTCGACTCATCGGCACGATGGATCCGATCGAGGATGACGACGCGCCGCTTCCCGAGTCGATCGAGGTGACCGGGGTCGAGGGCACGGGCTCAGGCACGATCGCGTCCACACCCGACGGCCCGGTCGTCCACCTCCACGTGGCTGTCGGCGTCAAGGGCGAAGGGGCCGCGGCGTACGCGGGCCACTTACTCGCCGCGACCGCGCACTATGTGGTCGAGATGGTGATCGACGAGGTGCTCGCTCCCCCGCTAGTGCGCCGCGTGGACGCCCGAGCACGCGACCTTCCGACGCTGGCCTTCGGGCTCTGACCGCAGCCGGTCAGAGCGCGGGCGCTCCGGGCGCCGACAGGGTGAGTACGGCACGGACGATCCGCGGGCTGCCCTGCAATTCCTCTTCGAGGTCGTTCAGGCGCTCCGCGACTTCGCGCTCCGTCTCGTCGCCTTCGAGGTCGACCGCCGCGACGAGGAAGACCTTCGAGGGACCGACGAACTCGATGTGCAGATACGAGACGGAGGTGATCTCAGCGTGCGACCCGAGTCGCTCCAGCGCAGCCGCACGCACCCGGGGATCCACCGCCTCCCCGACGAGGAAACGACGGTTGCGCTGGATCAGGACGACCGCGACGATCGCGAGCAGGATACCGACGAGGATCGACCCAACGGCGTCGGGCACCGGTGACCCGGTCAGCTGATGCAGGAGGATGCCGACGAAAGCGATGATGATGCCGATCAGTGCGGCAGCGTCTTCGAAGAACACCGCACGGACCGTGGGGTCGGAGGTGCTGAGGACTTCGTCGAGGATCTCGCGCTCGTGTTCTCGCGCTGTCCCTCTCGCCTGGAGGAACGCCTGCCGGAACGAGATCCCCTCGAGAACGAAGGCGACGACGAGCACGACGTAGGAGACGACGTAACTGCCTGCCTCCTCAGGGTCGAAAAGTTCCTGGATACCGTGCATGACCGATACGGCGGCACCGACTGCGAAGAGCCCGAACGCAGCGAACATGCTCCAGACATACGCTTCGCGCCCATATCCCAGCGGATGCCGCTCGTCCGGTCGACGACGGGAACGTCGGTCGGCGACGAGAAGGAACACCTCGTTCCCCGTGTCGGCCCACGAATGCGCCGCTTCCGCGAACATCGACGATGCGCCGGTCACGACCGCGGCGAAAGTCTTCGCCACCGCGATCAGTGCATTCGCGGCGAGCGCGATGATCACGGTAAGGGTCGACTCGGACTTCTGCTCACCAACGGCGGTCTCGCTCACCTTCGCCATGCTGCCACCGTGCGACGATGACCGGCTGATCGTCGGATGTGCGCCGGGCGGGGCTACCGCCGCTAGTCCGACGCTGCTGTCGAGGCTGAACGCGAGGCGCGTGACCGGAGTCGTCGAACGGCCACGACGGTGGCGCGCCATCCGATGAGGAGGATGCCGAGCAGCACTGTCGTGACGACGACGAAGGACGGCGCCGCGGTATCGCCGGTCAGCACACGGAGCACAAGACCGAGGACGACGGTCGCGCCCCAGATCGGCAGTCCCGATCGCAGCGGCGCGGACGCCGCCGCTCCCCCGCGCAGCAGCCAGCCGGTCTGCATTCCCGCGAAGAACGGCAGGAAGGTCGTCACGAAACCGGTGAGATCTTCGCCGTGCGAGCGGCGGCCGACCAGAACGAACACGGCGACCACGATGACGTCGACGACCCACGCGACGACAGTGCGGGCAGCGGGCATCCGTCAACGCTAGCCGAGCCGATGCACGCCTACGCTGACCTGGTGCGCCTTGCAAACCTCGCCCTCAAGTTCCTTCTCGAACTCGCCGCATTCGCGGCATACGGCTGGGCGGCCTACACCCTGATCGGACATCCGGTCCTCAGCTGGGTCGGCGTGATCGGCGTCGTGCTCGTCGTCGCAACCATCTGGGGCATCTTCATCGCCCCGAATTCGACGCGGAAGCTACCGGTTCGCTCTCGTATCGTGCTCGAGCTTGCGATCTTCGCGGTCGCGGCGTTCCTGCTGACACTCGCCGGTGCACCTCTCGCCGCGGTCATCCTCGCGGCGCTCGTTGCGGTCAACGAACTGCTGCTCATCCGCTGGGGACAGTACGTCGATGTCGACGCTGCCGCTGAACGTCGGCGCCAGACCGCAACGACACAGCGCTGACCTCCACCGACCCCCGGCGCGGTCAGAGCGGGCGTCAGAATCCGACGTCGGAATGCGGCTCGTAGTACTCCTCGAGGCGCTGCATCTCGTCCACGCTGAGCTCTAAGTCGACCGCCGCGATCGCGTCCTCGAGATGGTGCTGGTTCGTCGCGCCGACGATCGGCGCCGTGACGACGGGCTTGTGCAACAGCCACGCCAACGCGATCTGGGCGCGGGAGACTCCGCGCTCGTCGGCGATCACAGCCACCGCCTCCGCGACCTTCCGATCCGACTGAGGCGCCTTGGCGAAGATCATGTCGGTGAAGTCTTTGTCGGCCTTCGCGCGCTCAGTGTCAGCCTGGTCCCATTCGCGGGTCAGCTTGCCGCCCGCCAACGGACTCCACGGGATCACGCCCACCCCTTGGTCCTGACAGAACGGCAGCATTTCGCGCTCTTCCTCGCGCATGACGAGGTTGTACTGGTCTTGCATCGAGACGAAACGGGTCCACCCGTTCAGATCGGCGGTGTACTGCGCCTTCGCGAACTGCCAGGCCCACATCGAGCTCGCCCCGATGTATCGCACCTTGCCTGCTCTGACGACATCGTGGAGCGCCTCCATCGTCTCTTCGATGGGAGTCGCCTTGTCCCACCGGTGGATCTGGTAGAGGTCGATGTAGTCGGTGCCGAGGCGCCGGAGGCTCGCGTCGACCTGCGCCATGATCGCCCCGCGCGAGAGCCCCTCGCCTTTCGGTCCGTCGTGCATCCGCCCCCGCACCTTCGTCGCGAGCACGAACTCGTCACGCTTCGCGAACTGCGGCAGAAGCTGTCCGAGGATCTCTTCACTCGACCCGTCCGAGTAAACGTTCGCCGTGTCGAAAGTCGTGATGCCGGCTTCGATCGCCTGGCGGATGAATGGCTTTGTCGCGTCGAGGCCGAGGCTCCACTCGTGGCCGCCCCGGTGTGCTTCGCCGTAACTCATGCAGCCGAGGATGATCCTCGAGACCTGCAGACCAGAATCGCCTAATCGTCGATGTTCCATGGGGAGACCTTCTTTCCTCGTCGGGGATCATGGCCTACCGGATCGAGTGTGGCTCAGGCGGGTGGCCACAGGCCGATGATGAGCGCCATCACAACGATCGTGACCAGCTCGTAGGTGAGATTGAGCACGATCAGCACCGGTGAGCGGCCCTCGAATGCGTCGTGGGTGATGAAGCGAGCGGCCGTGAATCCGGCGTACAGCGTGAGTCCCGTCACGAGAGCGTTGCCGAGAAGCGACCCGCCGTAGAACTGCAGCGAGATGTCGGTCGCGCCTGCCAGGACCCACGCGGTGATGAAAGCCGCGATGAGCGATGCCGTCATCGCAGGGATAGCCGTCTTGGCACTGCCCGTCGGTGTGACTTTCGCGAGACGCATCCAGAGTGTGCCGAACACCTTGGGCGAATACCAGAGCGAGCCGAGCACGATCGTCGAGAGGGTTGCGACGATGACAGCGAGGTAGTTGATGTCAGGGACCATGCGCCAACGCTATTGCTCGCTCCCCCTCCGGGGCGAGAGCGCAGCCGAGAGGTCGACCGGCTAGGCGGTGACCCATTCGAGCGCTTTGCCGTGCTGCTCGGCCGTGAACGTCTTGACCGGGAACGGGACCATCGTCTTCAGCATGATGCTGCCGGCGAGTCCGTTGACGAGCTTCGAGTCGGTGACGATCGCGCCCTTGTCGATCTTCTTCACGAAGGACGCGTTCTTCAAGTCCTCGAATACGGCGCGGGGTGGGGTCGAACCTGCGTTGCCGTACTCGATCAACAGACGGGCGGAGCCCTGCGTGTCGATCACGGATTCGACGTGCTCGCGGAGAGCATGCACGGAGCTGGTGTCGAGGTCACCGTCGAACGCGACGGTGACGAGGTTCGTTCCTTCAGGGGTGGCGTAGGTCAGGGTCATCGGGTCTCCTTCGGTGTGTCCTCCCACTGAAGCCTGCTCGGCTGGGAGCGCCGGGAGAGGCCGCCGCGCGCCCGCAAATCAGCTGGCGGCGAGCCGTGCTTTCTCCGCCTCGACATCGAAGTCGGCCGCGGGCCACTGCGGGTCGATCTTCCTCAGCGCCTCGATCAGCAGCTGCTGAACACGTAGGCGCGCGAACCACTTCCGGTCGGCCGGTACGACGTACCAGGGCGAAGACTCGGTCGCTGTGCGGTCGATCGCCGTCTGATACGCCTCGCGGTACTCGCTCCAGAGCGCCCGTTCGTCGATGTCGCCGGGGGCGAACTTCCAATGCTTATCGGGACGGTCGAGGCGTTCCTGCAAGCGCTCCTTCTGCTCGTGGGGCGAGATGTGCAGCATCACTTTGATGAGCGTGATGTCTTTTCCGGCGATCTCCTCTTCGAAACGGACGATCTCGTTATACCGTTCCTCGATCTCCGCCTCGGGGGCGAGCGAGCGCACCTTCGCGATCAGGACGTCCTCGTAGTGCGAGCGGTCGAAAACGCCGATCATCCCCGGGGCGGGCAGCTGCCGGCGTACACGGTCGAGGAAGTGTTCGGCCTTCTCCTCTTCGGTCGGGGCCTTGAATGCGTGCAACTGAACGCCCTGCGGATCGACCTGCCCGATGACGTGCCGGACGATGCCGCCCTTGCCCGCGGTGTCCATGCCCTGGATGAGAAGCAGAACGCTGGAGGTGTCGCCCCCGGTCCGCGCGGCGAAGAGTCGTTCCTGCAGCTCGGACAGCTCATCGGCGTGGCGCTCGAGCTCGGCCTTCCCCTCCTCTTTGTCACCGTCGAAACCGGGGGTCGAGGACGGATCGAGCGAGTCGAGCGAGAAACCGGCGGGGATACGAGTCATGCCGGCCAGGCTAGAACTTCCTTCTTGGAGGAGATCCGGTCACCGTTGGACTTCAGTGCCGCGTACGTCGGATGCGGATCGGCCCCTTGGCCGTGGACGGGTCGACCACCGAACCCCGTTGGGTTATCTCCACCTCCCCCGCGGCGACGAGCCGACCGGCTGCGCGCCGCACCGGCTCCATCAGATCCCGCCAATCATCGTCGGACTCCGCACGCGCGACCTCCGACGGGCAGATCGTCGCTGTCGTCGCCCTCGCTTCGAGCATCTCGAGGATGCGCCTCTCGTAACGCTGGTCTGCGTCGGTCGGTTTCGAGCGTCGGCAGGCCGAGCTGCAGTAGCGCACTTCGTCCCAGTCCCGCTCCCACTTCTTACGCCACTCGAAACGACGACCGCAGACGGCACAGGTCTTCGGCTCTGGAGTCGTCGGGCTGACACGTTTCGGCATGGTGTCGAAAGGATAGACGCCGTGCCGATGCGATTCCCAGCGCACAGCGGCCACTACGCTCAGGCGCGGCCCGATTGCGGGCGCACATCCCCCGGATGAAGAGGAGTAGGCGTGGCGCTGCCCTGGAAACTGCACGGTGACGGCAAGACCGTCGGATCTGACGAGATCGTCCTCCCCGAGGAACGTCTCACCTGGTGGCGCACCATCGGATTCGGCGGCCAGCATGTCGTCGCGATGTTCGGCGCAACCTTCCTCGTGCCGCTCATCACTGGGTTCCCGCCGTCGACGACCCTGCTCTTCTCGGGCATCGGGACACTTCTCTTCCTCATCCTCACCGCCAACAGACTGCCGAGCTACCTCGGGTCGTCGTTCGCCTTCCTCGCCCCCATCGGGGCCGCCACCACCGCGGGCGGACCCGGGACAGCGCTCGCCGGGATGGTCATCGTCGGCGCGATCCTCGCGCTCGTCGGCGTGCTCGTCCAGATCGTCGGCACGAGATGGATCGATGCGCTCATGCCACCGATCGTCAGCGGCGCGATCGTCGCTCTCATCGGGTTCAACCTTGCGCCCGCAGCACGGGACAATTTCGCGCTCTCGCCGCTGATCGCGGTCATCACTCTGCTCGCGATCGTGCTGTCCGCCGTCGTGTTCAGGGGCTTCCTCGGCCGCCTCTCCATCGTGATCGGCGTGGTCGTCGGCTATATCGCCTCGTTCATCGCCGGCGAGATCGACTTCAGCGCTGTCGAGGATGCCGCATGGATCGGGCTCCCCCCGTTCACGACGCCGGACTTCTCGGGCGAGTACCTCGGCATCTACCTGATGTTCCTCCCTGTCGTGCTCGCCCTGATCGCCGAGAACGTCGGCCACATCAAGGGCGTCGGACAGCTCATCAGCCGCGACCTCGACCCGCTCACCGGACGTGCACTCTTCGCCGATGGGGCGGCAACAGTACTCGCCGGTCTCGGCGGCGGCTCCCCCACCACGACCTACGGCGAGAACATCGGCGTCATGGCCGCCACTCGGGTCTTCTCGACCGCCGCCTACTGGGTCGCCGGAATCACTGCGATCGTGCTCGGCCTCTCACCGAAGATCGGCGCGATCATCAACACCATCCCGCCCGGAGTGCTCGGCGGGGTCACCACCGCGCTCTACGGCCTCATCGGCATCATCGGCGTTCGGATCTGGGTCGAGAACAACGTCGACTTCAGCAAGCCCGCCAACCAGCTCACCGCCGGTATCGCCCTCATCATGGGGATCGCGAACTTCACCATCACCGCGGGCGACCTCAGTTTCAGCGGCATCGTGCTCGGCACCGTCGCCGCGATCGTCATCTATCACCTGATGACCACGATCACGAGACTGCGTGGGACGGAGAAGCAGCGGCTCAGTTGACGGGCGGAGGACGTAGGGCCCTTCATTTCGCTGCGCGCGGTGGGCGGGCAGGGGCGAAGAGTTGCGAGTGCCCGTTAACGAGAGAAAGCGCCCTCCTCGGGGATGAGGGGGCGCTTTCTTGGGTTGTGGGTCAGCGACGCGATCCGTTGCGCTTCGTGACGGCCTGGTAGATGACCAGGACGATGATCGCTCCGATGATGGAACCGATGATCCCGGCAGGCTGGAAGAAGCCCTCTTCGAGGTCGGCGCCGAAGATCAATGCGCCGAGGAATCCACCGACGAACGAGCCGATGATGCCGAGAACCATGGTCATAAGGATCGACATGCTCTGCTTACCCGGCACGATGAGCCGAGCGAGCGCACCTGCGATCAGGCCGATAACGATGATGCTGATGATGAGACCGAGCACTGTGACACTCCAATGGAATCGAAACCCGGTCCGGATGAGAACGGGCGGAAACCAATGAACCACCTCAGAGGGCACAACAACGAACTGGTCAGACGCCTCCCAGGTTCCACTGAGGGTTTACGGAGGAAGCATCAGGCTCTGTGTCGAGGGTAATTCATCTTCACGCACAGCAGTAGCCTTATCTGATGGCGTCTGGCTGGAGGAACGCGGTCGCCGCGATGACCGAGGGAACGTCGGGAGCCCGTGGGGGCGACAGCGAGGCGACGTACACCGCGCTCGGTCTGCTCTTCGAGGTTCGTGAGATCGGAGCCTTGCGCGATCGCTGGCGAGGAGCCGCCGCCAAAAGTGCAGACGTTCACACGCCGAGCAGCGCCGATGTGCGACTCGCCGTTCGACCCGTAACCCGGAGCCCCTCCGGTAACTGGGTCCGCGGGACGGTCAACTGGAACAACGTCGGCTACCACACGGGGCGTCTCCGACTCGATCCCGACCATCAGAGCTGGCTCGGGCAGCTCGTCGCGCTCGACCGATCGACGCGCGGCACCTACGGCTACGCCGAATCGGACTGGATCTATCTCGACCACATCAACAGCCCGCTGCTCTGGCCCCTTCTCACGACCGCGACCGAGATAGGCATCACCCTCCTGACCGGGAAGAAGCCGGTGCCGGTCGATATCGGCGAAGAAGCGACCATCACGGTCGAGATCGTCGCGAGCGCGGACGCCGAGAACAGCGGAGACCTTCTCGTCGCGCCGACGGTCCGCGTCGACGGCGTCGCCCAGCCGATCGCGGGGGCACGCTTCATCGGCGACCACGGCATGTACTCGTGGGAGTTCGACCCGCTCCCCCGGCTCGCTCTCGCCCCGACGAGCGCCGTAGTCACGCGCGAGCAGCGACAGCTGCTCCGTAGACCCGGCACTGTCGTCATCCCCGCCGCCGACGCCGACGAGTTCCTGGCTCAGTACTACCCGAAGCTGCGACGCACCGTCTCCGTCGTGAGCCCCGACGATTCGGTCACGCTGCCCGAGCAGGTCGGACCGGTCCTCGTCCTCACCGCCACGTATGCACCCGATCACGTGCTGCGCCTCGACTGGCACTGGGACTACGCCGGCGAACGCACAGGCGTCAACGCCACCGAATCAGGCGGAGAGTTCCGCGATGTGGCCGCCGAAACCCTCATCCGCGACAACGTTCGAGCCGCTGTCGGCGGCCGAAACCTCGCTCCTGCCACGATGCACGGCATCGACGCCGCCGAGTTCAGCGACCGCACACTACCCCTGTTGCGCGAACTCGATTCCGTTCGGGTGGACGTCGTCGGCGAGCCCCTCGATTACCGCGAACTGACCGGGGTCCCGGCATTGACCGTGAGCACGGTCGAGAGCGATCAACGCGACTGGTTCGATCTCGGCGTCGTCGTGACCGTCGATGGCAAGAAGGTTCCGTTCGGCCCCATCTTCAAAGCGCTCGCAAAAGGGTCCAACAAGCTCCTGCTCGTCGACGGCTCGTATCTGAACCTTCGTCAACCGGTTTTCGAACAGCTGAAGGAGCTCATCGCCGAGGCGTCCGAACTGGATGAATGGGAGACCGGCCTCCGGATCAGCCGCTATCAGGCGAGCCTGTGGGCCGATTTCGAGGACCTCGCCGATGAAACCGAAGAGTCGATCGCGTGGCGCGAAGCCGTCGCCGACCTCGTGCAGATCGTCACGAGTGGTGAGATCGCGCACACTCCGATTCCCTCGTCGATCGACGCGACCCTTCGTCCCTACCAGCAGCATGGTTTCGACTGGCTCAGCTTCCTCTGGCAGCACCAGCTCGGGGGCATCCTCGCCGACGACATGGGACTCGGCAAGACTCTGCAGACCCTCGCGCTCATGACTCACGCCGTCGACAGCACACCCGTCGAGGCGCGGCAACCGTTCCTGGTCGTCGCTCCGACCTCCGTCGTGTCGAACTGGGTCGCAGAGACGCAGCGATTCGCGCCCGGATTGCGAGTTGCGGGCATCACTGAGACCGAACGCAAGTCGCGTCTGTCTCCCGCCGCGATCGCGGCTGACGTCGACCTCGTGATCACCTCCTACGGGCTTTTCCGGCTCGACTTCGCCGGCTACCAGGCGGTGCAGTGGGCGGGCCTGATCCTCGACGAGGCGCAGTTCGTGAAGAACTCGGCATCGAAGGCGCACGAGAACGCCGTCGCGTTGACCGCACCGTTCAAACTGGCGATAACCGGAACCCCGATGGAGAACAGCCTCACCGACCTGTGGTCGCTGTTCCGGATCGTCGCCCCCGGACTGTTCCCGTCCGCGCGCCGCTTCCGCGAGGACTATGTGCGTCCCATCACCGCCGGCCACGGACTCGAACGCCTCGCCAGGCTGCGTCGCCGGATCCGCCCGCTCATGATGCGACGAACGAAGGAGCTCGTCGCAGCTGATCTGCCGCCCAAGCAGGAGCAGATCCTCCATGTCGATCTCTCCCCTCAACACCGCAAGCTCTACGACCGCTTCTTGCAGCGCGAGCGGCAGAAACTCCTCGGGCTGCTGCAGGACATGAACAAGAACCGGTTCATCGTCTTCCGGTCACTCACCCTGCTGCGCATGCTGAGCCTCGACGCGTCCCTACTCGACGAGCAGTACAAGGCGATGCCATCGGCGAAGCTCGACGCTCTGCTCGAGCACCTCGTCGACGTGATGGCCGAGGGGCACCGCGCGCTGGTGTTCAGCCAGTTCACCTCGTTCCTCGGCAAAGCTCGCGAACGGCTGACCGAAGCAGGAATCCCGTTCGAGTACCTCGACGGATCGACCAGTCACCGCTCCGACGTCATCGACCGGTTCCGCGAAGGCGACGCACCGGTCTTCCTGATCAGCCTCAAAGCGGGCGGTTTCGGGCTCAATCTCACTGAGGCGGACTACGTCTTCCTACTCGATCCGTGGTGGAACCCTGCCGCTGAGGAGCAGGCGGTCGACAGGACCCACCGGATCGGGCAGACCCGCCCGGTGAACGTCTACCGGATGGTCGCGACCGGGACGATCGAAGAGAAGGTGATGGCGCTCAAAGAGCAGAAGGCCCGCCTCTTCGATGCGGTCATCGATGACGACGCCGTATTCAGCAGCACGCTGTCGGCCGATGACATCAGGGGCCTGCTCGAAGAGTGAGTGAAGCTCCCGCTCAGTCCTCGATGGGGATGGGCTGGAACCACGGCGGGTAGACCACGATGCGCGGGCTTGCGCCCTTGTGCTCGCGCAGCATCGCTTTGACCTTGTCCCGGACGGGTTCGTTGGGGACCGCGAGCAGTACGAGATCCGACGTCCGGTATCGGCCGCGCACGAGCACTTCCGGCCTGCGCAGTTCGGGGTCGTCGAGGGCGGCGCGTCGGACGAGCGTCCCCGCAGCGTCGACACCGAGCCCGAACCGGGCGGTCGGCGACATCGCGTCCTCGTCGCTCGCCGCGACATCGGTGCCGGCAGTAGCGACGGTGCCGACCAACTGGACGTACTGGGTCCCCGGAGACGACTTCGCGGATGCCGACCAGCGGTCATCGGTCGCGCCCGTAAGCACCTCGTCCCACCAGATGGCGTTCGGAGACAAAGAGAACGAGATGAACTCGGCCACGCTCGTGCCGTGGATGACCTCGGTCTGTCGCCGCTTCGCACGCGCCTCTTCGGCGAGCAGATCGAGCTCGGGGTCGGCACCTGCGGTGATCGCGCCGTCGAAGAGGATCGTCTCGAGGTTGCGCAGATGGGTCACGTGGTGGATCCGGCGCTGCCCGAACGGCGGAAGCGGCTTACCCTCGGGGGTTCTGGCGCTGCGGGTGGCCTTTTCGCGTACTGCAGAGCTGCCGGCCGTGCGCCGCTTCGCGCCTGACCTCACCGTCCCTGGAACCGGATTCAGCGGCTGCTCCTTCGGGAAACAGATATCGCAAAGTCCATCGTCCAGTCCGTGAATGCACTCCGCCAACGTTCTCCCTCACCATTCCCGACGCGTAGCGCGCACACTCCAGGCTACGCCAGGTGCGGTCCGGTCCGGCTCAATGCTTCTCTTGCGGGCGCGGCGCGTACACCGAAAGGGCGCCGGCAGACGCGCTGAGAACCGCGGTGTAGCTTCTCTCCGGGCGCTCCAATTCACCGTCGTGAGCAAGGCCGACCGGCCTGCCACCGCCGCCCTTCACCCTCACTTCGAGACGCTCAGCCGTGAACGATTCGACATCGGTGCGCGAAGGAAGGAGCCGTAGAGCGCGCAAGATCCTGGCGGTTCTCCGACCGAAAGCCATAGAGGCGACCGCACGGAACCGCGGTCCACGAGCCGGCAGGATCCGGACATCCAAGGTGTCGTCGTCAAGGCTGCGCCGCTGCATGGTGGCGATCTGCTCGGGATCGTTGCGGCCGACGCTCACGAAGAGCGACCAGACCCGCATCGGTCGACCGTTCACCTCGATATCCACCGGTTCCGCCTCGCGCAGCACCCGCTTGGCGGCGATCAGCCCGGCGAGCCACTTGCCGTAGCGCTTCTTCCAGCGCTTCCGCTCTGTGAGGAACTCGGGATAGATACCGACCGAACCGGCATTCAGCATGGTGAAAACCTGCTCGCCAAGGCCTACGTCTCCGACGCTGACCGAGAGCGCGCTTCCCGACCGAAGCGCATCGATACCGTCGTCGACCGACCGGACACCCACGGCGCGCGCGAAGTGGTTGAAGGTACCGCCGGGGAGGACGAGCAGCGGACGATCGTACCTCCGCGCGAGGGACGCCATCCGGGATACCGAGCCATCCCCGCCGTAGACGGCGAGAACGGCTGCCGGGTTCTTCGCTTCCATCGCGACACGCACCGCGTCGGCCGGAGTCTCGTTCGGCTCGAGCTCATGGATGACGGCACGTGGTAACCGCCGAGAGAGCAGAGGGCGAGGATCGGCGCGCACGACGTCCTTCCCGGCCTTCGGGTTCATGACCAGGAAGACGCCCTCGCCGTCCGGTGAGGCCGGAAGGTCGACGGATCGGCCGCTGCCCGGCATCGGCTGGTCATCCGGAATGCGAGCGGGAGCGATAAGCGAGCCGGCGATCGCCACCGACGAGCCGAGGGTCACTCCCCCGACCACGTCCGACAGCCAGTGGGCGCCGACGTGCAGACGCGAGTATGCGACGGCGACGGCGAGAGGTCCGATGACGGCTCCGGCGGCAGGCGACTCCAGGGCGACACCGGTTGCGAATGCGGCTGCGCTCGCGGAGTGCCCGGACGGGAACGATGCCGACGTCGGATATCTCGCGACTCGGCGACCGAAAGGGATGTCCTTCAGCAGGGGTCTCGGTCCGCCGAAGAGCTTCTTGCCGACGAGGTTGGCGAGGATGCTCGCTACCGTGAGCGACGCCACTCCCCGCACCGCTGCGCGGGATCGACCGAGTGCGATGAGCAGTACCGCGATAGCGATCCACAGTCGACCGCGGTCCGCGGAGCGGGAGAGGCTTCGAAGGATCCCATCACGATTGCGCTGCGGGGCGTTCGCGTTGATCCAGTGTCCTACGACGCGGTCCGTGTTTCGGACCCATGCGGGAAGCAGGCGCGCACGTCGATAGGCGATCCGTGGATGCCGTACTCGACTCGGGCGCATGAGGCATCCTCCCAGACCCGGTGATCAGCGGGCGAGCCCCACGCGCCTCTTCTCCGAGCGGGCCCGAGTGAGAGTGTTGTGCTGCACGACGAGGGCGAGCACCGCGAAGGCGACGGTGAACGGCAGGAAGGTCACGGCGAGCATCGCGAGCGGC
>Ga0210040_10007351_pt1 | contig 13375 bp, 10 predicted proteins | sample CryGeyCG12114_NA_FD_185462 | JGI IMG/M metagenome (GOLD analysis project Ga0210040, IMG submission 185462) | Groundwater microbial communities from aquifer - Crystal Geyser CG19_WC_8/21/14_NA (SPAdes) (version 2) | ecosystem: Environmental > Aquatic > Deep subsurface > Groundwater | place: USA... | reverse complement strand
GGGTGGTGATCGCCACCCACACGATCCACCTCCAGCAGCAGCTCATCACCAAGGACATCCCGCAGCTCGCCGCAGCCCTCGATTCGCCCCTCAAGGCGGTGTTGGTGAAGGGGCGCGGGAACTACCTCTGCCTGCGCAAGCTCGACGAGGCCATCGCCCAAAGCGACCTCTTCGACGCGGGCGAGCAGCCGGTGGTGGCGGCGCTGGCCGAGTGGGCGAGGACCACCCGCGACGGCTCCCTCGCCGACCTACCCGATCCCCCACCCCCGGCGGTGTGGGAACGGCTGGCCTCCGACGCCGACTCCACCCTGCGCGCCCGCTGTCCCCATTTCGACCGCTGCTTCTTTTACCAGGCGCGACGCCACGCCGCCGCCGCCCACCTCCTGATCGCCAACCACGCCCTGCTCGCCGCCGACCTGGCGGTGCGGGCGGCAAGCGGCGGCGGGGAGACCGCGGCGGTCCTGCCGCCCTACCACCGGGTGGTGATCGACGAGGCGCACCACCTGGAGGAAGCCGCGGTGCACCACCTCGGCACCCAGACCTCGCGCCTGGCCTGCCTGCGCGCCCTGGGCCGACTCCACCGGGCCAAGGGGGGGAGCCTGCTCGCCCAGCTCGGCCGGGCACTGGCCAAGCTTCCGCCGTTCGCGGAGCAGGCAGGGCTCATGCGCAAGGTGCACGACGGACTTGGGGCGCGGATCGGCGAGGCGCGCGCCCTCACCGAGTCGTGCTTCGACGACCTCGACCGCCTGCTCCTCCCCGACCCGCTCCTGTCGAACTGCGACCTCGACGCGGAGGCGACCGCCCCCCAGCGGCCCGCGACCGATCGGCTCTTGAAGGAGCTCGGCGCCACCCTCTCGGCTACCGCCCGCGACGTCCATCGGCTGCTCAAGCAGTGCGCGGCCCTGCCCCCCACCATCGCCGACGGACTCGCCTCGCCCCTCACCGACTGCGCCGGCGGGGTGAACCGGCTGCTCGCCGTGGCCGACGGACTCCTCACCCTGACCGGCCCGCGGCCGGAAAACCGGGTGCGCTGGGTGGAGCGGCGGCGGAGCAATCTGGTCGGCTTCTCCCTGCCGGTGGAGCTGCGCGACGAGCTCGCCCAGGCCCTCTTCCGCCCCTTCCCCGGGACGCTCCTCACCTCCGCGACCCTGTCCACCGGCAACGACTGCGCCTTCGTCGCCGACCGCCTCGGCCTCGGCGACGGCGAGCCCACGCCGCTTTCCCCCCTCGTCCTCCCCTCCCCCTTCGACTACCCCCACCAGCTCCGCTGCCTCTGCCCCACCGACCTGCCGGAGGTAAACGAGCCGCGCTTCGACCAGGCGGCCGCCGACCTCATCGCGACCATCGCCCGCCGCCACGGCGGCCGCACCCTGGTCCTTACCACCGCCTTCCGCCAGGTCCGCTCCCTGGCCCTGGCCCTGCGCGACGGTCTGGCGCCGGAGATTACCGTCCTCGCCCAGGGCGAACAGGACCGCCACCTTCTCTTGGAGCGCTTTCGCACCGACACCGGCTTCTTGCTCATCGCCACCGACTCCTTCTGGGAGGGGATCGACGTGGTGGGGCCGGCCCTGTCGGCGGTGGTGATCACCCGCCTCCCCTTCCGGGTCCCCGACGATCCCCTGGAGGTCGCCCGCACCGAGGCCCTGCGCGCCCGCGGCCGTCAGCCCTTTGCCCATTACACGGTCCCCATCGCCATCCTCAAGCTCCGCCAGGGGGTCGGCCGGCTGATCCGCTCGCGCACCGACCGCGGCGAGGTGTGGATCCTCGACCACCGCCTGGTGCATAAGTCCTACGGCGCCCGCTTCCGCAACGCCCTGCCGGTGGCGGTCGAGGCGGGCGCGGCGGCGCGCCTGCTGGCAGGGCTGGAGGGGTAGCTCCGCCGCGGAGAATCGTCATGGCCAAGATCCCTCGCAGTTTCACCCTCCCCCTCCTTCTCTCGCTCGCCCGGGTGGTACCGGCGCACGCGGCGACGGCGACGGTCGCGTTCGAGATTCACGACGGGATTCGCCAGCCCGAGTCGGTCCTCTACGAGGCGGCCCGCCAGCGGCTGATCATCGCCAACATGGGCGGCGGAGAGGCCACCCTCGACGACCACAACGGCTTTCTCGCGGTCGCGGATCTCAAGACGCGGCGGGCGCGGCGCTGGGCGGGTGGCCTGTCAGCGCCGAAGGGGATGGGGATCGCCGGCGAGGTGGTGGTGGTCGCCGACATCCACCGCCTGGTCGCCTTCGACCTCGCCACCGGCGCCCAGCGCTGGGTGCGAGAGCTCCCCGGCGCCGAGTTTCTCAACGACATCGCGGTGGGCACCGACCGCACCCTCTATTGCTCCGACACGGCCACCCACCGGATCTGGCGCCTGCGCCCCGGGGGCGATCCCGAGCCCTTCGTCGACGATCCGCTCCTCGACGGCCCGAACGGCCTGGCAGTCGACGGCGACCGGTTGCTGGTCGCCACCTGGGGCCACCACCAGCGCGGCCGGGTGGTGGCGATCGACCTTGCCAGCCGCCGCCTGACCGACCTCTTCCCCGCCGGCCCGTTCTCGCACCTCGATGGCATCGTCGCGGCGGGCCACGGCCACTGGCTGGTGACCGATCACGCGGCCGGCACCCTCTTGCGCCTCACCCCGGGGAGGCCGCCCCAGACCCTCTTGGCGGGCGTGGCCACGGTCGCCGACCTGGCGGTGGTGGTGGAGAAGGGGCTCGCCCTCTTGCCGATCCTCGACGAGGACCGGGTCATCGCCGTGGGGGTCGCGCCGCCGGCAGAGTGACCACCCGACGCGGCCATTCCGCGCGGCTCCCCGCGCCGCGGCGCTGGGAGCCGCGCGCCCCCACCGTCTGACCGACAGACCGGTCGCCACCGGCTGCGCCCGCCGCGCGGGCCGCTCCCACGCGCTGAACCGGCCCACCCACCGCCGGCGTGACCTCCAGCGGCGTGGGCTGCGACCACCGCCACCCCTCCGGCCACCGCGCTCCCCACCCTTGGGGTGGGGGCGTGGATTCCCCGGGGGCTGCATGGTTCCGTCCCCCTCCGGCGGGCCACGCTCCTTACCCTTGGGGTCACCTTCTCCTTGATCCATACCCGGGCCGCACCGATAAGCGCAGCGACTCTCGCCGCCCTCGTATGCGCCCCCTCTCCCACCTCTTCGCCGCCCTCACCCGGCCGTGGCCGGCGCTGCTGCTGTTGATCGGCCTCACCGCGGCGATGGCGGGGCTCGCCATGGAGGTCGGGTTCGACGGCTCGACCCAGCGAATCCTCGCCCAAACCCAGGTGCAGCAGGCGTACCAGCACCGGATGGAGCGGCTCTTCGGCGGCGACCACACCTGCTTCATCGCCCTGCACCCGCCCACCGGCGACTGTTTTACCGTGGGGGTCCTGGAAAAGATCGCCTCGCTCAGCGCGGCGCTGGAAGCGCTTCCCGGGGTCGCCAAGGTGGTCAGCCTCACCCAGGTGGGGACGATCCGCGGCGGCGTGGACGGCCTGGAGGTGCGGCCGCTGATCGGGGAGATCCCCCACGACCCGGCCGCCCTCGCCCGCCTCGGCGAGGCCGCTACCACCCACCGCCTCCTGCGCCGCAACCTCATCTCCGACGACCGGACCTATACCGCCATCGTCGTCGAGCTCGACCCCTCGCCCGCCGGCCTGGAGATCCGCGACGCCACCCTCACCGCAATCGACCACCTCGCGGCGGAGGCGCGCTCCCCGGAGGAGGTGGTGGTCGCAGGCGCGCCGATGGTCGGCCAAGTCTTTCGCCACACCATGGCGGGCGACCTCGGCCGCCTGGTGCCCCTTACCCTGGCGATGAGCGGGCTCTGCCTCTGGCTCCTCTTCCGCCGGCCGCGTGCGGTCATCCTGCCCACCGTCGCGGTGGGGGCGGCGATGGTCTGGACCCTCGGCCTCATGCACCTGCTGCACACCCCGTTGTCGCTGATCACCACCGCCCTGCCACCGGTGCTGATCGCGGTGGGGGTGGCGTACGGCGTCCACGTCCTCGCCGCCACCTGGGGGGAGCTGCGCGCCGGCCACGACCGCGACCGGGCGGTGCGCCGGGCGGTGGCGCGTGTCACCTGGCCGGTGGTCCTGTCGGCGACCACCACCGCCATCGGCTTCGCCTCCATCGCCGCCAGCCCGATCCGCACCCTGCAGGAGTTCGGCGCCTTCTCCGTGGTGGGGACCTTCTTCTCCATGGTCCTCGCCCTCACCCTGGTGCCGATCTGCCTCACCCTCTTGCCGGCGGAGCGGTGGGAAGAGTGGCGCGGCCAGCGCCGCCCGTGGCCCATCGACCGGTGGCTCAAGCGCCTCGGCAGTTTCAGCCGACGCGAGCGGCTGGCGGTGGTCGGGATGGCGCTGCTCATGCTGCTCCTCGCGGCCGGCGGCATCGCCCGCCTGGTCGCGGACACCGACTACCTCGCCTACCTCCCCGAACAGGCGCCCATCCGCCAGGCGGCGGAGCTCTTCAACCGCCACCTCGCCGGCGCCACCACCTTCACCGTGGTCTTCGAGGGCCACGACCCGGGGCGCTTCCGCCAGCCCGACGCCCTGCGCTTTCTCGCCGAGATGCAGCGCCACCTGGCAGCGGATCCGGGGGTAGACACCTCCACCTCCCTGGCGGACTTCGTGGCGGTGATGAACCGGGCGCTGCACGACGACGACCCGGCGTATGAGCAGGTGCCAGAGGGCGCGGACGAGATCGGCCAGCTCCTCCTCCTCTTCTCCCTCGGCGACGAGGCGGAGGCGGTGTTGCGACCGTACGTGAACTACGACGCCTCCATCGCCCGCCTCACCTACCGCTCCCACCTCACCAGCTCGCGCGCCCAGGTGGCCCTCGCCGACTCCATCGAGGCGTACTGCACCCACCACGCCCCGGCCGGGATCCGCACCCACCAGACCGGCTCCGCCTACTACCTGGCGGAGAGCTCCATGGGGATCGTCCGCTCCCAGGCCCGCTCCCTCGGCCTCACCGCGGCGGTAATCGCCGTGCTCATGGCGATAGTCTTCCGCTCGGTGCGCGTCGCGCTGTTGATCCTCGTCCCCAACCTCCTCCCCATCGCCATGGTCTTCGGCCTCATGGGGTGGTGGGGGATTCCGCTCTCCACCGGCACCGCGATCATCGCCGCCATCTCCCTCGGGATCGCGGTGGACGACACCATCCACCTCGCCCTCCGCTACCGCGAGGAGCTCACCCCGCGCCTCAACCCCGGTGCACCCGTACGCGCCCGCCGCGCCGCCCAAGAGGCAGCGATGGCCACCACCCTGATCGAGACTGGCAGGCCGGTGATCTACACCACCGCCACCCTGGTGGTGGGCTTCTCGGTCCTCGCCTGCTCCTCCTTCGTGCCGGTCCGGATGCTCGGCATCCTCACCGCCACCACCATGCTCTTCTGCCTCTTCGGCGACCTCCTGCTGCTCCCGGCCCTCCTGACCCTGGTGCCGGTGGCGCCGAGCCGCACCCGCCGGGCGCAGGCGAAGGCGGGAACGGATGCGACCGCGACCGCCGCGCCCACGTGGCGCTGGAACCCCCTGCGCCGGCGCCGCCCCACCCCCTTTGGCCTCGCCCCCCGCCACCGCCCGAGCGCGGCGGTGGCGGAGATCCCGGCAGCGCAGGGGGTGGACGAGCAGCTCGCCACGGTGGCCACAAGCGAGGAGTAGCGGGAAAGACGCGCCGGCGGAATAAGTCACCCGGCTTGGCGCCGCTCGCGGGCGGGCGCGGAGGCGCAGGGGGAGCGCCCCGGCCGCCCCGCCGCGCCCCGCCGCGCTCGCCCTCCACCCCCTCCCCCGCGGGAGGCCCAGAGGGGCGGCTCGCTTGCGCCGGCGGGGGGCCCGCGCGACCGGAAAACGCTCCCCCGCCCTCGGCGTGCGCACGGGGCGTGGGCCTACGCCTCCGTCTCCCCCGCCGCGCCGCCCTCCTCGCCGCGCTCCCGGAAGAAGTCCTCGGGGCGCATCTTCTTCAGCTCCTCCTTGAAGCTCGAAAGCTCGTCCTCGGTGATCGGCTTCAGCACCGCCACCCCCTTCTCCAGGACCCGCTCGTGGACGTAGATCGGCACCCCGGCGCGCACCGCCAGGGCCATGGAGTCCGACGGCCGGGCGTCGATGGAGAGGTGCTGCCCCTCAAAGGTCGCCTCGATCACCGCGTAATAGGTGTTGTCCACCAGGTCGTTCACCACCACCCGCTCGATCTCCACCCCGAGGACGCGGGTGAGGTTGATCATCAGGTCATGGGTCATCGGGCGCGGCATCACCTCGCCCTGGAGCTGCAGGAGGATGGCGTTGCCCTCGTAGACGCCAATCCAGATCGGGACCATCCGAGCGCCGTCCACCTCCTCCAGAAAGACCACGTACTGGCCGGAGTTGGGGACCAACATGAGGGAGAGGATCTTGAACTCTTTCATGGCTCGCCTCGCGCGCGGACAGGGGGGGCGCCCGCGGGCTCAAAACCGCAGATACGCCCCATACCCCAACCATAGTGCCACCCCCACCATCACCGCACCGAAGGCGCGCTTCAGCCGCTCCAGCCACGGCCCCGAGGCGGGGAGGTTGGCCACCAGCCCGGTGAATAGCCCGACCACCACCAACAGGGTGGAGAGGCCGAGGGCGAAGACAAACAGCAAGGCAACACCGAAGACGACGTTCTGCTGGCTCGCCACATAGACGAGGACCGCGCCGAGGACCGGGGCGGTGCACGGCGCCGCCACCAGCCCGGCGGTGAGCCCCATCGCCGCGGCGCCCAGAAAACCTCGCCGCGCCCCGCCCAGGCCGCGGGTGAGGAAGGCGGGCAGGGGCAGGGTGAAGAGGTCCATCATCGCCAGGCCGAAGAGGGCAATCACCCCCGACACCCCGACGTAGACCCACGGGTTGTTGGCGAAGGTGCCGAAGGTGGCGCCGGTGAGCGCCGCCGCCGCCCCGAGGCCGGCGTAGGTGACCGCGATGCCGAGGACGTAGCAGAGCACCAAAGCGACGGTGCGCACCCGCGAGTTGCCCACCTGCCCGCCCATGAAGCCGACGGTGATCGGGATCATCGGGTAGACGCACGGGGTGAAGCTGGTCACCACCCCGCCCACATACACGAGGAGGAAGGCGAGGAGCGAAGAGGCGTGGAGCGCCTCCTGAACGCGGGCGGCGAGGTCATCCATGGAGGGGTGAGGGTAGCGTCGCCACTCCGGTGAGGGATACCCGCCCCGCGGCGGTCGGTCTTTGTCGATCTTCTGCGACAAGCGGATCTCGGCGCACTCGGGCCCGCTTGCTTGCGTAACGAGCAACGAAATCCGACCGACTCCGCGGCGCCGGCCAGGGCGCCCTGGGCGTCCGGGTTGGTTAGTCGCAGGGGCCGGTCCACGGTCGTGGCCGGTCCCACTCACCCCCTTCCTCTTTCCCGGGAGCTGGCCATGAAATCTCTCCTCAGCCCCCTCCTCCTCGTGGTTGGCCTGGTGGCCCCCGCCGCCTCCGCCCGCGCCGCGACCACGACCCTCACCGGCGAGGTGATCGACACCGCCTGCTACCTCGACCACGAAGCCCAGGGCGCCAAGCACAAGCAGTGCGCCCTCAACTGCCTCGCCTCCGGGGTCGCCCCGTCGCTCCTCACCCGCGACGGCAAGCTCTACCTGCTGTTGCCGCCGCACGGGCCGCACGACGCCTACGACCAGGTGAAGGGGCGGGCCGGCGACACGGTCACCGTCCGCGGCACCGCGGTGGCGAAGGCGGGGATGGAGGGGTTCGTCGTCGAGACGGTGGAGTAGGCCGCACCGCCTAATGTGAGGCTGAGCGAGGCTGGGCGAGGTGACCACCCGCCACCTCCTTGTCGGCAGCGTGCTGGGCGCGCTGGTACTCGCCTGGGCCGCGTACCGCTGGGAGGTTGCGCCGCCGCCCGAGGTTCGCGGCCGCCGCCTCGCCGCCCGCCTCGCCTGCGCCGCTTGCCACGACCTCGCCGGCGGCCCGGGCGCGCCCAACCCGGGGAGCCGGGAGGGGCGCGTCCCCGGCTGGGGCGGCGGCAACGCGATGATGTACTTCCCCAACCCGGGCGACATGGCCGGGTGGATCCGCGACTCCGCCCCGACGCGCTACCGCGACAGCGCCGCCTTCCACGCCCAGCGCGGCCGCCAGCTCCTCACCATGGCCGCCTACGGCCCCCGCCTCTCCCCGCGCGACCTCGCCGACCTGGTCGCCTTCGTTTCCGCGGTGGCGGGGGTCGCGGCGCCCACCGCGGGCGCGCCGGCCGAGGGCTACGCGGTGGCGGAACGGAGCGGCTGCTTCCACTGCCACGGCGCGGGTGGCCGCGGCGGGGTGGACAACCCCGGCTCGTTCGCTGGCTATGTGGCTGGCTGGTGGGGCCACGGCTACCGCGCCCTGGTCCACGACCGCGCCGAGCTCTTGGCGTGGATCCGCGACGGTTACACCGCCCGCACCCACGCCAATCCCCTCCTTCGCCTCGTCCTCGATCGCCAGCAACTCCACATGCCCGCCTACCGCGCCCATCTGAGCGAGGCGGAGATCGAGGTCCTCGCCGCGTACATCGAGTGGCTCGCCGAGAGCGCGCCCACGAAGCCACCCAACCGGTAAAGGCCAGCCCCCCTTTGCCTACCCGTGCCGACACGCCGGCGCCGCCAGGCCGGCCACCCCATCGGTCGCGGCCGGCAAACGGGCGCACCCCGCATCGCCACGCCGGGTTGTGGCAAGAGCGCGGGCGAGCAGCCGGGCCGTGGCCCCGGCGACTTGCGCGGGCCCGGCCCCGCTTTTCCCGCTACCCCGCGCACCTTGGCGCAAGGTACGGGATCGTGTGCGCCATCGGCGCCCCGTCCCTGCCCCCGTCTCCCCGCGCCGGCGCCATCTTCCAACATCCGGGCCGGCCAGGCCGGTTGTTGCCGTGGCGTCTGCCCGATCGTTGCGCCCCGTCCCGGCGCCGCCATGCGCGCCACCAATCTGCCCGGCCACCCCGGCGCCTACCCGATCGTTGCACCCCATCCGTGGCCCCTTGCGTGTGCCCCGCCGGCAAGGTGTGATGGCGCGATGGACCGTCCCTGGACCATCGACCCGCACCGGCGGAGCCGCCTGGCACGGATCATCGAGGCCCTCGCCGCCGCTGGCCACACGGCGCGCCTGTGCGGCGGTGGGGTGCGCGACCGGCTCCTCGGGCAGGAGCCCGCCGACGACGACCTCGCCTGCGACGCCCCGCCGGAGCAGATGGTCATGGCCCTTGAGAGGGCGCGGATCCGCACCGTCCCCACCGGCATCGCCCACGGCACGGTGACCGCGATCGTCGAGGGAGAGGGATTCGAGATCACCACCCTGCGCCGGGAGCTGGCCACCTTCGGCCGCCACGCCGAGGTCGCCTTTCGGGACGTAGCGTGGGAGGAGGACGCACAGCGCCGCGACTTCACCATCAACGCCCTCTACGCCGACCTCGACGGCCGGATCTACGACCCGGTGGGTGGGCTGGCCGATCTCGACGAGGGCTGGGTCCGCTTCGTCGGCGAACCGGCGGCGCGCATCAAAGAGGACTTCCTGCGCATCCTCCGCCTCTTCCGCTTCCACGCCCGCTTCGGCCGCCACCCGCTGGACGAGGCGACCCTGGCGGCGGTGCGCCAGTGGGCCCCCTACCTCACCCACCTGTCGCACGAGCGGGTGGGCCACGAGTGGTGGGGGCTGCTCGCCACCGCTCGACCGCGCGCCGCCCTGGAAGCGATGGCGGCGAACGGCGTGCTCGCGGTGATCTTGCCGGAGATCGGCGCCATGCCGGCGGAGCCGCAACAAAACTTGTACCACGACCGCGACTGTCGCCTGCATAGCTGGCACTGCCTGGTCGCCCTCGGCGCGATGGAGGAGGGCCGCTACGCCCGCATTGGCCCGTCGGGCGAGATCGACCCCGACCACACGGTGGCGTGCGCGCCCCTGCCTCGCGACCCGCTCCTGCGCCACCTCGCCCTCTCCCACGACCTCGCCAAGCCGCTTTGTCACAAGCGCGACGGGACCCGCGACCGCTTCCTCGGCCATGACCGGGTGGGGGCGGAGATGATCGCCCGCCAGCTCCGCCGCCTGTGCCGGCCGAAGGGCGAGCAAGAGGTGGCGCGGGCGGTGATCCGCCACCACCTCTACCTCCTGAAGAACGACGATCTCTACCTCCACCGCCGCCTCTACCGCCGGGTGGGCGCAGCGCGCTTCGCCCTCCTTTTGGCCCTCGCACTGGCCGACGGCGCCGCCATGCAACCGCACGTATGGGAGCGGTGCGCCCGCACCCTCCTTCCCCTGCGCGACACCTTCCCCACCTGGGACGCGCCGCCGCCGATGCCGGTGGGCGGCGGCGACCTCCTCACCCTCGGGGTCGCCCCGGGGCCCACCATGGGCAAGTTGCTCGCTTGCCTGCGCGCCTGGTGGGAGGCCGAGGAGCCGCCGCCCGACCGTGACCGCTGCCTCGCCTGGGTGCGCGATCGCCTTGCCAACGAGGAGAACCGGTGAGGGTGGCGAGCTACCCAGCGGCGGTGGTGCAGATGGCGGCGGGGCCGGACACCGCCGCCAACCTTGCCCGTGTCGAGGGGCTCGTGGCGCGGGCGGCGGCGTCCGGCGCGCGGCTAGTCGCCCTCCCCGAGCTCTGCCTCTGGCGCGGCCCGAGCCGGGAGTACGCGGCCCACGCCTCGGCGATCCCCTCCCCCCTCACGGACCGCCTCGGCGAGCTCGCCGCCCGTTACCGGATTTACCTCGCCGCCGGCTCGATCCTCGAGCGATGCACGGTGGCGGACCATTGCTACAACACCGCCCTCCTCTTTGGCCCCGGCGGTGCGCTCCTCGCCCGCTATCGCAAGATCCACCTCTTCGACGTCGCGATCGCGGGGGGGCCGGTGGTCAACGAATCGTCGCGCATCGCGCCCGGCGAGGCGGTGGAGGTGGTGGAGACGGAGCTCGGCCGGATCGGCCTCGCCATCTGCTACGACCTGCGCTTCCCCGAGCTCTTCCGCGCCCTGGCCGCGCGCGGCGCGGAGGTGATCGTCTTGCCCGCCGCCTTCACCCGCCACACCGGACTCCACCACTGGCAGATCCTCGTGCGCGCCCGCGCCATCGAGAACCAGGCCTACGTGGTGGCGCCGGGGCTCATTGGCCCGATGGAGAACGCCGTCCCCACCTTCGGCCACTCCCTGATCGTCAACCCGTGGGGCGAGGTGGCGGCGCGCCTTGGAACTCACGAAGGGGTGGCAGTGGCGACCCTCGACCGCGACCGCCTCGCCAAGATCCGCGCCCAGCTCCCCGCCCTCACCCACCGGCGACCCGACCTCTTCGGGTAGACACCGGTAGCCCCCGGCGACCCGCGCGCCGCGCAACCCCCCCTCTTGCCGGAATCGCTGAAAGGATTCGGCCCCTACCGCGGGGACCGAAACCCCGGCGCGATCTCCCACCCTCCCGCCGGGTAGACACCGGTAGCCCCGGCGACCCGCGCGCGCCGCGCGGCCGGCCCGGTGGGCCACCCTCGCCGCACCGGTGCACCCCCCTCGTGACCTCGCGGGGGAAAGAGGGGCGTAGCCGCCGCCTACTCTGCCGGTCGGGCCGCCACCACCTCGGCGAGGGTGTCGATCAGCCGCGCCTCCGCGGCGTCGAGGGTGAGGGCGAGCTGGGGCTCGCGCCGGTGGCGCTCCGTTTCCGGGAGGTGGCGGAGCCGCTTGCGGTCCACCGGCACGAAGACCGTGTGGCCGTCGTAGAGGGTCGCGCGCACGGTGACCGGGGCGTAGTAGGCGTTGAACAGAAAGGCGCCGCCGCCCCAGGTGAGGGTCTCGGAGGTGACCTCTTCCGCCGCCACCGCGAGGGCGACCCAGAAGTTGTGCACCACCTGTGCAGCGATCACCCCCTGCACCACCCCCTCCGCCACCCCGCTGCCGATCAGATAGGCGAGCCAGCGGCGCGGTACCCGGCCGTAGCCGAGAAGCTCCACCTCCATCACCGCCCCGGCCCCGGCCGCCCGCGCTGCCGCCACCCGCTGGCTTGCCGCGTCCGGCCACGGCCCGACCATTGCGGCCGCGCGTGAGGCCGCCGCCTCCTCCACCAAGGTGAGGCCGGGTGCGGCGTCGAGGCGGACGAGGAGGTCGCGGTGGAGGGTCTCACCCACCGCCGCCAGGGTCTCCTTGACCTGCGCCCGCTCCGCCGCCTTCGCCAGGCCGCCCGCGGGCGGCGTGGCAATCTCCACCAGGTGGCGAACGTGGAGAGAGAGCTCCACCGGCATCAGGACGAGGTTGATCGGCTCACTCCCCTTCGGTAGGTGGCGCGCCGACCAGCCGGCGCAACCGGTGGCGGTGGCAAGGAACACGACCGCCAGCCAGCGGCCGCCAGTGCGCGCGCGGCCGGCCCGAGGGGCGCAGGTTGCAATGCGCGGCGCAGGCGCCCCCGTCGCTGTCGGCCAGCAATCGCGCGGAGCTGAGAAAGCGACCATCGCGCCCCTACCTGAACTGGGTTCGGAAGGCTTCGAGCTCGCCTTGCAACGGCTCGACCGCCGCGCGCAACGAGGCCACCTCCCCCTCCACCGCCGCCCGCCGCGCCTCCACCGTCGCCGGTGGTGCAGCCACCCCCAACGCGGCCGCGGCCGCCGCCGCGCCCGAGAGGAGGTGGGCGTCGCGGTGCTCGCGCCGCCCCGGCAGCCGCTCCAAGCCCACCCCCAAGGGGAAGGCGGCCCGCTCTTGCGGGCGGACGAGGGCGACCTCTACCTCCGCGAGGTCCGCGAATGGGTGGAGACGCGCCGCGCGACCACGCAGCTCCCCGGCCGTCTGCGGACCGCGCAACAGCAGAAGACACAAAAGCGCCCCCTCCGCCGGGGTGAGGGCGAGGCGCCGTTTTGCCGTGTGCGCATACTTCACCACCCGCCCCTCCACCGTGTGGCGCTCCACCGCCAGGCCGTGGCCGCGCAGGCGATCCAGCCCCCGCACCACCTCACCCTCGGCAAGCTCCATCACCAACCTCCCGATTCGTGCGCTGGTTGCAGCCGGTGACCACGCCGGTTCAGCAACGGGCCGCGCAGCGGACCGGCCGCTGGAAGCGGCTGTTAGCCGCTTCCCTCATCTCTTGATGGCCCTGATTCTCGCGGCCCGCTCTTCAAGCTTCTCAGCCTCCGCAATCCGCTGGGTCGCGCGATAGAGCGCGGCCAGATTCTCGAGGCTCGTCGCCACATCGGGATGGTCGGGGCCCAGGGCCCGCTCCCTGATCGCCAGCGAGCGCCTGTAGAGGGGCTCGGCCTGGGCGTAGTGGCCCTGGGTTTTGTAGAGCAGGGCCAGGTTGTTCAGGCTCTGCGCCACATCGGGATGGTCGGGGCCCAGGGCCCGCTCCCTGATCGCCAGCGAGCGCCTGTAGAGGGGCTCGGCCTGGGCGTACTGACCCTGGGTTTGATAGAGCGCGGCCAGGTTGTTCATGCTCT
>Ga0210040_10007350_pt1 | contig 13375 bp, 10 predicted proteins | sample CryGeyCG12114_NA_FD_185462 | JGI IMG/M metagenome (GOLD analysis project Ga0210040, IMG submission 185462) | Groundwater microbial communities from aquifer - Crystal Geyser CG19_WC_8/21/14_NA (SPAdes) (version 2) | ecosystem: Environmental > Aquatic > Deep subsurface > Groundwater | place: USA... | reverse complement strand
CTGCCCTTCGGCAACCGGGAGGCGCTCGGCGAGCTCGACGACCCGCCGCTGTCGGCCAAGGGCAAGCACGTGGTGATCATCGGCGGCGGCGACACCGGCGCGGACTGCCTGGGCACCGCCCACCGGCAGGGCGCGGCGAGCGTGGCCCAGCTGGACTACAAGCCGGCCCCCAGCGGGACCCGGCCGCAGGACAACCCGTGGCCCACCTACGAGATGATCCTGCGGGTCTCCCCGGCCCACGAGGAGGGCGGCGAGCGGCTCTTCGCGGTCAACACCGAGGCCTTCCTGGGCGACGCGGACGGGCACGTGCGGGCCGTCGAGGTGGTCGAGATCGAGGTCGTGGACGGCAAGCGGCAGCCCCGGCCGGACAGCACCCGCGAGCTGCCCGCCGACCTGGTGCTGCTCGCGCTGGGCTACACCGGCCCGGACACCGCCGGCCTGGTGTCCGACCTCGGCTGCGGCGTGGACGAGCGCGGCCGGGTCTCCCGGGACGCCGAGTACATGTCCACCGTCCCCGGGGTCTTCGTCGCCGGGGACATGGGCCGCGGCCAGTCGCTGGTCGTCTGGGCGATCGCCGAGGGCCGGGCCGCTGCCGGTGCGGTCGACAACTGGCTGACCGGCAACTCGATGCTGCCGCGGCCGGTCACCCCGGACGCCGTCCCGCTGCGCTGAACGGCAGCTGACGCGCGGTTGAACCGCTGGTCGTCGGGGGGATGAGACGTCCCGGACGACTGCTGCTCCTCGGGGGGACACGACGGACCCGGTCCGCCGTGCCGCCCCGGGGGGCAGCTAGTTTCAGCTCATGTCTCGTCGCGCGAAGATCGTCTGCACCCTCGGTCCGGCCACCGGTTCCCTGGAGCAGATCACCGCCCTCGTCGAGGCCGGGATGGACGTCGCCCGGCTCAACTTCAGCCACGGTGCGCACGCCGACCACGAGACGGCCTACCGGCACGTCCGGGCGGCGTCGGACTCCGTCGGCCATGCCGTCGCCGTCCTGGCCGACCTGCAGGGCCCGAAGATCCGGCTGGGCACCTTCGCCGACGGGCCGGTGGTCTGGGAGACCGGCAGCCGGGTCTGCATCACCGTGGAGGACGTGGAGGGCACCGCCGACCGGGTCTCCACCACCTACAAGGGCCTGGCGTCCGATGCCCGGGTCGGCGACCGGCTGCTGATCGACGACGGCAAGCTCGCCCTCACCGTGACCGACGTCCAGGGCCCCGACGTCTTCTGCCTGGTGCTCGAGGGCGGCCCGGTCTCCAACAACAAGGGGCTGTCGCTGCCCGGTGTCGCCGTCAGCGTCCCGGCGCTGTCGGAGAAGGACGCCGAGGACCTGCGCTTCGCGCTCTCCCTGGGCGTGGACTTCGTCGCGCTGTCGTTCGTCCGGTCGGCCAAGGACGTCGAGCTGGTGCGCGAGATCATGCGCCAGGAGGACGTCGAGTGCCCGGTCATCGCCAAGCTGGAGAAGCCCGAGGCGGTCGAGAACCTCGAGGCGATCGTCGACGCCTTCGACGGCGTCATGGTGGCCCGCGGTGACCTGGGCGTCGAGCTGCCGCTGGAGCAGGTGCCGCTGGTCCAGAAGCGCGCCGTGCAGGCGGCCCGGGAGCGGAACAAGCCGGTCATCGTGGCCACCCAGATGCTGGAGTCGATGATCGAGAACTCCCGGCCCACCCGCGCCGAGGCCTCCGACGTCGCCAACGCCGTGCTGGACGGCGCGGACGCGGTGATGCTGTCGGGTGAGACGTCGGTGGGCAAGCACCCGATCGGCGTCGTCCGCACGATGGAGCGGATCATCGTCGCGGTCGAGGGTGGGGACCTCCCCACCCCGGCGGTGCAGCGCACCCCGGGCAGCCGTCCCGCGGCGATCGTGCGGGCCGCCAAGGACATCGGTGAGGCACTGGACGTCGCCGCGCTGGCCGCGTTCACCGCCACCGGCAGCAACGCCCGCCGGCTGGCGGCGCTGCACACCCGGCTGCCGATCCTGGCGTTCACCAACGACCCCCGGGTGCGCAGCCGGCTGGCGCTGTCGTGGGGCGTGGAGACCTTCATCGTCCCGACGGTCGCCCACACCGACGACATGGTCGCCCAGGTCGACTTCTCGCTGCTGTCCATCGGCCGGCTCAAGGAGGGCGACCAGGTCGTCGTGGTCGCCGGCTCGCCGCCGAACACGGCGGGGTCGACCAACCTGGTCCGGGTGCACGAGGTGGGGACCGAGGCGTGACCTCGGCCTCGGTGCCGGCGCCGGGGCCGGCCTCGGACCTCCTCGAGGTGCTGGCCCTCGAGGAGCGGGAGCCGGATCTCTACGTCGGCACCACCCCGACGTCGCCGTTGCAGCGGATCTTCGGCGGGCAGGTGGCCGCCCAGGCGCTCACCGCGGCGCAGGCCACGGTGTCCGCCGACCGGCCGGTGCACTCGCTGCACTCGTACTTCCTACGGCCGGGTGACCCGCACGAGGAGATCCGCTACGAGGTGGACCGGATCCGCGAGGGCCGGACGTTCAGCACCCGGCGGGTGGTGGCGCGGCAGACCCGCAAGGGCGCCGACGTCGCCATCTTCGCGCTGACCGCGGACTTCACCGCGGGGGAGCGGGCGGTGGTGGAGCACTCGCTGCCGATGCCCGAGGTGCCCGGGCCCGAGCAGCTCCCCGGGCTGGACGAGGTCGCCAAGGCCCATCCGGAGCAGGCCGCGGCGTCCCGGGCGATCGGCCGGGCCGTCGAGCAGCGCTACCTGGCCGACCCCTTCGATCCCGAGCCGCGGCTGCCCCCGGACACCGCCACCCGGATCTGGTTCCGGGTGACCGGCCGGCTGCCCGACGAGGACGCGGTGCACGCCGCGGCGCTGACCTTCGTCACCGACCTGACCCTGCTCTCGGCGGGGCTGGCCCGGATCGGCGGCGGCTGGGGCGGGTCGGCCGTGGGCGCGAGCCTGGACCACGCGGTGTGGTTCCACCGGCCGGTGCGGGCCGACGAGTGGTTCCTCTACGAGACCGACAGCCCGGCCGCCGCCAGCGGGCGCGCGCTGTGCCTCGGGCAGATCTGGGCCGCCGACGGCACCCACGTCGCCACCGTGGCCCAGGAGGGCCTCATCCGTTCGCTGGGCTGAGCCCTGCCGGCTGCCGCCTCGGCCGCTCCGGTAGTGCAGGAAGCGGGCTCTCCCGGAGCGGGACAGCCCGCTGCCTGCACAACGCCGGTCACTCCGGCTGGGCGGCTCCCGGCTGCGGGTCCGGGTCGGCCTGGGCAGCCGCCTGGGTGGCGGTCTCGTCCCCGGCGGCCGGGGTCTGCACGGTGAGATCGGCCGCTGCTGACTCGGCCGCTGCTACCGACTCGACCGCTGCCGCTGCCGCTGCCGCTGCCGCCGCCTGCGTTGCCTCCGCTGCCTCCGCCGCCTGGCGGGCGCGCAGCTCCTCCTCGGCCGCTGCACGCTGCCGGCGCTCGGCGTCCTTGCGGTCGCGCGCCTGCTCGGCGAAGTCGTTGGCCAGCCAGTCGTGCGCCTCGCCCAGCAGCGCCCACAACCGGGCCACGTGCTCTGCGGTGGTCGTCGGCGCGCCCACGGCCACCCGCAGCACCGCGGCGCCGTTGACGGTGGTGTGGGTCAGGAAGACCTCGCCGCCGTCGTTGAGCCGGTCCAGCAGGGTCATGGTCGCGACGTCGGGGTCCACGTCGTCGGCCCAGCGCGGGCGCAGGCACACCAGGGACAGCGGGTGCGGCGCGACGATCTCGAACCGGTCGTCGGCGGCGGCCCAGCCGGCCAGGTCCTGGGCCAGGGCGACGGAGGTGCGGATGTGCTCGCGCAGGCCCTCGGCGCCGTACCAGCGGACGACGAACCACAGCTTCAGGGCCCGGAACCGGCGGCCGAGCTCGATCTGCCAGTCGCGGTAGTCGACCACCCCGCCGGTCTCGGTCGCGGCGTTGCGCAGGTACTCCGGCAGGATCGCCAGGGCCCCGGTGAGCGCGGCCCGGTCGGCGACCCAGAACAGCGTCGCGTCGAAGCCGGTGAGCAGCCACTTGTGCGCGTCGGTGGTGTAGCTGTCGGCCCACTCGACCCCCGCCTGCAGGGCCCGCAGCTCCGGGGCGACCGCGCTGACCCCCGCGTAGGCGGCGTCCACGTGCAGCCACACGCCGTACTTCTGGCAGATCGGGCCGAGCTCGGCCAGCGGGTCGATCGCCGTGGTCGACGTCGTCCCGACCGTGGCGCAGACCAGCACCGGGGTGTAGCCGCGGGCGATGTCCCGCTCCAGCCGCTGCGTCAGCGCCCGGGGGCTCATCGCGAGGTCGGCGTCCACCTCGACCACCCGGATGGCGTCGGTGCCCAGGCCGGCGATCCGGGCGGCCTTCTCCATCGAGCTGTGCGTCTCGGCGGAGACGTAGACGGTGTGGTCCTCCGGGCGGACGCCCTGCCGCACGGTGGCGGCCTTGCTGGCCCGGTGCAGGGCGGCGAGCAGGGCGACCAGGTTGGCCCCGGAGCTGGAGTCCTGGACGACGCCGCCGCCGGTGCCGGTGGAGCGGAAGGACTCCGGCAGGCCGAGCAGGTCGGCGAACCAGTCCAGCACGTGCTGCTCGAGCTCGGTGGCGGCCGGGCTGGTGACCCAGGACATCCCCTGCACGCCGAGACCCGCCGACACCAGGTCGCCGAGCACCGACGGCCCGGAGGTGTTGGCCGGGAAGTAGCCGAAGAAGCCGGGGTGCTGCCAGTGGGTGACACCGGGCAGCACGACCCGGTCCAGGTCGGCCAGGACGGCGGAGAAGGGCTCGCCCTGCTCGGGGGCGCTGTCCGGGAGGGACGCGCGGACGTCGCCGGGGGAGACCTGCGAGCGGACCGGCAACGACGTCGGGTCGCCCTGCAGGCGGCCCCAGTAGTCGGCGATCCAGTCCACGACCTCGTGGCCGTGCTGGCGGAACTGCTCAGGGGTCATGTGGCCGGTCACGCAGCCAACTTAGGCGGCGTGACCGTCGTCGTCCTTCGGTGCCCCCGGTGCGACTCGAACGCACACTGCGCGGGTTGTGACTCGCTCCAGTCCACGTCGTCCTTCGGTGCCCCCGGTGCGACTCGAACGCACACTGCGCGGGTTGTGACTCGCTCCAGTCCACGTCGTCCTTCGGTGCCCCCGGTGCGACTCGAACGCACACTGCGCGGGTTTTGAATCCGCTCCCTCTGCCGATTGGGGTACGGGGGCCAGCTCAACCGGGTGACCTGCAGCGTATCTGGCGGCCGGGGGCTGGCCGTGGTCGATAGGATCACCCGGTGAGCAACGCACCGACCCGGGTCCTCATCGCTGAGGACGAGGCCCTCATCCGCCTCGACCTCAAGGAGATGCTGGAAGAGGAGGGGTACGTCGTCGTCGCCGAGGTCGGCGACGGCCAGGCCGCCGTCGAGCAGGCCCAGCAGCTGCGGCCCGACCTCGTCATCCTCGACGTCCAGATGCCGGTGCTGGACGGCCTCGCCGCTGCCGAGCAGATCGCCGCCGCGCGCATCGCTCCGGTGATCGTGCTGACCGCGTTCAGCCAGCGTGAGCTCGTCGAGCGTGCCCGCGACGCCGGCGCGATGGCCTACCTGGTCAAGCCCTTCTCCAAGAACGACCTGGTGCCGGCGATCGAGGTCGCCGTCGGCCGGTTCCAGGAGATGCACGCCCTGGACGCCGAGGTGAGCGACCTCAAGGAGCGCCTGGAGACCCGCAAGGTCGTCGAGCAGGCCAAGGGCCGGCTGATGGCCGAGCGCGGCATGACCGAGGCCGAGGCGTTCCGCTGGATCCAGCGGACGGCGATGAACGAGCGCACGTCGATGAAGGCCCTGGCGGAGGCGATCCTCGCCACCGGGTCCGGCGAGGCGGCCCCGGCGAGCCCCGTCGGCTCCTGAGACCCACCTCACAGCGCCCCCCGGCGCGTCACGCTTCGGAGTCCCGCCGTGTGACGCGCCGGTTTCATGTGCGGCCACCGCGCGTCGCAGAGGTCACGACCTCATCACGGTGCGCCAGAGGCGGGCTCTGTGGCCGCAGACGGTGGTTAGGTTCTGCCCACTGATCGGCTCCTCGTCAGGCGATGTCGCTTGCGGGTGGCCGGTGGACATGTCTTCAGATCTCTGGGAGTTCCTTGATGCGCACAGGCACCTTTGCCCGCGCGACCGCCCTCTCCGGTGCCGCGCTGCTCGCCCTGACCGCATGTGGCGGCAGCAGCGACGACGCTGACGACACCGGCGGCAGCGACGCGAGCAGCAGTGAGAAGCAGGTCAACGTCTACGGCACCGACGGCAACGTCGGCAACGCCCTGGGCGAGTCGTTCACCGAGGACGGTGCGCTGGCAGGCCTGAAGGGCACCACGCCGCTGACGAACCTGTCGTCGGACTTCAAGGACCGCCTGCTGGGCATCGACCCCAAGCTGGAGGACTACAACTACTCCGGCGAGTCCTATGACGCGGTGGTGATCACCGCGCTCGCCGCCGCGATGGCGCAGACCAACGACGCCACCGTGTTCGCCCCGTACATCAACGGCGTGACCTTCGGCGGGGAGGCGTGCACCGACTTCGAGTCCTGCCTCGCCATCATCGCCGCCGGCGGCAACCCCGACTACGACGGCATCACCGGGCCCCTGGCCTTCGCCGACCCGGGTGAGCCGGCTGTCGCCAGCTTCGGTGTCCTGCAGTTCGGCCGGGACAACCTGCTCGACGACTCGCTGACCGAGTACCTCACGGTCGGCGACGAGGCGAACGCGGCGACCGACGAGGGTCCTGCTGCGGCGCCCTACGGCTCGGGTACCGGCGTCCTCAAGTTCGGCACCCTGCTGCCGCTGACCGGGAGCCTGGCCTACCTCGGCCCGCCGGAGGTCGCCGGCGTCCAGCTGGCGGTCAACGACATCAACGCCGCCGGCGGCGTGCTGAACGCCCCCGTCGAGGTCGTCACCGGTGACTCCGGCGACGCGTCGACGAACATCGCGACCCAGACCGTCGCGACGCTGCTCCAGCAGGGCGTGAACGCGATCATCGGTGCGGCGTCCTCCGACGTCACCAAGACCGTCATCGACACGGTGACCCAGGCGGGCGTCGTGCAGTTCTCGCCGGCCAACACGTCGGACTCGTTCACGACCTACGACGACAACGGTCTGTACTTCCGGACCGCGCCGCCGGACCTCTTCCAGGGTCAGGTGCTCGCCGACCTGGTGTCCCAGGACGGCAACCAGTCCGTGGGCATCCTCGCCCAGAACGGTGAGTACGGCACCGGCCTGGCCGAGCAGATCGTCGCCAACCTGGACAGCGCGGGTCTGTCGGGCGACTCGGTCAAGTCGGTGTACTACGACCCGACCGCGTCCGACTTCAGCGACGTCGTCCAGCAGATGGTCGACCTCAACCCCGACGGCATCATCGTGGTCGGGTTCGACGAGTCGGCGAAGATCATCAAGGGCCTCAACGAGCAGGGCATCGGCCCGCAGCGCTGACGTCCTGATCGGCGCCTGAACCGGCGCAGCACGCGGCCCGGCACCCTCCCGAGGGTGCCGGGCCGCAGTGCTGTGTGCCGCGCCCCAGCGGGCTGCGTACGGGGCGGGTGGACCGGCGCGCTGGGGACAGCGGCGTCGGTCTGGTGCACCCGCTGCTGACGGCGCTCCCACGCGCAGCCGGGGTGGGGCCCAGGCTGGTCCTGGCGCGGCGCACCGGGCCCCGGTGCGGGGCTCGGCCGCCGAGGAGCACAGCCGGCCCAGCGTGGCCCTCGGGCCATGTGCCCGGGCAGTGGTGTCGGGCCGGCTGCCGTCGCCGGCCCGCAGCCGGCAGCGCCCGGTGCGGCCCGGGACGACGACGGCGCCGGACCCCTGGGAAACAGGGGACCGGCGCCGTCGTCGGGCGGGGGACGGGGCTACTGGGCCTTCGCGAGCGTGCCCAGGTACAGCTCGATGACCTTCGGATCGGTCATCAGCGCCTCGCCGCTGTCGGTGTAGGCGTTGCGGCCCTGGTCCAGGACGTACCCGCGGTCGCAGATCTGCAGGCACCGGCGGGCGTTCTGCTCGACCATGATGATCGAGACGCCGGTGGCGTTGATCCGCCGGCAGCGGATGAACACCTCGTCCTGGTAGGCGGGGGACAGACCGGCCGACGGCTCGTCGAGCAGCAGCACCGACGGGTCCATCATCAACGCCCGTCCCATGGCGACCATCTGCCGCTCACCGCCGGACAGCGCCCCGGCCTTGCCGTTGCGCCGCTCGCCGAGCAGCGGGAAGAGGTCGACGACGTAGTCGAACCGTGCCTTGAACGTCTTCGGCCGCAGGTAGACGCCCATCTGCATGTTCTCCTCGATGCTGAGCGAGGGGAACACGTTGTTGTTCTGCGGCACGTAGCCGACGCCCATGGACACCAGCCGGTGCGCGGGGGCCCCGGTGATGTCCTCGCCGCGCAGCGTGACCGAGCCCGAGCGCACCGGGATGAGCCCGAACAGCGTCTTGAGCAGCGTGGACTTGCCGGCGCCGTTCGGGCCGATGATCCCGACCAGCTCGCCGTCCTGCAGGTAGAAGTCGCACCCGCGCAGGATGTTGACGCCGGGCACGTAGCCGGCCAGCAGGTCGTCGGCACGCACCAGGGCGCCCTCGGCCAGCTTCAGGTGCTCCTCGCGGGTGGCGGCCTTCTCGGCGGGGGACAGCTCGGCACCGGTGGCCGACTGGGCCCGGGTGACGCCCTCGCCGGTCTCGTCGACCTCGAACAGCGGCTCGCTCATCGTCGTCCTCCCGGACCGTCACTGCTGATCACGTCGGAGCCGGGCGGGGCCTCGCCGCGCTCCTCGCGGCCGATCTCGGCCTCCACCTCGGCCAGCACCCGGTCCTCCTCCTCCACGGTCAGCGGAGCGTCGTGGTGGGCACCGAGGTAGGCGTCGACGACGGCCTGGTTCTGCGAGATCGACTCCGGGGGACCCTCGGCGATCACCTTGCCGGCGGCCATGACGACCACCCAGTCGCTGATGTCGCGGACGACGTCCATGTCGTGCTCGACGAAGATCACCGTCATGCCCTCCTCGCGGAGGTCCTTGACGTGGCCGAGCAGGCTCTGCGTCAGCGCCGGGTTCACCCCGGCCATCGGCTCGTCGAGCATGACCACCTTCGGGTCGCTCATCAGCGCCCGGGCCATCTCCAGCAGCTTGCGCTGGCCGCCGGAGAGGATGCCCGCGAAGTCGTCCTTCTTGGCGTCGAGCTTGAACCGGGTCAGCAGGTCCATCGCCTTCTCGGTGTTCGCCTTCTCCTGCGCCCGCCAGCTCCCGGGCAGCAGCGCCCGGACGAAGCTCTCGCCCTTCTGCCCCTGGGCGCCGAGCAGCATGTTCTGCATCACGGTGAGCCGGGACAGCGCCTTGGTCAGCTGGAAGGTGCGCACCACACCGAGCCGGGCCACCTGGTGGGGCGCGAGCTTGCCCAGCGGCTTGCCGTCGAAGGACCACGTCCCGGTGTTGGGCTGGTCGAACCCGGTCAGCAGGTTGAACAGCGTGGTCTTGCCTGCCCCGTTCGGCCCGATCAGCCCGGTGATGCCACCGCGCTGCACCTCGAGGTGGTCGACCGAGACCGCGGTCAGCCCACCGAAGGTGCGGGTCACCTGGTCGACGACCACGACCGGGTCCGGCTTGGCCACCCCGACCTCCCACGGGAGGTCGCGCAGCGCCGCCTGGGCGAGGCGGGCGGGTGCGGGCCGGCCCGGGCCGGCGGTCGTCACGGCGGCGTCGACGTCCTCCCGCTGGGCGGCGTGGGCCCCGTGCGCAGTCTCGTCAGCGGGCATCGAGCATCACCTCTCGTCGGTCACCGAAGATGCCCTGGGGCCGGAACACCAGCAACAGCATGAGCCCCACCCCGATGAGCACGAAACGGAGCTGCGCCACGTCGGTGGAGCTGAGCAGGTCCTCCGGGATGATCCCGTTGCTGATCAGCGCCTTGAGGCCGGTGTCGGCGAACTGGACGAGGAACAGCAGGATCACGCCACCGACGACCGGGCCCCACACCCGAGCGGCACCGCCCAGGATCAGCGCGGTGTAGGCGAGGAACGTGTTGGCGTTCTGGTACTGGTCGGGGTTCACCGACCCCAGCCCGAGGGCGTAGACCGAGCCGCCCAGCGTGCCGATGACCCCACCCAGGACCAGCGCCTGCATCTTGTAGGCGTAGACGTTCTTGCCCAGCGCGCGGGCGGCGTCCTCGTCCTCGCGGATGGCCTTGACCACCCGGCCCCACGGGCTGCGCATCAACGACCAGATGAGCAGGCTGCACAGCAGGACGACGATCCAGCCGACCAGGGCCAGCCAGAGCTGGGCGCCGCTCCAGCGCATCCCCCAGAAGTCGTACTGGCGACCGCCCGGCCACGGGGCCAGGGCGACGAAGTCGGCGTTGAACCCGGACAGGCCCCGGGTGCCGCCGGTGACCGAGGTGGCGCCGACCGAGCGGAACACCAGGCGGAGGATCTCCGCCGCCGCGATGGTCACGATCGCCAGGTAGTCGGCGCGCAACCGCAGGGTCGGGATGCCCAGGAGCAGCGCCAGCACGATCGACGCCACGATGCCGATCAGGATGCCGACCCAGAAGGGCAGCCCCCAGCGCACCACCGAGATGGCCAGCCCGAAGGCGCCCAGCAGGGCGAAGGCGATCTGCCCGAAGTTCAGCAGACCCGAGTAGCCGAAGTGCACGTTCAGGCCGACGGCCAGCAGGACGAAGAAGATGGCCTGGTAGCCGAGGCCGGCCTGCGCTCCGCTGGCGATCGCGTCGAGGAAGTCGGACATGCCGTCAGCCGATCCGGGCGCGACTGCCCAGGATGCCCTGGGGCCGGATCACGAGGATGATGATCAAGAGCAGCAGTCCTCCGACGTACTTGATGTCGCTGGGGATCACCAGGGTGGACACCTGGACGAAGATGCCGACGACGAGGCTGCCCAGCAGGGCGCCGTAGGCGGTGCCCAGTCCGCCCAGGGTGACCCCGGCGAACATGAGCAGCAGCAGCCGGAAGCCCATGTCCCACTGCACCTGGTCGGACAGGCCCAGCAGCACGCCTCCCAGCGTGGCCAGCGCCCCGCCCATCATCCAGACGATGAGGATCACCCGGTTGACGTCGATGCCGGAGGAGGCGGCGAGGTCGCGGTTGTCCGACACCGCGCGCATCGCCTTCCCGATCCTGGTGCGCTGCAGCATCAGGGCCACCAGGACCAACACCACGATGGAGATGATGATCGAGGCGAGGGCGCGGTTGGTGAGCGTGAAGGCGCCGTAGTCCACGGCACGCTGGCTCTGGTAGTCGGCGAAGGCCTGGGAGCGCCCGCCGAACACGATCTGGACCAGGTAGCGGAGCGCGAGCGACAACCCGATGGAGACGACCAGCGCCGCGACCAGGCCGGTGCCCCGGCGTCGCAACGGCCGCCACAGGCCCAGCTCGTTCAGCGCACCCACCCCGGCACCGACCACCATCGCGATGATGGTGGCCGGGATCAGCGGGACACCGCCGCGGACGTTGATGTACCAGGCGATCACCGCGCCGACGGTGACGAGCTCGCCGTGGGCGAAGTTGGTCAACCCGGTGGTGCCGAAGATCAGGGACAGCCCGACCGCGGCGATGGCGATGAGCAGACCGAACCGGAGGCCGTCCACCAGCAGCTGCACCACCCGGCCGGCGCCGCCGCCGCCCGAGCCGGTGGTGCCGTCGGACAGGCCGAAGATCACCGGCTGGTGCCGGCCGGGGTCGACCGAGACGGAGACCGTGTCGCCGCGCGGGCCGAGCTCGACCCCGTCGGGCAGGTCGTCGGCGTCCACGGAGACCGAGTAGTCGCCGGCGGCCGGGACCGGGATGTCGAAGCGGCCGTTCTCGTCGGTCTCGGCGGAGTCGACCGCGGCGCCGTCCGCGGTCTCGACCGTGACCTCGACCCCCTCGATCGGACCGCTCCGGCTCGTGGACAGCGTGCCCACCACCGACTCGCCCGCGGCGCTGGCCACACCGGGCAGCAGGGCGAGCATGGTCAGGGTGAACGCCCCGAGCAGCAGGACCAGGGCGAGCGGACGGCGGACGGCGCGACCGCGGACGGTCGTTCCGCGCCGCGGTGAGCCGGTGATGGCCCTCCGTGCGCTGGTGCGTTCACCGTGCCTGTGGACGCGGTGGGGCGCGTGCGTCACTCGACCTCCCAGCCGTTGGTTGAGCGGGGACAGTAACCCAGCCCTGTTACGTGCATCGACCTGCTGGGACGCACTGTGACCCATCTGCGACACGCCGGTGGACCCGCGACCGGTTGCGCACGTCCGGCCCACCGGATCCCGCGCTGCGGCTGGTCGGGCCGCCTCGGCCACCTGCGGGGGTGCCCGCATCGCCGGGTCCGGCGGCCGGGGCGACGCCGGCGCACCTGGCTCGCGGGCGGACCGACCCCGGGTAGGTGGCCGGCCGGTCAGCCCTGGGCGGCCGTGCGGGCCGGGCGGATGAGGCAGGTCAGCCGGGCGCTGGCGGTCGGGCGTCCGGCGTCGTCGCTGACCTGGATCAGGTAGGTGGCCAGGGTGCGGCCGCGCCGGACCGGCGTGCAGACGGCGGTGACGACGCCGGAGGTCGCCGCGCGGAGGTAGCTGGCGTTCAGCTCGATGCCGACGACGTCGCCACCCGGGCCGGCGTGCAGCATCGCGGCCCAGGACCCGACGCTCTCGGCCAGCGCGCAGGTGGCGCCCCCGTGCAGCAGGCCGAAGGGCTGCTCGTTGCCGGCCACCGGCATGGTCGCGACGACGCGGTCGGGGTCGAAGTCGGTGATCTGGATGCCGAGCTTGTCGTCCAGGGGGCCCTGGGTGTCGGCGGGCAGCCAGTCGGGACGCGGGGTGCTCACTCGGAGACGGTAACCGTCGACGCCGCAGGACGGCCCCGTCGACGGCCCTGGTGCAGGGGCCCGCGCTGAGCTTGCGAAGCGTGGGGGGCAGCAGGGTCCTTCTAGGATCGGTCCCGATGTCCGCACCGGTCAGCACCTCCGCGCCCGCAACCGCCACCGCGTCCTCCGGCGCCCGTCCGCGGCTGCTGCTGCTCGACGGCCACTCGCTGGCCTACCGGGCGTTCTTCGCCCTGCCGGTGGAGAACTTCTCCACCACCACGGGGCAGCCCACCAACGCCGTCTACGGCTTCACGTCGATGCTGATCAACGTGCTGCGCGACGAGCAGCCGAGCCACCTCGCCGTCGCCTTCGACGTGAGCCGCAAGACCTTCCGCAGCGAGATCTACGCCGAGTACAAGGCGAACCGCTCGGAGAGCCCCACCGACTTCCGGGGCCAGGTGAGCCTCATCCAGGAGGTGCTCGGGGCGCTGCACGTGCCGGTCATCACCGCGGAGAACTACGAGGCCGACGACGTCATCGCCACCCTCACCGTGCAGGCGGTCGAGCAGGGCATGGACGTGCTGATCTGCACCGGCGACCGGGACGCGCTGC
>Ga0210040_10007349_pt1 | contig 13376 bp, 10 predicted proteins | sample CryGeyCG12114_NA_FD_185462 | JGI IMG/M metagenome (GOLD analysis project Ga0210040, IMG submission 185462) | Groundwater microbial communities from aquifer - Crystal Geyser CG19_WC_8/21/14_NA (SPAdes) (version 2) | ecosystem: Environmental > Aquatic > Deep subsurface > Groundwater | place: USA... | reverse complement strand
CGGAGAACCAGTGGCCGAACACCGATGCCTTCGCCATGAACCGCACCAGCCGGTGCTGCGGCAGCGCGGCCAGCCCGAGGTAGGTGAAGTCGAAGAAGCTGACGTGGTTGCTGCAGATGATCGCGCCACCCTGGGCGGGCACGTGCTCCTGACCACGGACGTCGAAGCGGAAGCCGAACAGGTGGAAGACCACCAGCGCCATCCGGATGACGCCGCGGTAAGGGCGGTCGCGCGGGTCAGGACGCCGTCCGAAGAGATCCCGGCGGATGACGTCGCCCCAGCGTGCGGTGTACATGGGGCGGCACCATAGCCAACGGCTCGGGAGGTTGACCCGGGCCACCAACTACGCGGTCAGCCGCCGTGGGTCGCCGCCACCGCGGCCCGGACGACGGCGGCCAGGTCGCCGGTCTCGGTGAGGACGCCGCGCTGCAGGTCTGCGCCGGTGCCGCGGGCGAGGAGGTCGGCCACCGACCGCTGGACGAGCGGCAGGTCACCGCTGTCGTCGAGGGCGTCGCGCACGTGGTCCACCAGCGCGGCGACCACCTCCGCGGCCGGAGCAGGACGCCCGGTGCCGGGATGGACCAGTTCGCCGACCAGCCCGGACCGACCCGCGCGCCAGCCGGCGACGCGGAGCACCTCGGCCCGCACGTCCGGCGCCGGGCGCCCGCTCCGCCAGTCCCCGGCGGCGGTCTCCACCAGCCCCCGGACCAGGCCGGCCAGCAGCACGGCGTCCTCGACGCGCAGCGCGACGTCGCTGACCCGCACCTCCACGGTCGGCCAGGTGGCCGACAGCCGGGCGTCGAAGTAGACCATCCCGTCGTCCAGCACGGTGTCGGTGGCGAGGAGGTCGTCGACCAGCCGGTGGTAGGCGGCCGGGGTGCCGAACAGCTCGTTGGGCCCGGCGGAGGGCCACCGGTTCCAGACCTGGGAGCGGTAGCTGGCGTAGCCGGTGTCCCGACCGCTCCAGAACGGCGAGTTGCCGGTCAGTGCGGTGAGCACCGGCAGCCACACCCGGATCCGGTCCAGGACGGCGACGCCCTCCTCGTCGTCGGCGACGGAGACGTGCACGTGGCTGCCGCAGGTCAGGGCCTCGTCCGTGGTCAGCCCGAACGCCTCCGCCATCCGCTGGTACCGCCGGTTCGGGGTGGCCAGCGGCTGCACCGGCACCGGCGAGGTGGCCAGGGCGGCGACCCGTGCCCCGACCGTGGCAGCGGCCGCATCCGCCCGGGCTCGCCAGTGCCGGAGCTGGGCGGCGACCTCGGTGAGCGTGCTGCAGACGTGGGTGCCCAGCTCGAGCTGCTGCGCCTTGAGCTCCGGGACCAACCGCGCGTCGTCGTCCTCGACCGCGTTCTCGTCCTCGTCGGCCCGGTCGTGCGCCTCGACGGTCTCCCCCTCGCCGCGCCGGGCCGCGATGCGCAGTGCCGCGGCGGCCAGCGGGACGGGCGTTCCACCGGGATCGACGACGAGCAGTTCTTCTTCCACTCCCACGGTGCGCACGGCTCATGATCAGGCTCGGGACCGGTCAGGTGCAGATCGCTCACCCGGGAGAGGGGTGTTGTTGCGGCTGCGGCGCCCGGAGGGCGCTTCCCCCTTCGGCAGGTGACCACAATCTCGGATCGTGAATTTGTTGGGGATAACGGTAGTATTCGGCCATGCGAGGTGAGTGGCAGCCGCCATTGCCCGACATGCCGGCTCCGCCGGCCGACCGTGCCTGGGCGCGGCTCACGCCGCCGCTGGGGTACGAGCCGCAATGGCGTCGGCTGGTCGAGGCGGCGCTGGAGCAGGACCTCGGGCCGGACGCGCTGGCGGAGACGGGGCTGGACCCGCTCGCCGCCGCCCGGAGCTGGAAGCCGGCCACCGTCGCGCTCTACAGCAAGGTGGCCCGCTACGGCGGCGTCGGCGTGACCCAGCCGGCGACACCCGAACCCGATCCCCCGACGCTGGACCTCCGGGAGCTGACCCGCGTGCGCAGCGAGGCACCGGAGCACCTGCGGACGGTGGCTTGGTGCGCGCTGGCGCTGGGCTGGCCGGCCACGGTCGGTCAGTTCCGGGCGCTGCGCCGCGACCAGGTCCGGGCCACCGCCCGGCGGCTGCTGGTGTCCACCGACGACGGCGAGTGGTCCGTGCCGGGCGCACTCACCGCGTGGCACGCCTGGGAGGCGACCCGGAGCCGGTTCCCCCGGCTGGCGGGCAGCCCGTGGGTGCTGCCGGCGCTGCGCCGCGGCCCGGGTGTCGACTCGCACATCGGCGGCCAGCTCTCCACCCAGGCGCTGCAGGTGACGTTCGCCAAGCACGCCGTCCGCACCGCCACCGCTCTGCGGGCCACCGCCGCACCCGGCCGGCGGGAGGAGGTGGAGGCGTTGGCGGCGGACTACCTGACGCTCTCCTACGACTCCTACCGTCGGTTGGCACTCGCCGGCGGTGCCCCGCCGGTGGGTCCGCGAGGCGCGGTGCGGGCGCTGCGCAGCGTGAGCCGCGCGGCCCGGCTCGCCGGCTGACCGAGCGGGCTCAGCACAACGCCAGCTGCTCGGGCTCCTCGGGCGCTGGTGCAGCCGGGCCCGGTTCGCGGACGGGGAGGCTGCCGGCCGGGAAGCCACCGGACTCGTCGCCCGGCAGCCCGCCGCCGGAGCCGGCGAGCCCCCGGGCGGTGCCGCCGCTCTGCCGGTCCAGGCCGTGCGCGGCGAGCAGCGGTGCCACCCGGGCGGCCAGCCAGCTGCGGTACTCCGCCGGCACGTACGCCCCCCGGCCGTAGAGCTGCTTGTACCGGCCGACCAGCCCGGGGTGCTCGCGGTCGAGCCAGGCGGTGAACCACTCCCGGGCGCCGGGCCGCAGGTGCAACGGCAGCACGGTGACCCCGGTGGCCCCGGCCCCGGCGATGGCGGTGATCGCGGCCGCCAGGTGCTCGCGGGAGTCGGTGAGACCGGGCAGCACCGGGGCGAGGAACACCCCGCACGGCAGGCCGGCGTCGGTGATCGCCCGCACCAGGTCCAACCGGGCGCGTGGCGTGGGGACGCCGGGTTCCAGGGCGGTGTGCAGCTCGTCGTCCCAGATCGCCATCGAGACCCCCATGCCGATCGGGACGTCGCGGGAGGCGGCGGCCAGCCGCGGGATGTCCCGGCGGGCCAGCGTGCCCTTGGTGAGGATGGAGAACGGCGTACCGGACCGGGCCAGCGCGTCGATGACCCCGGGCATCAGCCGGTAGCGGCCCTCGGCCCGCTGGTAGGGGTCGGTGTTCGTGCCCAGCGCGACGTGCTCCCGCTTCCAGCTGGGCCGGGCCAGCTCGCGGCGCAGCACCTCCACGATGTTGGTCTTGACGACGATCTGGGAGTCGAAGTCGCTGCCGCTGTCCAGCTCCAGCCACTCGTGCGTGCTCCGGGCGAAGCAGTTGTGACTCACCACGCCGTTGGCGATGAAGTCGCCGGTACCGGTGGTGATGTCGAACATCGGGAGCTCTAGTTCGAGGTTCTGCACGGACACGACCCGCAGGTCGACCGGGCTCTCGATGGCCGTGCCCTGCACCCGACACGTGCGCCGGATGGCAGGGACGACGAGGTGGACGAACCGAAGGTGTTCACCGTGTCCGCCCCGAAGGCGCACCGTCCGGACACGGCTGGCCAGCAGCCGGTCTGCCAGGACGCTGTCGAGACCGAGCGCGGCGGCAGCTGCTGCGGTGCGGCGCAACATCTCGTCATCTGCCTTGCTGATCCCCACGACGTGCCGGCTCCGGCTGCCCTCGGCACCGAAGATGCCCGCCAGGAAGCCGCGGTGCCAGGCCGCGGGGGCGTCGTTCGGCCACTCGACCACGGACGGGATCTGGGCTGTCGAGCTCGCCACCGACGTCCGGATCGCACTCATCGCGCGCCGCTGGTCGGTCGCGGCCGAGAACTCGGACCAGTCGGTCGCGATCCCTTCGTGGAGGAGGTCAGAGCGCGTCCTCGACAGGCCCTCGATGTCGGCCGGCGCGAGCCGGGGACGGTGCACGTCTCCGTGCGTGCGACCGGCGCGCTGGTACCGGTCGACCTCCGGGTGCGCGTCGCCTCGGATCACGCCGGTGAGGTGGCCGCGGCGGTAGTCGTCACACGGGTCAGCTGTCGGTGCGGTCCGTCCGAAGCCCAGCAGTGAGTCGTTCGTGGTCAGGTGCGGCCGTTGCCCGTCTCCCCCGTCGCTCCCAGTGACGTGCTTCCAGCCTCGACGCGTCAGAAAGCGGTGGTCGCCGCTGGCGACGAGCGCCGTCCCGTCCGCAAGGCGAACCCGGTGCGCCGGCTTGACGGTGGACCAGTGCGCGAGCACCTCGGTCTCCACGTAGTACCGGTAGCCACCCCGCTGCTCGGTGCCGATGATGCGGTCGCCCACCCGGAGGTCGGCGATCGGCCGCTGACTGCCGTCGGCCATCAACACCTCCGTGTCGCCAGCCAGGCAGTAGACGCACGAGTGGCTGCAGCCCCGGAAGGTGTTGATGGTGTGGCCGAACGGCATGGCCGAGCCCTTGGGCACCGCGTTCAGCGCGCTCTTCGCCCGCACCTCGTGGAACGTCAGCCCGGGGAACTCGGCCACCTCGATGCTGCGCAGCAGGCCGCGCACCGTGGGCAGGCCGGGCAGCGTCTCCGGCTCGTCCAGGTCCAGCCGTTGGGCGTCCCATCGCATGCGCCCATCCGAACACATGTTCGACCCGACGTCCAGCGGCCCACTCGCAGGGGCCCACCGCGAGCTTGCGCGAGGTGGGGGGCGGGGGGCCTTCTTCAGAGCGGTGGGCGGTCCTCGTAGAAGGTGGAGAGGACGACCGTCGTCCGGGTGGTGACGTTGGCGGCCATCCGGATCTCGTGCAGCAGGGCCTCCAGCGCGTCGGGTGAGGCCACCCGCACCTTGAGGATGTAGCTCTCCACCCCGGCGACGGAGTGGCAGGCCTCGATGGCGGACAGGTGCGCCAGCCGGGCCGGCGCGTCGTCGGGCTGGGCCACGTCGATCGGGGTGATCGAGACGAAAGCGCTCAGCGGCAGCCCGAGGGCCTTGGCGTCCACCTGCGCCGCGTAACCGGTGATCAGCCCGCGCTGCTCCAGCCGCCGGACCCGCTGGTGCACGGCCGAGACCGACAGCCCGACCCGCTCGGCGAGGTCGGTGAAGCTGGCCCGCCCGTCCCGGGCGAGCGCGCCGAGCAGCGCCCGGTCGACGTCCGGTGCGGTGCCCCCCGCCGCCGGCTCAGCCGGGGAGTTCGACGAGCTCACGGGTGCCCCCGTTCAGGTTCCGGACGCCGTCGTCGGTGCAGACGACGATGTCCTCGATCCGGGCGCCGCAACGGCCGGCCAGGTAGATGCCGGGCTCCACGGAGAAGGCCATCCCCGGCTCCAGCGGCAGGTCGTTGCCGGCGACGACGTAGGGCGCCTCGTGGGTGTCCAACCCGATGCCGTGCCCGGTGCGGTGGATGAAGTGCTCGCCCCAGCCGGCGTCGGTGATCACCTGCCGGGCGACCGCGTCGATCTGCTCGCAGGTGACCCCGGGGCGGACCGCCGCCGTCGCCGACTCCTGGGCCTGCTCCAGCACGGCGTACCACTCGAGGACGTCGGCCGGGGCGGAACCGCCGACCACGTAGCTGCGGGTGCAGTCCGACCGGTAGCCGGTGGCGGTCTCCCCGCCGATGTCCACCACCACCAGGTCACCGGCCTGCACCACCCGGTCGGAGAGCTCGTGGTGCGGGCTCGCGCCGTTCGGGCCGGAGCCGATGATGGTGAAGTCGACCGCCACGTGCCCCTCGGCCAGGATCGCGGCCCCGACGTCGGCGCCCACCTCGGCCTCGGTGCGCCCGACCCGCAGCCACTCCCCCATCCGCGCGTGCACCCGGTCGATGGCCGCACCGGCGAGGGCCAGCTCCTCGACCTCGGCCGGGGTCTTGACCATCCGCAGCCGGTCGACGACCGGCGCGGCCAGCTCCAGCGCCGAGCCGGGCAGCGCCCGCGCGATGCCCAGCGCGTGCTCGGCCCAGGTGCGGTTGCCCACCGCCACGCGGGTGGGGGCGCTGCCCAGCCGGGCGGTGACCGCCGCGGCCAGCTGCGCGAACGGGTCGTCGGTCTCGTCCCAGGCCAGCAGCTCCAGCCCCAGGGCGCCGGCCGGCGAGGCGGCCACCATGGGGGCCTCCAGCCGGGGTACCACCAGCAGCGGCTCGCCCCGGCGGGGCACGGCCAGCGCGGTCAGCCGCTCCATCGCGTGCGCGGCGTAACCGCACAGGTAGCGCAGGTCCGAGCCGGGCGTGACGACGACGAGGTCGACGCCGAGTTCGTCGGCGACGGCGCGCGCGGCGTGCACGCGGTCGATCGAGACCAGGGGGGACGAGGAGGGAGCGGGAGCCACGTGCGCAGAGTAGCCAGCGGGTCCGACGGTCCCGGCTCTCGTTCCCGCACCGTTACGGTGCCCCGGGTGACCACGATGCTGCTGGACGCGGCGAGCCTGTACTTCCGCGCCTTCTACGGCGTGCCCACGAGCGTGACCACGCCCGACGGCCGACCGATCAACGCGGTGCGCGGCTTCCTGGACATGAGCGCCCGGCTGGTCCTGGCGCACCGGCCCGAGCGGTTCGTCGCCTGCTGGGACGACGACTGGCGCCCCGCCTTCCGGGTGGCGGCGCTGCCCAGCTACAAGGCGCACCGGGTCGCGGACGCGGGCGGTGAGGAGGTGCCCGACGAGCTCGGCCCGCAGGTGCCGGTGCTGGTCGACGTGCTCGCCGCGGCCGGGCTGACCCGGGTGGGTGCCCCCGGCTACGAGGCCGACGACGTGATCGGCACGCTGGCCACCCGGGCACGCGGTCCGGTCGACGTCGTCACCGGCGACCGGGACCTGTTCCAGCTCGTGGACGACGCCCGCGGCGTGCGGGTGCTGTACACCAACCGCGGCGTCAACGACCTGGAGTTCGTCGACGAGGCCGCGGTGGCCGCCAGGTACGGCATCCCCGGCCGCGCCTACGCCGACTTCGCGGTGCTGCGCGGCGACCCCAGCGACGGTCTGCCCGGCGTCCCCGGGGTGGGCGCGAAGACGGCGGCCGCGCTGATCAACGAGTTCGGCACGCTGGCCGGCATCCGGGCGGCCGCAGCCCGCGCCACCGTGCCGGCGCCGCCGCTGACCGCGGCCGTGCTGAGGAGGCTGCACGCGGCGGGTGACTACCTGGACGCCGCCCCCGAGGTGGTCGCCGTGGTCACCACCATCGACCTTCCCCCGGTGGACGGCCCCCTGCCCCGCCGCCCGGCCGACCCGGACGCGCTGGCGGCGCTGGTGGACGCGCACGGCCTGGGCACCTCGGTGCGCCGGCTCGGGTCGGCGCTGGGCTGGCCGGGGTACTGAGCGAGGGCTGCCGGCTCAGCTGTCGGACCAGGTGTACGCCCCGTCGTCATCGGTGAGCGTGATCGTGATGGTGATCGGCTCGTCGTCGGCCGTCGTGCCGTCGCAGGTGTAGGTCTGCCCGGCCTCGACGGTCATCTCCTGCTCGCAGGACAGGTCCAGCGCCACCCCCTCGCGCTGCTCGAACTGCTCGGCGACGTCCCGCTGCACCGCCGCCGGGTCCAGCCGGGTGGAACCCAGCAGGTTCGCCAGCAGCACGGCCACCAGGACCGCGCCCAGCAGGACCAGCAGGACGACGACCTTGCGGGACAGCCGCTTCGTGGCGGGTTGGGCAGGTGGGCCGTACTGCCCGAACGGCGTGCCCTGCTGGGGTTGCCCGTACTGCCCGCCGTACTGCCCCGGCTGGCCGTAGCCGCCCGGTTGCCCGTACTGACCCGGTTGCCCGTACTGCGGCTGGCCGTACTGCCCCGGCTGGCCGTACCGGGGTTGCCCGTACTGCCCGCCGTACTGCCCCGGCTGGCCGTAGCCGGCCGGTTGCCCGTACTGGTCGTACCGGGGTTGCCCGGGCTGGCCGTGGGCCGGCGGTTGCCCGTACTGCCCGTACTGGGGTTGCCCGTACTGGCCCGGCTGCCCGTACTGCGGCTGGCCGTACCGACCGGGCGGACCCCAGCCGCCGTCCTGGGCGGGAGCGCCCGAGGGCGGCCCCCAGCCGCCGTCCTGGGCGGACGAGCCGGACGGCGGACCCCACCCCCCGCTCGGACCGGGCTGCGCCACCGGCTGGGTGGGTTGCTCGGACCCGCCGTCCGGCTGCTCCGGGGGCGCGCCCCAGCCGGGCGCGGGCTGGTGGGGGTGCTGGGGGTCCTCGCCCTGCGGCGGCTGGCTCATCGTCGCTCCTCGGTCGGCGGCCCCGGGCACGTCGGCGGCGTGGGGTGCGGCGATTGTGTCCTACCGCCGACCCGGCACGGCGCACGCGGTGCGGGTCCGGTCAGCCGCTGACCGCGACCGACACCACGCCGCGGCGCACCCGGCCGACGGCGGCCCGGGCCACCCCGGCCAGCGGGTCGTCGGCGACCTTGGCCAGCTGGTCCAGCAGGTCGACCAGCTGCCGGGCCCAGCGCACGAAGTCGCCCCCGGACAGCTCGGTGCCGGCCTGCTGGGCGCCGGACAGCACCCGGTCCAGGGTCTGCCCGTCGGCCCAGCGGAAGGCGGCCCAGACGAAGCCGAGGTCCAGCTCCCGGGTGACCGGCACGCCGTGCTCCCGTTCGGAGTCGGCGAGCCGCTCGTGCACCCGGCGCATCTCGGCGAGCGCCCCGGCGACCTTGCCGGCGGGCACCGACGGCTGCCCGGGGTTGTCCCGGCGGGCCTCGAACACCAGCGCGGAGACGACCGCGGCCAGCTCGGCCGGGGTGAGCCCGCGGAAGACGCCGGCCCGCAGGCACTCGGTGGTGAGCAGATCGGTCTCCGACCAGATCCGGGACAGCCGGCGGCCGGCCTCGGTCACCACCGGCGACTCCGCGGGCGGCACGCCGTCCTCGCGTAGCCCGCCGTCCTCGAGCGACGTCGGGACGGCGCTCTCGGGAGCCAGGTAGCCGAGCTCGTGCAGGACGTCGCAGGTGCGGTCGAACTGCCGGGTGAGCGAGCCGGTGCGGTCGGCGATCTGGGCGCGCAGGCGCTCGGCGTCGCGCAGCTCGCGCAGCCAGCGGTCGGCTGCCCGCACCCGCTCCTCGCGGTCGGGGAGGCCGTGCACCGGGTGCGCGCGCAGCGCGTGCCGCAGGTCGGTCAGCACCGGGTCGTCGGCCGCCGCGGACCGGCCCTTGGCGTGCCGGGCACCCAGGGCGTGCTCCACCCGCGCGTTGCGCAGGGTGGCGGCGAGGTCGCGGCGGGCGTGCGGGCTGCGGTGGTTGAAGTTCTTCGGCACCTTGACCCGGGCCAGCGCGCTCACCGGCGTCGGGAAGTCCCCGGAGCCGAGCCGGCCGGCCCACTTGTCCTCGGTGAGCACCAGCGGGCGCGGGTCGGCCAGCTCGGTGACGCCGGGGTCCAGCACGACGGCCAGCCCCTGCCGCCGTCCGCTGGGCACCCGGATGACGTCGCCGGTGCGCAGCGCACCCAGGGACTCCGCGGACGCCAGCCGCCGCCGGGACTGGGTGTCCCGGGACAGCGCCTTCTCCCGCTCGGAGATCTCCAGCCGGAGCCGTGCGTAGCCGGCGATGTCCAGCGCGGCGTCGGACAGCCCGCCGTTCATCTCCTTGAGCAGCCGGCGGCCGTCCTCCTCGTGCCGGGCGGCGGAGCGGGCCAGCCCGACGACCGAGCGGTCGGCCTGGAACTGGGCGAAGGAGGCGGCGAGCAGCTCCCGGGCGTGCTCCCGCCCGAACGCGCCGACCAGGTTGACGGCCATGTTGTAGCTGGGCCGGAACGACGAGCGCAGCGGGTAGGTGCGGGTGCTGGCGAGCCCCGCGACCACGGCCGGGTCGACCCCCGGCCCCCAGATGACCACCGCGTGCCCCTCGACGTCGATGCCGCGGCGCCCGGCCCGGCCGGTGAGCTGGGTGTACTCCCCCGGCGTGACGTCCACGTGCGCTTCGCCGTTCCACTTGACCAGCCGCTCGAGGACGACGGTGCGGGCCGGCATGTTGATGCCCAGCGCGAGGGTCTCGGTGGCGAACACCGCCTTGACCAGGCCGCGGACGAAGCACTCCTCGACGGTCTCCTTGAACGCGGGCACCAGGCCGGCGTGGTGGGCGGCGAACCCGGCCAGCAGGCCCTCCCGCCACTCCCAGAAGCCCAGCACGTGCAGGTCGCCCTCCGGCAGCGAGCCGGTGCGCCGGTCGACGATCTCGGCGATCTCCGCGCGCTCGGCCTCGTCGGTGAGCCGGAGGCCGGCGGCCATGCACTGGCCGACGGCGGCGTCGCAGCCGTTGCGGCTGAACACGAAGGTGATCGCCGGCAGCAGCCCGGCGCGGTCCAGCCGCTCGATGACGTCGGGCCGGGACGGCGGCCGGTACCGGGGCCGGTTGCCGAACCCGCCGCGGGCCCCGCCGCCCCCGCCGTGCCAGGTGTCGACCCGCCGCTCCTGCTCGTGCACGTAGCGCACCAGCTCGGGGTCGACGACGGCCCGGCCTCGTTCCCGGGTGGACAGGCCGCGCGGGGTGGGGTCCCACTCCCCCGCGTGGGCGGCCGGGCGCAGCGCGAACAGGTCGAACACCCGCCCGGACACGAGCATGTGCTGCCACAGCGGGATGGGGCGGACCTCGCTGACCACCACCTCGGTGTCCCCGCGCACGGTCACCAGCCAGTCGGCGAACTCCTCGGCGTTGCTCACGGTGGCCGACAGCGACACCAGCCGGACGTGCTCGGGGAGGTGGATGATCACCTCTTCCCAGACCGCGCCCCGGAACCGGTCGGCGAGGTAGTGCACCTCGTCCATGACGACGTAGCCGAGGTCGGTGAGCGCCGGGGAGTCGGCGTAGAGCATGTTGCGCAGCACCTCGGTGGTCATCACCACGACCGGGGCGTCGCCGTTGATCGCGTTGTCCCCGGTCAGCAGGCCGACCTTGGCGGACCCGTACCGCTGGCACAGGTCGCGGTACTTCTGGTTGGACAGCGCCTTGATCGGCGTCGTGTAGAACGCCTTGCGGCCCTCCTGCAGCGCCTTGTGCACCGCGAACTCCCCGACCACGGTCTTCCCGGCGCCGGTGGGGGCGCAGACGAGCACCCCGGACCCGCTCTCCAGCGCCTCGCAGGCCTCCAGCTGGAACGGGTCGAGCGTGAAGCCGAGCTCGGCGGTGAAGTCCTGCAGGGTGGGGTGCGCGGTACGCCGGCGGGCAGCCGCGTACCGCTCGGCCGGGCTGGACATGCCCCCACGTTAGGCGCTCCCCGGCCACTCGACCGGGTACCACCCGACCCGGCCATGTTGGCCAACATGGCCGTCCCGAACGGCCATGTTGGCCAACATGGCCGGTCAGCGGCGTCCGGCCCCGACCACCGTCACCGCGCCGGGCACGCAGACCGTCACCGCGGGCAGGGCGCAGACCGGTTCGCCGTCGGCGTACGTGGTCGGCCCGGACCCGTGCAGCGACACCTCGCGGCCGCGCAGCACGGTGACGGCGGGGTGGTCGACGTGCGTCCCGGCGGCGAGCCGGGGGCGGGTGCGGACCAGCTCCCGGCGGCTGACCGGCCCCACGACGACCACCTCCAGCAGCCCGTCGGTCGGGTCCGCGCCGGGGGCGATCCGCAGCCCGCCGCCGTACCAGGCGGTGTTGGCCACGGCGATCAGCGTGACCTCCCGCTCGCCGCCGGCGCCGTCCACGGTGAGCGCTACCTCCCGCGGGGCCAGCCGGGCCAGCTCGGCGAGGATGGCGAGGTCGTAGCGGCGCGGGCCGCGGGGCCGGCGCAGCCGGTTGGCCCGGTCGGTGACGGCGGAGTCGAACCCGCAGCACAGCACGGTGGCCCACCAGCGGTCGCCGGTGCGGGCGGCGTCGAGCCGGGAGACCGTGCCGGTGACCAGGTCCGCGGCCGCGGCGCGGGCAGCCTGGACCGGGTCGGCCGGTGCGCCCAGGGCCAGCGCCAGGTCGTTGCCGGTGCCGGCGGGCAGCACCGCCAGCGCGGTGCCGGTGCCCGCCACGGCCTGCAGGGCGGCGTGCGCGGCGCCGTCCCCACCCAGCGCGGCGACCGCAGCCACCCCGTCGGTGACCGCGTCGGCCGCCTGCCGCTCGGCGTCCGCCCGGGTGTCCGCGGTCAGCACGCGCGGGCTGGCCCCGCCGGCGCGCAGCGCCGCGACCACGCCGGTCAGCGCACCGGCGGCGCGCCCGCGCCCGGCGCCCGCGCTGACCAGCACCGCCACCTCGGGCATGCCGGCGGCGCCGCTCAGCGCGGGGTGGGGCCGGGCCCGTCGAGCGGGCTCGGGCCCTCGATGGCCGGGGATGCCTCGTCGTCGTCCAGCCCGGCCAGCCCCTCGTCGACGGCCCGGCGGCCGCGCCGCCTGTCGACCACCCGGGCGATCTGGATGGCGATCTCGAACAGCACGCACATCGGCCCGGCCATCAGCAGCATGGTGAACGGGTCCTGCGTGGGGGTGATGAACGCGGCGAAGACGATGGTCAGGAAGTAGATCCAGCGCCGCGACCTCGACAGCGCCGCGTAGCTGAGCACGCCGACCAGGTTGAGCACCACGGCCAGCAGCGGCAGCTCGAAGCTCACGCCGAAGGCCAGCAGCAGGGAGATGACGAAGCCGATGTAGTCCTCGGCGGTGAGCGCCACCACCACGCCGTCGCCGGCCAGGCCCAGCAGCAGCCGCAGCCCGGCGGACAGCGAGATGTAGGCCAGCGCGGCGCCGAGGGCGAACAGCAGGCTGGAGACGCCGACGAAGGAGACGCCGTAGCGCTTCTCGTTCTTCTTCAGGCCGGGGGTGATGAAGGCCCAGATCTGGTAGAGCCAGAACGGCGCGGAGAGCACGATCCCGGCGATGAAGGCGATCTTCAACCGGATCAGCGCACCGCCGAAGACGTTGGTCACCAGCAGCCCGCAGGTGCCGTCGTCGTCGTTGTAGCGCAGCTCCGAGGGCAGGTTGCAGTACGGCGCCCGGATGAAGTCGCCCAGGCCGTGCTCGTACCACCAGAAGGCGATCGCGGTGGCGATCAGCACGAACAGCAGCGCGATGCCCACCCGGTTGCGCAGCTCGCGCAGGTGGGCGATCAGGGTCATCGTCGCCGTGGCGTCCCGTTCGGGACGCCACGGACGACGATCGCGCGTGGACCCTGCCGTCGTGGTCACGGGCGGGAGCTCAGGAGCCGTGCGGTCAGCGCAGCGGGTCGGCGGCGGCCGACGCGCGGGCCTGCTCTGCGCGGGCCCGGGCCTCGGCGGCGCGGGCCTCCATGGCGGCGGCCTCGGCCTCGTAGTCCACCGCGCTCGGGAAGACCGTCGGGGCCGCCGAGGGGCTGACGACCTGGCCGGTCACCGGCGTGGTGCGGGCCTCGTCCTTGGCGCGGACGTCGTCGTCCTTCATGCCCTTCATCTCGCTCTTGAAGATGCGCATCGAGCGACCCATGGAACGGGAG
>Ga0210040_10007346_pt1 | contig 13378 bp, 5 predicted proteins | sample CryGeyCG12114_NA_FD_185462 | JGI IMG/M metagenome (GOLD analysis project Ga0210040, IMG submission 185462) | Groundwater microbial communities from aquifer - Crystal Geyser CG19_WC_8/21/14_NA (SPAdes) (version 2) | ecosystem: Environmental > Aquatic > Deep subsurface > Groundwater | place: USA... | reverse complement strand
TGGTAATATTCCAAATGGCCACTTACACTAACCCTAACTTTTTCAAAAAATAAATTTTCCATAGCAATCAAATGTGAAAATTTATTTTAAATCGAAGTTAGGGCGATCTAATCCTAATTAACAAAACTTCGGTTTAAAATAAATTTTCACATTTGATTGCTATGGAAAATTTATTTTTTGAAAAAGTTAGGGTTAGTGTAAGTGGCCATTGGGAATATTACCATTAATCTTATCATTGGGACTGAAAATCTAGAACATATTTTGGCTACCCAGGCAATTTTTACGAAATTTGTCTTTTTCACGGTGATCATCCAAGAAGCCTAGATAGCCAATTTAACATTAGGAACTCCGTATTTCATTGAAACGGACAGTAGGCCATGCTAGTACACTTCCCAACCGTACGCAAAATCCTCCTATACATGCCGCAACGTGATTTACACTTAAACGTTTATTATTCCGCAATTAACTAACAGATTTACGATTAAAACTACGCACCACAACTAGACCGTAATTACAATCACTAGGCAAAATTTTACGACAATCCGTTCAGTTTCGTGGTTGCTTTTACCGAAACTGTGTTAATGTCAGAAAGAGTTTGTAGAAGCTTTTGGGTGAAAGCCAAGCTGCAATGTATTTCAATGCACCTTACCTACTCTGCGCTTCTTTCTCTCTCTGTCTCACTTTCTCTTTTGTAGCTGTTCTCAATAACTTTACTAAAGCAAAGTTAATAAACGGTGTTCATGGTGATTATTTTAACGCAGATATGAAATAAGACAATTCTAATTGTTTATATACCGACCACACAACAAAATAAGTCTTAACAGGAGTATTACTGTGAATCTGCCCTAAGCGACTAACTTCACTGATCATATAGCCGTAATCTTGGTAACTAAATTTGGATTTTCTTAAGAGAGTCAACGAAAAGAATAAATTAGTTTAAATGAAGACACACGTTAGTTTAAATCATAGAACACCAAAATCCCAGCATTAGAAATTTTTTTACACAAGTTTAAAAATTACATTCCGAGCTTGCATGTTAGCTGTTATGCTACTTGCAGTAAGGATATTCAAGTGCCCATGGCCACATAACTACTGGAGATCATTGTCTACAACTCTCAATAATAATGGTAAACACAACAAGCATCAGTTTGAGTTATAAAACACCAAAATCCCAGCGTTGGAAAAAAATTTACACAAGTTTAAAGATTACATTCTGAGCTTGCATGTTAGCTGTTATGCTTCTTGCAGTGAGGATATACAAGTGCCCATGGCCACATAACTACTGGAGATCCATGTCTAAAACTCTCAATATTAATGGTAAACACAACAAGCATTAGTTTGAGTTATAAAACACCAAAATCCCAGCGTTGAAAAAGATGTTACACAAGTTTAAAGAGTACACCATGAGCTTGCTTGTTAAATGTTAAGCTACTTTTACTAAAATTATTTAAGTGCCCTTGGTCACTAAACACAACAAGCCTCAGTATGAGCTATTAAATTTCAAAATCGGATCTATCGATAAATTTGGTTACTTATTGAAAAAACATACGGAGCTTGCATGTTGCTTATTTACAATTAGTCATAGTTCCTCAACTACTAATGATTCATGACTACTCGACTACTATTTACAAAAAAAAATCCCAAACTGTTGAAAGTTTAAAGTCAATCCGTTATCCGTCCGTGCGCTTCAAATTTTGTATTTCTTTCAACCGCTGTACCGGGCTCAGCCAAGTTGTACCAGAAGTTTTATTTATAGCAAGGAAGTATATTTAACAGTTTTGAGAATTACTTGTTTGCTTCAGGCCGAGTTCAGGCATAAGACGCACATAAAATGTTGCAAAACTGCTGCAAATAGAAACTTTCAGGCAGTATAGTTGTAAAACGAAAAGATTGCAACATTTTTTGAAAATAAAATCAACCGAAACCTTTTCCATTTAATTGATTTAGTTTTAAGATTAGAGAAAGTTCTTATTCATCAACACTTTTTCACTTCCTTAATTTTACTACGCTAGAGACGTAACTCTAGACTGAATTACTTCTCCCAGAAGCATTAACTTGATTTGCACTCCAAAAAGTGTTTTTGCTTACATTCAAACTAAAATAGTACAATGCATGATTTAAACCATTTATGACCTATGCTATCACATAAAAGGGCCAAATGAGAAAAGATTTAGTCGCTCTTTTACTACTGCATGGAAGAAAACATTTTAATCAAATTATTTTAGTCCTCCTTTCCTTCCTTTTACGCATCAATCAGTTCTTCTTATGCTAACATGCTCAACTTGGTGTTTGCATTATATTCGGAAGCATCATATTCGGAAATACAGATTCAGAATGCTCAATAATCAAAATGCATCTTTTCAATAAACAGTGATGTTTCATTAAAAAAAACAATGACCACAATTGACTCACATTCAATTACATTTTTAAAGCATAAAAAATTTATTCGTTTTACTGTTTTTCAATGGAAAACTAATACTTTAGAATTATCTGTATTTTTGATAAAGCTAATTTAAAACGGTCAGCTTTGGAAACATGTATGTTTGAATGACAGTTGGGAGCCAATATTTTCAGGTTCAGGAACTTCAGGTTTTTTGAAGAGTGCAGAGTTTTTACATCATTGTTGCAAATTTTATAAAAGTATCAGGCTCACGCTTCAGCAGCCCATTGTAGACGTCTGATTCTTGCAATCTAAAAACTTGTCGTAGGAAATAGAATAAGCTGTAGATAATTTGCGGATCATTGAAAATTCAGCAGATATTAAATTTATTCTTAAGTGTTAGTCTGGCTAAAGGCCCTGGGCCTGGCAAGTTCAATTAGTCAACCGAGGCAACGGTTTTCCGAATATGATGCCTGCCGTAGATATTTCATTCCGGTAATCATACCTTTCAAATATAATTCGTTCTGAGCATAATGCGTCCAAATTTGATGCAATAATCAGCTTTCAATCCAACTGAGAACAAAATTTACGTTTAAATGCATACCCTTAACTTTACGCTTATCAGTTACAAAAGCTTCCAAAAGCGACGTGACAATTGACATGCAGAACTTTCCTGTACAGTAATTATATTAGCAACTTGCACATAAAAACATCACTTTCTCACTCGCTGTAAACCTCGCATTTTTTTACATAATCTTTAAATTAATGTATTAACCCATGTAAGTACTATATAAAACCATTACATAAGTGCCTCAAAAACAGAGATACAAACAGTTTCAAACTTGCTCTTCCAAAAAACAATTCACTTTCCGTCCTATGCCATGGTCATATATTCAAGCAACGTTACAAAACTATCACTTTCTCTTTGAAGTCCTATCTTTCCCAAAACAAGTAAAGAAGACAAAAACACACAATCTTACATTTCAACTCAACTGCTCCAGAATGCTGGGAAGACTCACCTAACCTGTCTAACTAGCCTTTACATCCAGCCTACAACATAAGTATCTACATACCTGTGCTGTAAAATCTGAGCACGCCACCAAAACGCAACTTTTCACACAACATATCTGAATTGCTTGCTTCTAACTTACCGTAAATTATGTATTAAAACGCCAGTCTCTAAATCATGACTTTACCATATATAACACCTGCAAGATGAGGGGTCTATGAAATAATAAAGCTTCAGACTAAGTTGTACCTCCACACACCATATTTAATGTTATGAACCATTAGCCTCAAAAAAAATTGAGCGGTATTTAAAGCCCAGGGTTAGGCTAAAACTGAAATTCTTTGCAAGAAAGAAAAAATTGATTATAAGCATCAAACAACTAGTCGGAAGATTTTTGGCCAGAAATGATTGATATATTTGAAAAATTCATGATTGATTTTTGATGAACTACTAAAAATTTCATAAGCCTAACCTACATCATAACTTCCTCCCGTATTATTCGTCCATAGCAAGATATCTACGAAATAATATAACACCAGGTAATACCAGATTCACGGTTTTCGACTATTCAGTATTACAAAGAATGCAACATGTAATTCCTATTCAACTCTAGTTATTCATGGCGGCACCGAAAAAATAATGAGCTCACAGTCTCCCCACGTCCACTCACAGAACTCTAATATACTTACTGTTAGTTACAACAAAGCTGTCCCTTTCTTTTATCAGAGACGAGTCCCACAGGAAAAAAATTAAATACGGTGATGCCCTACACAACTTTCTCTCCTCTACCTAGCTTCATACATAAGACTAGGAATTGGAATCTTTATCGATCTGCTCCTGCAGTCAGTCAGTCAGTGTACAACATATAGTATTTCCCACTCTCGTTGCAAACATCCTCACCCAGGGCACATTATTCGCGCAATGTTGGCTCCCAAGTTTATAAATAAATAGGACATGGGACATTACTGCTTCAACTCATTGTTACAGTATTTAAAACAAGGGTGAGATTGTGCAATTGGACTGCTACTAAATTAGCACGGTTCTGTTTTGCACACCAAACGCTCCACTAATTGACAGTTAGTTTTTGATGAATGCAGGTAGAATGTAGTCCGTCTACGTAATGTAGACACTATCCTAATGCAATGACGCGCAACAGTGGGAGACACAATGAATTCATTCATTACTTTTAATATACATAATTGACTGACTGAGAAAAGAAACAAGTCAACTTTTCTTTCAAAGCGTACATTATTAAGGAAGTGGAAATGAATTCTACATGCTGTGAACAAAATTGCATATATTAGTAAGGTTATTTGATCGACGGGAAATTGATTTGGTTACACTCTACAGTAGTGTCTTAGGCAGCAAAAGGAAGAATGTATTCAACAAAGGCAAGAAATACTAATGCATTTTTAAGCTTTCTCCTGGGTGCAGTGGCTCATTCATTGTTTGCCGTGTGTTGAAAGTAATATCAGAGCTTGAGTAATTTGAAGAGAGTATATATTATTCAGAGCATAAACGTTACAGATAATGTAGGCTTAAGGTTCATAAGATTTTTTAAGCTCAAAAAGGTTTTGATATGGATAAAAGTTCAACGAAAAGGTCATTTATAATGTGCGACGGTCGATCACCTGGAGTAATAAAGTCAAGAATATGATGAAAAGTTAGCAAAGAAAGACTCTTGTGCAAAGGTTGAGATTACTTTATGAGTGGAAAAATTTGGACGAAAGAAAAAAGATTGGAATCTTTGCAAGTTTCATTTATAGTTAGTTAGTTAGCTGGAAAGAATTTAAGTTTTTGTTGGCAACAAACTTTTTTGATAACAGTAATGAGGAAACAGGTTTCAGTCAGTCAAACAGACGACGCAATAAACGTTAGTTTGTATTTAGTTAGCAACTTACTTACTACATTGAATGCAAAATATGCTAACTATAGTTTCGTGGAGAGCGACAGGTGGCCCATATTTGAGACAAAGACGAAAGTTGCCAAGTTATGTTCAATTAGTCCAAAGTAAAAGTTTGGATTTCAAGACGAGAAATTGCAGACACCTCTGTCACAGCCATATCCCTGTGCTGACATATGTACATACTCAAAACTTTTATACTTCCACATTGGATTGAATAATCTCAAAATGTAAATTTCCATTCTGGGTACAAAACAATATCCAACATTATTTTCTCCTAGTGTTTACTGATATATCCGACTATATGTTTCCACATCTCACCTAAAGTTTTCATTTCACTAACAAACTAAGATTTTTCTAGGCTTTTTTCTAATGAATATGAATAACTAACCACATGCTATAAACACTTTCCCTTATCCTGAAGAAAAATAATACAAACTTTTATACTCTTTCATTAAACCTTGGATGTTTTTAGCAAACAAAATATGGGAGAAATAATGCATAAAAGTAGAAAACAAAGTTAGGTAAGATATGTAGACATTATGCTCACTATGTATGATCAAATTGAGTGAGTAGACTAGAGCATTGAAATAGAGACAGTACAGACAATGCCTTGGCAGAACTAAAGCGTTGTGGAAATGAGAGGATGAGGAAGAGAACTAGTACCTGAATTGATCTCTACCGTTAAGAGTTTCCTGTTTCAGTGACAAGATGACAGGCCCTAGATCCTCGTCGTTGGTAAAATAATTCCAATGCTCAGTACCAAAGAAATACTTTTCGTACGTTTCCTGCTCCACTGACGTCAACTCAAAACCACCGTTCTTTTCCCATTGCTCTTCAATGGATGTTTTGGCATGTTCATAGATTTTTGGAAACTGATCTTCTTCTTCGGAGACCTGAAAAACATTAAGAGTTCATTTTAATATAGTGCCCTGGAAGGAAAATCCATTTTCAAAATTCACTAATATGATCCCAGCATTTCACAAAGGAAAAGCAATACCTTTTTTGCATAACCTTAGACAGAATATGAAGTAAAGTTTTTATACTGTATTAACTTAACGCAACTAAATAACTACCTAGCAAAAACCAGCAAAAATACAAATTATAGAGACTTTTCTTGTTATTATATGTGTGTGTGTGCTTCATAGGCCATGGGCTAGGCCCAAGAGGAGCCCAATTTTTTGCAATAAAAAATAGTGAATTGTGCCTAGCAAAGACTGAATGTGAGCAACATGAATCTTCTGGCAGGACTTCAAAGGCTGCAAAATTTTTTCTTAAGAATATTACATACCCAAATTTAAAACAGTGAACAGTGAATTAATACCTCAAAATTTTTTAATGATTTGAGCGGAAGGACTTGAATGATTTGCTCACAAGTTATACTGTAAAAACCTTTTTTGTCATACGGTGCAATAATATACAAGTGCAGAGGGCCGAAATTTATACACAAGATATTGTATTTGCTTTTTTCAAAAACAAGAAAAAGTAAACCCACAGGAGTTGACTGAAACAGAAGCAAAAAAAACTGTGCATTTGTCACTGTCATTCTGTTTCGTTGTCGCATTAGCATAGAGCAAATCCCAAAACAATAGGATGTGCATTTTTTCCTATATTATCTATTTCTGCTCACAAAGTTATGCATGTAACTTCTTTCAATATCTTGCTTTTGCGAGCACCGCTAGTACTCCATTCAAGTATAGGAATTTCACGTAGTCTTGAATTACGGTGCTTGCAAATAATCTTTACAACTGGCAAGAAGATCAAGTCATAGTCTATTTTTTATCTTACTGTATTTACACATAGGTCTTAAAGATAATTTTTGTCTCACCTGAATGTTTTGATGACTTCGCCGTTTTCTACGAGTCTCTGTATCTGAATCTCGTCCAACATCTTCGTCATCTGCTTCTTCTAACTCATCTTCTTCGTCTTTGGAATCTTCCTCTTTAAAATCTTTGTAAAAATGGGGTAAAAATTAGCGTGCGAAGTGTCTCTTACATAGATAAAATAACTGAAACAATTATATCAAAGAAATACGATCAATAGGAACATACAATTCTAGCTGAACCTAATTTAAGCATTTGGTGACAATTATTGGTATTCAGTAGACCAATTACACAGCATAATTTCATAATTGTGCGGTAAACATGCCAATCCACAAATGTGGCCGGCTACTGTGGTTTTGTGATTTGTACTATATAGGTGAAATATATCCTTAATATTGTGATGATTTTGTAATGGAAGTGATCTGACGATTTTCCCAACCAACATACAATTCTAGTGGAAGAAAAATGGAGATACTGAAATTATTAATCACGTTTCAGTTAAATTGAATCCGCGTCCGCCTATCATCAATCTTAAACTGAAATATTGTTAGCAATAAACACATCAAACGCATTTTATGCCTGGTTCTGGTACCAAATAATTGAATGAATATGAGAAAATGTGGCAGCTCAACAAAAACATTCCATCCGTGTTTTGATAAGTTATTCAATAAGGGAAATGATTCAACAGCGGATTGATCGGCAACCTTATTGCATTGACGCTCCGGTCTAGCATACATATTACACGCCAGTCAGCCATGTTATCTCATTCATTCATAGCCAGAAGCAATTCCACATAATTCCAGAACCGTAAAAAATGTAGTAGCTTTTTTTTACTCGCACATTGCATGCAAAAATTGGCAAGAACTGGAACTTTTGATTTAAAATACCTAATTGATTTTTATGTTCAAGAATTCAAAAACTGTTCCACGAATAGCAATTCACTTGTAGCAAGTAACGTGAGTCGGTCTAACTAAACTAAAGTCATTAATTATTTTGAGCCGATCATAAAAGCCTTACCTTACTACAAAGCTATTCTTTACATGTCTAATATGAATATAATAATGATGAAGCCAAATAGAATAGCATTCTTACCGGATTCCGACTGCTCGTCCCACGCAATGGCAGAAGAGCGATTGCCATTGGAGCCCGAAATTTTTTGACGTGAGCATTCTATCCAGTAACCAGGTGTAGGAATCAACTGATGTGGATATTCTTCACAAAACTCATCTGCAATGAAAACATATAGTTAGCTTGTTCCAAATAGACATGATAGAATTTGGTGGACAAGTGTCAAAAATTTCCAACATGAAATGAAAAAGTCATAAAGAAGGAAGTTCAATGATTGGTAGAAAATGTGTGTATAGACCATCCGGAAAAAGGAGGTAAATTTTTCCTGTCCTGTGTGTGATAAATTTGTGTAGTAGGATAGGATAAAAGTTACCTCCTTTTTGCGAACAAGGTATATATACATATATAAGGAATGAATGAAGTGGGAGCAAGAGAAAAATGTCAGAATCTTTAATATCACCTGAACAAGCTTGAGGTGGCAGTGGGAAAATAAGCGTAGTTGAAGACTTTCTTCGAGCAACTGCACATCCTAAACTTTGTGGTTTGAAGGAGCGAAGTTGGTTCATAAAATCGGAACACTCCATCAGTGCTACGTCAGCGAAATGCAAGTCACATAAAATTTGATTCTTAAACCTACGAGCCCGTTTCTGGAATTAAATGAGAATTTCACAATACAAACATGTTAACATACAGATTATTGAAATATCAGAGTTCATCCACTTCTACTAGATAGTGTGCACTATAAAAATTAAGATAAAATACTGTACTACACTACTACGGAACGAATGTACTAAAAGTAATATCGTGGTTGCATAATAATTAAATTCAGCTGCTACGATATGAATGAAACTAAACTTTTTAATACGCGACTTATGTAACTGTACAATCCTATTTGCTCATAATTAGTTAGAATTAATTCTAATAAAAGCGATAAAACCTGTTCATACAAAGTTGCCAGCTATGCAACTGCATAGAACTATCTTTTTGATACAAACGATACTTTCTCATATTCTCAGTCATCTATAGAATTCCTTTGTTTGTTGGATTCTATTGTTCAGTACAGTAACATAATATTAAAATATATTAAATTTTATCCACACATGCAGCTTACTTGATTGGGTCCTGAGAGATTGATTCCACATGAATTGCATCGCAAACATTCTTCGTGATAATGGTTGTTGTCGTACAAAGACGACGGCTCTGAAAATAATGTTTAAAAATCATGAATTTATAGATACAATTTCAGAACCTACTGAATCTTCAGCAATTTATTTTCTCATTTGATACACCAACCAACTGAAACAAACTTCCAGCATACACTGCAAGAACAGCATTGAGGAGTCATTAAAGATCTTTATTAGACAAGGGAAACTCAATTTGGGGTATATGATGGCAACTCCTGTCGGGAAAACTGTTCATCCGTTTCCCACATCCCTTCACTGGTGATTTATCAAGTTCGGCACGTGATGAAGCCATAACAAAAAACTATCATCATTGACTTAATGATGTATAAAGGAAGAGTTAAAGTTGCCTCTATACGACCCATTACGAATGATATCGAAACTTAGTTCACTCTGTGAAGTCTTTACACAATCGAAGCCGCAAGAAAAAAGTATAGTATGGCATGGCGTTAAGGTTAGTTAGTGTTATACTACTAACTAACTAACTAACCATGCAGTATCCATAAGAGTCAGCATAAAACAAGATTCATCGCTAACTAACTATACCATAACTAGGATACATAGAAAGGAGCCCACTGTTATGAAAAGAAAGTGGCCCACAGAAAGGGAAAATAGATGAGCGAGATGAGGCAGGAATCCTTGGCTTGTTATTACCGCATTGCTGGTGACAAGAGAGGACAAATGATCTCAAGCCATACGATTCTATCTTAACGACATGGTTAGGAATCCTTCTTTGTTGCAGGGCACTCGGACTCCAAAATTCTCACAACTCAACGAGCTATGGTAGCACAAAAAAGTACTAACTAACTAACTATACTACCTGTGCTGGCTAGCTGGGAAAAGATCAAGGATAGTGCAGGCTAGATTTCATTATGTACTACAGACAGCACAAGTGGTGGACTCAACGAGTGCGTGCTAAATCAAATCTCGGAATCCAATGAAAAATTAAAAAGTTATGAGTGGAGAGGAAATTAATATGTATGAATATGATAATATCCTTAGTTGGTTAGCGATGAATTTTAAAGGTACTGATTGTGCAAGTACTGAATATGCTAGATCATAAAGAGCTTCAGTGGGATACAAAATTACAATTTTGAATCTTGTTACAGACAGCTCTTGGATTTTTGAAAGTAAGAATAGTGTAAATTACAGTTGGAAAAAATATGAATTTATTCCAAGAAGATATTAAATTCAAACAATCAAGAGATTTAACTTGAGTTCAAGATTTAATTTATGAAACCCTACTTTGCAATATGATATTTTTACCTACAGAGTATTCACAACTACAGTATAGCATGTTGCCAAAAAAAATTCTACTAAATATCCCATATTTTTTGCCCAAATAAACATAACTCTCCCTCCGACATTTCAAATGAAAACTCACCCGCACCGGAGAACGGTTCTTTATGCTGAAAATCATAAATCACTCTCTTCTGTTCTCATAGAAAACACTTTAAGTAATTAATAGCTACCAGGATCCCAGTCTTGATACAATCTGGAGTAAATATTCTCTACGTTTTTCACCAGACAAACAAATTTGTCATCAGAACTAGGCCACAATAATAATTAGTATAACTCTTTCACCTACGCACTTCTTCTCAGTTCGCAACTTCTTCTCAGTGAGCAAATATTCATTTCGTGCTTAAAACGGAACAGAAACTAACTCATTTGATGTGTGCGAAATTATTTTGAATGCAAGTTAGTTTCTCTACACTTTTAGCAGTGGTTGTGAGGAATCTATGGAATGAGACGTTAGAGAGAGCTAACTAACACAGAAATATTGTTAGATAGATAGGAAGCCTTCAGTTAGTTCACAGAGAAAGTGAGCATCACCACAACTTGTTGGCCAAAAAGAGCCGACGGACATTTAAACTTGACTACACAACTATTGTGGAAAACTTTCTACTCCATGCTTTCTCTACAGTCACTTTCTTTCTACTGAATGGAGCACATCAAGAATTGTAGTGATCCTTCGCTTCCACTTTTGCTTCATCCATGCATCCATGCATTACTTGGACTCAGGAACGAGTGTATATTCATAATACATCCAGGCCGTAATTTCCACAATGCTATCCTGAGTGCGTGTGAAACAATCTACAAGCCACAAGTAAAAGCCTAATCTCCACTCACTACCATGTGAAAGAATATTAATATGGCGTGAAAAACTGCGAATAATTTATGGTTGGTTGCCAACCATAACAAAGTTTCTGGCATAGACTAAAAATACAAAGACTGAGGAGGCAAAGTGAAAAATTAGGCAATGCAGTTTTTATGGGACTGTGTATTCACGGGGAAAGTAATCCGTAGGTGGCTAACAAAGAACTTTCTATTGCAACTTAACGGCAGATGCATGCGCTTCGTATAGCATTTCCATCACATAGATAAAATACCACCAGTACGAGTGAAGTCGTGCTCACTGACTGAGTGAGCTGAGTGTACAACTTTTACAATTCTCCAAGCTTTCTTTAGCATAGTATAATACAACACATTTTACGTCTTAGACTTTTACTCCCCTGTCAAGTTTACTTTTAGCTGCATATAACGGTTTGGTAGCTCACAATATTTTTAGGTGTGCATAAATATAAAGCTTTAGAAGCGTATGCTTAAAGAGTCAAGAGTGGATAATGTGAATACAGTTACTCATAATTTTATTTGCAGGATGGTTTTTTGTAAATATTTTTTTTAGATTGCATCCCATTTACTGAAAAAGCTTTTGATTTAGGAGTTGATAACCTTAATATTGACAGGATTATTTAATTTTGCTTTTATTTAATCCTTTTAGAATGGAGAGCTATAACTATACGCACTGTGACTGTAGGTATTGCGCTCAAAACAATTTATTATGCCCAGCTTTCTCGGTCGCAAATTTGAAGCTAGGGCCACTAAATTTTGCACACATAAATATGAACACCGTTTGTTGAACTGCATTGATTTTTAAAAACATCGGTTGATTGCTTCATAAATTTTAATGACAAGTAAGTTCACTCCATCGACAATATCAAGTTAAGTTCCTTTTTCCATGACCGGCAAAAATCTATACGATGTCCCGTGGGCTGGGCCCGAGAGGAACCTACTGTCCGTTTCAATGAAATACGGAGTTCCTAATGTTAAATTGGCTATATAGGCTTGTTGGATGATCACCGTGAAAAAGGCAAATTTCGTAAAAATTGCCTGGGCAACCAAAATATGTTCTAGATTTTAAGTCCCCATGATGAGATAGACGAATTTATTTATTCATTGTTTGCTCAATGATAAACAAACTCTGCCAGGTAACCATCGAAAAAAGTTACTCCGTATTTCATTGAAACGGACAGTAAATAAATTTTATGCAACAAAAAAATCTATACGATAACATAAGTTGCTTAAACTTGCGGACTAAAAATGAGATGATACAAGCTACTCAAAAACACTTTTACTAAGCTTTTAAGTGGTTAAAAACCTTATGTAATAAGCTTTCCTCCCTTTGGTCAGCTGCGTGCAAGCTTTTTTAAATAACTTTGGTTTTGGTGGAAAGCCTTGTTGTTTGTTGAGTTTTGTCAATATCAAAATGATACAAAAATTCTATTTGAACTCAAACTGGAGAAAAAAATTTTGTAGTTATCTCACAGATTGGATTTTTAAGTTGTTGTTTATAGCCATTTTTCATATTAACCAAAACAGAAAACCTATTATCGGCGAGACTTATTTTTTTCCAGTTTCCAAAAAAACAAAGCCTGACAAACACAAAACTTTTTCAATCAAAGCTCTTGCTCCAAAGATGATTGAAAAGGTAGCATTAGAAGTTTTGGTTGAGACAAGTACTATGAAATTTTTGTCTCCAGCAAAAATCATTTGTAAAGCTGCGATTCTCTCGCGCTCGCCCATCCATAGAAAAATATCGACTCGTATTTGGTTTTTTAAATAAAACGCTGAATTGCTATAATAGCTAAAGCCATAGCAGCGACTATAGTCTGAGCTCACTTAACTCCATCGATTTTCTGCACAAACTGACTGACTAAATCCAGCGAATACTAG
>Ga0210040_10007345_pt1 | contig 13379 bp, 11 predicted proteins | sample CryGeyCG12114_NA_FD_185462 | JGI IMG/M metagenome (GOLD analysis project Ga0210040, IMG submission 185462) | Groundwater microbial communities from aquifer - Crystal Geyser CG19_WC_8/21/14_NA (SPAdes) (version 2) | ecosystem: Environmental > Aquatic > Deep subsurface > Groundwater | place: USA... | reverse complement strand
TTTCAGCCACCTCGAGTGCTTTAAAACGAAGTACTGCCATAGGTTTTAAGTGTTTTTCAGTTTGTCAAAGGTATATATAAAAGTAGTATTGTTACAACCCCCTCTGTTTTTTTTAAAGTTTTTTCTATAAATTATGTTTTTTTGAATATAGGAGTATTATTTTTCAGCTCAATTAAAAAAAATTGAATATCTACAAGTATAAAGGGCATAAATTTATACTTCCAAGAAATCGAACTGCTTTTAAAAGTTTGATTAATTATGAATAATTATTTAAAACATAACTAATTTTTAAATATATAATACAAATTTCTTCACCCTTCAAGTTCTTCCTATGTAATTAGATTGATTCCAATAAATTATATAATGCTCTAACTTGTAAGTAAGCTACTGTATCAGCTTTATATTTTGGAATACCTATTCAGTAAGCTGCTTAAAATCTTGATTGGTTAACTTTTATACTCTACCGTAATATTTGTACCTTTGTAGTCTGATGAAAAAAGTAGCATTTTATACTTTAGGTTGTAAACTTAATTTTTCCGAAACCTCTTCTATTTCCCGTTTATTTCAGGAAAGAGGATTTGATAAAGTAGCTTTTGAGGAGAAACCAGACATTTATGTAATAAATACTTGTTCGGTAACGGATAATGCCGATAAGAAATGTCGTAAAATTGTTAAAGAAGCGTTGAAGCATTCGCCGGATGCTTTTATTACGATTGTTGGGTGTTATGCCCAATTAAAACCCCAGGAAATAGCCGAGATACCGGGGGTACATGCTGTTTTAGGAGCGGCCGAAAAATTTCGGCTGGTAGATATTCTGGATGGTTTTGTAAAGCCGGAGAAAACGCAAATTCATGCCAGCCCAATTAGTGCCGCCAATACTTTCCATACTGCGTACTCCTTCGGCGACCGCACCCGGACGTTTTTGAAAGTGCAGGATGGCTGCGATTATTCCTGTACATTCTGTACCATTCCGTTGGCCAGGGGTAAAAGCCGCAGCAACAGTATTGCCCAGGTACTGGCGGCCGCCGAAGAAATTGCCCAAACCGAAGTGAAAGAAGTAGTATTAACCGGCGTAAATTTAGGTGACTTTGGCATTCAGCCGGGTTTAGGCCGGCAAGAAAACTTTTACGAATTGGTGCAGGCTTTGGAGAATGTGGCGGGTATAAACCGGTACCGGATTTCTTCCATTGAACCTAATTTATTAACTAATGATATTATCCGGTTGGTGGCTTCTTCGAATAAATTTATGCCCCACTTTCATATACCGCTGCAATCCGGATCGAACAAGATTTTAAAAGCCATGCGGCGCCGGTATTTACGCGAAGTATATGCCAGCCGGGTAGAAACTATTAAAAGTTTAATGCCTCACGCTTGTATTGGGGTAGATATTATTGTGGGTTTTCCCGGGGAAACAGAAGCTGATTTCCAGGAAACGTACACCTTCTTAAACGAATTAAACGTTAGTTACCTGCACATTTTCCCTTATTCCGAAAGAGCGAATACCCGCGCATTGGAATTGACTGGAATCGTACCGCAAAAAGAGCGGAACCGGCGCGCCGATATGTTGCGCATTTTATCCGAGAAGAAAAAAAGGTTATTTTACGAAAACCACGTGGGATTTGAAACAAACGTTTTGTTTGAAGCGGATATTCATGATGGTTTAATGGAAGGATTTACCGAAAATTACATCCGGGTAGTAGCTAAATACGATCCGCTTTTGGTAAACGAAACCAAATTCCTGCGCTTAACGCAAATAAACGATTTGGGGTTGATGGAAGCTGAAGAAACTTACCAGTTAGAATTACAGCATTCTTAACGGTTTCTCAGGCAAACTAAACTTTCCGGCCTAAAGCATAATCCTAAAGATTTACCGCTGGACTATCAGTTTGTTTAGAAGAACTTTTCTTCTGTTTATTGAACCAATACCGTACTCCTACCGATAAACTAATTATATCGGGGTAACCTGGCACCAAGGCCGTTGATAAATCATAACGGTCATTCAGGGCTACATTATATTCAAACTCACCGGCATACGGAATAAATTTATGTTGCCATTTCTGGTTTGGTTTACCATTGAAATAGCCGGAATCTATATAGCCTTCCAGATCGTACCAATTGCGACGGTAAACAAAGGTTGGGCCAAGCCCGCCGTTTAAAGAATGTTTTCCCTTTCTAAAAATCAACCATCTCACTCCTACATGTGTGAATCCGGAAAAACGAGCCGCACAATCGGAGTAAGCACCTTGCATTACTTTAATAGAAAATTTATCGGACTTTATAAATTGTTCGTAGCCAATAGTTCCGCCTAAAGTTAAGACCCAATAACCTTTATCATCCAGATTCAAGGGCATTAATTCAGCATTTGGATCGCCTTGCGGATGCAGATTCATACCCAAAAATTTTACATTCAGATTACTCTGCCCAAAGCTGTCAGGCAGGAAAATGCCTGTAAGGAGCAAACAAAGGAAATATTTAAGCATGAATTTTCTTCCGGCTAAAACCATCATACAAAAATAATTAGGTAATTTAAAAATGCTACGGTCTTCTCACGACCAATGTTTATTTAATCTACTATTTAAAACCGAACAGTTACGCATTAGTATAGGTAAACTAAAAGTTCAAAATTTAGAACATTGACTCTTACTCTTACCTACATTTCGGTTTCAAACAATTTTATTTTTTTACTAAGTACCGCTTCAACAATAGCAAGTTAAACAAATGATTTTTAGTTTTATATGTATTTTATTTATGTTTAAATGAATTATACATTTCGCTAACTTAATTCAAACTATACCGGGAGAAACAATCACTTTAAAATAACAATGGAAGCCCCGTCTCCTCCCCTTTCTATATTCTCATCGCTAACGCTAGCCACTTCTTTTACACTACGTAAATAATCCCGCAGTACTTGTTTCAGAATACCGTTGCCCCGGCCATGGATAATTTTTAGTTCCGGCAAACCCAGCATCACGGCATCATCCACGTACGACATTACCTGGGTTAAGGCATCTTCGGCCCGTTGTCCGCGTACATCCAACGTGGTATTAAAATCCGACATGCGCTGCGTCAGGTTCATGTTACTCCGGGCCGGCTCGGCTGCTTCTTTCTTTTGTTTTGCTGTTTTTCGTTCCGTCCGTTCTAGGTTATTTACCTTGGCTATTGTTTTGATATCGCCAAACATAACTTCGGCAGTTTTACCTTTTAAGGCCACAATCTGACCTACCGAATCCTGTCCTAATAAAGAAACATAATCACCGGCCTGTAACTCCCGATTATCGGCCGGAGCCTGTCTTATAAGCGGGCGAACTTCCGGTTTAAGCTTTTCTACGGTAAACGTTTCGAGTTGCTGCCGGGCGTGCTTCGTTTGTTCTTTATCAGCTTGGCTGTCTTTAATCTGCTTAATAGTAGCTTCAATTTGTTGGTTTGTGTCTTTCAGGAGGAGTTTAGCTTTTTGCTTTGCTTCCTGCATAATACCGGCCCGGTTTTCTTCAATGTGCTGCTTCAGGTCGGTATATTCTTTTACGGATTGCCGCAGCTTTCTTTCCTGAATTTCCAGTTCGCGGTTGCGTTTCTCCAGATCCGTTTTCTCCACTTCCAATTGCTCCAGTAATTGGTCATAGCGAATTTTATCGTGCCCCACCAAATTACTGGCTTTGTTTACGATATCTTTGGGTAAACCAATTTTACGCGCAATTTCCAGGGCAAACGACGAACCCGGTTTACCAATATCTAACGTGTAAAGCGGCTTCAACTCCTGGTGATCGTAGCGCATAGCCCCGTTTATAATGCCGGTATTCCGTTCGGCAAAGTTTTTCAGATTAGTATAGTGAGTGGTTATTACACCAAATACTTTTTGCTGATTTAATTTATCCAGAACAGCTTCCGCAATGGCCCCGCCCAATACCGGTTCGGTACCGGTACCAAATTCATCAATCAGCACCATACTTTTTTTACTTGCCAGCAACACAAATTGCTTCATGTTTTGCAAGTGCGAACTGTAAGTACTTAAGTCGTTTTCCAGCGATTGCTCGTCGCCAATATCAATAAAAATATCTTCGAACAAGCCGGCCTCCGATCCTTCTCTTACCGGAATAAGCAAGCCGCATTGCAGCATGTATTGCAGCAAACCAATGGTTTTTAGGGCTACCGATTTACCGCCCGCATTGGGGCCCGATATAAGTAAAAGGCGTTGGTCCTGGTGCAAATGCAGCGATAGTGGAACTACCTGCCTCCCCTGGCTTTTAAGGTTCAGAAACAACAAAGGATGGCGGGCATCGCGCCAATTTAATATTGGCTGCTTGTGTAAAATCGGCAAAGTAGCTTCTATCCGGGAAGCATACAAAGCCTTTGCCCGGATAAAATCAATGAGCCCCAGATACTGATAAGCTTTTTTTAAATCCGGTATAAAAGAACGGATTTGATTGGTGAGCTGCGTTAGAATTCGGACTAATTCTCGGTGGTAGGCGTTCTCTAAATCTTTAATGTCATTGTTTAATTCAAATACAATATCCGGCTCAATATAAACAGTTTGCCCGGTGGCTGACTCATCGTGAATTAAACCTTTTACTTTTCTTTTATATTCCGCTAAAACCGGAATTACAATGCGGCCGCCCCGAACCGTTGGTTCCGCGTCGGCATTGGTCCAGCCGGAAGCTTTAGCTTGCCGCAAGGCAGTGCTAATCTGTTTCCGAAGGATAACTTGCTGCTGAATTAAATCTGCTTTAATGCGAGCCAATTCCGGAGAAGCATTATCCCGCACCTGGCCGTTATCGTCCACTACTTTGTCTAAAGCCGCTAAAAGGTTTCGATCAATCTGGATGGCCTCGCCGAGTTGCCGCAAGGTATTGTACCGGCCGGGTTCGGCCTGCGAGAAAAAGGCTAATACCCCCCGGATGGTGCGTAATGACATTTTAATCTCAAAAAACGCCCGCACATCCAGGTAAGCGCCTTCCAGAACGGCCCGGTTCAGGTGTTCGTTAACGTTAAAGAAATAAGAAGTAGGAAAATCTTGGCCAGATCCTAAAACTTGCCTAAACTCATCTGTTTGGTTTAATAATTTCTGTAATAAATCAAACCGGGTGAGGTACTGCATCCGGTTCACAAAAGATTGCCCCAAGGTACCAAGACACAGGCTGGCTAAGCTGTCGCGGATTTGGGAAAATCCAATTTTATTTTCAAAGTTTTCTGGGTATATCAAGCGTAATTATTTTTTCAGTTAAAAGATTTGAGCTGCCTTATTTTTAGCACCCAAGCTATATGTAACAAAATTAAGAAGCAAATAATTTGCTCCTACTGCTTTTTTTAAAGCTTTAAAAGGTTAAATACTTTTAATTTGTATTTAACTAAACCTATATAATGAATTGATTTATACATTATTAAAAGCATACATTTTAATTATATAGTAGTAAGAAAAATAGCTTAGCCTACTATACCTGATTTTGCAATTTATATAAAATTACAATGCTAAAAATTTTAGATTTAAATCCTGCTTACGAAATTAGCTGTAGTAAGTACTGCCAACAATAATAAAAGATTTAAAACTTTTCTTCTATACCTAATCCAAATAAAGCAAAATCATACTTAACCGGATCCTGCGAATCGAACTGTTGCAAATGCAAGGTAAGCTCTATGGCTGCTTCCCAATCGGTTTGGGTGTGGGTAATCAGGCCTAATTTGCGCGCTACCCGCACCACGTGGACATCGCAGGGACAAACCAAATCGGTGGGCTTAATTTGTTTCCAAATGCCAAAATCCACTCCTCGGTTATCGTGTCGAACCATCCAGCGCAGATACATATTAATCCGCTTGCAAGCCGACTTTTTAGCCGGGCTGGAAATATGTTTCCGGGTTCGGAGTGGGGCATCTGGTGAGGAAAAGATCAGGTTATAGAAATATTCCAGGCGTTGCTTTTGCTTTTGAATTTGTCCGCTGTTGGTAAAAGCATCTTCTAACGAAAGATGTTCCCGGTAAAACTCCTTTAAAAAAGACACCAAATAAAGTAAATCGGTTTCATTAAAAGTGCGGTGTTTAAAGCCGATTAAGGATTTCAGGTCATCTTCCTGACACCCCATAATAAACTGATAAGGTGCCTGGTCCATGCGTTGCATCAATTCCCGGCATTTATTTATAATGGTTTTCCGTTGTCCCCAGGCCAGCAAAGCAGCAAAAAAGCCGGCTATTTCAATGTCCTGAAAACGTGAAAATGCGTGCGGTATTACTATAGGATCGTGGGGAATAAAAGCGGGTTGGTTGTATTTTTTGTAACGATCCTCCAAGAGGTTTTTTATGTTTTCGAAGGTGTATACCATAAAGCAAAGAAAGCCCATTTGCCGGATATATTAACTTATTAGTTACGTATAACAGCAAATGGGCTTTAATAAATTTATTAAATTAGTATTATGGCATGTAGGAAACTTCAACGCGGAATTGGCCATTAGCAGCATCTAGTTTTTGATAAGCCCGGTTCGATATTTTCACTATAACTTTATCATTGGCGGCGGTTGATTCTAATTTACCGATTACGCGAACGTACACACTTTGGCCGTTACTTACATTCTTAACCTGCAAGATGGTACCAACGGGTGCGGTTTTATGCAAGGCTAAATATTTATTATTTTCTGAGCGGTTTTCAATCATTTCGGCCAACCCATTTTCCATAACCTTACTGATAGCGCCGGAACCCGTAACCGTTCTTTCCACGGGAGAAGCCGGAGCTGTAGGGGCGGTAGAGGCCGAAACAACCGGTTGATTTCTTGGCGCAACCGGGGCCGGTGGGCGAGTAAAGGGTTCCGCAGGCTGAGGGGCTGAATTGGCAACACTTACCGGTTCAGAAGCGGCAGGTTTAACTTTATCGACATCGTCGTCGGTTTCCTGCACATATTGTGGTGCTTTGGTAGGTTTATTTCCTACTCCTACTACCAGCTCGTCCCCAATACTTAACTCATTCGAAGTTAATTTATTCCATTTGATCAGATCATTGGTAGATACCTGGTACAAGCGCGCAATGGAGAACAACGTCTGCTTGGCGGCTACCCGGTGAATTTTGTTGCCGTTTGCATCTACTACAAATGTATTAACCGCTGTGCTATTAGTAGGAGTTGTTATTGTTGTGCTGGGTGCCGGAATTGTTGATACTGCCGTATTAGCGCTTGCGGGCTGATTCGTTGTGGCTGGCGCAAGGACGGTTGCCCGCGGTATATAAACAGTTTGGCCTACGCTCAAGCCGCTTTGTACCGTTGGGTTTGCATTTACAATTTGATCAACCGGGACATGATACCGCCGACTCAGCGCAAACACGGTTTCTTTGGGAACTACCCGGTGCAATACAAAAGTTTTACCGTTTCTATTTTCTATCCCAATCGAATCGACCGGCATACTCCCGGCAATAACCACTCCTCGGCAGAGCAGCGTAGATAAAGCAAAAGTGTATAATACCCGTTTATTCAACATAATTATTCATTAATTTAGCACGTAACCTAAAAGCAAATTTCTATCCTTAATCAAAACCAAAGTTTGGTTTAATATAAAAAAATTATCGATGCCTATACCGGTACTATCTGATTTTAATTTTTCCGTTAACAGCAAATCTCCGGTTAAACTATAAACCGCAAGGTGATAATTGTATTTTCCATTTGGCTGCGCTACATAATAGCCAATAACAAAGTAAGTACTGGTTTCTAGGTAATCGATAGCCAAAACCGCCTGTATACCGGTTTTCTCCTGCAAAAATAAGCTTAAGTCCGGGAAATACACATTATTTTCCGGATAATGATGAGCACCTCGCGTGGCTTGCTGCCTAGTTGATTGAAGATTATGGAGTGCAACCAGGGTTTCTGAACTGCTTAGCGGTTCTGTCTGGAAAATACCCGTTTTAAAATCCAGCATAAACATATCTGCCGTTTCTTGCTGGCTTTCTTTTCCAACTAAGTAATTCAGGGTTAATCCATAAAAGCTAAAGTTTGGTCTTTCCCACAAAATAGTTCCGGTTTTTGCCTCAATGGCAATTATTCCCTCGTGACGACCGTATTGTTTATTCGTGCTCCGGTGTAAATACAAGAAGCCGGCATAGATGTCTTCCAGTCCGCCACCCCACCCCACCGGATTAAAAGCCGGGAGTATAAAACGTCCGGTTTGCACATCAAGCACATAAAAAGCGTTCTGTAACGTATCTGCATCCCTGGTTTCCAACGCCAACCAATTATTTTTTTCATCGGCGCGAATTTGCCAGATAGGAGCTGGCAGGTTAATCTCAAAATGAGGAGAAGTTTTATTATTAATATTTTTCAACGCAGATTAGCTCCTTTATACGAGCACAAAGGTAAGCAGGAAAACTACTAATAAGCTAAAGCTGCCGGAGAAACAGACCACCAGAAACTCTCATCCTATATTTAATTGTTCTGAATACAACCAACTAAATCAATATTAAACATCGTACCTATAAAGCAATTATCCGGTTAGTAACTTAAATTCTTCTTGTACTAACCTACAAAAATAGCTAAACACTTGCTCAGAAAAATATAAGATGTTATAAATCAAGGCATCGGAAAGATGAGTATTTATTCGGGAAACATGGCAATATACCAGCCGTAATAATGGTTTCTATTTAGCTTTATTTATGACAATATCTTTTTATGGCGCGGCCCAAACTGTAACGGGCAGCAAGCACCTGGTTACATTAGAAAATGGCAAACGTATTTTGCTGGACTGCGGATTAATGCAAGGCAAAGGCGAAAAAAATGATGAATACAACCGGGACTTTGATTTTGAACCGGATAAAATTAATTACTTAATTTTATCCCACGCTCATATTGATCATTCGGGTTTAATACCGCGTTTGGTGAAAATGGGCTATTCCGGCCCTATATTCTGTACGCCACCCACGTTAGAATTATCGAAATTATTGCTTCGGGATAGTGCTGGTATTCAACAAAATAATAATTGTGACACTGATCCGCTGTATAACGTCGAAGACGTAGAAAATGCCTTACAGCTTTTTCAAACAGTACCTTTCGATGAATCGTACCAAATTGACGAAGATATTGAATTATTGTTTACCGATACCGGGCACGTTTTAGGAAGTGCCGCCATTAATTTAAAACTACAGGACGATGGCAAAGTCCGGACGCTTTGTTTTAGCGGCGATGTTGGCCGTTTTGCCAACCGGATATTAAAAGTACCCCAACCTTTTCCGCCCGCCGAAATTATACTGTGCGAAAGTACTTACGGCAACAAAGTGCACGATAGCCTAGAAAATACCGAAGAACGTCTGGAAAAAATTGTGTGGGATGTTTGTGTAGAGAAAGGCGGGAAATTGCTTATTCCGGCTTTTAGTATTGGCCGTACGCAGGAGCTTATCTATTCTTTAAATTACTTAGCCGAAGAAGGACGGTTGCCCAACGTAAAAGTTTTTGTCGATAGCCCGCTTTCTGTTTACGCCACCGATATCTTGCGCAGCAACCCAGAGTATTTCAATGATACTATGCTGGAATATATAAAAACTGATCCGGACCCTTTTGGCTTCCCGAACTTACATTATATTACCGAAGCGGAAGATTCCCGGCAACTGAATACCTTAAATGAACCTTGCGTAATTATTTCCTCTTCGGGCATGATGGAAGCCGGGCGTATTCAACATCACCTTAAAAACAATTTAGCCGATGCCAACAGTGCCGTATTAATAACGGGCTACTGCGAACCTTCTACTTTGGGTGGTAAGTTAATGAACGGCGCCGAAAAAGTAACCATTATGGGCGAAGAAGTAGAAGTAAAAGCCGACATGATTGTGATGAAAGAATACAGTGCGCACGCCGATTACGGAGACATTGCCAAATTTTTACATTGCCAGGACAAAGAACAAATCCAAAAAATGTTTCTGGTGCACGGTGAGAAAAAAGTTATGGAGCAACTTAAATCCGATTTGGAAGATCTGGGCTACCCTAACATCGAAATACCTGATTTTCGTTTATCCTACGTTGTTTGATAAATGAAAGCCTATCAGGTTTAAGCAAAACAGCTTTTCAAGCAGATATCTCTTTTTGCAAAAGCTAATAACACTATCTGTACGGGCAAATTTGAGTTAATAATGTTGCTGTACAAATAAACTTTTATATTCAGAGTAGAAATTAAAACAGGTATTCACAATTGAATAATAATTATTAAAAAGAGTATGCGGGACATAGCAGAATATATCTACGGCGACGAATACGCCCAGAAAAATCAGGCATTCGAGGACGAAATGGCCGCCATTGAAGAAAAGTATTTGGCTTATTTTAAAAGCAAGCCTCCTCAAAACGAAACCGAGGAACACGACCGGCTACACAATCATTATGCTTTACGCACGGCTTCGGGCCAGGTATCATTCCGGTTTAATGCCGGCTCCGATTTACCCGCAGAAATTAAACAGGAATGTACGGAAGCTTTTCACCGTGTATGGAAATACACCTGAACCCAATTAAATAAAAAGTTAAAATAATTACTTAAGAATGAGATTGAAGTCCGGTATTATAACCAATCTAGAATTTTAATAGGTATAATGCTTTAGTTCGTTGTCGATGCGTTGGTTCCACCGCTCTTGCTCACCCACGTTTGTACCGTGCCCCGATTCATCATCGTATTGTTTCTGCCAGCGGGTAATTTCCCGGAGCGTTTCGAAGTATTGCGCCGTTATCGTGTTATTGTAGTCTTCAACCAATAGTTTATTTTCGGTGAGTTGCTTTTTAAATTTTTCGGCCACAATTTTAACAATATCAAAATGCCGTTGTTCGTGGTTTAAACTATAAGGATTTTTTGCTCCGGCCCGCACCCAGGAACCATCCCGGACCATATAAACTTTAACCTTAAGGTTTAGCTGAATAATACCGTTTACAACCTCTTTTTGGCCGGTAAAAGCAAAGCCTGGCAGCACTGCCGCCGCGTATATACCCGGTTGAGGTTGCGCCCGAAAATCACTCCAATTCAGCGGACGTTTAGACGAATAAAAAACAGTGTCGGGATCGTTGTTGGTAGTATAATCCTTAAAAACAATTTTAACGCCGGTTGCTAATTTCTCATTGCGGTCGGCTTCCTGGTTCATCCAGGTATTTAGGTAAATAAGCGCATCCGTTAAGGAACGTCGTAATGTTGGTTCCGTTATACTTACATCGCGGAGCGGACGCAGGTAGCGGCCTCCACCTTTATATTCTAAAGTATGCAGGGTTTTACCATTCCGCTGAATATCAAAATCCAGAGCCACGGCAATTTTACCTTCTACCCGCTCCTTCCCTACGAGGTTTTCGCTTACCTGCAAGGTTTTTACCCGAACTAGAACAGGCCGCATTTGTACACTACGCTTTAATCCTTGTTGCACAAATTTTTTAACGGCCGGTATGTCTCCTCCCAGCAAATTTAATGGCTGCAAGGTAGGAGGTTGAGTCGGCGTAGTGCCCTGCATTTGTACATAAGCTACTGCTTTCCGGTCTTTGCGCGCATCCACCACATCGGCAATGTAAAATTCTTGCGGAGTAAATGGCAAAGGCTCGTTGCGCAACACAATGGGTTCGGGTTTTGCCGGCGCTTGGGTAGCCGAGATTAAACCACTGGTCACACCAAGTAAAAGCAATAGGGTTATAATCCGAAACTTACCTGGAATTAATAATTTCAAAACCTCATAAAGAGAATGTTTTATCGTTAAAAGTAAATAAATCATAAAAAGATTAAAAGCAGTAGCTGTTTATGGTTATCCATTAAAAAGTTAGATACAAGCAGGTAATAATTTTAATTAAGAAACACTTACCACTACCATTCAGTTCGGAGAAGAAATTGCATCAGATATATTTAAATACTTTATTTTAAGAATGTACAGTTCTCATGATTTTGATCACGAATGAATAACATGAAAAAACAAAAACCCCGAAAATTTCGGGGCTTTGCTTGTTGATAAATAGAGCTACTCTCAATCAGCATCTTACTTGCCAATCAGCTTGAAACCTAAACTTAATATAATTTGCTCGTTTCCAACCCCAAAAGAGCCACTGGAGTCTTCACCCGTAAATTTACGATTAACATTTTCGTAACGGATATCGGTAGTTATATTTCCCAAATCAAACCCAATACCAGCTTGCCAGCCTAAATCATATTTTTCCATATAATCTTCCAGGCGCTGATCCTTGAATTTACCGTTCATTAAAATGGATGCTACTGGACCAGCTTGGAGGCGAACCACATTAAACAGATTTACTCCCACTAAAACCGGCACATCTAACCGGTTAAACTTAAACTTTTCGGAAGTAGTTACACCACCATCGGCAATTTCTACTTTACCACCCGTGGAAGAAAAGATCGCTTCCGGCTGCAATAACAAACCGGCTGCCTTAAAGCGCATAAATCCACCGGCATGGTAACCCGTAATATTATCGGTGCTCTTGAATTGTAAGAAGGTATTTTTAGGATCTTTTACATTAACGTTAGAAGAACTTACACCAGCTTTAACTCCTAATGTAAATTGCGCTTGCGCTATCCCAACCGAGGTGATAAGCAGAAGCAGGGCAAGTACTATTTTTTTCATGGCAATTAGATTTTATATTCAAAACAAACCTTGTTTAAAATCACTAAAACAATATTTGGACCAAACCTGATTTAACCAGAAAAAAAAATTAATATTTATATGCAAGCGGTAGAAGGTGTTATTTTGCAGAATACTATAACATCTATTTTTCGCCAACATTATTTACCAAATGGCTACTGTTAGTAATCAAATGTAATTAATTACCAATTAGTTATAAATAAAAAGGAGCTCTTTACAGAACTCCTTTTTATTTTAGTAATGATTAATAAGAATTATTTTTAAAATCTATCTTTACTTATTAGTTATTTAAAGACAAAATATATTTAACCATTTCCTGGGCATCCGCTTTCGGTAGATCAGCGTGCGGACTCATGGGTATATCTCCCCAATTACCGGCGCCACCTTTAATAATTTTTGTAGCTAAGAAATCTATATTCTTGGCCGATTCCGGATATTTTTTAGCAACATCTACATAAGCAGGACCTAGAAGTTTTACATCGTCTTTGTGGCAGCTTAAGCAGTCTGATTTGGCGATTAAGTTTTTGCCGGTATCAAAATTACCTTTAGCAGGCGATTCTTTTAATTTGTCCTTTGCCACTGTTGTAACAGTTGCTTCATCTTTCGTGGCTGGTAATTGTGTTCCGGCCGTCTTTTCAGCGGGCGTGGTACCGGCGGCTGGCGCTGCTGTTGTTTCCGCAGGCTCATTCTCGGTCGTAGCAGTAGCGGGCGGGGTAGCAGTAGCCGCCGAACCCGGTACGGTTTCGGTAGCAGCATCATTTTGGTTTCCGGCCGCCTGGCTGGTTTGTGGTTTATAATTTGGATCGTAATATTCTTCGCC
>Ga0210040_10007344_pt1 | contig 13379 bp, 10 predicted proteins | sample CryGeyCG12114_NA_FD_185462 | JGI IMG/M metagenome (GOLD analysis project Ga0210040, IMG submission 185462) | Groundwater microbial communities from aquifer - Crystal Geyser CG19_WC_8/21/14_NA (SPAdes) (version 2) | ecosystem: Environmental > Aquatic > Deep subsurface > Groundwater | place: USA... | reverse complement strand
TGCTGGCCCCGGTCGACCTGCTGTTCAACGGCGGCATCGGCACCTACGTGAAGGCGTCGACGGAGAGCGCGCTGGACGTGGGGGACAAGGCCAACGACGCGGTCCGGGTGGACGGCGAGCAGCTGCGCGTCCGGGTCGTCGGCGAGGGCGGCAACCTGGGCCTCACCCAGCGCGGCCGGATCGAGTACGCGCTGGCCGGCGGGCGGGTCAACACCGACGCGATCGACAACTCCGCGGGCGTGGACACCTCCGACCACGAGGTCAACATCAAGATCGCGTTGAACCGGGTGGTGGACGACGGCCGGCTGGACGCCACCGGCCGGGCGCGGCTGCTGGTGGAGATGGCCGACGAGGTCGCCGCCGACGTGCTCACCGACAACTACGCGCAGAACGCCACGCTGGCCGCGGAGTCCGCCGCCGCCCGCGGCCTGCTGGACGCCCACCAGCGCTACCTGCGCTCGCTGGAGCGGGCCGATCGGCTGGACCGGGCGGTGGAGGCGCTGCCCGACGACCGGGCGCTGGTGGAGCGCCGCCGGGACGGGCACGCGCTGTCCGGCCCGGAGCTCTGCGTGCTGCTGGCCTACGCCAAGATCGAGGTCGGTGACGCCGTGCTGCACTCCGGGCTGCCCGACGACCCGGCGCTGGACGAGCTGCTCACCGGCTACTTCCCGGCACCGCTGCGCCGCCGGTTCCCGGCCGCGCTGGCCGACCACCCGCTGCGCCGGGAGATCGTGGCCACCGCGCTGAGCAACCGGGCGGTCAACACCGCCGGCGTCACCGGGTTGTTCCGGCTGGCCGAGGAGACCGGTGCGCCGCTGGCCGCGGTGGTCCGCGCCCACGCGGTGGCCCGGGCGGTGTTCGACGCCGACCGGCTGTGGGACGCCCCCCGCGAGCTGGACAACCGGGTGCCGGCCGCCACCGCCGTGCACCTGCGCACCGAGGTGACCCGGCTGACCGAGCGGGCGACCCGCTGGCTGCTGCGGGTGCCGGAGCTCACCGCCGAGCCCGCCGCGACCCTGGCCGCGGTGGTCGAGCGGTTCGCCGCTCCGGTGGCCGCCGTCCGCTCGGGGTTGCCCGGCTGGCTGCTGGGCGCGGACGCTGCGGCCTACGCCGACCGGGCCGCCGGGCTGCGCGCCTCGGGGGTGCCGCCGGAGCTGGCCGCCGAGATCGCCGCCGCGCAGCTGCTGCCCACCGCGCTGGAGCTCGCGGTGGTCGCGGAGAGCACCGGCGCCCCGATCGCGCTGGCCGGGCAGGTGTCCCAGTGCCTGGCCGAGCGGCTCGCCCTGGTGCCGCTGCGGGAGCTGGTCATCGGCCTCCCGCGGGACCGCCGCTGGGAGTCGATGGCCCGGGCCACCCTGCGCGACGACCTGAGCAGCGAGCAGGCCGCGCTGACCGCGGACGTGCTGGCCCTGCGCGGGTCCGACGACGACGCGGCCGCCGGGCTGGTGTCCCGCTGGGCGGAGGCCTGGGACGGCACCCAGCAGCGGGCGGCGGCGCAGCTGGTGGAGCTGTCCGGCGGCGACCGGCACGAGCTGGCCGAGCTGCTGGTCGCCGTCCGCACGCTGCGCGGGTTGCGCTCCCGGCGCTGAGGGCACAACGGATCCATGAAGACCGTCGTGGTGGCCGTGCTCGGTGGTCTGCTGACCCTGGCCGGGATCGGGCTGCTGGTGCTGCCCGGCCCCGGCTTCGTGCTGGTCGCCGCCGGCCTGGCCGTGCTGGCCACCCGCTTCGACTGGGCGAAGAAGCCGCTGGACTACGCCAAGGACAAGGCGGTCGACGGCATCGAGGAGGTCGGCAAGAGCCCGTGGCGGGCGGCCGGCGCCGCCCTCGCCGCGCTGGCCCTGGTGGCCGCCGGCGTGCTCGCGCTGGCCGGCATCGACCTGCCGTTCGTGAACACCCTCAGCGCCGTCGTGCTGATCGTCTCCGGGCTGTTCCTGGTCGGCACCGTGGTGTTCGCCCGCCGTATGGAGCGGATCCAGGAGGCGCGGGCGCACCGCTCGGCCGGCTCGCCCCGCGGCGGCGGCGCCTACCGCGCCGCTCCCTGACCGCTCCGCCGACCCCGAGGCGGCGCGGCTGACCATCAGGTCCTCCGGCTGGGCTGCGGCCCGGGAACCGGTCAGCCCAGGTCGGGACGGCGGCGGCCGAAGCCGGTCGCCTGCTCGAAGGCGTGCCCGACCTCCAGCAGCCGCCGGTCCGCGCGTGGCGCCGCGACGATCTGCAGCCCCACCGGCAGCCCGTCCCGGGTGAAGCCGCCGGGCACCGAGAGCGCCGGGCAGCCGGTCGCCGAGATGAGCGTGCAGGAGCGCATCCAGCCGAGGTAGTCGTCGAACTCGACCGGACCGTCCGGGCTGTCCACCGACGTCGGGTACTCGACCTCGACCGGGAACGGCAGCACCTGGGTGGTGGGGGCCAGCAGCACGTCGTAGCGCTCGAAGAAGGCGACCGCCCGCTCGTAGAGCTTCGTGTGCGCCACCTCGGCCCGGCCGACGTCGGCACCGGTCAGCTCCGCGCCGCGGGCGGCGTTCCAGCGGATCGTCTCCTTGACCTGGTCCGGGGCGCGGCGCACCAGGTCACCGAAGGCCGCCTCGAACAGCCAGGCCCGCAGCACGCCGAACGCCTCGTCCGCGCCGCGCAGGTCCGGGCAGGCCTCCTCGACCGTCGCGCCCAGGTCGGTGAACACCCCGAGCGAGGCCTCCAGCGTGGCGGTGATCGCCGGGTCGACCGGCACCCGGCCGCCGAGGTCCGGCGCCCAGGCCACCCGCAGCCCGGTCAGCTCGGTGGGCAGCGGGGCGGCGAACGGTGCACCCGGGTCGGCCAGCGAGATCGGCACCCGCGGGTCGGGGCCGGCCAGTGCGGACAGGCCCAGCGCGACGTCGCCGACCGTGCGCCCCAGCGGGCCCTGCACCGACAGCTGCGACCAGCCGATCGCCGCCGGGTGCGAGGGCACCCGGCCGGGGGTGGGCCGCAGCCCGACGACGTTGCAGAAGGCCGCCGGGTTGCGCAGCGAGCCGCCCATGTCGCTGCCCTCCGCGATCGGCACCAGCCCGGCGGCCAGGGCGGCCGCGGCCCCACCGGAGGAGCCGCCGGCGGACCGCCCGTGCCGGTAGGGGTTGTGCGTGGCGCCGAACAGGGTGTTGAAGGTGTGCGACCCGGCCGCGAACTCCGGCACGTTGGTCTTGCCCACCCGGATCGCACCGGCGGCCCTGAGCCGGGCCACCACCAGCTCGTCGTGCGCCGGCACCGTGCCCGCGTGCAGCGGGGAGCCCCACGTCGTCCGCATGCCGCCGGTGGCGTGGGTGTCCTTGTGCGCGACCGGCAGCCCGTGCAGCGGGCCCACCGGCTCGCCCGCGGCCAGCCGGGCGTCCGCGGCGTCGGCGGCGGCCCGGGCACCGTCCGCGTCGAGGGTGACGATGGCGTTGAGCTCGGGGTTCAGCCGCTCGATCCGGTCCAGGTGGGCGTCCATCACCTCACGGGCGGACACCTCCCGGCGGCGCAGCACCGCGGCCAGCTCGGTCGCCGGCCGGGTGCACAGCTCGTCGTCCGGGTTGCTCACCGGGGCACCGTCTCACACCACCAGCGTCAGCTGCGGGCCTCGTCGTCCGTCCGCGGAGTCATGTTCCACGTGCAACCCCGACCGGCGCAGCAGCGCACGCAACCGGACGACGGAGTCCGGCTCGGCCGTCGTGGTGGCCAGCAGCCGGGCCAGCCGCCCCTTGTGCGCCTTGTTGAAGTGGCTGACCACCGCACGCGTGCCGTCCGGGCGCTCGCTGAGCACCTGCACCGTCACCGCCCCGGGCACCGGCGCCAGGTCGGCGTAGGCGCCGGAGCGGAGGTCGACCACCAGGTCGTCGATCCCGGCCAGCACGCCGCCCAGCACCGGCTTCCACAGCGCGCGCAGCGTGGGCAGCCCGGGCAGCGTGCTGCCCGCCGACAGCCGGTAGGCGGGCACGGCGTCGCCGGCCCGCAGCACGCCGAACAGCGCGGACCCGACCGCCAGCCGGGCATCGGCCCGGCCGCGCTGCGCGCGGGTGAGCGACCCGATCTCGAGGGCGTCGTAGAGGACGCCGGTGTAGCGCTCGATGGCCGGCATCGTCGGGCTGGTGCGGAGGGCGGCGTTGCGGGCGATCTCGGCGTCCTGGGCGGGGGAGAGGCCCAGCGCGGCGCGGGCGGCCGGGACGTCGGCGGACAGCGCCACCACCGCCTCCACGAGCTGCTCGCGCAGGGCGGTCAGCTCGGGTGTGCCGAGTGCGGCCAGGTCCAGCGGGGCGCCGTCCCCGCCGGGGTGCTTGGTCTCCGAGGGCGGCAGCAGCACGAACACGACGCAGCACGCTACGGGCCGCCTCCTGACGAGCCGCGGTGGCAGGCTGCCGGCATGAGCGACGAGCACGCCCGGCGGGCCGCGGTGTTCGGCAGCTTCGCGGAGTCCTACGACCGGTGGCGGCCGGGCTATCCCGACGCGGCCGTCGACTGGCTGCTGCCGCCCCGTGCCCGCGAGGTGCTGGACCTGGGCGCGGGCACCGGCAAGCTGACCGGCTCGCTGCTGGCCCGCGGCCTGGCGGTCACCGCTGTCGAGCCGGACCCGGCGATGCTCGCCGTCCTCCGCCGCAACCACCCGGCCGCCGTCGCCCGGCAGGCCGGTGCGGACGCGCTGCCGCTGCCCGACGCCAGCGTCGACGGGGTCGTGGTCGGCCAGGCGTGGCACTGGTTCCCGCACGACGCCGCCGCAGCCGAGGTGCGGCGGGTGCTCCGGCCCGGCGGCTGGCTGGGGCTGGTCTGGAACGCCCCCGACGACCAGGAGCCGTGGGAGCACGAGTTGGCCGGGCTGGACCCCGACCGCGCGCCGGCCCCGGCGTCCGAGCCCGCGGACCGGCCGCTGGAGATGCCGGGCCTGCCGAGCGGGGAGCTGGAGGAGACCGCCGTCCCCTGGATCTGGCAGGTGACCCCCGAGGCCGTGCGGGCGATGCTGGCCACCCACTCCAAGGTGGCGCTGATGCCCGAGCGCGAGCGGGAGGCCCTGCTGGACACCTCCGCCGCGGTCGTCGCCGCCGAGGCGCACCGGCGGGGCACCGCGACGGTGCCGCTGCACCGGCTCTCGTCCTGCGTCCGCTGGCGGTCGGGCGGGTGGTGACGGTGGGGCATGATCGGCCCGTCGGGCTGTGTCCGACGCCACGTCGGGGCGCCGTGATCTAACGTCCACGGTCACTGCCTCCGGATCGCCGCTGTGCAGGTCGGCGGCGCGCGCGACGGACGGATCGGAGGTGGAGCGGTGCTGGTGCTCGAGGGTGCGGCCGTCTCCACCCGGGGGCCGCGCCCGGACAACCAGGACTCGGCGGTCGCCGGGCCGCTGCTGATCGCGATCGCGGACGGCGTCGGCGGCAACGTCGGCGGTGCCGTGGCCTCCTCGCTGGTGATCAACTGGCTCGCCCCGCTGGCGTCGGGCAGCACCGGTGACGGCGCCGACGACCCGGTGCGGGTGGTGGCCAGCGCGAACGAGCGGATCCGGGCGGCCTACACCGAGCGCCCCCGGCTGCGGACGATGGCCACCACGCTCAGCGCGCTGCACGTCGACGAGGACGGGATCGCGCTGCTGCACATCGGCGACTCCCGCGCCTACCACCTGGCCGACGGTGCGCTGGCCCAGGTGAGCACCGACCACACGCTGGTCCAGGCGCTCATCGATGCCGGCTCGCTGACCCCGGCCGAGGCCAAGGTGCACCCGCAGCGCTCGGCGGTCTACGCCGCTCTGCACGGCGCGGACGACGACGTGGCGGCCCTGGACGTCATCCGGCTCGACGTCCGCCCCGGTGACCGGCTGATGGTCTGCTCCGACGGTCTCTCCGACGTCGTCCCGCCGGCGGTGATCGAGCGGCTGCTCGGCTCCGGCTCCCCGGCGCAGGCCGCGGCCGCGCTGCGGGAGGCCGCGCTGGCCGGGCCGCCCACCGACAACATCACCGTCGTGGTCGCCGACGTGCGGGACGGCGTCCCGGGGGAGACCCCGCCCAGGATGCTCACCGTCGGTGCGGCGAGCGAGCTGCGCGAGGAGACCGCGGCTGCACTGGAGGCCGTCTGGCCCGGCCCGGTCCCGGTCGGCCTGGTCCAGCACCGCCCCCGCTGACCCGCTCGCTCAGGGGGCGCGGCGGCGGACCACGTCCCGGTGGGCCATCAGCGCCCACACCACGTGCTGCAGGTCCATCCGTTCGCCGGCCGAGGAGTGCGCCGCCGGCAGGGTGCCTGACGGGGGGAGCAGCTGGGCGAGGTCGTCCGCGGTTCCGCGGAACCGCCCCGGCTCCGGCCAGAGCCGCTCGCCGTCCGGAGTGCGGGCGATCAGCCGACCGCCCGGTCGGCTGAGCCGGAGATCGGCGTCGTGCACCAGGCCGTGGTCGACGTCGCAGAGCAGCACCAGGTTGGACACGTCCGTGCGCCCGCCGGAGAGCCAGGACCGCAGGTGGTGGGCGTGCAGCCGCTCGACCCGGGTCTCCTCGCAACCGGGCCGCGCGCAGCCACCGTCCCGCATCAGCAGGGCCCGCCGTTGCGCCCGGGTGGCGTACCTGCGGGCGCGGCCCTGGGCCAGCACCTGGGCGCCGTCGGTGACCACCGCGGTCACCGCGGCGTCGCAGGCCAGCCGCCGGGCCTGCGACGGGGTCAGTGGCGGGCCGCCCTGCAGGTGCGCCCGGCCGGCGGCCTCGTCCTCGGCCAGCACGGCCGCGTCCACCACCACGACCACCTCGCGCCGGGGCGGGTCGCCGGCTCGCCGGTCGGCGTCGGCGGCGGCGGCGGCGGATGCGAGCCGGGTGAGCGCCCGGCAGCGACGTCCGGTGCTGACCGCGAGCGGCACCACGTCCTCCGTTCCCCCGGTGGGCTCGGGAAGGGGCTCGGCCGACCGGGTGCGCGCCGCCCTGTCCCGGCGGGCATCACGCTCAGCGAGGGACTCGACCGCGGCCAGCAGCTCGGCGCCGTGCTCGGGCTCCATCCGCAGCTGGATGGAGATCGTCCCGTCGTCCTCGGTCCACCAGGAGAAGCGGCGACGGTCGCGGACCCGGCCGGCGTCGACCTCGTCGGCGCGGCGCCAGGCCCGGACGGTCCGCTCGACCTGGGAGGCGGTGGCGTGCCGGGCGAACTCGACCAGCTCCTGCTCGGTGCCGGGCTCGGCGACCCGGGTCAGCGCGCGCACCTTGGAGTAGGACAGCTCGCCGGAGGCGAAGGCCGCGGCCGCCGTAGGCAGCGACCGGAGCGCCCGCGCCACCCGGACGTGCTGGCGGGCCGTTCCCGGGGTCAGTGCGCAGCGCCAGGCCAGCCAGTGCGCGCACGAGGTGATGCCGACGCCCCGCCAACCCTCGCGCTCGTCGAACTCGGCCACCAGCTCCAGCCAGGCCGCCGTCGCGGCAGCCAGCCGCACCGCGCCGGAGCAGATCCGGTCGCCGAGCTCGGCCAGCGGGTCACCGGGCACAGCTGCAGGGGGAGCGGGCACCAGGGACGCCGTCGTGTCGATCACGTGTTCGAACGTAGCCGGTGGCTACGACAGAACCGCCTGCTCGGTCGGTTGCCGGGACGGTCCCGCGGAACCGTCCCGGGTCAGTCGGCGAGCTCGACGACGACCGGGGCGTGGTCGCTGGCGCCCTTGCCCTTGCGCTCCTCGCGGTCGATCGAGGCCCCGGTCACCCGGCGGGCCAGCGCGGGGGAGCAGAGCTGGAAGTCGATCCGCATGCCCTCGCGGCGCGGGAAGCGCAGCTGCGTGTAGTCCCAGTAGGTGTAGACGCCCGGCCCCGGGGTGTACGGGCGGACGACGTCGGTGAAGCCGGCCTCGACCATCCCGGCGAAGGCGGCCCGCTCCGGCGCGGAGACGTGGGTGGAGTGGGCGAAGACCGACATGTCCCAGACGTCGTCGTCGCTCGGGGCGATGTTCCAGTCACCGACCAGCGCGACCGGCGCCTCGGCGTCCTCGGTCAGCCAGCCGCCGGCGGAGATCCGCAGCGCCTCCAGCCAGTCCAGCTTGTACTGCAGGTGCGGGTCGGTCAGCGTGCGGCCGTTGGGCACGTACAGGCTCCAGACCCGCACCCCGCCGCAGGTGGCGCCCAGGGCGCGGGCCTCGGGTGCGGGCTCGACGCCCTCCTTCGACGACCAGGAGGGCATGCCGGGGAAGCCGACCGCGACGTCGGTCAGCCCCACCCGGGACAGCAGCGCGACGCCGTTCCACTGCGAGTAGCCGACGTGGGCCACCTGGTACCCCAGGGCCTCGAAGCGCTCGGTGGGGAACTGCTCGTCCTTGCACTTGGTCTCCTGCAGCGCCAGGACGTCGACGTCGCTGCGCTGCAGCCAGGCCTCCACCCGGTCGGCTCGGCTGCGGATGGAGTTCACGTTCCAGGTGGCGAGTCGCACGGGCACCGAGCTTAGGCCGACGGCAGCGGGGTGATTTGCTCGTCCGAGCGGGCCTGCAGCCGGGCCCGCATCCGGTCGCGGCTGTCCACGAACTTCGTCGCCTGGGCGTCCAGGCCGGCCATGAACCCGGCCAGCTCCTCCCGGGCCTGCTCGCCCACGGGCCCCAGGTCGGTGCGCTCGAAGACCTTCCAGGCGCGCAGCACGGGGGAGATGACCTCGTCGTGGTGCAACCGCAGGTCGTAGATGCCGGCCTTGGCGATGATCACGGAGTTCTTCCGGAAGCCGGCCATCGAGGCGCCGGGCATCTCGAAGCGCATGACCTCGTCGGCGACCGCGCGCATGGTGGCGTCCGGCTCGATCTCGAACGCCGCGGAGACGATGTTCCGGTAGAAGACCATGTGCAGGTTCTCGTCCTTGGCGATCCGGGCGAGCAGCTGGTCGGCGATCGGGTCGCCGGTGGCCTTGCCGGTGTTGCGGTGGCTGACCCGGGTGGCGAGCTCCTGGAAGGACACGTACGCCACGGCCTCCAGCGGCGTCTTGTCCCCGGAGTCGTAGCCGGTGGTCATGTAGTCCATCCGGGCGCGCTCGAGCTCGACCGGGTCGACGCCGCGGGTCACGACGAGGTAGTCGCGCAGCGCGATCCCGTGCCGGTTCTCCTCCGCCGTCCAGCGGCCGACCCAGGTGCCCCACGCGCCGTCCCGACCGAACCGGGTGGCGATCTCCCGGTGGTAGCTGGGCAGGTTGTCCTCGGTGAGCAGGTTGGTGAACATCGCCGCCTTGGCGGTCTCGTCCAGCCGGGACTGCTCCGGGGACCAGTCCTCGCCGCCCAGGAAGGCGAAGTCACGGCCCGCCGACCAGGGCACGTAGTCGTGCGGGTGCCACTCCTGGGCCAGCCCCAGGTGGCGGTTCAGGTTCTCCTCGACGACCGGCTCGAGCTCGGTCAGCAGTGCTGCTTCCATCGGCGTCCGGGACACGGAGGCCTCCTCTTCTCGGTACCCACGGTGTCCTGCCCACCGAACGGTAACAACGCCGGACCGCTCGGCGGCGCCGTTCCCGGCGGTGCGTCGACCGCCCGGAAGGGGTGAGGTCCCGACCGGAACCGCCGCCCCTCCCCGGATCGGTGCGATCATGGTCGGATGATCGAGGCCGGCCAGCGGGGGACATGCGCGTGAGTGACGACGCGGTCACGCCCCGTTCTCCCGCGGGGGCGACGGCCTTCACCCCGGCCGGCGAGACGCGCCACCGGCACGGCCGGGGTGCCCGCCCCGCCGGGGGGTTCGGCCGGGCGCTGCTGCTCACCCTGGCCGGCACCGCCGTCCCCGGGACGGCGTACCTGGCCGCCGGCCGACGGCGGCTGGGCGCCGCCGTCCTGGTGGTCTTCCTGCTGCTGGCGGCGGGCGGGGTGTGGCTGGCGACGTCCGGTCGCCGCGAGGCGGTCCGGCTGGCCGTCGACTCGTCCGCGCTGATGTGGATCATCGGCGGGGTCGTGGCGCTCGCCGTGGCGTGGCTGGCGGTCGTCGTCACCGGCTACCGGGCGTTGCGGCCGCATCGCCTGCGGCGCTGGCAGCACCTGGTCGGGGCGCTGGTCGTGGCGCTGCTCGGCGCCGCCGTGGTCGCGCCGGCGGTCGTCGCGGTGCAGGTCGCGACCGCCCAGCGCGACCTGGTCGACAGCCTCTTCGACGACGGCGACAGCGCCACGGTCACCCAGCCCACCGACACCTCGAACGCCTTCGGCGGCAAGCGGTCGATCAACGTGCTGCTGCTCGGTGGGGACGGCGGCGCCGGCCGGGAGGGGGTGCGCACCGACACCGTGATCGTCGCCCACGTCGACACCACCACCGGCGCGACGACGCTGTTCAGCCTGCCGCGGAACCTGGAGGACCTCCCCTTCCCCGCCGACAGCCCGCTGGCCGCCGTCTACCCCGACGGGTTCGACGCCGGCAGCGAGAGCGAGAGCCTGCTCAACGCCGTCTACCGCAACGGCCCCGCCGCCTACCCGGACATCCTCGGCCCGACCGACGACCCGGGCGCGGACTTCCTCAAGCTCGGCGTCGGTGCGGCCCTCGGCCTGGACATCGACTACTACCTGCTGGTCAACCTGGACGGCTTCAGCCGGCTGGTCGACGCCCTCGGCGGGATCACCGTCAACGTCAACTACTACGTGCCCGTCGGAGGCGAACCGACCCTCGGCACGCTGCCGGACGCCTACATCGCGCCCGGCCCGGACCAGCAGATGGACGGCGACACCGCACTGGACTACGCGCGCGGCCGGTTCAACCTGACCGACTACCAGCGGATGGACCGGCAGCGCTGCGTGCTGCAGGCGATCGTCGACTCCGCGGACCCGGTCACCCTGCTCTCCCGGTACCAGGAGCTGGCCCGCACCACGCAGGACATCGTCAGCACCGACGTCCCCTCCGCCGTCCTCGGGGACGTCGTGGACCTGGCGTTCGACGTCAAGGACGCCGACCTCCGCAGCGTGGTCTTCGACGACACGGTGATCGACCCGGCCTACCCCGACTACGACCGGATCCGGGCGCTGGTGCAGGAGGCGCTGGCCCCGGCTCCGGCGACGACCAGCGCATCGACCCCGACCCCGACCCCGGCACCCACGACGCCGGCCGCACCGCTGTCCGCCGTGCCGGCACCGGCCGGCAACGGCGGGGCGGCCAGCGACGTCACCGACGCCTGCGCCTACGACCCGGCCCAGGCCGCGGCCGCGCTGGCGGCCGGTCAGCCCCCGACGCGGGCCGGTTGACCGGCGCGGTCGGGTCGATCGCGGAAGCTGACGTGGTGGATGGTGGCAGTGGGCCGGGTGGGTCGCCGACGCGTCGGCGGAGCCGGGTGGCAGGCTCCGCGAGCGCCTACCTCGCATTACCGTCCGTGGGGCAGTGACCACCGTCGGGTATCCGGCGGTGGGCTGGTCGTTCGGCGCGCCGTCGTCCCGAGGAGGTGGAGGCGCCGTGATCGGACGGGTGCAGCCGCGCACCGTTCTCCCGGTGTCCCCCGGCGCCGGGCGCAGCTGGGCGAGGACGAGCTGGTTCCCTCGAGGCGCGGCCATGGTGGCCCTGGCTGCCTCGGCCGTCCTCGCCCCGGGGGCCGTCCAGGACCGGGCGACCGTCGCCGCCGATGTGGCCGCCGCGGCGCTGGACGGCAGCTGCACCACGATGCGGGCCTGCACGGAGGACGCCGCCCACCGGGACCGGGACCAGGTCACCGGCCGTCCCACGCTGGCCGGGGGCACGGCGTCGAGCAGGGCCGGCACAGCCACGGCCGAGGCGCCTCCGCCGGTGGCCGGCGGTGTCGCGCTGGGCGGCGACGTCGCCACCACCGTGCAGTACACCGGTACCGACGAGGTCTTCGCTGATCCCGAGCGCGGCTTCTACCACTACACCGAGGCGCGGTGGTCGCCCGACGGGAGCGCGTACGTGCCGCTGGACGCGGCTCAGCTCACCAGCTGGCGGACCGAGGAGTCGGTGACCCTCGCCTACCGGGTGTTCTACCTCGGCGGACTGGTCGACCAGGACGTCATCGACCAGACGTTCCTGACCCAGGTGGCCGACGACCTGTCGGTCGCCCGCGCGGCCGGGGTGAAGCTGGTCCTCCGGTTCGCGTACTCCGCGGACGACGGCCGTGACGCCCCGCCCGAGCGCGTCGTCGGGCAGATCCGGCAGCTGGCCCCGGTCCTCAACGCGGCCTCGGACGTGGTCCTGGTTCTGCAGGCGGGCTTCGTCGGCCGCTGGGGTGAGTGGTACTACTCCGAGCAGTACGCCAGTGACCAGGCAGAGCCCTGGAACCTGACGGCGGCAGACTGGGTCCGTCGGGGCCGGGTGCTCCACGCGCTGCTGGACCAGGTCTCCCCCGACATCCAGCTCCAGGTCCGCTACCCCGACATCAAGCAGCGGCTGCTGCCGGCCTCGGACAGCCGCGCCGGCCGGGTCGGGATCCACGACGACTGCTTCGTCGCCAGCCAGGACGACATGGGCACCTTCCGGGGCGACGGGGACCGCAGCTGGCTGGCCGCCCAGGCGGCCAGCGTGCCGGTGGGCGGGGAGACGTGCGCGGTCAGCGGCTCCCGGTCGGGCTGGGAGAACGCCGCCGATGAGCTGGCCCGCTACCAGTGGTCCTTCCTGAACGCCGACTTCTCCACCGAGGTGCTCGGGTCCTGGGGCGCGGACGGCCGGCAGACCGCGGCCCGGCTGCTGGGTCACCGCCTCCGGCTGGAAGCCAGCTCGGCGCCGGCGACGGCCCATCCGGGGTCGACGATCGGGATGAGCGTGGTGATCACCAACGACGGCTACGCCGCGCCGCTGTCGGACCGGCCGGTCCAGCTGGTGCTCAGCAACGGCACCGGGACGGTGCGGGTACCGGTGCCGCTGTCGGTGCGCACCCTGGCCGCAGGGAGCACCCGGCGGGTGGCCTTCGACGTTCCGGTCCCCGAGACCCCGGGCACCTGGTCGATGGCCCTCGCGCTGCCCGATGCCGCTCCCGCGCTGGCCGGGGAGCCGGCGTACGCCATCCGGCTGGCCAACCCGGGGGTGTGGGATCCGGTGACCGGCCGCAACTCACTGGAGCGCACCCTGCAGGTGGGCTGACCGGACGAGGGCCGCTGCCGGCTGTCCTCTTCCCGCTCTGGCACGCTGCTCTGGTGGTCACTCGTCGCGGCGCCTGGATCCGGTACCAGGACCCGCTCACCGATGAACAGCTCAGCTTCGCGATCGAGAACTACCGGGTCGCCATCCTGCAGCCGTGGGAGACCGAGGCTGCCGCGATCCTGAAGCAGGCCCGGCCGGACATGACGGTGCTGGCCTACAAGTGCCTGTCCTCGGTTCGGGACTACGAGGACGGGCCGATCCACACCTCCGGGGTGAGCCTCGAGGAGGCCGAGGAGGCCGGCGAGGAGTGGTTCGCCCACCGGGAGGACGGCAGCCGGATCCAGTGGGCCAGCTACCCCGGGCACTGGCAGATGGCGGTGTGGGAGCAGGAATACCGCGACCGCTGGT
>Ga0210040_10007342_pt1 | contig 13386 bp, 8 predicted proteins | sample CryGeyCG12114_NA_FD_185462 | JGI IMG/M metagenome (GOLD analysis project Ga0210040, IMG submission 185462) | Groundwater microbial communities from aquifer - Crystal Geyser CG19_WC_8/21/14_NA (SPAdes) (version 2) | ecosystem: Environmental > Aquatic > Deep subsurface > Groundwater | place: USA... | reverse complement strand
TTCTGCACCTCCGCTCCCGCGCCATGCCCCAGCGCCATCGGCACGAAGCCGAGCGAAGCGACGAGCGCCGTCATCGCGACCGGCCTGAGCCGGACCAGCGCACCTCGATGGGCCGCAGCCACGCGATCCATGCCGTCCCGCATCAGGTCATGGATGGACGTCACCATGACCAACCCGTTGAGGACCGCGATGCCGGATAGCGCGATGAAGCCAACAGCCGCGGAAATCGAGAAGGGCATGCCCCGCAGCACGAGCGCGAGAACCCCTCCCACAAGCGCAAGGGGGACGCCGGTGAACACGATCAGCGCATCCCGAACCGAGCCGAGCGCCCCGTAGAGCAGCAGCATGATGACGACGAAGCAGATCGGCACCACGATCGCGAGCCGGTCGCGGGCGGACGCCAGATTCTCGAACTGACCGCCCCATTCTAGGTACGTCCCTGCCGGCAGCTTCACCTGGGCGTCGATCGCCGCCCGGGCATCTGCAACGACACCCGCCACGTCGCGGTCACGGACGTTCGCCTGCACCACCACGCGCCGCTTTCCGTTTTCCCGGCTGATCTGGTTCGGTCCATCGACAACGGCGATATCGGCCACCGTCGACAGCGGGACGAAGCCGCCACCGGCGGTCGGCACGGGCACCTGGGCCACAGCCGTCAGGTCCGACCGGGAGCTTTCCGCCATCCGGAGCATGACGGGAAAGCGGCGATCCCCCTCGAAGATCACGCCCGCCTGTCGGCCGCCGATGGCTGCGGCGACCGTGTCCTGCACGTCGCCCGCCGTCACCCCGACCCGCGACATGGCGGTGCGGTTCGGCCGAATGTCGAGCATCGGCAAGCCCTCGGTCTGTTCGACCCGCACATCTGCGGCACCTTGGGTCCGGCGCAAAATGCCGGCGATCCGGTCGGCGGTCGCATTCATTTCGCCGAAATCGTCGCCGAACACCTTGATGGCGATGTCGCCGCGCACGCCCGCGATCAGCTCGTTGAAGCGCATCTGGATCGGCTGGGTGATCTCGTAGGCGTTGCCGGGCAGGGTGGAGAGACGCTTCTCCAGCCGCTCCACCAGCTCTTCCTTGGACAGGGCGGGGTCAGGCCACTCCGCCTTCGGTTTCAGGATGACGAAGGTGTCCGTGGCGTTGGGCGGCATCGGGTCCGATGCGATTTCGGACGTGCCCGTGCGCGAGAAGGCGAAGCGGACCTCCGGCGCCTTAGCCAACGCCTTCTCCACCTGAAACTGCATCGCCTGGCTCTGATCGACCGACGTGCCGGGGATACGCACGGCTTGGACGAGGATATTGCCTTCGTCGAGCTGCGGCAGGAACTCCTGGCCCAGGGTGGTAAAGCCGACGCCGGCGAGCGCGAGCGCGCCCATCGCGACGCCGATGGTGAGCGTCGGGCGCCGCATCGCCACATCGAGCCCCGGCTCGTAGCGCTGCCGCAGGAAGGTGACAGCGCGACTTTCCTTTTCCTCGATCCGCTTGCTGAGCCACACGGCGATCGCCGCGGGCACGAAGGTCAGCGAGAGGATGAAGGCGAACACCAGCGCGATGATGACGGTCAGCGCCATCGGCTCGAACATCTTGCCCTCGACACCGGTGAAGGTGAGCAAGGGTGCATAGACGAGGATAATGATCGCCTGGCCGTACACGGACGGGCGGATCATCTCGCGCGCCGACGCGGCGACGATGCCGAGGCGCTGCTCCAGCGTCAGCACGCTCTTGCGGCCATGCTGCGCTTCGGCAAGGCGCCGCAATGCGTTCTCGACGATGATGACGGCACCGTCCACGATCAGGCCGAAGTCGAGCGCGCCGAGGCTCATCAGATTGGCCGAAACGCCCGCCTCCAACATGCCGATGCTGGTGAGCAGCATCGTGATCGGGATGACGAGGGCCGCGATCAGCGCCGCCCGGAAGTTGCCGAGCAGGGCGAACAGGACGACGACGACCAGCAGCGCGCCCTCGGCGAGATTGCGGGCAACCGTCGAAATGGTGGAATTCACCAGCTCGGTGCGGTTCATCACCGGCTTCACGACAACGTCGACCGGCAACGACCGGCCGATCTGGGTCAGCCGTTCGGCGACCCCGGTCGAGACGGTGCGGCTGTTCTCGCCGATCCGCATGACCGCGGTTCCGACCACCACCTCGTGGCCGTTCTCGGACGCGGAGCCCATGCGGAGAGCCTGGCCGGTCCGAACCGTTGCGATCTGGTTCAGTAAGATGGGCACCCCCTCGCGGGTGGCGACGACGGTCCGGGCAAGCTCGTCGGCATTGCGCACGCGCCCGTCGGAGCGAACCGCGAGCCCTTCGCCGTTGCGATTGACGACACCGGCGCCGGCGCTGGTGTTGTTGCGCTCCAGCGCGGTGGTGAGATCCTGAAGCGTCAGCCGCATCGCGGCCATGCGCTGCACGTCGGGAACGACGAGATATTCCTTGGTGTACCCGCCAAGGGAGTCGACCCCCGCCAGTCCTTCCGTGCTCTTGAGCTGCGGCGTGACGATCCAGTCCTGGACGGTGCGCAGGTAGGTCGCCTTGTCGGCCTCGCTGACGAGATGATCGCCTTCCGGCGTGATGTAGCTGCCGTCGCGTTGCAGACCGGGCTCACCGTTGCGGTGATGGACTTGATCCAGTTCGCGGTACTCGACCGTCCACATGAAGATGTCGCCGAGGCCGGTCGCGATAGGCCCCATCTCGGGGTTCACGCCCTCGGGAAGGTCTTCCTCCGCGGTCCTCAGCCGCTCCGCCACCTGCTGACAGGCGAAGTAGATATCGGTCTTCTCGGTGAAGACGGCCGTGACCTGGGCGAAGCCGTTGCGGCTGAGCGAACGGGTATATTCGAGGCCGGGAATGCCGGCGAGCGCGGTTTCAACCGTGAACGCGACCTGCTTCTCGATCTGGTCGGGGGAAAGGGCAGGGGCAACGACGTTGATCTGGACCTGGTTGTTGGTGATGTCGGGAACGGCGTCGATCGGGAGCCGGCGCAGCGCGCCGATCCCGAGCAGCGCAGCGGCAATGGTGAGAAGCAGGACAAGCCAGCGCTTCTCGACGGACAGGGTGATGATGTGACCGATCATGGCTCAGTCCTCGTCCCCGCCTGCGCCCTTGCCGAGTTCGGCCTTGAGCGTGAAGCTGTTGGTGGAGGCGATCCGCTCCGCGCCGGTGAGCCCGGACGCGACGGTGACCTGGCCGCCGTTGGTGCGGCCGAGCGCCACCGGCGTGGCGCGGAACCCGGTCGGAGTCGCGACGAAGACGAACGGCTTGTCCTCGATCATCTGCACCGCTGCCGATGGCACCGCGATGCTGCGATCTCCACTCGCCGGCACAAGGATCGACACGTTGACCGTCTCACCGACCCGCCATGTGGCGCCGGCGTTGGCGAGGGTGGCGATCACCGGCACCAACCGGGTCGTCTCGTCCAGGATGGGGGACACGAAGGTGACGCGGCCCTCCTGACGGCGGCCGGGCGCCGTCACCTCGACGCGCGCGCCCGGCTTCACCCGACCCGCATCGGCGGGCACCAGCGAGGTCGTGACCGTGACCCTGGACAGGTTGGCGACGCGGAACAGCTCGGCATCGACGGCGACCGCCTGCCCGAGCGTCGCCGACCGCGCGATGATCTGGCCGGCGATGGGCGAGCGCACGGCGATGCGGTTGAGCGCGCCGCCACCGCTGCCGGTCGCGGACAATTGCTGCTGTGCCAGGCGAAGCGCGATGCCGGCCTCGGTGGCGGCGGTGCGCGCCGCGATCAGGTCCTGTTCGGGCGAGACGCGCTCGGCGAACAGCCGCTGTTCGCGATGCAGGTTGGATTGGGCAAGGGCGGCACGCGCACGCGCTGCCTCTACCTCCGCCTTGAGCGATGCCGCCTCGCGGCTTTCGATGATCGCGAGCGGGTCGCCGCGGCCGACCGACTGGCCGAGGTTGCGGGTCAGGGAGACGAGTCGGCCCCCCACGGAGGCGGACACCACCTGCACGCCCTGCGGATCGCCCTCGATGGTCGCTGACAGCTCGATCGCGCCGGCCTCGCCGCCCACGGTCGGGCGGGTGATCTCAATGCCGGCGTCGGCGATCTGCTGGGCGGACAGGGTGACGATGTCCTTGGGGCCTTGCCGGGCCTCGCCGGCCCCCGCCGTCTCCGGTTCGGCGGTGACATTGCCGCCTGCGCCCGCGCTGCCCCCACCGCAGCCGGCCAGGAGGATGACCAGGGTCAGGGGCGCGAACGCCCGCACGATGCGGTTCTTCATTGATTGTCCTCGAACGAGGGCGCGGCGGCGACGAGCCGTTCCAAGCGCGCCTTGGCATCGTGATAGGTGGCGAGCGCGTCGATCGCAGCGGTTCGCGTCTCGGACAGGGTCCGCTCGGCGTCGAGCAGGTCGAGCTGGCCGAACTTGCCTTCGCGATAGCCGATCCGGGCGATGCGGGCAGCCTCGGTTGCCGCTGCCAGCACCGGACCGGTCGCGTTGCGGGCGGACATGGCGGCATTCGCCACCTCCGCCTGGGCGCTTGCAATGTCCTGCGCGATGTCCAACTCGGCCGCGCGCCGCAGCGCCTGTGCCTGATCGCCCTGTGCACGCGCCTGAGCGATCGCTGCCCTGCCGTTGTTGAAGACGGGAAACGGGATCGACACGCCGAACACCGCCGCCACATCGTTCGTCGCCTCGAGCCGGCGCGTGCTGGCGCTGAGAGTCACGTCGGGAACGCGCTGCGACCGGGCAAGCCGGACCTGTGCCTCGGCCGTCGTGGCATCCGCCCGCGCCGCGGCGAGCGCGAGCGTGGCGGCAGGCTCGATCGGCCGCACCGGGCCAGAGCCGTCTACGCGATCGAACCACGCCAGGTCCAGCGGCCCGGTAAGAGGCTGGCCAATCCGTCGCGCGAGATTGCCGCGTCCCACCTCGGCTAGCCGCTGACCACGCTCCACGGCAGTTTCCGCATTGATCCGCAGCACGTCGGCGCGCTGCTGTTCTAGCGGGGACGCCCGCCCGGCCTGCACGCGCACGCCAGCGGCGCGCAACGCCTCGCGGGCAATCCCAGCCTGCTCGCGCGCCGTGACGAGGCGACGCTCGGCCGCCGTCGCCTCGATGTAGAGCCGGGTGACGGCAAGCCGCAGATCGGCCTCGGCTAGCGCCGCCCCGATCCGCGCCCGGTTGCTGATCGCGTCGGCGACCGCGATGCGGGCCCGTCGCTTCCCCCCCAGTTCGATCGGGAGCGCCAGGCCGGCGGTCGTCTCCGCACTGCGGAGACCGCGATATTGGCCGCTGCCGGCGATGTTCTCGGTCTCGGCGACGATCGACGGGTTGGGGCGATAGCCGGCGACGGTGCGCCCTGCCTCCGCGGCTCGCACCCCGGCTGCTGCGGCTTCGAGGGTGGGCGGGGCTGCGCCGGCGAGCGCAAGCGCCCGTTCAAGCGTGAGCGGAGGGCTGGTCGATGCAGACTCGGATGATTGCGCCTGCGCGATCGACGCGCACGACGCCGCGGCCAACAGGGCCGCGATGAAACGGTGCATGGGTAACGGACTCCTGACGAAGCTCGGGTTCCGCGCGGGAATACCGGCGGAGGCTGGCGTCGGTCAGGCTTGGGGTGGTCGCAAGGCCGCGTCCGAAGACACGGGTGCCCGCGGGTCGTTGTTCGACGCGAAGGGCGTTAAGCTCAAGCCGCTCACGCGTGACAGTGGAGCGGCTGTGAGAGGCACACCGATATGGTGACCGTGGCACCCCCCGTGATGATGGGGATAGCCTTTGTCAGCATCAGATGGCACCTGATCCGCATCGCCCTCGCTATGGTCAAGCGAGCTGGCAGCGGTGGCATTGACGCACCTCACCCCCTCCGTCGCGTGCGCGATCGAGCCGAGCCCGAGCGACAGCACGAGCATAAGGCAGAGGAACAAGGCGGACAGCCGGTGCACCGGCCTCGTTTAGCAGCTTACGTCGTTTTATGTAACGATTGTCGGTTACACGAGAGCGGAGATCGCGCCCGCCTTTGGACAACCGTGGATTGGTTCCGGGTTGCGCCGAGTCAAACTCCGCTTACGCTCGCGAAGCGGCGATTGGAACTCAGGCGATCTTTATGTCTGCTCGAGAGATCGCGGGCGTTCTGCGGCGCCGCCGATCGATCTCCAGCGCACGAGGACTGCCTCGCACGGTGACGAGACGCTCTCGCTTATTCATCGCGACCATCGGCTGAGATCGACATGCGAATCGCGTCCGACCAGCATATGAGCCACGCCGTCATCTATGCCAGGCAGGGATTGATCGATCCGCCGATCAATGGCTGGTTCGACTGAGTGAAAATGCGCTGTCGCTGAGGAAGATGCGACGCGATCCCGCTGCCGAAGAAGCTGGGCTGACTGCAGAGGGGCACGGTGGGCGCGCGACTTGTGCAGTCCCGCGCTTCTCGGCTACTCGCACCGCGCTCAGGGGCGCGTTCCCGGATAGTATCGGATACCTTGGCGCACGCCGGGCTTGACCTCGAACCTGACGGTAATTTTGACGGTATGCTTAGCGCAATCACAAATTTATATCAGTGATCACAATGGGTTGGATGACAGGAAATAATGGAGTGGGAGTGAGCGTCAGCGATCGGTAGGGATCGACGGCTGCTCTTCAATGCGCTTGGCCAGCGTCCGTTGCGTGTCGAGCATTCGGTCCACGCACTCCGCAGACAGCGGCGTCGGAAAGGACACGCCGAAACGCTTGCCGCTGATCCACCGGACGCGGGCGGGCCCCAGCGGCACTACCGCGCTGAGCCGAACCACCGCGCCGACCGGGGGCACCGCCCCGGCGGTATAGACCAGCGCGCCTGTCGCCGACACGTCCAGCAAGTGAACGCGCTGCGAGCCGGAAATGGTATGCATTTCGCCGGGCTGAAAGATCTTGGCCCGGGTCGCGCCCCTCTGGATGGATGCCGGCGCACTGCTACTCATGCCGAGCCCCTTTCTGTCGTCGAGTGACACTAGCACGGAAATTACCAACACTTTGCTCTAAGAGCAGTTACCGTGTCATTCACCTTGTTTAGTCCCGCACGCCCGAAATGGGCGCAGGGCCGCCGTAATGGCGCGCCCGGCTGGATTCGAACCAGCGACCACAAGCTTAGAAGCTATGAAAATAATACCTTGACAAACGCTATAACACCATAAGTGCGTCACTGGTCCTTGGAGCAATGGCGCAGTAAGGTGCCTGGCATAGCAGCGGAGCGCGTGCGCCCGTTACCCCGCCCGGTTACCCAGAGAAGCGCAGTGTCTCGATTGAAGCTCACGGACCGATTCATCAGCTCGTGCCCCATACCAACGGTCGGCCGAGTAGAACACTCCGATTCGATCTGTCCCGGGCTGTACCTGCGCGTTTCGTCTGGCGGCGTGAAGTCGTTCTCCATCATCGTTCGTCAGGGGCGGCTGATTCGAACAACTCTGGGCCGCTATCCGGTGCTGACGCTAGCGGAAGCGCGCAATGCTGCCATGCGGCTGATGCGCGAGCTTGCTGAGACACCGCTGCGTGAAGGGCAGGGTGGGCAGCAGGCCGCCGCTCCCGCGTTTGCCGACTTGGTGGCGAACTATGCCGACCTGCACCTGAAGCCCAACCTGCGGTCTTGGAAGAACGTGTTGGCGAGCCTGAGCCAACCAGCGCTGGGGCATCTGCGTGGTCGCGAGGTGACGATGATCGAGAAGCGTGAAGTGGTTGCCGTCCTCGACGGGATTGTTGCCGAAGGTAAGCCTCACTCGGCCGTGAATCTCCTCAAAGCGCTGCGAGCCATGTTCAATTGGGCGATCGACCGTGGCGACATGGCCGTCAACCCATGCGACCGCGTGCGCCCGCCGGCTGCAACCACCCAGCGTGATCGCGTCCTGACCGACGCCGAAATTGTCGGTGTGCTTGGAGCGTGCGACTCAGTGCCGACGCCGTTCGGGGCCATGGTGAGGGTGCTTTTGCATACCGGCGCACGCCGGAATGAGGTGGCGCACATGCGCTGGTCGGAGATCACCGGAAACGTTTGGACGCTGCCGGCGGAGCGGTCGAAAAGTGGACGTGCTAATAGCCTGCCGTTGCCGCCTGAAGTCATGGCCATCTTGGCTAACCTGCCGCGGTATGACGACAACGCGTTCGTGTTCACCACGACCAAGGGTAAAAAGCCGGCGTCCGACTTCGCGAAGCGGAAACGACTGCTCGATGTGGCTAGCGGCACCAGCGACTGGCATCTTCACGATCTAAGAAGAACCTGCCGGTCCAAGCTGGCGGAGCTGGGAGTGTCGCGCGAGGTGGCTCGGCGCGTGATCGGACACAGCGTCGATCAGCTCGACGCGATCTATGATCGGTTCAGCTACGCGGAGAAGAAGGCGCAGGCGTTGGCCCTTCTGGCTGACCACCTTGCGGTGCTGGCAGCCCAGTCCGCCAAGTAAATTCCCAATTTTTGTTAGACGTGACAGCGCCGCATCCGGGCGTATTTGGAGCGGGTCGTCGCTGACGAGAACGCAAAGCACGAGACCTGATCCGCCGCAGCCAATCTGTCGCGCGGGTCAACTCGGGGTCACGACCGTAATTGGTAAGGTCGCGTTCACAGAAGCTTCGCGAGCGGAAAGCGCCCGGGCGCCAAAAAACAATGCCTTGGAGGCAGAGCCGAATACCCGTCTTCCTAGCAGGTTAGACGTGGCCACAGCCTCCAGAGACCGACATCCTCCTGCTCTGACGAGCGGGGCGGGTGAAGCATGTCCCCTGTCCACCGCGCCAGGTGTCGTCCCCGTACGACTTGCGGGCGCCGGACACAACCTAAGCTACCATAGGAGTATACACATGACGAAGAAGGCTGAACTGCACATCGCTTGCAGCGAGTACGCCTTGCACGCGGCTGCGGACATAGCGCCCGACTATCAGCTCGGCGTTGCCGAAGTGGCGGAGCTGATTGAAACGTTGAAGCAAGTTGAGTTGCCGGATCATGTTGGTCCGGCCTTCATCAAGCATGCGGAGACCCTGCGCGGGATTCTGGTGGACTTGGTGCCGCCCTTGCAGCGACTTCATGCGTTTCAGTACCCCGACGTCGTATCGGTCGCTCCGCGCTTTACGCCGGGGCTGACTTTGCCGATGCTGGCGATGGTGCTCGATAATGACAAGATCGATTGGCTCAAAGACATCCAGAATGGCTTGCTCGCCACAATGGATCACGCGTGGCATGCCTGCCCCCGGGACGCGGTGGTGTTGCAGCCGCGCGCGCCTCTCGTGTCGGCAATGATGGCAACCGCCGCACAATTCTGGTTCGACCATGGCGACGAGTTCCCGACCGGCGACTTTGCCGACACGGCCGAGGGCCTACGGCCGGAGCAAGGCAGCGGTATGGAGTTCATCGCCCGCGTCGTGATCACGGCTAGCCCTACCGTGGAAATCGAGGAGGTCTGTGAAGGTGTCGGCGCGATGCAGGACGCGATCGGCATGACGGGTTACCTTGAAGACATGCGCGAAGAGGAAGAGGAGAAGGCGGCGATGCGGGCGAAGCTCCGCATCGTCAAGTAGCATCGCGGGTAGCGCAATAGGAGCGGCGGCGTTGCGCCGCCGCTCTCCAAAAGGAGTGAAGGCGCATGAGGTCCGCCTACCTGCGAGTGCTTTTGACGAAGCGGCCAGGCGCACGCAACGGTCTTTCCCTGGACGAGCGGGTGCGCGCCGCAATCAGTTCGGCTCGCCATCAGAGCGGAATTGACGAGAGCCTTGACGATGTTGCTGGGGTAGGTGGTTATTCGGCGTTCGCCAAAACCGAGCTGCTGATCATCGATGCGTTTCAAGCAGCGCGAGCAGCCGCCGTCCAAATTGCAACAGCAATGGACGCAGCTGGCGACGCCAATCCCGCCCTTACGGCGGCTATGCGCGTCTTTCCGGCCCCTGAAGGCGTCGAGTGGATCGAGCATGCTCAGCGCGTGATCGGCCTCCACCGCCAGATCGCAGACTTGGCCATCGACGCAGAAGCCGAGGAACTTGGCACCGGCAAGCGCGGCAGGGGGCGGCCAAGCAGCCGTGATCCTGTGGTGAAGGGGGTCGTCCGAGCCGCTATGCATCATCTGTACCTAAGCGGGGTGCCCTTCTCTGGCGGCTGGAAATACGTTCGCCAAGGGCGATCAGGCCGGGCCGGCATGCGCTCGACCGATGCCGAACTTGCTGCACGTGACGCTGCCGACTTTGTCGCCAACGTAGTCAGGAAGGCGGGCTTTGCCGTGACCAGGCCCGAACTGAAAGGGCACATGGACGAGTACGTGAAGCTGCTCAAAGCAGAAAAACGGGTGCCGGAAAACAAGGACTACATGGTTAGTGTTCGCAGTGCTCTTGTGGATCTGAGCCAAACAGAAACTAACTAAACCCAGCTATTTAGTTAGTCGCCGTCGACGATAGTCAACTCAAACACCTGTTGCCATAAGCACCTCTGTAGCCGCCTGGAGCGGCAAGGCGCTCAGAGGTACTATCACATGCACAACACTGACCCGCAGCCGCAGCGGAACGTTTTACTCGGCATCCACGCCGTGATGGCCGTAACTGACTTGAGCAAGGCCAGCATTTACCGGCTCATGAAGGACGGCCGCTTCCCGCGCGCAACGCCGCTCATCCCTGGCGGTCGCCGCGTTGCCTGGCGCCACGCCGAGGTGATGGCGTGGGCCGCCGAGCCGATGGCTTGGGGCGAGGAAGCGAACTTCTAAGCGGACGAGCTGAGGCCACGCCGATGAGCGATCGCACTCCGTCGCCCGGCGCCGCCGGGCGCAGCCGCGAGCCCCAACGTTGCCTGCCCGCAATCCGCCGCAGGCCGCCGTGACGGCCTGACCCAACCAACAACAACCGCCGGCAAGCCGCGCGTTGGGCAGGTAGCTGGCAAGCACCCGCCGCGCGGCAACCGGCAGAGCCGCAGCAACGTGCTGCGGCACCAACAACGCGCTGGCCGTGCGCCGACGCGAACGCCCGAGACTTGCCATGTTTGACGATGACATCCTGGACGACAGCAACGAGCAACCCATTGCTGTTGGCCCTACCGCGCCGCCCTCCAACGTGCTGCTGCCCATCGCCGAGCGCGTAATTATCGGTGTGGCCGACGGCCACCACGGCAACGGCGGGATCGTGCCGTTTCCTTCTCACCTGCACGGGCTTGGCGTCCTTGACGCGCTTGACCCGGAGGAACGGAAGAAAGTCGATTGGTTGTCGTCCAAGGGTTACCGCCCGACGGTCTACGAGACTCGCGATGGCGAGGGCCGGCTGCTGCTGGCCACGGTGCGCTATGACCACCCCACCGAGCCTAAGCAGGTCCGCCCGCTGCGCTACTGTGGCAAGGGCAAGCACGGCCAAGACCTATTCTGGTTCACCTGGATACCCGGCACCCTGCCGCTACACGGCGCCGACCAGCTGGTCGCCCGGCCGGACGCGCCGGTGCTGATTGTGGAGGGCGAGAAGACGGCCGCCGCCGCTGCGGCGCTGTTCCCGGAGTATGTGGTCTTGACTTGGCTATCCGGGGCAGGCGCCGTCCGCCGTGCTGATGTGTCGGTGCTCAAAGGTCGCGCCGTGAAGGTCTGGCCTGACAACGACCCCGCAGGCAGGCGGGCTGGCCGCTTGCTCGCAGCGCGCGCGCTGGAGGCGGGGGCTACCACCGCGGCTATAGTGGACGTGCCGGGCACGTTCGAATCCAAGTGGGATCTGGCTGACCCACGGCCGGCGGACACGTCTGCCGACGATCTGCAGCACCTGCTCGCCACCGCACGGTCCATCTCCCGCAACGACGCGACGGCACTGCTGCAAGCTCCCGAGCGCCGCGCTGCCCGCCGCCGCTTGCTCGGGCACCCGCCCGGCTACAGCCGCGTCGATCCGGAAACCGCTGCCGAAGCGCTAGCAGTGCTCGACCCTGCCATGCCCGGCGCCGAGTGGCATACCTTGGCGCGTTGCTGGTTTTACGCCTACGGGCCGGCCGGCCTGCCAGCATTCGACGCTTGGTCGCAGGGCGGCGGCGGCAAGTACAAGCCCGGCGAGCTTGCCCATATGTGGGAGGCGTTCGCGGCAGAGGAGGCCTTCTCCGCGCCGCCGCTTGCGTGGCTGTTCCGCAAGGCCATGCGCGTGGCGGAAGAGAAGCAGCTCAACGTACCCATAGACCCCGAGGCCATGATCCTGGCGGAGGTGGACGCCATGAACGAGAGCCACGCCGTGGTGGTCCGTGGCGGCAAGACCGTGATCATGCGGGAGACGTTCGATCCGCGGTTTGACCAGTACCGCGTCGAGTACATGAAGAAGACCGACTTTGTTGACAAGCACGTGCGCAGCGTGCTGCTGCCCGTGGAAGACGGCAAGCCGGCCAAGTCGGCACCGCTGGGCCGGCTGTGGTTCGGCACGGCGTGGCGGCGCGAATACGACGGCGTGGTGTTCGCGCCTAGCGGCAGCGCGGGCCGCGGCAACATCAACCTGTGGCGCGGCTTTACGGTGCAGGCTGCGGATAAGCCCCAAGGTTGGTCGCTACTGAAGGCGCACCTGCTTAGCAACGTGGCACAGGGATGCACCGCCTCCTATGAGTACATGCTCAACTGGCTCGCGTTCGGCGTGCAGCGCCTGGACCAGCCGGTGCGAACGGCGCTGGTGCTGACCGGACCTAAGGGCACGGGCAAGAGCATCCTGTCGGTGCTGTACGGCAGCCTGTTCGGCGAGCACCACTTTGCCACCGCCCACGCGGGCGACGTGCTGGGCCACTTCAACGCCCACCTGGAGCACACCATCACGCTGGGGCTGGAGGAGGCCGTGGCGCCGGAGAGCCGCACGCAGGACAGCGTGTTCAAGGACATCATCAACAGCAACACCCTGCGCATCGAGGAGAAGTTCCTCGGCATCTGGCGGGTGCCTAACCGCCTGCGCATCATCCTCACCTCCAACAACGACCAGGTGGTCCGCGCCGACGGCGTGGAGCGGCGTTACGCGGTGTTCCGGGTCACCAATCCGCACATCAACAATCCCGACGAGCGGCGGGCTTACTTCGGCAAGATGGTGGAGCAGATGGAGACGGGCGGGTACGAAGCCATGCTGGGCGAGCTGCTGGAGCGAGACATATCGAGCTGGAACCCGGAGAGCGTCCCCGACACCGAGTCACTGCGCGAGCAAAAGCTGCTAAACCTAGCCAGCGATCCAGTGCGCAGCTGGCTGCACGAGCGGTTGGCGGACGGCGTGTACATCACAGTTGACCGGCAAGCAGAGCGAGGAATCGCCAGCCGGCGGTGGAGCGCCGAGTGCACCACCGAGGTGCCCGTGCGCGAGGTGCTGGACGACTTTGCCGACTACGCCAGGCGCAACGGCATGCGCGTGTCCGAGCGCAAGTGCAGCATGGACCTGCGCCGGTACATGCCGGCCGGGTTTGGCACGCGCGTGGCGAAGTTCGACACGGTGGACGGCACCAGCACACGGCGGG
>Ga0210040_10007341_pt1 | contig 13391 bp, 11 predicted proteins | sample CryGeyCG12114_NA_FD_185462 | JGI IMG/M metagenome (GOLD analysis project Ga0210040, IMG submission 185462) | Groundwater microbial communities from aquifer - Crystal Geyser CG19_WC_8/21/14_NA (SPAdes) (version 2) | ecosystem: Environmental > Aquatic > Deep subsurface > Groundwater | place: USA... | reverse complement strand
GTTATTGTATTTAGCCAATCGTTCATCATTAATGGGGCGTTATGAGATAAGCATTTGTTATTGGATTCAATTTTATTTTAGATTCATCATTATCGATCTAATGCGTCTTTTTTTTAGCTAAAATACTTTTGGGTAAATCAGATCAGTATTGCTATTCATACTTGTTCTCACTACATGAGCCGAGTTGGAAAATTCAGTTGCAGTAACATGGATGAGCTAAATTTTGTAATCCCTGGTGTTAGCCATACCCACTCAACGCAAGTCAAGGTAAGAAAGGTATGCAGGTAACATGCTCCCGTAGCCTTAAGGGTCCTAAACAGTTATCCCTTTTTAGTAGATAACACATCTTAATGCCACAAAGTACAAAGGTATTTTTTTGGAACACATCTTTAAAAACCAAAGAAAGGGACCTTCCTGCACTGCCCTTTAAAAACGAGTTAAAGACTTTTGTCCTTCTTGAACAAACTATAAATATAATGGTTGTGCCAGGGTAAAATTAAACTAGTAATTCTTTTTTTACCCGACAGAAGCATAAATTACCATATTACACGTCATGCCTACATATGCTCTCATAAAAGGCAAAAAATGCGCATAGACACAACTAAAACAAAATCTTGCCTGAAAAGCACATTATTGCAGAATTCACGGCAAAACAACCTTTATCTTCACACACAATCACATAAAAAGGTCTCAACTGTTTACCTGTAGAAAAGGTTCCCAACCTTACTCAACAACAAACACAAGTGTCAAGGCCAGGCAGACTTTTTTAGATAACTTTTAAGATCCCTCTTTGCGCTTCCTTCTTCAGATGAACTTTGGTCGAGTAATGTGCAAGTCGTAACTCCGTTTTCAGTTCCTTTTTCACTCAATTTATATATTTTAACATTTTAAAGAGCTTTCATCAAAACTTGAACATGGCCGGAAGTGCAATGGACATCGCGCCAGTAAGTCATTTGATATAAATATGTTTTGTAGTTTTACCACTATTCGAATATATTGCAAGTTAATTTTGTTTGTTTAGCTGGATACTGACCTGGTCGAAACTGGAAGAGGGCCAGGCTTAGACCAATTCGTTATGAATGTAGTGTACGTGGCATCTGGATTGATAGTTTTATACCTTGGATTCTACGCTGTATCCATGATTTTCAATCCTTACTATCGGTATCCTTATCCGTACAAAAGGAGAATGCTGCATTTCACAAAACGTTCTATTCGGGTAAGATTTTTTTTATTCAAAAATTAAAATGCAGTGTAGCTACTTTCTCCGTAATTTTAATGTCTATTTCTATTTTTATGTTTTAGAATGAAGATGCCGCAGAAATGGCCTCCTCTGTAAATTCTGCAGTTGAAAAGAAGTTCTGATGGAAAAGACAAAGGACTGGAAACTATGGACTGGAAGGAATTAGGAAATTCTGTTGTATTTACTATTATAATCATGCTTGCATATTGAATTTTACTTTTTAGATTTTGTGTACGAGATTAAATGCTATAAATATGACAATGAGAAATAAAATTTTAAGCTTGTTTTATTCACAGTGTGCAATGTTTTCTCAGTTTTCTTAATTTATTTCAATAATTTCACTCAACAAAACATTGCATTGCATGAACAAAGTCAGTTGCATACGTCTGCAAGCAGATTGCAGACAGCAGACATAAAAATGTATTATTTCCTGCATTTTTTCACACACTGAAAACACTTTATGCCTGATGATTATTCGATTCCAGATTATTTTTTCTTTGCTTTAAATCCATTTCACTTTCCTTTATTCGATTCCAAGGCTGTTCTACACCTTTGGCAAACAAGCCGTAAAATATTACATCAATCAGGTAAATCCCTGCGGCTATGAAGAACACATACTGCCAGTTTTGAAGAGATGGCTGAGAAAAAAAAACAATACAAAATAAACTTTCAGTAATTTTCCAGCAATGATAATAAAAGTTTCAATAATTTGTTTTTACATTTTCATTAATAATCAATCCAGCAATATAAGGAGCTGTGAATCCAGTGAGATTTGCAAAAGTGTTTGTTATGCCCATCATTACACCAGCATAATTTGGAGCAATATCAACATGGTTTACCTAAATCATAACAAAAGACTTTTAAATTCCATATTTCGAATTTATGCATTCAAATATTCTACTTTGTCAACTCACAACGTATCCAGCATAAATGGCTCCATTAATTCCCACGGAGAGAGTCAAAAGTGCCATTGTGATGAATCTATCACAGCCAGAATAGGATGCTCCAATCAATGCCAGAGCAGATCCAACATGAGCTGATTAAAAATGTCAAAAAATAAAAAAACCGCACATAACTATACGTATTTATTTAGTGAACATATAGTAAACTTAGGCAAAAAATAAACTCATAGCACTGCAGTTTCACAGTGCCCATTTGTCACATCAAACTCATTAACTCGATGTTATCAGGAAACAAGCTTCATGAATTAACTTTATGCCTGGAACTTACCTATAGTTTGTGCACCTTTCCTTACAGCGACAGTGGAGAGCATTTTTTTCCTGATAAACATGTCAGCAACCTGAGTTACTGAAATGGACGTAATCCACATGACAATGTATGGGAATGCTGATAGCCAACTGTTCTGTTGTACATGCCGACCAAACAAAATCATACATTGGTTAAAAGCTATTTAGTCAGTTTTTATAGCGTAATCTAAAAGCTACAACTTGTCTTTCAAACCTGTCGAATATCATACTGAAGAACAGTTTTGAGATAGGTTGGTAACAATGTCAAAAGTGTGTACAGGCCATACGCATGACCAACATGCCCTACTAATATAGCCCATAATGGAAGGGAAGTTAAAATTGCTTTCCATGGAGTAGGCCCTTTTTCCTGAAGTCAGATAATTTGTTGGTTAGTTAGATAAATTGAGAAATAATACGCTTTTTAAAACGCAGGTTAAATGTCCACTGCTCTATTATTACTCTTGCTTCTGAAGTTCCAATCGACATCTCAATATAGTGCCGCTCTTCAGGAGAAATTCGTGGATGTTTCGCTGGAGAATCGTACATGAAAAATGTCCATAGGATGAACCATACCAATCCACCTAGCCCAATCACGTAGAAAACACTTGGCCAACCTCCCATAACTCCTCCGTAGATTAAGTAGCCAGATAGAATCATTGTTACTGCTGTTCCAAACTGAGCTCCTAAAAATATCATACTGTGGATTAAAGTAACCACTGCGAAACATAATCACACTGTATATTCCGTAGTCATTTTCAACTGCAAAGAAATTGCTTAAATACTTTTCCTATTCAAATTGCATATGCCGTAAAATAAATAACTACACTTGTACTTACCAGCGTATACAATGCTGCACAAAATGCTTCGCTCATCAGGAGGAGCCCATTCAGCCAATAGAGAATGCATTGCTGGTGTAGTAACACCCTAAATAAGTATCTATAATTGCTCTCCCATATTTTTAAAAATCATTAATTAAAAACTTCAATAAAAAATCAAATACATACTTCTCCTAAGCCTTGCATAATTCTTGCAAAAACCAGCAATGCAACATGAGTTCTAGCAAGTAGTGGTGTGAGAATAGCAAAAACAGCGGTTAGCAAAAGTCCTAATCCAAGAGGCCATTTTCCTCCATATTTGTGGGCTAGCATTCCTCCAGGTAATTGACTATAGTTAGTGAAAAAATGCAATACAGTTACAAAACTTTCAGAAATAATATTCCATGTTTTGTATTCATTTTTTTACGTTAGCACATAGCCCCAAAAGAAAGATCCCAGGATAAAACCTTGCTCCGCCTCATTCCATTCAAATTCTCCTTGTGATGCTGTTGGAGAAGAATCTTCTGAGCTTTCTTCAATGAGATGAGAACAAGTTACTTCATGGACTGTGGACGAGATAGAACTATTTGCTAGTCCATGTCCATTGCTATTTCTGGGTTTCACCATTGCTACAATGGCAAGGGAGAGATTGAAACGCATTGCATAGGAGATTCCGAATGCCATGAATCCCAGTACAGCTACTGTGTGTCTGGCGCCCCATCCTAAAAAAATGAGCACAGAAAAGTTAGCTTTAGTTAGATTCCGAGTAAGTCTCATTCCTTATATTGGACAATACATACCTGTAGGTTTCTTTGGGGAGGAAGATCCTCCTGTGAGATCCATTTGCAAAACTCTAAAAAAGAAATTTGAGATATTGCAGTTTACTTAATCACTTACAAATTTTTTAAATGTTACCCGAGCTCAAGTAATTTCAAGATGATTTTTAAAAACTGCTTACTCTTTGGAATAAAACTGGGCCAGGAGATGTTAACTCACACAGTGGATCATGGGTACATTCGCCAGGAAATAATAAAAATGGCTCCTAATAACTAATCAACTGCAAAGAGTTCACTTCACAATCTTCAGCTTGTCCACTCTCAACTAACTACTACTACTACAAATGTTGGTCTCAGGTTAAACTGAAGAATGTCATGATGCCACTACTCGAATCAATCAGCTATATTTGACACACATTAAATGCATGAGGTTGTGGTGCGGTCTTTTCTTTGCATGGTATCTTTTATACTGGTTTTTGTATGTACAGTAGTCTACGCAGTCTAGCAAAGAATGAATGCCACTCACATTAGGATCTTCTCGCTCAACAAACAAACAAGTGCACCACTGGCAGATTATAGTTAGTCTATTTAAGACGTTATTGTGTCTGTGTGTAAGTAAGTAAGTAGCATATGAGGAAACTAATTTAACTTGTGTGGTAGTATGAAAGGAGATGCTTGAAATTCATGTGTTGTTGTGAGTGCCTTGATCAGTCAATCTTAATTGGCTCTACATGATGGCTTCTTGATGAGTCTAAGTAACTAATCAAGTAGACGAGCAGATTGTGTGTTGGTATTTATATAATAATGTGATATCATAACTGTTTGTTTCTTCAAGAAAATATGTCTATATCTAATCTAATGCTAATCTAACTAACCAGTGAGTTTGTTAGTAAATTTTTACTTTTTGTTAAAACGACATTTTTTGTCTGCTGACTTTGCATAGACATAGACAAAACTATGTATTTAAAAATGAGCCACATTATTGGTTCACGACAAGTCACCCTTTCTATTTTAGGCAGATTATTTCAAGGTTCTGCATAGGTTTGACTAGTAATATTATTGGTTATTAAGTAAGGATAGCTGAATTGTCATTTATGTTGTATTAACTAAACTGCAGACTGCAGCCATAACCTGGGTTTGCTGTGAATGTACAGTTTCTGTATGCTCCATTTTATTAGGACAGTGGTATTTTAATTAATGGTTTAAAAATCCTTGTTCTAATAAGCAGTTTAAGTGATGTTTTAAAATCGTTTACACCAGTTTTACAGAGATATATTATATAAGGTAACGAAAGATCACAGAAGTCACAAAAGTTGAAGTTAAGTGGTCGGCATGGGCATTATACTTGCATGTATAGGAAGATTATTGAGATGGTATAAGACGTTTGGATTGGATTGAATGGAAAAAGAGATGAAGCGTTCCATTATTCGTCAGTCTGCTTATGATCAGTGACTCTTGACAGTTAAAGGGCAGAGTTAGAAAAATAATGTTTAAACTCGAATGCAGCTAAAAAAACATGCGTTCAGATGACAAGTGGTGATTTGAGAACCATAATTTGAAAGTCCATTACGCAAATAACACATTTGCATCACAATTGAATAGCACAAAGTGGCTCTAACCGGATTTAATTTGATAGCAACTAGTGATCTAAATGCGATATAATATGAATACAGACATGGAAACTTTGATGGTCCATTTTGTACTATACTGCTGTTTATTAAAATTGACGTGCTATGAAATTGTGCAAAGTACGCGGTACCAAAAAAACCATCTGCACATGCTGTCTAAATTCAAAATAACAGATTTATTTTATCAAAAATAACTTAAGATTTTATTTCGCATGACTGTAAATAGTAACTTAAGAGGCCGCTGAAAATATGAGAAAAACATTTGCTTTTAAGCAAACGGGGTGTAAAATAGTAATACGTAACAGTATGTGAGAAATCTGAATGAGAAACTACTTTTAATTTAACAGATCGATATGCAATTTTACGCATCTGATGATAATAAGGGATCATTGTCTTCGCTATTCCTGGAACGAATAAAACATTTTTTTTAATATTTGGATGCATCTGCATCAATTCCATCAGAAATGTATGTTTTTTTCTTACTCATTGTATTCAACATTGCGTCGACTTTTATCCCTATTCCAAGACTGCTCCTCTCCAGATGCGAAGCAAATGTAGAATAAGTTATCAAAAAAATACACTGCGGCTGCGATAAAAAATACTGTCTTCCATCTTTCGATACTTGCCTGCAAATCAATTCCAATCATGCATATACAACTCTCATAAAAATCACAAATGAATGCAATAATGCAGAAGGCAATTATTTAAATTTCTCACGTCTTCGTTGATAATCACTCCCGCAATATATGGAGCACCAATACCACATAGATTGGCAAAACCATTGGTAATGCCCATAATAACAGCAGCATTATTGGCACTGATATCTATATGATTCATTTGCAAAGAAGCCCATGCAGCACCATTGATGCCAACTGCTAGAGTTATCAGTACCACAGTGAGCAACCAATCGCATCCAGAATATGCAGCTCCAATCAGTAAAAGTGCTGGGCACCAATGAGCTATGCAGAAAAAGATGGGTCACAAAATAATATCAAAATAACCTTGATAAATATATAAAAATACAAATGCGAATTCCCGTACCTATAGTATTAAAAATCTTTCTCACAGTTCGGGTAGAGGCAATATTGTTTTCACGCAAGTAGTCTGCATACCAACTGCATGAAATTGCTACAACCCATTGGACGAAATAAGGCAATGCAGAGAGAATACTATTCTGCATGTATTACAAAACAAAGTATCAATAAAGTTCATGCACATTTTTGAAGAAATCATTTGAGCACAATGGACCAATCTTAATACCTTTTTGATATCAAAGTGAAGTACGGTTTTCATATATGTAGGAAGTTCAGTGAGCAAAGTGTACAGGCCCCAACCATGGCCTGTTTGTGCAACGAGAATAGCTAAGACTGGCATGGAGGTCAAAATTTTCTTCCATGGTGTTTTATTGTTCTACAAGGAAACAGAGACAATTTATTTAATTATTTAAAGAAGCCGAACGTAACACTCGGATCAAAATATAGATTAAGTACGTCATGCATACCATGGAGGCTTCCCCTCCAATGCAATGCTGAATGTAAGATAGTTCTTTTGCCTCAATTCGAGGATGTTTAGCGGGCGTGTCATAAACAAAGACACTCCAGGCAATAAACCAAACGATTCCCATACATCCAAATACCTAAGCATAATAAAATGATAAAAAATCTCACATCTGGCTTGGTTTCATATTGCCTATAACTTGGCATATTTTTTAAATTTGATACTCACGTAAAATACCGAAGGCCATCCTCCAAAAATGTTGGAACTAATGAGATATCCACTTAACGGCATTGCTACTACTGTTCCCATCTGCATTCCTATGTGATGAAAATATGAACTATGCATTACAGAAATACAGAGTCAATATGATTCACACATACTGTTTAATAATTTATTATGGATCATCCCATGCATTAGAGTACGAGACTCATTTTAAGTACGTAATTTCAGGATTTTAAATCTTAGTATGACTTTTATCATACAAAACCATTTACGACATATTTGTTAGTGAATTCTAGAATGTTGATATTTACCAGCGTAAATGAATGCACCCAATTTAGTCCGTTCAAGTGGTGGCATCCATCGGGATAAAAGTTCATGCATGGATGGATTGGTGACTCCCTAAAATTGGCATTAGCAAAATATATACACATGTATTGGCATTAATTGCCAATTTGGCAATAGACACTTCATACAAAGGTCCATATGCTTTCATACGAATGCGTATTTACGTATTATTTGTTAGCAAATGGCAAGTGATTAGTATTATCACACCACACCCCCGTTCCATGCTAAGGCATACATAATTTTTCCATGACAAAGTACAAACCTCTCCAAATCCTTGAATAATTCTGACAGCTATAAGAGCCCCTTTCCCTGTCCTCGCAGCAAATGGAGTAGCCAACGAAAACACGGCAGTAACCAGCATACCAAGACCAAATGGCCATTTTCCTCCAATCCTTTCGGCCAAAATTCCTCCAGGAACTTGTGTCAGCACATAACCCCAAAAAAATGCCCCCAAAATTATACCTTGATCTTCACCATCCCAATCAAATTCGCCATCAGGATCTTCGACCAAAGAATGGCTGTTGACTAGAGAAAGGATGGGAGATTCAGTTGTCGTATTTGGTATTAGCTCAGAGCAAGTCTCCAAAACTGGACGACCGATCTTTGATGTTGAATTATGTTTCACCATTGAGACGATGGCTAGAGATAGATTCACTCGCATTGCGTAGCTTACGAGGAAACCCAAAAACCCAAACAAAGCCATAGTGTGCCTTGTGCCCCAACCCTCTGAAATTATTGGATGGATTTTACAGAGTTATAATTTGTACAACCATTCTTAATGAGAGCCATTATGCATTTGTACCAGGTTTGGGGTGACGAGGTCGCTCCACAGAATCCGTCATATTGATGGGCAGATGGTCCCCCATACTGGAGGCAAAAGATGGGTCAAGAATGTTGTCAATTGTTGACCTATCAGTGTCAGACGAATCTTTTCGGCTACTCTTTTTTCGTCGAGTCCCATATTCCATGAAGAATTATCAGACTTTGCTTTTACATTACTTGCATTCAGATAAATTAGGTCTAGAAACTTTATGAATCGGATCTTAGAAATTTCTTTCTACAAATAAATGTTTTCCCTATGTTGCCCCAAAATGAATTCGAGTGATCAACTAATGTGATTAAGAGCGAGAAATTTGTCGTTAGGAGTTAAGTCTAGAAATATTTCACTTTCTGCCTTTTAAATTCCTAAATATTTTGTGAATTATTTTACGCCTCTGACCACTTCTCTGGCCAAAGTTTTGTGCGTATGTGCGCTAAGGTGGAAGGATGGTCTGTCGGGTCTGTCAAAGTGATTACACGATTACAATATTTTTTATATTTTCATTATTTTGGTTGCATTGAATGCCGCCTGTTCACAGAGCATATGTCAGCTGAATTTTTTCGTATGTCGAAGCGCGTATGTTGCACGCCTTAGTAAAGTTTGAAGACACAGTGATCAATTTAAGTTATTGGAAAGATGATCATTTTTATTTCAATTGTTATTTAGTTTTTTCAAAGGTTTTATCCATCTCGAGTTTTAATTGAATTTGCCATTAGAAAAAAGTAGGGAAGTAGGGATATAGTTTTAGTAGTATTATTGTAGTTTAAAAGTGCTAGTGCAAGTAACAAAAACACAGATTTAGAAATGGCAACTATAGAAGCCGTAAATAGTGACCTCTCAATCGAAGTGAGTAGGCCATTAGATGTTGAAATTGATTTAGGTCACCTGTTGGTTACGGATACTAACGAAGTTTCGGCTCATCAACTCAAGTTAGTTAAAAGCTAAAAAAAAAAGGACGACAGAATGTTTTTGAATTTCAATAATACCGTGTTTTTCTGTTAATTTTAGATCCAATCCTAAGAAATATTTGCTCGCTCTTGCACGTGACAATACACAATTACTAATTAACAAAATATGGACCCTTCCGTTCGAAAGGGCTGACGACGTAATTATTGCAAAGCTCCCGAAACCTACATATGCGTTACCCCGTGAAAAGCCCGCACCAAAGCCAAAGGCTTTAACTAAATGGGAGCAATATGCTAAGGATAAAGGAATAAAGAAACAAAAGAAGACTAAATTAGTATGGGATGAGTTGGTACAGGTTAGTTTGGGTGTGTTAAGAAAGAATCCAATTTTTTTAGTGCCCAGCTAATATGTAATCATTGTTGTCTTGTGCTTAGCAATGGGTTCCCAGATTTGGATATCGCCGAAACACCTTAGAGGAGCAAAAAGACTGGCTGCTAGAAGTACCGGAAAATGCAGATCCCTATGAAGATCAGTTCGAAAAGAGATCTGAAAAGAAATCGGAAAAGGTGGCTAAGAATGAATTGCAACGGCTTCGAAATATTGCTAAATCAAGAAAAGTCACTGTACCTGCTGCAGGGCTAGCTACTTCCACAGGAAAGAAATCTAAAGAAGAGGTTTGTTGTTTTGCCTTTACATAATAGTTTATAAACATATCATGCAATAGCAGTATTTGCATTATTGACATGTTTTGTTTTTCAGATGTCCAAATCATTTAACGTAGCAAAAACCGCCACCGCATCTTTAGGAAAGTTCCAAGATAAACTCCCTAAAGAGAAATTAATGGGGAAGCCTGGTAAAAAGAGGAGTTTTGAGCCATATGTTCAGCCTCCAAATTGGGAAAAAGAGAAAAATTTAGGAGTTTTGGAGAAAGTATTGAACAAGAAGCCCAAAACGAATCTTGAAAAGGCTGTTAACCAACAAATGCAAGCTGATCGAAGCTCGTAAGTTTAAGAAAAACTCTGCTCGATTCAATTGGTCTAATTTCAATGGTGAATTCCATTGCTCAAAAATTTATTTTCGATGACCTACTTTCTATTTTTTAGTGAAGCCGCAGAGCGAAGAACGTCCAAAAGACCCAGCAAAATAAATAAAAGAAGGTCTGGGAGCATGAATAAAGCAGGAAGAGGCCGAGGGGGTGGCGGTGGAGATCGAGATGGAGCTTCCCGAGGTGGGGGATTTAGGGGTGGCTCTAGGGGAGGGTCAAGAGGAGTTTCAAGGGGTGGATTTGGAGGGGGCTCCAGAGGTGGATCTAGAGGGGGTTCTCGAGGTGGATCCAGTTCAGGAGGAGGGAGAGGAAGAGGCAGAGGACGATAGATCAGTTTTTCGCTTCAGTAATTTTAAATGTAAAAACTTATTTTCTTTCTTTGCTTTTGATGACCGTGGTATCAGATTCATTTTGTGTCTATACAAAATAAAAAGATGGCCCCGAATCGCATATCGATGGCTAAATGTAGCTACTACATAGAAGATTATATAAAACATTTTTGTTTTTGACTTAAGACTAAGACGATCTATATAAGATAACAAAATTAATAATCTTTAAATTCGTTTAAAAATATTTTATTATGTTCCATTTATAACTTTTATTTGGAAGAAAATACAAACCTATTTCTAGAAAACTGCATCAGTTTATTTTCCAACAATGATGTTTGCACCATATAGCTAACTGCCAATTGTGAGTTAAGATCCATGTGGGATGCCGTTCAATTGGGATTAGTGATAAGTTAACGTGAAAATTTCTTAGGAATTCCGTTAACATGAGGTGTCAGAATTGCATACACAGGTAAATCTCGCTATAATGGACCTCCAAAATAATAATTATCCTCTTCTCATCTGTCATCTGATGACATCTATCAGTCCAGATTTGCGTTGCGTCCATTTAAATACATGCAACTTAACTTGTGTTCTAATACAATTCTAGATTAATTGCATGTAATAATTGATTTTTGAAGGGAGGCAAGCCATATGGAATAGTATTTAAAAAAGAGAGATAGATTTAAGGGGTCAAAAAATATCAATTATATAATAATATCTTAAAAATATCAATTATATAGTTAGATTTGCCTGTTCATAAATATTGTTATCAGTTTCAGAAATCTCGATTGATATCATCACACAAAAGCTAAACTATATTCATGCAGTGAAGGTAAACTTTTAATGCAAGCTATTTGAAATGCATTTTTTTGCATTGCATGCGTACCAACTGTGTTGTTGAGCTGCATTTGGTGAAAGTCCAAACAATCGGGTACCACGGCACTCCACACTACTGGTGAATTTCACCCACGTTGTGAAAGCATTTTGCCGGCTATATATAGTCAGTCGCGTCTCGTGTGTAGTGCTTGCTATGTACATTTTACATAGGAAGTGTTAGTGTAGTATAAAGAGAAAGCACATGACTCATGATATGCATGCATGCGAAAGCGATAGTTATATTTCTCCTGTCCTTTGCATGTACGATGCCATTTCCTCTGTTCCTAAATCTGAAAAATTGGACATCTGTTGTTTAAAATCAAGTGAGTTTTGTAAACATAATTGGTTCCGAAGTCTTTTAGGAAAAGACAGAGAGTTTGGAATTTGGATTTGGATTGATTTTTTAATTTTTTTAAAAGGTCCAAAGGTACGTCATGAATCACCTCTTCTTATCCTATGTGTTTTTTGGTGCAATAATTTGAACTGTTTATCGTCTTTCTGCTACTATAGAAAAGAATTTAATCACAAACAAGTATGCTATGGACTGCTGGCGCTGGCCATACTATTTCGACTTTAATTATAAATTGTTGGACTAGAAATTGGTATTGTCTTCAGCATTCAGGGACATAAAGGACACTGCTGTTTCGTTTAGTCGCTGTAACTGCAATTAAAATGTACACAAATTTTTAGGTTGCATAATTTCTCTTTTTGAAATCTTAAATTCAAAATTACATACCTTATCTCTCGCTGATTTTATTTGTGTCTGACTTGTTTTGTATATAAAGAAAGAATCTGTCAGAATGTCGGTTGGAGGGATGTTAAGAAATGTTTTAGGCACTGCCCTACAAGCTGCTGCTAATCGTCCGGCTGTAGACAAGTTTAATGTCTTCGAAATATCTGGGAACCAAAATATTGACAATGTAAGAAATGGAATCCATTATTATTTCGCTAGCGATTGGGGAGTGATTTTTTTTTGGACAATACTAATCTCCTTTATTGATAACTTCTATAGGTGTCAAATTATCCGGTGCATTCTAGAGCAGAATGTCTTGTATTGCACGGTCCATGTAATTCGTCAGGATTAGTCTCAATAACTAAAACTTGGCGATATAATGTGATCCTACACGTTCCATTAGAAAGCAGAATGTTTACTTTGTTCCGAACTGACGACAGAAAAGAGGCAGAGGATATTTTCATCCTATATAAAGAAAGTTTCCCCCTGCTTGTTCCTATTGACAAATCCGTAAGTTCATTTTATGATTGTGCTTAATAACGCATGTGTCATAAATTACTTGAACACTAATGAAAGAAATTCTGGACATTGCCCAGATTTGTGAAAAGATGAAATTAGATCGCATATGTGCAAAACTTAGGGAAAATAGAGGCTGGTCTGCGGTGCATGTTGCTGCTGCTTTTGATTTGATAAAATGTTTGAAAGATGATCGAGTGATCAAGTATATAAATCTACAAGAAGGGGAACTGAATCGTACGCCATTGCATATAGCAATCATAAATGGAAATAAGGCTGCTGTGAAAACCTTGATTGATGCTGGAGCTCAAATGGATCTAAAAGATTTGAAAGGCAATTCTATCTTTCATTGTGCTTCCGAGAACTCCACAGAAATTTTGCAGGTAATTAATATTT
>Ga0210040_10007340_pt1 | contig 13394 bp, 8 predicted proteins | sample CryGeyCG12114_NA_FD_185462 | JGI IMG/M metagenome (GOLD analysis project Ga0210040, IMG submission 185462) | Groundwater microbial communities from aquifer - Crystal Geyser CG19_WC_8/21/14_NA (SPAdes) (version 2) | ecosystem: Environmental > Aquatic > Deep subsurface > Groundwater | place: USA... | reverse complement strand
TACCTATTGCCATACGATTTGGCTGGCACTTGAGTTGAAAACATGTCAAATGTGCTTTTAGGGAAAATCACAAAATTTTGTGATAAACGCAATATTTGCAAACTTCAGATGAGGTTTTTTGAAATAAGTAATCGTCAATACAATATGTTTACTGTATAAACGGTGTGCAGTGCATCGTTTCATGTGTAATGTTTCTGATTTTTTTCCCCCAAAACCGCAGTAATTTGGTTTCATTCATACCATTTACTAACTAACTAACTATGTCAATATAAAACAATACGCAATCCTGTTTTTGATCATTCTTTCATATTTATTAACAAAATCCATTCACATGCATTATTTGGCATTACGTTTAAATTTGTTCCCCCTGACTTTGAACCACAAAAGTAGAATTTTTCAAGCTCTCAACAGTATACTATTATCATTAGTTAGGAAATTTTGTGTACAGTTTAATAGTGACTTCTTCCATATCCATGGTGAGCTAAGACTGGAGCAGCATAGGCGACATGATGACCACCACCTCCATATCCGCGGGGACCGCCATATCCTCCAGAAATGGAGTGCCATTCGTCAGCCAAGATTGCCTTCTGTGGATATCCTAAGACAACTGGACCTCCATATCCTCCGTGTCCATACCCATGGTGGCCGCCACCTCCGTAACCTCCATAATGGTGACCGTAACTAGGGGCACTGTAAGCTCCGACAATGTGAGCCACTCGGGCCAAATCTGAGGCAGTCACAATGGGGCCATTGGAGTAGCCGGCATGGGCTGTGGCCAATGCCACGATTAAAACCACTGCAGAAATCTGGAAACGTATACAAATTTGGTTGGTTAGTTTCCAGTTATTAGAAAGATTTTTTGTATGTTGCAAAAAATGTCCGATACAATTTCACTATTTTGCAATAAAAAGTCAATAAAACGTCACTTTGTCCCATTAGAGCGTCATTTCCAAAAAACACAATAAACAAGGTAAAAATTTCCATGTTAGTGTCCACTGGGTGTGAAATGAAATGGGTGAAAAAATCTCCAAAAGTCCGAAATTTGTCACAATTCACAATAAAAACTTACGGAATTCATATTGCTGTTGTTTTTGTTGGGAAAACTAACTGTGACTGACTGTACCAGGAGCAATTGACAATGTGTGAGTGAAATAAAATTATCTCACGGCTTTTATACTGGGCACACCTGAGTTGCACTTATGGACATGTTATAGTTAGTTAGTTAGTTAGTTTGTCACATATTGTATTTGCCGATTGGTTTTAGCTATTAGTTTGTTGGTAGCATTATTACTATTGCATGTTATTATTATGATTTTCATAAGGTGGCAGGTATAGAGCAGATTATTATACAATTTTACAGTGAGCTAGAGCTACCTGTCATTTTTTTTGCACTATTTTGCTCACTTGGTTGCTTTATTATTACGCACATTGCTTCTATTCTTGTTCAATCTTTTTAGTGTAGGAGATAGGAGTTTTTCAGTGGTCGGATTTTGTATGTGGAGTCATTGTGAAGGGCTTAGCGGTGTTTTTAAAATGATGGAATTTAAGTCTGCAGATGAAGTTGATAAATTTTTAAAACATGAGTTTTTTAAAAGGCAAATTTTGAATGTTTGGGACATTTTTTAAGCAGTGTCGTAAATTTAATTTTTAAATTTAATTTAAAATTCAAATTTAAGGCTGCAAACAAGTTTTTTTGCTTCAAGTATAAAACAATAAAATAACGCAAGATTTGCACGAATTTTTGTTTTTGAAGTAATTAAGCTGGAATTTTTTATGCTGCGTTTCCCATTTAATATTCAGTTTAAATTTCTAGCATTAGAGAATAAATGCAAAAATTTATATTTTAATGTAAAAAATATATTTAAAAACACTTGATATTCACAAAAATCTTAAAATGCTTAAATTTGACCCTCAAGGTTATTTTCCGCTCTTACCACTAATTTCCCATGTTATGTATACAGAACTCAAACTAAAGCTTGTAACTAACTCTGAGGTACTTTTTTTTCTTTTTTTCCCTCTGAAGACTGCAATAAGTGGCGACACACGGCACCTTTCATACAACAACAACGTACATAACTCACGTTTCGTCTCATTCACCAAAATAATATGCACTAGTTTCAATGTAAATGTATTTTTAAATGCTATATAACCACTGCACTCACTTGCACTTGTTCCTAACTAATCATTCTTATGCAATAATTATTATCATCCATAACTCCCCATTATTTAAAAACTTGTCCGTATTATGCACGAGCTTGCTCTGAGCTAAAATCTGTGCATTTTGTTTTTCCAATGACAGAATGCGGCATATAAAAACAGCAAGCAAATTATTTTTACAATGTTAAACAGCGCTTAGTTAGTACTAACTAACAAGACAATTGCAAAAACCTGTAAATTCCGACTCAAGATGAAAAATTGAAAAATCCTTATGGGAATTAACATGGGAAAATTAGTCGATCCTGTGGTCCCCCCTGATGAAATTTCCGAACGGCATCGAAATTGAAAAACGAGAAAACCTTATGGGAATTAACATGGGAAAATTAATCACTCCCTTGGTCCCCCCTTAGTACTTAACAATAAACTAAAAGGTGCGTTTTAGCTATAATTGGTCATAATTTTTCTATGAAATTTAACAATATGAAAACCATAATAATGCGACCTATCCCAACACAGTTTTCAAATCTTTAATTAACATGCCAAGATCAATTAACTAACTAACTAATTATCCATTCCAATAATCTACTTTATTTGCATTATGGGTTAAGGTGCACTTAACTAACTATACATGCTTCATTACTATTATTGAATTTGATCTACATAGTTAGTTAGTTGGTAATTAATTGGCATTCACCTTTTGGTCACCAAAAACATTCTCAGATACCCAACACAGGTTGTTTTTTTCCAAAGTGCACACAATACATTATTGCCCTTTATTACTATGCATACAGTGCTAAAGCTGTTATCATGCCATTATCAATCAAGTTTCCATGTAAGGCTACTAACTAACTAACTAGCTCACTATTATGAAAATCCACTCCAATTTCATCTACTGGGTGGTTCTATTGGCATTCAAAGGTGTGTTTCCATTTAGTAAGCAAAAAAAAACTTGGGATGACAAGTAATTAATGTAAAATGCATTAATTGTGTTGCGCTGCATGCAATTGATGACCATTATTGAAAGATTCATTTGACATAATGAGACTAGAGTTAGTTAGTGATGAAAACATTGAGAAATGCGCAGTTTTTTTTGGAAAAACGTGAGAATTCCCATCAAAACAAGATATGATACTCAGGTGAGTGAAATTGATTAACATAATAATTGGAGCAAACTAACCTACCAGCAATTTCTGGAGTTATCTATAGTCCTTGACACTTTACTTACCTATTTAGCATAATAAATTCTACAGGTAATGCCCCAGTTTACAATAAACTTTGTTATTTTGGTGCAAAATTTCGGGTACAATTAAAAATTTGCACTCCAATCAATCAATATAAATTGGTACTTGCTATATGCATTGAGCAATATGAATGAATCCTGTTCTGAATAATTGAAAATAGCTGACGGACACTCCTTCCATTATGTTTTTTCATACGGCAAATGAAAAACAACATTCTAACTAACTATAATGGGTTTGGTCGCCGCACTTTGGTGCCAATATTTTTTGTATATATGTGTAGACAATCATAAATGGGAATGCATTATTATACAATAATTGCATATTTGACATTTCAAAATGACTGCATTGCATACAGTGTCAAGTTCTGAAAAAATTGAGCTGTAATCTTGACCACTATCTAATTATAATATTCTTGTATTATAATATGCAATAGCGGTTAGTTTTCTAGCTCAAAGTTTTAACAATACGGAATGTTTTAGTTAATCAGGTATGCCCAATGATATAATTAATTATGCAATCGGAATAATTGCAATAGACATGAGTTCAGATTTACCATTGTGTTGATTTCATCATGATTCATAGCTCACAGGCTTTTTTTTATTATGACAAGTTTAAAGAATTTTGTTGCGCATTGACATTTATAATTAGTTTGAAGTGAATGCAATTTAATTTACTTTTGGGACTAATTAAGATTGCATTGCTTCTAAGGATGGATGGATTCCATAGAATGAGAACAAAATGTGCCCGTTTTATTTGCTGTGAAGAAAAGTATAATTTGGGTCAAATTCAAACAATGTTGTGGAGTCAACTTGATAAAATCGCAGTTTTTAGCGTTTTAGTGAAATTTTTAGCCAAATCGGAGGCAGTTTTGAGCGTTTTTATAAATCGTATCCTATTCTGCGTGGGAGCATTTTTTCTCAGTCAAAATGGATTGATTGTAGACTGTACGACCACTGCATTCAAACCTGAACAAAATTATGGAGTAAAATTGATAAATAGGCAGTTTTAGCGTTTTTTGAAATCCTATTCTGTGTGTGACTTTTTTTCATCCAAAATGGATTGAGTAGACTACCATTGCCTTCAAAGCTGAACAAAGTATGGGCCACGCTATTTGGCCTTGTTTGAATGAAAAAAGTTTAAATTTTCGTCCACAGATGGCGCTGTCTATCAACCAATTCATGATTCGGCATGTACAGTGGGTCTGGCATAGTCAGTCTCATAAAAGCTAATGTGAAAATAATTTTTAAGATTTCTAAAGTCTTAGATAGTTATTACATTAAATTTTTGCTGTTCTAGAATTAAAACATGAATTTTTATAGCATTGGAATGGATAACACGAAATTTTTGTTGCTTTCAGATCTAAACCAGTATTTTTTAGCTTTTCGCTGGAATATTGTGCTATTAGGATATATCTACAACCTTGAAATTTTCCCTAAAAATCTCAAATACGGAATAGCTACTGCTTTTTTAAGCGTAATTTTGGTTCCTTATGATATTCAATGCAAACACAGCCTTGCAACATGTTTATTTTCTTTATTTTGACAATTGCTTTGTATCAAATACATTCTCACATGTCCTCAAGAATGCTATTATTGAACTGTATGACTAGCGAGTTCATTTTCACCTGAAACGAAAATAAATAGGCGGCTGTCAAAATAACCGTATTATTTACAACCACTTAGTTAGTTAGAATGCAAGCAGACTGCTTGGCGACTACCTTTTTTTAGGTCCAAACCAAAATATCCTGAAAGCGAGAAAAAAACCCTTATGACCATATGTGAGTGTGTGAGCTAAAACACAATATGAAATGGTCATATACATTTTTAGTTCAATAGGAATTGGACTGGCACGCAAATTCTACAGCCTTTGTATAATTATTGTACTATGTATTTAATGAAGCTCCAATTTCTATTTTCAGTTCAAAATATTCTAAGATAGAGAAATTGTCGGTTCCGATTCTTTGGGGGGTTTTTAGAATTTAAAATCTGAAAAATTTAGCTGATTCAAAATTTAAGACATGAAATTTTAAACTGCTTGGGAATCGAAGATACAATGCAATTTTTGTGTGCTAGCTTTAGAAATCTAAGACATGAAATTTTTGTGTGTTTTAGAATCTATAAGACATGAAATTTTTGTGAGCTTTAGAATCTAAGAAAGACATGACATTTTTGTAACTAACATATAAAGCTATATAGAATCAAAAACCAGAAATATTTCACTGCTCAAAAATCTTTAACTATACTCTAGTTACTCTACATTAGAATCAGAATCTAATAAAAACAAATTCCACAATATTACTCTACCTTATTAGCATCTAAAAAAGCCAAAAAACTCATTACTTTTAGGAATGTAAATCTATCTATCCAATCCACACATTTATGCACCAATGATAGCAAAAACCACGCAAATTTTCCCATAACGATACCAAAGATCAATCCAGCTCAAATTACCGATTCCAATACAAAATGCAAATCGAGTTCCACAGGTGTGTTTTCATTTTCATGGGCCACTAACCTATACGAATGCACCTGAAAAAGTAATACAACTGTTAAGAGACTCTAATCTGTTCATGATTTATTGTATCCTTTTGGTGTAGTTAGTATGAGCCAACTCAAATCAATCATATGTGTTCACACGGGAGTGAAAAATTGCCCAGATTGTATTACTTACTCTATATGTGTGTGAAATGGATCGCTTTTACAGTTTACAGCAGCTGACTGACTCCCTGACTAAAGTTATAGGGTTCACACGTGTGAAAAATTTTTGGCTCATTTTTAGTTACACAGTGAGTGCCACTGTAATATTTTAGAGTGCATTAAATACAGTAGCCTATAGCCAGAAATATTTTTCTTTCGTTTCGTTTTGAAGCTTATGTGAAGAAATTCGGTGCGGTATGCGTTGAGTATGTTAGTTGTTAGTTTGAGGAAATGAATTTTTAGCTGCTTTAGAATTCGCAGTATCGTTTTTGGGGTGTTTTGAAATCTAAGACATGCAATTTTTGGCTGCTGTAAGTACAATGGGATGAGAAATGTGTTTTTTAGAGCAGAAATTCGGTGCTGCATGTGTTTCGTACACTAATTTGGGGAGAAAATGAATTTTTAGCTGCTTTAGAATTCAAAATATCGTGTTTTGGGTGTTTTGAAATCTAAAACATGCAATTTTTCGCCGATTTAGGTTCTATAGGATAGGATGAAAAATGTTTTTTCTTGACTTGGAATTAGTGTCGTAGAATCTGAAATTTGGAACATTTTGAAGTTTTAGAATGTTAAACTTGAAATTTTTGGTTTTCGAATAGTTTCTGAGCCTTAGGTAATATGTAATGAAGTGCGAATACAGGCATGTTAAGTAGTTAGTTAGTATATTTCTGCAGAAATTTTATTTCTTTGCAAAAATATGAAAAACACAATGTCCCCAAAAAAACCTACTTTTTGATTTTCTCCGGCTCAGAAATGGTAGAAGTTACAGTGACACTATTTTCTAACTCTTCATTCACTTCCAAAAGTCGGGGACCATAGATCAACACATAAGCTATATGCCAGTCGCCTCCACCGGACAATTTTAAAACGTCCTCCGAAGTCACTGGAACAACATGTTCATCATCACACATTAGCCAAGTGTCTTCTTCATGTTTTACCTGAAATGCAAAAACAAATCAACCAAAAATCCAGCTACTCAAATAAATGAACACGCCGATTTTCCTATATACCCATGCGACATAATGGCCAGAACTTGAGGTCCGTCCTTTGTGCGTTAAAACAGCTTGCAATTCATAAAAGCCACTATTGTTGGACCCTTGGTCATCTGGAAATGCAAATGGATGCATTTCTTTGGATTTCGTACTCAACTCATCCATAGCTTGCTTCGGTCCACTCTTGTCTTTTTTCGCCGATTTTCTGAAACATAAAAAGTCAAGTTCGACATTCAAAATCTTCATCTGTCGAAGCGTCAGTGTCGAAGTTACGGTACAAATTATATTTATTCACTTACATAGCAGCAGCAGCATCCTCAGCAATCCGAAACTTTTCACGCATTGGACACAACTTATTCTGTAAAGCCTTGGAACACAAATCGAAAGCGTCGAAACTCATTTGGAATTTCACATCTTTCAAAATCTTGGCATTCTTCCCTTCCTTCTCCTTGTAAAAGAATCGCATCATTTGAATAGTCAAATAAGCAGGCAGTCGATCGATTCGACTCGTTTTCGTGTAAGTTGCATCCCGACTCAAAGACTCGGAATATTTTGAAATCTTTTCGGTCAACTTGGACATCAATCCTGATTGCAAGTATCGAACATCAGCCGTAATGAAACAACTAAGATTGAAAGATTCTTCGGAGCTTTCCACCACTGGTTCCTCCTCGTTCTCATCATTTTTCATCGATGTGGCTAGCCGAACTCCGAAATATTGATCGATCACTGATTTATTCTCACTTTCGGACATTGAGTTATGCTGCAACATTCGAACCACTTGAGTCCAGCATTCACTGGCATCCTGTTGCATCCAAACTCCCCCTTCCCCCCGTTCGGCGAATTGGGGAAAGGCTTTGTGAATGCATTTCACCAAAGCTAGCGGCGGGGAGTCGACCCCTTTGTCCATTTTGTCGAACACATCGCGCAAAGCGGCCGTTACGGCTATAGAGTTGTCCGAATCGGACGTTTTCCCGCTGAATCGCTTCAAACTATCGGTCAGCACTTGCACTGATTTCAAACACTGGATTGTCGCATTCAGATAGCAAGTATTGCCCAGATTGGTCAATCCCAATGGAAGATTTTGGGCTGACGCGAGTTCCGAGTCGGTCAAATCTTCGGCAAATTTTGTCGGTTCTTTCGGAATATCCTTTGTGATTTCCTCCTTTTTGGTCCCCATCAGGAGTAACATACCCCCGTCTGTTATTGGAAAGTTTTCCCATGTTTCGGAACTCAGAATTTTCCCTTTGGTCATCACTTTTTGGTGTGCCGGGTCCACCCCGGTCAGTTTTTGTATATCCGATTTGAATTTACCGGGCGGTTTGTCGGTATTACATTCTATGTCACTGTAGGTCTCCCGGCCCCATTTTAGATTCACTTTTAAATTCGGCATTTTAGCTCAATGATTTTAGTGTGTGCGTTAACTATACTTGTAAAAGCTTTGTAATGTCATAATTTTTGGATTCCATTTACAATTTGTTTGCACTTTTTTGCCGTTGCCAATAGATGTAAAAATATTCATTTCACCCAAAATCGCATATCACTTCCGACTTGGCCCAAAATATTCCCACATGATTGCCGCATTTCATAATTGGCATCATTAATTCCCATATATTTTAATTGCTAGCTCATCCCAATCCCCCTTCACTCCAGGAGGTATCATTATACCGATAAAAAATGGAAAATCAAAAACCTTATGCTAGCAAACTAACTAATGGCAAAATAACAAGGCACACGCTCCATCCATTCTATATGGGCGTGAAAAAACAAGAGACCGATGCCGCTGCGGATCTAACTAAACTAATGTTAGCATAGCCAGTTAGTTAGTTAGTGTGTGCACTAATTGTATGCCATAATTATTTTCATTCATACATTTCCAAACGGGACTAACTAATGCGCCCCACAGAGCAAACACACGGACCCTCAGTCAGGATGAAAGGCGTTGGTCCAAAATAATTGGCACACTTGAACATTGCCTCTGCTTTGTGAGTTCAACTCAAGTGTTTTGTTTGAGTCGCATTCACTTTTAATTGAAATGCGGGTAAAAAAGATTGAAATCTCAAAGTTTGAATCCCAGCTAAAAACATAGCATTCCGATGATGAACGTGTACAAGACTTTTGTTGACCACAGTCAGTCGTCAGAAAAGGGTCAAGTTACAAACAAGTTGATAAATTTGTGTTTATGGTTATGTAAAACATGTACAAATGCCATACAGATCAAATTACCGTGTTTCCCTTTCAATCATATATGGAGTGGCCCCCATGTAGTTAGTTAGTTGGTGAGTTTAAAAAGTCTTACTACACATTTTTTAGGGTGTTGAGGTTGGGAGCTAAGTATAGGGACATTTTGGGACCCTTAGCCCTTATCAGTGTGGCTTATGAGAATGTGGGACTTTGATTTTTTCTCATATGTTGACTGAATGAGTAATTTTTCAGAGATTTCTCATTTTTAAGAATTTTAAGTTGTGCTGAAATTAACATTGGGTTTTAAATTCTATTACAAGTGTGTGTTTTGCATGTGAGTATTTCAAAATTTATAGGTTTAGTTGTAAAATGATTTCAAAATTGACAATTCAATTATAAAGCAATTTAAAAAGTAATAATTATTTGGATTCTAAAGCCATTTCAAAATTATCAAAATTAATAGTTTAGATTCTAAAGCAATTTTAAATTGATAGTTTAGATTCTAAAGCAATTTTAAATTGATAGTTTAGTTTACATTCTAAAGCGATTTCAAATTGATTGTTAACATTCTAAAACTTGATTTTTAACAGTAAAAATGTCAAGTTCCAATTCCATTTTTTGAATAAAAAACCGGAATCCCAAAATCCCATACCAAAACTTGTAGAGCCTGAAAAAAAAATTAATAGAGGCTTCCCAAATTGTAGCTTTTCTTCTATTTCTCTATCTAATCTAAATCTACAGCAAATCTCACACTGGGCTAAACATAACGCTACATTTGCTTTCAATGAAACCACATCTTCTCAACTTGATTAAATTATTCACTTTGTGACCCGCATAAAGACCCATTTATCCCATAATCATCCTCAATACAGGAATTGTATACAAAAGTGTCAACTTACAAACCATCCCAATAAAGGGTCCCGCATTTCCCCCCAAAATTTATGCATGTCTTTATCACACCATTAGTTAGTTACTTACTAGACTAGGCTATAAGGTGCGGGTAAATTGATCCGTATGCTTTTTTACGTGGTTTATCTACAAATCTTGACTCGGCCATTATTACTATTTGCTTTGACATACATACAACAAATATATAAAAGCTTTCACTTTTGTCCCTAATTGAATAAGAAAAGAATAAAATTAAAATGAGCTCTGGTTAGTTAGTTAGTTAGTTTATGAATATGGTTTAGATTTGTATACAATGCAAAAATATTCCATGAATTTGGATTCTGAATGAACGCACAAGCTTTTTTTAGTTTTTTCTTGAAAAATGACAAATGTTTCGGATGGATTCTGGAATGACTGAATATATCAACTTTTTGCCACTTTTTCTTGAAAAATGTCAAATATTTCGGATAGATTCTGGATTGACTGAATATACCAGCCTTTTTTTCACTTTTTTCTTGAAAAATATCAAATTTTTGGGATTTTGATTAGTCAATGACCTATGTGTAGAAAGAAAATATTGGGCAAGGTCCTTGAATATTATAATGGCAATAATGATGATATCCTATAGCTGATTTAGTATAGGATTCTAACTAACCAGCTAACCAACAATGGCAAGGTTATGGAAATCATACGTGCTTTCGTGCTCAAACTTACAAGGGCTGGATAAAACACGGGTTTCTGGAGTAGGTGACGAAAAACAAGCAAAAACTATTGTTCCCTTCAATACCGTAAATCGAAAAGTTTTTCCCGGAATTTTCACACATTTTTGTGTTTTCCTACAGAATAAATAAGTAGAATATTAGTTATTTTTCCAATATTGGAGAAATATCTATGAAAAATGCGTTTTTTGGGGTAAAATGATCATTTTTTCATGCAATGTGCGCATTTTCGGTTGTGTAGTAATTGGGACTCTAATTGATTGCTGTATGGTTTCCAGTCTGTGAATGGAATATTTCGTTTGTTGTGAATGAACGTAAGAATTTGATGAACTCACCATTTGACCTGTTACTTTGTGCTTTGCCCTCGAATACGTGCTGAGCGTGGAAATGTAAAAATGTGCCTAAAAAGGTGAGAACAGGTGGAAAAATGGTGAAACGAATTCATTCATTTCATCTTGTATGTAGTATTCTCACTTGACAAGCTTTTCCCTTGCTTTTTGGGTTAATAAAGTTTAGAGTCAAGCAGGTAAATAAATGATCGCAATTCAAATGGGTTTCTTTGCTATTATTTCAAGGCTGTAAAAAAGTCATGCTTATTTAGATTGTATACTAGCGAAAAATTGTCTTAGATTCTAAAGCAACAAAAATTATCTTGCTTTAGATTAGAAATCCCTGAAAGTGCGTTCATTAGATACCTTAAATTTTAAAGCATCGAAAAAATTGTGTTTTAGATTGTATAGCATACCTTAGATTATAAATCCCCGAAAATTTGTTCATTTGATTCTTTTCTAAAGGAACTAAAAAAGTATGTTTTCGATTCTATAGCAGCAACAAATCCATATTTTAGTATTTTAGATTGTAAATTTCCAAAAATTCGTTCTTTAGATTCTTTATATTCTAAAGCAGCCACAAAAATGTGTTTTAGATTGTAAAACAGAAAAAAATCTTGATTTAGATTCCAAAAAAACAAAAAAATCAGAGTTCAGATTAATTACAAATTCCCACAAATTCGTACTAGTATTACCTTAGATTTTAAAGCCTTGAAAAATGAAGCGACAAATCTCGATCCCAACTTCATAGACATACTTGGTCTACACATATAATGAATTGTGGCGACAAAACTCGGGCGCCTTCTTTGTATACAATACAATGGGGCAACCTAAAAACCTACAAACATTTCCATATGAAATCATAATTTCTAATACTTGAATGGCTACAGCACATAATTTTACAACATGGGAATCCCCATCTATACAATTCAATCTACAGAATAATATAGCAATGCGTATTTCAACGGTGAAAATTGCGTTTTTCAGCGTTATATTCTAAAAAATCCGAAAAATGCATGTTTTGGATTCCCAAACAGTAAAAAAAGCAGCGAAAAAACTCCACTTATGTGCTTATAAAAGCAAAAAAATATGCCACATTTCAGATTCTAGAATAGCTAAAAATTTCATGCTTTTGATTTTGAAGTCACAGAAAAAAATGACCATTTTGAATTCTAGTCACAAAAAGTATGACAATATCGAATTCTACAACCACAAAAACATGACAATTTTAAATTTTAGTCACAAAAAACAGATAAATTTTCAATTCTCAAGCGAAAACCGCAAAAAAACATGACAATTTTGAATTCTATAGTCACAAAAAAATGACAATTTTGAATTCTAGTTACAAAAACATGAAAATTTTGAATTCTAGTTACAAAAACATGACAATTTTGAATTCTAGTTACAAAAACATGACAATTTTGAATTCTAGTTACAAAAACATGACAATTTTGAATTCTAGTCACAAAAACATGACAATTTTGAATTCTAGTCACAAAAACATGACAATTTTGAATTCTAGTTACAAAAACATGACAATTTCGAATTCTAGTCACAAAAAAATGACAATTTTGAATTCTAGTTACAAAAACATGAAAATTTTGAATTCTAGTTACAAAAACATGACAATTTTGAATTCTAGTCACAAAAACATGACAATTTTGAATTCTAGTTACAAAAACATGAAAATTTTGAATTCTAGTCACAAAAACATGAAAATTTTGAATTCTAGTTACAAAAACATGAAAATTTTGAATTCTAGTCACAAAAAAATGACAATTTTGAATTCTAGTCACAAAAACATGACAATTTTGAATTCTAGTTACAAAAACATGACAATTTTCAGTTTTAGCCACAAAAAACAACAATTTTCAATTCTAAAGCCAAAAAAACAATAATTTTGAATTCTAGTCACAAAAAACAACAATTTTCGATTCTAAAGCCGAAAAAACCTCACAATTTTCAATTCTAAAGCAAAAAATTCCTTTTCACAACACACAGAAATTCCCTATCTACAACCAACCAACAGAATTCGCAATGCATTTCGCACCAAGCCCCATACAACTCTAAGAGCCTATAAAAGCTAAATAACATGTTGTTAACAGTCCAGCCCGTAGATTATAAACCGTTTAAGTGCATTATTAGTTAGTTACAACTCATAGTTAGTCAGTCAGTCAGTTAGTTCCTATTA
>Ga0210040_10007339_pt1 | contig 13396 bp, 14 predicted proteins | sample CryGeyCG12114_NA_FD_185462 | JGI IMG/M metagenome (GOLD analysis project Ga0210040, IMG submission 185462) | Groundwater microbial communities from aquifer - Crystal Geyser CG19_WC_8/21/14_NA (SPAdes) (version 2) | ecosystem: Environmental > Aquatic > Deep subsurface > Groundwater | place: USA... | reverse complement strand
GAACTTAGTTCGTTAAAGTCCAGGATCATGAGTTTGCCCACGCGCGAAAACTGCGACGCATACTGATCGAGCAAGCCACTGTTTACTTTTAGATATTCGTGTTCTACGCGCTGGCATAATTTTACTAACGCCAGATCGTCCATATCGGCCTGGTATGCTGCCCGCAGGGCATTCATCAAGGCTACTTCCATAGCCGCCGACGACGAAACGCCGGAACCAATAGGCACATTGCCCCAAACCACCGCATCAAAACCTTTTTCTACCGGAAACTGGCCCGCAAATATAGAAATACTGCCGTACGTATATTTTTGCCAGCTCTTGGCCGGTTCAAAATCTGTACCTAACGTAAATTCTATAGTATCGTGGTAGTTCTGGCTCGTAACCGAAATAACTTTATCTGGCCGGGGCCGCAAACAAACTACTACCCACCGGTTAATAGCCGTCGGCATAGATAGCCCAAAGTTATAATCGGTATGTTCGCCAATAATATTTATCCGGCCCGGAGCATAGGCTACCAGGCTTGGAGTAGTGCCATATTTCTCTTTAAAGTAAAGGCTGGTACTATCAATATATTTCTGCAGGTCAGGAATCATGTTTCTAAATACGTTTATATTATAACAGAATATATACTTATAAGCTGTTCGCAAATATATAAATTTTCTCTAAACCACTTTAATAAAGCCACCTAATCGCCTTGGCAAAGCATCGGCATATTTATATACGATATATTAAATGCGCACAAAATAAAAAGAAGTGCCTGGTGAGGGCACTTCTAATCTGTTTTTTATCGGCCGGCAAATTTCTGAAACATATAATCAAATTACAGCCGGCTTAGTTAAGTTGGTATAGCACCGCCGGTATTTGCTAGTTTATAATTACTTTTCGTATCTGGCTAAAATTATCCGTTTGTAACTTTACGTAATACAGGCCGCTGGAAAATTTACTTAGGTCTACGGTTTTGGTATTACGGTCATCTAAATCGTTCAGTATTTCGCGGTGTACTACATTACCAATAACGTTCATAATACGTAATTCACTGCGCTGGCCTTTAAAACCGGATAAAGTAATTCGAATAATACCGTTACTGGGATTAGGATAAACCACAATTGATTTTTCGGCGGCAACATTAGGCCGTACGGCCGGCTGATTTACCGGAGGATTGCTTTTCAGACCGTCGACCGTCGGGTTGTCTTGCGGCCATCCGGGTAGGCACATTAAAAGCATATATAGCAGGAGTATAGTTCTTTTCATATTTAATTATGATGTATCTCAAAACAAAAAATTATTGTTATAAAATATCTTAACGGGTAAAAAATTATTAATGTTTTAAGATTATAACTTTTATATTGATAAAAAAAGCTTGAATAAGCCATACTTATTGTATTATATTTATAAAAATATTGTACTATCGAAAATTTACAACAAGTAGCAATAATTGGGGGTGGCCTGGCCGGTTTGATAAGCAGTATCGGGCTGGCGCAGGCGGGCTTATCGGTAATGCTATACGAGAAAAAGGCTTACCCTTTCCATAAAGTCTGCGGCGAATACGTTTCTAACGAGGTGTTACCTTTCCTGGAAAGCCTGCAGGTTGATATAGCTAGCCTGCGGCCGGCCCGTATCCAACAATTTTCTTTAAGTTCCCCCGCCGGCCAGACTTTAACCACGCCTTTAGATTTAGGCGGCTTTGGCATTAGCCGCTACGCATTAGATGCTTACCTGGCCCAAATGGCCCGCGCGGCTGGCGTTACTGTCATCGAGAAAACCCAGGTGCAGGAAGTTGTTTTTGCCGAAGATAAATTTATGCTGCAACTGGCTAACGGCGCCCGTGCTGAAGCCGATCTGGTGCTGGGTTCTTACGGCAAACGCAGCCACCTCGACCGGAAATTAAACCGGGCTTTTTTTTCCCAAAGTTCGCCGTACATTGGGGTAAAATACCACGTTAAAACCGATATGGCCCGCGACTTAATTGCGTTGCACAATTTTAAAGACGGCTACGCCGGCATATCGGCAATTGAAGCCGATAAATTTTGTTTTTGTTATTTAACTACCCGGGCCAACCTGAAAGCAGCCGGCTCTATTCCGGCCATGGAAAAGCAAGTGCTATCGCAAAATCCGTTTCTGCGGAAAATATTTAACGAAGCTGAATTTTTGTGGCCCCAGCCCGAAGTAATAAATGAGATATCTTTTGCCCCTAAAACCTGCGTGGAAAACCACGTGCTGCTGTGCGGCGACGCCGCCGGTATGATTACACCCCTGTGCGGCAACGGCATGGCCATGGCTATTCATTCGGCCAAAATCCTGACCGACGAGATACGCCGTTATATAAACAACAGCTATACCCGGACCGAATTAGAAATGGCTTACGCCCAAAAATGGCAACAGCTTTTTAGCCGCCGCTTATGGTTGGGCCGCACGGTACAAAAACTCTTTGGCCGCCCCTTCTTAACCGAAATGGTGCTTACTACGTTAAAGCAGGTGCCGGCAGGAGTCCGTTTTTTAATGAAACAAACGCACGGAAATTCTTTTTAGGTGCGAAACACCCAAACCCGGACAAAATCCGAACAGACCAATTTAAACAAATCCGAATTAATCGAAACAATTTCGTTTTAAATTGTTTATTATATCACGATGAATAGTTATATCTGCGCCATAGGCACGGCCAACCCGCCTTTGCGAATACCACAAATGCAGATTGCCGGCTTTATGGCCGATGCTCTGGGTTTTGATGCGACCGATACCCGTAAACTAAAGGCTTTGTACCGCGTTTCCGGCATTGAGCACCGTTATACCGTGCTGGAAGATTATAACCGCGCCAACGGCGATTATACTTTTTACCCCAATACCCATGACTTAGAGCCTTTCCCGACGGTAAAACCCCGCATGGCTTTATATAAAGAACATGCGCTGGCTTTATCGGTAGCCGCTATTAACGATTGTCTTTCCCAAATACCGGAAGTACCCTTAAATTCTATTACCCACTTAATAACGGTAAGCTGCACCGGTATGTACGCGCCGGGCCTGGATATAGAAATACTGGAAGAGCTGCATTTGCCCGGAACCATCCGGCGCACCGCCATTAATTTTATGGGTTGTTACGCCGCATTTAACGGAATAAAAGCGGCCGATGCTTTTTGCCGGGCCAACCCGCAGGCGCGGGTTTTGGTTGTCTGCACCGAAATATGTACCATTCATTTTCAAAAATACCTCGATTCCGATCACCTGGTTTCCAACGCTTTATTTGGCGATGGGGCCGCGGCAGCATTAATACAGGCGCAACCAACCGAAAGCACTTGCCTGCGCCTGGAATCTTTTCATTGCGATCTGGTATCATCGGGTAAGAAAGAAATGGCCTGGCATATTGCGGATTTTGGTTTTGAAATGACCCTTTCTTCGTACGTGCCCGACATGATTAAAAAAGGCATCCGGAAATTAACGGATAACCTGCTGCACAACCTACCGGTTTCTATTCAGGACATCCGGTTATTTGCTATTCATCCGGGTGGCCGTAAAATACTGGAATGCATTGAACACGAATTGGGCTTAACCAAAAACGACAACCGTTTCTCTTACGAAATCCTGCGCAACTTCGGCAACATGTCGTCGGCTACGGTTTTGTTTGTTTTAAAAGGTTTACTGGAATCTTTAAGTCCGGAGCAGGACCAGGCCCCGGTTTTGAGTTTTGCCTTTGGTCCGGGATTAACCTTAGAATCAATGTTACTGAAAGTGCATTATGTTTGAGCAGCGATCGGAGGAGCCCGAGTTAATGGATGACCTCCATTTATCGAATGAGGCCTTGCATAAAAACCTGGAAGAACTGGCGTTTATAAACAAGTGGCTGGGCGGCAACGCCGTCGTAACCGATGCCCTGCATACAATCATCCAAAAGTATCCTTCAAAAAACCAGGCTTTAAACATTGCGGACCTGGGCTGCGGCGGCGGCGATATTTTAAGACAAGTAGCTAACTGGGCCCGGAAAAAGCAGCAACCAATAAGCCTGACCGGCATAGACGCGAACGCCTTTATGGTGCAATACACCCGGCAGCAATGCGCGGCTTACAATAATATAAAAGTATTACAGGAAAACATTTTTGCTCCAACTTTTAAACAAAAACAGTTCGATGTTATAATCTGTAGTTTGTTTTGCCATCATTTCACCACCCAGGAGCTTATTTCCTTATTCAGCCAGCTGCAGCAGCAAGCCCGCCTGGCTGTTATTGTAAACGACATTCACCGGCACCCGCTGGCTTATTATTCTATTAAATGGCTTACCCAGGTATTTTCCGGGTCTTATCTGGTGAAAAACGATGCGCCTTTATCGGTGTTGCGGGCTTTCCGTAAATCAGAAATACAACATATTTTAGCGGCCGCTGGCATTACTAACTTTTCGCTGCAATGGCAATGGGCTTTTCGCTGGCGATTGGTTATTTACAAAAATCTTTAAAGTTTTTCCGTAATTCTGTATATTAGCATAGTAACAACCGCAGCAATGCTTTTTGCCATGTTAAAAAAGTCGGTAAATATTGGGCTTTTATCTTTCATTTCCTTGTTCCTGGCCGTCCTGCTCCTTTCTCTTGCTTTACAAAATATACAGGCTGCTCTTTTCTTGTTATTGATATCTCTGGCAACGCCGTTTATCTTTATCGTCCTGAAAACGTTAACTTCTGCCTGGAAAAACACCGATCGCTCACATAAGCTGAAAACCCGCTTTTAACTAAAAATACAGGTATTGCGCCAGCCGGAAAGTATTGGCGTGGGCTTCCACAATATCTGCTATTCGACGGGAATAACCGCCACCCATGCTTACGCATACCGGCAAGCTGTGGCGCTGGCACGTTTCCAGTACCAAGCGGTCGCGCGCTTTGCAACCTGCCGTACTAACTTTTAAGCGGCCCAGTTTATCGGTAGCCAGAATATCTACGCCCGACTGGTAAAAAATAAATTGCGGTTGTACTGCATCCAGCAGCTTGGGTAAAGTTTCTTTTAAAATTTGCAGGTAAGCCGCATCTTCGGTGCCATCCGGCAAAGGAATATCCAGGTCCGATTTTTCTTTATGAAAAGGATAATTATGCCCGGAGTGCATGCTAAACGTAAAAACCTGCGGCTCGTTCGTAAATATCTGCGCCGTACCGTTGCCTTGGTGTACGTCTAAATCCACGACCAGAATTTTATTTATGTTTTGATATTGCAGCAGGTAATTGGCCGCAATGGCCATATCGTTGAGCAAACAAAAACCTTCGCCACGGTCGGTAAAAGCATGATGGGTGCCGCCGGCCACGTTCATTCCGATGCCAAACTCCAGGGCAAATAAAGCTGCTTGCACTGTGCCCTGCATAATAATAATTTCCCGCTCCACCAGCTCCGGCGATAAAGGGAAACCGGTTTTCCTGATTTCGGAAGGCGTTAGTTCCTGGTTTACCAGCCGATGCCAATAATTTTCTGTGTGAGTATTAATGATATATTTTTCGGCCAGCGGTTCCGGATGAAAGATATTGGCCGCCGTAATGGTGCCTTCGTACAATAATTGCTCCGGCAGCAAATCGTACTTCAGCATCGGGAAACGGTGCCCTTCGGGCAAGGGCAAGGCATATTTATCTGTCCAGGCTATTTTAAGCATTGCGGTAATTTAATTTGTAAAACTACAAACTAAGCAAAAGATTGTTTTCGTGCCTGCTTGTACACCGTTATTGCCGCGTAATCAGGATCGGATAAATAGAAAGGCAGAGGTTACACGCAAGAGTTCATCTATTATTATCCTGTTCTGATTTTAATAATTGTGAGATAAACCGTCAATCTTTTCGGTGCTGCATTTAGCTTACTTTCGATAAAATTTTGGCTGTGCAAGCTACTGGTCACCGGCTATGAACTAAGGCTATTTGTTGCTGGTTGCGGCTTTTGCAACGGCAGCGTGCACCGGACTGGTAGGCGTATAAATTTGTTCGTTTTCTTCAATTTTCTTTTTATTATGCAGAAAACGCTGCAGACCATAAAATCCGGCCAGTATGCCCAACGGAATAAAAAGCAGTCCAATCAGCTTGTAAATATCATTTTCGAAGAATTGCGTTAAAGAAAAACCACCGAGTACCAAAGTCATAGCGGTGCGGATGTAAGCCAAAAAAGTTCTCTCATTTGCAAATTTAGTACGATCCATAGCCAGCTTGTCCCGAATTTCCAGGTTAACTTTTTCTTTTATTTTTAGTTCCTGCTTTATCGCTTTTTTTTGTTCTGCTTCCATATATCACTTTAATACGCTGCTTCTACGAAAAAATTTAAGAACGGAATATTAGGCCGGAACAGTTAACTTTAGAAAACATAGCAATATTTGTATCTTTCTCATAAATTATAGAATATTACAAGCTCTAAACTATTCTCCATGAAAAACTTAGTCGTACTAATTTGTGCCGGGCTGCTGCTATTTGTCGTAAAACCAGCTATTGCACAAAATACCAGCAATACGTTGGATGCTTCCCGTTTAAAAGATGGTTATGCCCTTTACCAGGGCGCAATGATTCAAATGCAGAATGGTCAGATTACGCCTTTAAATAAAGATGTTACTATGCAAAACGGCACTAAAGTTTACGTCAACGGTATGGTAGCTTTACCGGGAAAAAAGCAGCAAAAATTACCGGAAGGCTACGCCGTAAACATGACCGGCAAAATTGTGTCGCTGCAATACGATATGATGCGGTACGATGCCATTCGGGAACACGCGCAAAAAACTTTAGGCAATACCGATGCGGAAATTGTGGTAACCGATAATGGCATTATGGTTATGGAAATCCCGGAAAAACGGGCTGCTACGGAAGAATTGTTGCAACGCCGCCAAGCTATCATTCGGGAGCGCAACCTTTTAATTAAAAGAAAGGCTGATTTACTTAATAAAGCAAAAGATAACCAAGCCCAGCAGAAAAGTACGCCCATAAAAGAAGTAGATACCCAGCTCTCTCAATTAAACCAGGAACTACAAAACCTCGACCAAAAAATGCGCAGCCAGGAATAATGTTTAGAAACGGAAAACAACAATTAAATTTTTCAACCAGCAGGTTTTATATGGAAATCGGGCCAATTTCTCTTCGCAGAAATTTTATTTGCAAAATTATTTTATTTTTGCAGCAGATGCAACCATTTGTAACTTTTAGGGTCTTTTGTTAAAAAGAACGTAATTTTGGGCGAATACATAGCTTCAGAAATGAAAAAACCTTATTATTACGTTCACTTTTGAATAAGGTAAAAAAATTAATCTTTTTTTGAAAAAAACTTTTAACAGTCCATTGCATATCTAAATATACTTCTATATATTTGATAAAGACAAAATTAACCTTAGTCCTAAACCTTAAACTTGAACTGCATGATTTAAAGCTTTACATTAATCCTTATGTAGCTTAATCAGATGAACATCATACAACTAAGCGATTCCGCCTTGGTATCGCTATATATAGCAGGCAACGAGCAAGCTTTTGAACTTTTAGTTAGCAGACACAAAAACAAGGTTTACACCACCATTTTACTTATCGTTAAAAACACCGATACTGCCGAAGATCTGGTACAGGATACCTTTATCAAAGCCATTCACACCATGAAAAGCGGCCGGTACAACGAAGAAGGCAAGTTTTCGTCGTGGATTTGCCGGATCGCGCACAACCTGGCCATTGATTATTTCCGGAAAGAAAAACGCAGCCCGATGATAAATATCGAAGATGGCAGCAATATATTCAATCACCTTACGTTTTCTGAAGAGTCGATCGAGTCGTTACAAATTAAAGAGGAAACGCACGAGCGCCTGCGGGAGCTGATTCAGCAGTTACCGGAAGCTCAGAAAGAAGTATTGATTATGCGGCATTACGCCGACATGAGCTTTCAGGAAATAGCCGAAACAACGGGTGTTAGTATCAACACAGCTTTAGGCAGAATGCGCTATGCGCTCATTAATTTGAGGAAGAAACTCACTAACTCAAATATAGCGTATGACCAAAATCTTTACTCAAAATGAACTGCTGCAGTATGTGTATAACGAATTAGAAAGTAATACCAAAGCCCTGCTGGAAGCCAACCTGATATTTGACCGGGAATTAGCCGAAGAATGTGCTGAATTGTTAATGGCCAAAGCGAGCTTGGAGCAAATAGAAATTGGCCCCAGCGAAAAAACAGTAAACGCTATTTTAAATTACTCCAGAAACTTAAGTTTGCAGCTGTAAAGGCTGCAAACTTTTTTTATGCGCAAATCAGAACGCTTTCAGCATCTAATTGATTATTTTACTTCTAACTTTCCGGAACCCAAAACGGAGCTGCATTACCACAATCCCTACCAATTAATTGTGGCCGTGGTACTGAGTGCCCAATGCACCGACAAACGGGTAAACCTGGTTACGCCGGCCTTACTGGAGCGCTTTCCCACACCCGAATACCTGGGCGCCGCTACGCCGGAAGAAATTCTGCCCTATATCAAAAGTATTTCTTACCCTAACAACAAAGCCAAGCATCTGGCCGGTTTAGGCAAAATGCTCACGGAACAATTTAATTCTGAAGTTCCCAGCACCGTAGAAGACCTCCAAAAACTACCCGGAGTAGGCCGCAAAACAGCCAATGTAATTGCCTCGGTTATTTACAACCAGCCGGCTATGGCTGTAGATACGCACGTATTCCGGGTTTCGAAGCGCCTTGGCCTAGCTACCCAAAACGCCCATACGCCCCGCGAAGTAGAAAACCAGTTGCTCAAACATATTCCCACCGATCTAGTACCCAAGGCCCACCATTGGCTTATTCTGCATGGCCGCTATATTTGCGTAGCTCGCCGACCTAAATGCGAAATATGTCCGCTCACCTCTTTCTGCGCGTTCTATCAGAAATACTACCCCAACTTACCCGACGACCCGGAGAATAAGATTTAAATTTTGAATGAGTGAATGTGTGAGTTTTGAATGTTTGATGGAGTGAATGAGTGGGTGGGTGAAGATGGAATTAGGCTACAAAATATTTAGAGTAATATAGATTATGACAAAACTTCTCGGAAAAGCAGATGCTGATCCGATGGCTGAGCTCCCCTCCTTTTTTCAAGGAGGGGTTTGGGAGTGGTTTTTTATTTTTTATTACCGATAAGTTAAGACGTTCTCTATAAACAGGTTTCAATTTATTGCAATCACCACAGTTAACAAACCTCTTCATTTTGGATACTGTTTTGGTACATTTACCTTTGTAATTGAATAACTCAACCAATTTTAAATTAAATTACCCATTCAAAAACCCACCTATTCACTCATTCAACATTCACTCATTCAAAACTCACTCATTCATTTATTATTAAGTGTGCGGCATCAACCTGATTGTAGATAAAAAAGGGAATTTACCCGAAACGGCTATCCGGCAGATGACCGCGGCTACGCACCACCGGGGGCCGGATGCTACGGCATGCCATCTAAGCCTGGCCGGTAAAGCCAAAATCTACTTTGGGCACAACCGGCTGAAAATTATTGATCCTTCCGACAGTGCCAACCAGCCTTTTTTCTCTGCGGATGGCCGGTATCTACTGCTTTATAACGGCGAAATATATAATTACCGTGAATTAAAAAAAAACTTACAGGAACGGGGCTGTTATTTCGGAACGCAATCTGATACGGAAGTAATTTTGCACCTGCTCATTCTGGACGGTCAACGCGGACTGGCGCAATTAAACGGTATGTTCGCGCTAGCTTTCTACGACACCCAGGAACACCGCCTTTTACTGGCCCGCGACCGCTTTGGCATCAAACCGTTGTTTTATACCGATACCGATGATTACTTTATTGTCTCTTCGCAAATACAAGGTATTTTGCAGTCCGGGCTAATACCCAAAATATTAAACCAAAACCAGGTTTATCATTATTTACAATATAAACACGCGGCCAAACCCCATACTTTTTACCAGCATGTATTGGAGTTATCAGAAGGGAATGTATTACATTGGGAGAAAGATAAAACCAAGGTCTGTTCTTATGTAAATCCGGCCTTAACAAATAATCGGGCAGATGATGCGATTGTTACGCAGCAAGTAGAAGATTTACTCATGGCCAGCGTACTGAAACATTTAGTGGCTGATGTATCGGTTGGTTTATTCCTGAGCGGCGGCATCGATTCTACTTTATTGCTGGCCTTGTTACATAAAGCCGGTCACCGTCATTTTCCCGCTTTTACCATTACTCATCCGGCTTCTGCTGGTTCTTTCGGCACCGCTGATGCGCATTTTGCTTCCCTCGCTGCCCGGCAATACGAGGCCGAACACACCTGTTTTGAAATAAAGGAAAATATCCTGGCCGGTACAGATGCCTGGGTGCAGGCTTTGGACCAACCTATTGCCGACAGTGCCGGTTTGCTCACGAGCTATCTTTCGGAAAAAGTAAAACCTTATATTAAAGTAGCGCTATCGGGAGCGGGTGCCGACGAACTGTTTGGCGGTTATAACCGGCACCGGGCATTTTATTTATACTGGAAACGCCGGCATTTAGTTTCGGCCTTCCGGTTGGTAATGCCTGCCTTTACCCCTTTGCTGCCTACTGGTTTCGATCATCCGCTCCGGAAACAATTTCTGCTTTTGCGCAAGCTGGCTTACAAACTACAGAAAAATCCGCGCGAAACGTTTCTGAACTTTACGGCCATGGATCAGGCTGTAGCGGAACTGTGGCAGCAGGAAAAAGCAGTTACCTCAACGGCGAATAATACGCCGGACAAACCCGCAGATTGGCTGCGCTGGACGTTACAGCACGATCAGCAACATTACCTTATTTCGGATGTTTTAGCTATAACCGACCAATCCAGTATGCGACAAAGCCTCGAAATTAGAACGCCTTACCTGGAAAATAATATCTCGGCTTATCTGTCGGGCCTGGATAGTGAAATAATATTCCGGGGCGGATCGAAATGGATTTTAAAAGAAATATTGGAGGCACAGAACGGACAGGCATTTTTACGCCGGTCTAAAGAAGGCTTTGGTTTGCCGCTGGGTAACTGGCTGCGAAACCCGCAAAACCATTATTTATTTACCGAACTGCAAAACCCCCAGCACCTGTTATTTGAATTTATTAACTTTATCCAAACGCAAAAGCTGCTGCAAAGTCATTGGCGCCAGCGCCAGGATTTCAGCACTGAAATATGGGCGCTGATTGTATTGGCAAAATGGCTGCAACATAACTTTGGGTGATGAAAATATTATACATCCATCAATATTTCCGGAAACTTGAACAAGGCGGCGCCCTGCGTTCTTATTACCTAAGCCAGGAATTGGTGGCGGCCGGTTATGAGGTGGAGTTGATTACGGCTTATAACGGGCCCAGTTATTACCAGGAAAAAGCAGAGGGCATTTTGGTACACTACCTGCCGGTTGCCTACACCAATAACTTTGGTTTTGCCCGCCGCATAAAAGCCTTCCTGAAATTTACCTGGCAATCGTTGCGGCTTGCCTTCCGGATAAAAGATATTAGCTTGTGTTATGCTACTTCCACTCCCTTAACGGTGGGGCTGGTTCCGTTGGTGCTCAAAAAGTTTAAGCAAATTCCTTATTTTTTTGAGGTGCGCGATTTATGGCCCGAAGCGCCTATCCAGTTGGGCTACATCCAAAATCCTTTCGTTAAAAAGCTGCTTTACTCCTTCGAACACTTCTTATACCGGCAAGCCGATAAAGTTATTGCGTTATCACCCGGAATAGCCCAGGGCATAAAACCTTATAAATCCGCAAAGGATATTGTTATGATACCCAATATGGCAGATTGCGATTTCTACCGGTTTTCGGCCTTGCCGCGCCAGGAATTCAGGGAGCCGTTCTTTATCGGTTATTTCGGAGCTATGGGCGTAGCCAATCATCTGGATTATTTATTAGCGGCGGCGCAGGCTTGCCAGCTGAGCAATTTGCCGCAGGTAAAATTTATTCTGGCCGGCGAGGGCGCCGAAACGGAACGCCTGCAGGCCCGAGCAAACCAGTTGCAGTTACGCAATATTACCTGGTTAGGGCCGCTGAACCGGGAAGAAACCCGCATCTGTTTAAGTTCGGTACATGCCACCTACACTTCTTTTCATACCTACCCCGTTCTGCAAACCAATAGCCCGAACAAATTCTTCGATTCTTTAGCCGCCGGGAAACTGACGATTGTTAATACCCGCGGTTGGCTGCAGGAACTGGTTCAAGAGCATAACTGTGGTTTCTACACTGACCCCTATGGACCAGAAAACTTTATCCAACAACTAAAACCTTACCTGGAAAGCCCCGAGATGCTACAGCAGGCGCAGCAACAAGCGCGCAAGCTTGCCGAAAAAGAGTTTTCGCGGCAGCTTTTAACCCGCCGGTTCCTGACTTTATTCCCAGCTTCTGCTCCGGCCAGGCAACCAGCTTAACGCCGTTTAGGTTTGTACCGCGATTGCGTAAATATTTTCTGGGCATCGGTTTCCTGCATCAACTGTTGCAGCGTTACCTGCGGGTTTTCGGCCATGTATCTCCGTACAATTTGCCAGCCCACCCAGGTTGCAATCCGGCCGGGGCATTGTTTCCCTATTTCCGGGATATTAGGCCGCTCACCGGTGTATTTAATTATTTTAAAATGGTTGGTTTCGTACAGCAAGCTTTTCTCAATAAAATGCGCCCAAATCTTGCCTTCGTTGTAATGAATATCGGCCATTTGCTGGTCGGTATACCCGATTATAGTAGAATCGGGCGCGCAGGGCAGCATCCGTTGGGTAAAGTAAAAAGACTTGCCAAAATCAATCATTTGCGCCAGCATGGTACGCTCCGGCTGGGTTTTGTTGTATTTGGCCGATAACTGCAAAAACACTGCCGGCACCATATAAGCTTTGTCGTAGCGTTGCAGAATATAATCGGGTTGTTGCGGCCGGTAACTAGCCTGTTTGCCCGCAAAGTAATCGATGCCCAGCACCACCAAACTATCCGACACGAGTAAATCCGGCCCCAGCAAACCCGAAATAAAGGTTTTTACTGCTGGTACCGGTGCCTGGGGGTAATAGAATTTCAGGTGTTTAAACCCGTTTTCCAGGTCATTTTCAATATCGGCCATATTTCCAAACCTGTCTTGCGTTTGGCGGGCAAACTTTTGCAGGTTAGGTTCCTGGGTTAATCTAAACAAAGAATTTGCCAGAGTGGCCTCGTTTGGGTATTGATCCGGCTGTAAATACTTTTGCGCAAAAGCTGGATTAGCTTTCAAAAAAGTACGTATATCATTTTCGTTACGGGCCTGGAAAAAAGGTTGGTCTAAACGTTCTAATTTTACGTCTACGTTAACTTTAGCTATCTCGGGATTTATCTCACATTGGTTCCGGTTACAACTTAAAATTACAAACAGAGTTAACAGGAATACTATTGGTTTTCGCATGAAGTGTTTATTTTTACAACAAAATTAGAAACGAATACTTTACTTAAATAATA
>Ga0210040_10007338_pt1 | contig 13397 bp, 8 predicted proteins | sample CryGeyCG12114_NA_FD_185462 | JGI IMG/M metagenome (GOLD analysis project Ga0210040, IMG submission 185462) | Groundwater microbial communities from aquifer - Crystal Geyser CG19_WC_8/21/14_NA (SPAdes) (version 2) | ecosystem: Environmental > Aquatic > Deep subsurface > Groundwater | place: USA... | reverse complement strand
CCAGATCTCCGCTTCACCGGTAAGGTCCATCCGCAGCATAAGCAGGTTGGGATCATCCTTGCCGCCGGGGAACCAGGCCTCGATTTGCCGGCTCCATTCCTTGTCCAGGCGCTCGCGGCTGAATTCGGTGGTCAGAACGCCGGAAAAGCGAGCGAACATGTCGTGGCCTTTGCTGGCAAAGGTGGCGGTGGCGGGGCCGCCGGATGCAAAAGTGTGGTCCTTGGAAAGGAAGAACCAGATCGCACTGTCAGCCTCGGGATCGAGCTGCGCCGTCATTGGCACGGCAGTGTGCGGATCGGCATCGAGCTGGAGGAACAGGAAGGGGCTGTCGGCCAGGCTTTTCCAGAATTGCTGCTTGAGTTCGGGCGTATCGGTCATGTGGTCGCGTCTCCTTCGGCGCTTAAAACACGGCGCGGCGCGCTTCGGTTCCGTGATGGCTCCTGCCCAGCCGGCGCATGCCAGGTGAATTGCCAAACGAGACAGAGAGGAACATAAGTAGAACGAAGGAGTCGATTCGCCATGGATTTGGCAGCTTTACCCAAGGCGGGAGACCTTGCCCGCCAACACGCGGCATTGGGCAGCCACGCGCCGCGTTGGCGACCGGGACTTGGCGGCGCCGGCGCCGTGCACAGCGAGGTCTTCGCTTCCGGCCGCGAAGCGAGCGGGGCGGCCGTTGCGCTCGCCCTGGCGCTTGACGGCATGCGTGCGAGCGAACTGGACCGGCAGGAGGAGCGCGCCGTGCTGTGGGTGCAGGACGAGGCCGCGATCCGTCTCACAGGCCGCCCCTATCGCGCAGGCTTGTCCGAACCGCTGCGGCGCCGGCTCATCCATGTCGCCGCGCACAAGGCGGCCGACGCGCTGTTCGCGCTGGAGGAAGGCGTGCGCTGCCGCGACCTTGCCTGCGTGATCGGGGAAATCGCCGGCAATTCCCGGGAGCTGGACTTCACCGCGTCGCGCCGGCTCAGCCTCACGGCGGAAAGGCACGGCGTGCCGCTGTTCCTCGTGCGGCTCGATGCGAAGGCCGACCTCAGCTCGGCGCGGATGCGCTGGCGGGTAAGCGCTGCACCATCCCCGCCGCCGCTATGGAACACGGCCGCGCCGGGCGCACCCGCCTGGCACGCAGAACTGTTCCGCGCCCGCAACCACGCCCCCGGAGAATGGATCCTTTGCGATGACCCTCGAAATGGCTGGGGCTCGCTCGTTGCCGAAAAGCCCTCCGCTGATCCCGCCACCCCGCCGGATCATGGCAATCTGGCTGGCGCAGCTGGCGGTGGACCGCTGGCGGCATTCTGAAAAATGCGCAACCAATGGCGGCGGGAGCGCCGAGGCTGACGTCGATATTCACCCCACGGCGCTGATTACCGAGACCGCGCACGGCCCACGGATCGACGCTGCCAACGAGGCCGGCCGCGCCGCCGGGGCCGCCAAAGGCATGATGCTGGCGGATGCGCGCACCCTGTGCCCGCAACTGAGAGCCGTGCCGAGCGATCCGGCGGGCGACCTCGCCTTTCTCGAGCGGCTGGCGATATGGGCGCAGCGTTGGGGGCCATGGTCCGCGCTTGATGCGCCTGACGGGCTGCTGGTCGACGTCACCGCGGTGGCCCATCTGTTCGGCGGCGAAGCGCGATTGCTGGCCGACGTATCAGCGCGCTTTGCCGATTGGGGCGAAAGTGGCGGCGCAGGGCTCTGCGCGCGCGCTGCCATAGCGCCCACCGCGGGTGCGGCCTGGGCGCTGGCGCATTACGGTGCCCCCGGCAGCATCCTCCCCTCGCCCTCGCACAAGGCTAAGACCCCGGCCGAAGATGGCCCATCGCCAAGCCATTTCCGGCAGGACGTGCAAGGCCTCGAGGGGATCCAAGACATAATGCGCGTGCTTGGTCCGCTCCCCATCGCCGCCCTGCGGCTCGATGACGACGTGCTGCTGGTGCTCAAGCGCCTCGGCCTCAAGCGGCTGGGCGAGCTTGCCGGCATCGAAAGCGGCCGATCCGGGCGTAAGGGAGAGGGACGCGGAAGAGAAGGGCGGGGGAGCGAGGAGCAGGGAAACGGTCGCGACGCGATCCAACGCCGCTTCCGCAATCGCCGCTCGCCCGCCGCTAATCCGCTGATCCGGCTGGACCAGTTGACAGGCCGCGTGCCCGAACCGCTGCTGCCGGTGGTCGCCATGGTCGCGCCGCTCGTCCAGCGCCGGCTGATGGAGCCCATTCGCCATCGCCCGCTGCTCGACCAGGTGCTGCACGATCTCGCGGCCGATATGGCGCGCGAACTCGAGGGGCGGGGAGAAGGCGCGCGCCGGCTCGAGCTTGGCATGTGGCGCGTGGACGGGGAAGTGGTGGTGCGCCAGCTCGAGATGGCCGCCGCCACGCGCGATCCTGCGCATATCTGCCGCCTGTTCGCCATGCGGCTGGACGATGTTGAGGCCGGTTTCGGGATCGAGATGGTCCGCCTGCGCGCCGCTTGGGTCGAGCCGCTGGGTCTGACGCAGACCGATCTGGAGGCGGCGGCGGAGGAACACGGCACTTCGCTTTCCGCCTGTATCGATCGGCTGACCGTGCGGCTGGGCGAGGGGGCGGTGCGCCGCCCGGTGCTCCACGCCAGCCACATCCCCGAGCGCGCGCAACGCTGGCAGCCCCCGCTCATGCCCGAGCCGACTTCACAAGAGGAGCTAGCCTTTCACGCCAGGCCGTTGAAAATGCTGGATAGCCCTGAGAAGATTGCGGTGCTCTACGCTACGCCCGACGGCTATCCGCACCGCTTCCGCTGGAGGGGTGAGCTGCACGAGGTGGTGCGGGTGGAGGGGCCTGAACGCATCGCCCCTGAATGGTGGCGCGAGAAGGGTTCAGCGCGGTTGCGCGATTATTACCGCATCGAGGATGCCCAGGGCCGCCGTTATTGGATCTACCGCGCCGGCCTTGCAGGCGATGGGCGCGGCGGCCTGCCCGATTGGTTTCTCCAGGGCCTGTGTGCGTGATCCGCTGGATTTTACGCCGGGAATTCACCCTCCGCGTCGCTGCGCGCCTGCTCGAATGCCTTCGCAAAACCCTCCTCATCCAAGGCACCGGCAATCCGGTATGAACCGATGAGGTAGGTCGGCGTGCCTGCCACGCCGAGCCGGAGCGCATCAGCCTGGTTTACCTGCAATTGCCGGCCGATTGCGGGATCGGTGGCCAGATCGCGCTCGATCTGTTGCCAGTTCCCGCCCTCGCGCTCCACGATCGCGCGCATCACCGGATCGTCGAGCCGGCGCGGATCGCGCATGAAGCCATCGTGCACCGGGCCGTACAGGCCCTGGTTTCGTGCTGCCAGAGCCACCCGGGCGGCGCGCTCCGATACCGGCCCGAAGATCGGCAGGTCGCGATAGATAATCCGCACGTCGCCCGCGTCACGAACCGCGCGATGCATGGCATCATGCGCTGCACGGCAGGCCGGGCATTGGTAATCGGTGAACACGACCAGCGCGATCCGCGCCTCGCGCGGACCAGAGGATGGGGACGTATGATCAGCCTTGATGCTCGCCAGGCTCGTGCGCTGGCTGATGTCGGTGCCGACCGGGCCGACATTGCGCAGGACTGTACCGAGCGCGAATGCGGCAAGCGCTATGGCGACCAGCGACAGCCAGGTTCGGGCGGTAGTCCTGCGTTCGGCCAAGCCAGCTCCTTCGATGCTGCATCCTCAATGAGGAAGGCGCTGCAGGAGGCCGCCCGCAGCAAGCCTTCCCGCAGCGCCTATCCCAGTCAATAGGTTGAGCTTGCCGGCGCCGACGTATGGGACGACCTCCGCATGCCGCCACCCAGGAAGCTGAGCAGGTCCTGCGTCAGGCGGTCCTGCTGCGTGGCGAACACTGCGTGCGGCTCACCGTCATACTCAATGAGCTCGGCACCCGGCACCCGCTCGGCCACGACACGCCCCGTAGCGTCGATCGGCACGGTCTTGTCGGCCGTTCCATGGATCACCAGTGTCGGCATGTTGAAATGGGCAAGGTCAGGGCGGAAATCGGTGGTGCCGAACGCCTTGGCCGACTGGATCGTGGGATATTGCCCCGCCATCATCGTGGTCATCCAGGCCCAGTGCAATTGCTCGTCACTCACCGGCTGGGTGACATAGCCCACACCGTAAAAGGTCTTGAAAAAGTCCTTGAAGAAGTGCCGGAAATCCTTGCGCATTCCCTGAGCCATATCGTCGAAAGTGGCTTGCGGCACGCCATTGGGATTGTCGTCGGTCTGGAGCATGTAAGGCACCACCGAACTCACCAGCACGGCTTGCGAAACGCCCTTGCCGCCATGGCGGGACATGTAGCGGGCGATCTCGCCGCCACCCATCGAGAAGCCCACCAGCGCTACGTCCTGCATGGCGCCGTGAGCCTCCATCACATCGGCCAGATCATCGGCGAAAGTGTCGTAATCATAGCCCGAGGATGGCTGGTCGGACCGGCCGAAGCCGCGCCGGTCATAGGCGATCGCCTTGTAGCCGGCCTCGGCGAGCGCGAACATCTGCGGGTCCCAGCTATCGGCCGAGAGAGGCCAGCCGTGGATCAGCACGACCGGCCGTCCTTGCCCGAGCGTCTTGGTGAACAGCCGCGTACCATCGCGAGTTTCAATAAAATTCTTGCCGGCCATCAATAGTCCTTCGCCATGTTGGGGTTTGCCTTTGCAACACCATCTCCAACGCGAGCGTTCCATGGGAACGGGGCGCCGCCAAAATATCATTTATCGGGCTTGGCGAATCCAACGGCAGAACATACAAGGAACATATGGCCGAGCTGACGATCATCGAAAAGTTGGAAGTGCTTGCGGACGCAGCGAAGTACGATGCGTCCTGCGCCTCCTCGGGAACGGCCAAGCGCAACTCGAAGGGGAGCGCCAAAGGCATCGGCTCGACCGAAGGCATGGGCATCTGCCATGCCTATGCGCCTGATGGCCGCTGCATTTCGCTGCTCAAGATCCTGCTGACCAATCACTGCATCTTCGATTGCCATTACTGCATCAACCGCAAAAGCTCGAACGTGCGCCGCGCGCGGTTCACGCCGCAGGAGGTGGCGGATCTCACGCTAAGCTTTTACCGGCGCAATTACATCGAGGGGCTGTTCCTCTCCTCCGGCATCATCAAGAGTTCCAACCATACGATGGAGCAGTTGGTGGAAACCGCCCGCATCCTGCGTGAGGAGCATGATTTTCGCGGCTACATTCACCTCAAAACCATTCCCGATGCCGATCCCGAGCTGGTGCACCAGGCGGGGCTTTATGCCGATCGCGTGTCGATCAACGTAGAGCTGCCCACCGATGCCGGCCTGACCCGTCTGGCGCCCGACAAGGATGCGCGTCGCATCGAGGGGGCGATGGGCGGCATGAAGATGGCCATCGTGCAGGCAAAGGACGAGAAGAAGCGCTTCAAGCACGCGCCCCGCTTCGCGCCGGCCGGCCAGTCGACGCAGATGATCATCGGCGCCGATGCGGCGAGCGATGCCGACATCGTGGGTAAGGCCAGCCGGCTTTACGACAGCTTCCGCCTGCGCCGCGTCTATTATTCAGCCTTCTCGCCGATCCCCGACGCTTCGGCCGTGCTGCCCTTGAAGCGCCCGCCGCTGATCCGCGAGCATCGGCTCTACCAGTCGGACTGGCTAATGCGTTTCTATGGCTATGCGCCTGGCGAGGTGATGCAGGCGACGGGCGAGGACGGCAATTTGCCGCTCGATATCGATCCCAAGCTCGCCTGGGCGCTGAAATTTCGCGAGCGTTTCCCGGTCGATGTCAACCGCGCGCCGCGCGAGGAATTGCTGCGTGTGCCCGGGCTTGGCGTGCGTGCAGTGGACCAGCTCATCGCCTCGCGCCGCCACCGCACGTTGCGGCTTGATGATGTCGGCAAGCTCACTGTCTCGGTCACCAAGGTGCGCCCTTTCATCACCACCGCCGACTGGCGCCCCACGCTGCTGACCGACCGCGGCGATCTGCGTGCGCTACTCGCGCCCAAGACCGAGCAGCTGGAGCTGTTTGCGGCATGAGCGCGCTCAGCCACGTCAAGCTTGGGACTTATTATGTGGTGCAATTGCCCGAGGCGGACGATTTCGCCTTCTGGCGCGAACGGGCGCGCAGCCTTGTCCAATGCGAGGTGCCGCCTGACCGTATCGCCTGGGTAGGGCTGGGCATGAATGGATCGCTGTTCACTCACGGTAACACCCGGCTCCCCGTACCGCCTGACGACGCGCGAATTGTGCGTGTCAACAAGCAGTTCGTCACATTGGCCAAGTCAGTCATCTGCCATTGCGATCCGGAGCGCTTCGGTCTGCTTTACCGCCTGCTCTGGCGTCACCAGGCCAATCCCAAGGTGCTGGAGGATCGCGCCGATGCCGACGTGCGCAAGCTCTACGAGCTAGCCCGCCAGGTGCGCCGGGATATTCACAAGATGCGCGCCTTCGTCCGGTTCCGGCTGGTGGAGGTGCCTGAAGGCGAGGCGGCAAAAGGCGAGGGCGCGCCGCCCGAGCCCGAGGAGCAGGAGCATTTCGTCGCTTGGTTCGAGCCCGAGCATCACATATTGCGCGCCAATGCCGGCTTCTTCGTGCGCCGTTTCGCCAATATGCGCTGGTCGATCCTGACGCCCAGGGGATCGCTGCACTGGGACCGGGAGACGCTTTCCGAAGGCCCGCCGGCCCAGCGTTCGGATGCGCCAAGTGGTGATCCGACCGAGGATCTGTGGCGCAAATATTACGCATCCATCTTCAACCCGGCGCGTTTGAAGACCGGGGCGATGCTGAAGGAAATGCCCCGCAAATATTGGAAAAACATGCCCGAGGCCGCGCTCATTCCAGAGCTGGTGGCGGGGGCACAGGCACGCGAGGCGAAGATGGTGGAAGCAGGAGCGCTGGAATTCGAGGAACGGCCCGACACTCTCGAGGCGATCGACAAGGCCATCCACCAGTGCCGCCGCTGCCCGATCGGCGAACTCGACAACCAGGCGGTGATGGGCGAGGGGCCGCGCGATGCGCCGCTGATGATCGTGGGCGAGCAGCCCGGCGATCAGGAGGATCAGCAAGGCCGCCCGTTCGTCGGCCCCGCCGGCCAGGTGCTGAACGCGGCCTTGGAGCAAGCCGGCATCGATCGGCGCTCCACCTACGTCACCAATGCGGTCAAGCACTTCAAGTTCGTCAATCGCGGCAAGCGCCGGCTGCACCAATCGCCCACCGCCAAGGAGATCGACATCTGCCGCTGGTGGAACGAGGCCGAGCGCGCCATCGTCAAGCCCAAGCTGGTGCTCGCTTTGGGCGCCAGCGCGGCCCGCGGCCTGCTCGGCAAGACGGTGAGCATTTCCAAGGCCCGCGGCGCGCCGCTGGCGCTCGAGGATGGCAGCGAGCTATGGGTCACCGCGCACCCTTCCTACCTGCTGCGCCTCGATGGCCCCGCCAAGGAGGAGCAGGAACGGCTCTTCGCAGCCGATCTCGCTGCCGTCGCCGAGCGGCTGGCAGAGCTGGCGGAGTGATGGCCGGCTTGTCTTTGCGGGCCGCACAGCGGGACGGCCCTGCCGAGCAGGCATCGATCGCCGTGCCTTGCGCTTTGCGGCTCGCAACGGCGCGATAGGAGGGCGCGGATGTGCCCGACGCTCCGCTCACGCCCGACAAGCGCCGGATCGAACTCGACCCGGACCTGATCGACGCGCCGCCGCGCGCGCCCTTCATTGAGCTCGGCCTGGCCAGCAATTTCAGCTTCCTACGTGGCGCCTCGGACGCGGTGGATCTTGTGACTACCGCCCGCGCACTGGGCTATGATGCAATCGGCATCGCCGATGCCAATTCAATGGCCGGCGTGGTGCGTATCCACACCGAGGCCAGCACGCTCAAGCTGCGCCCTGTCATCGGCACGCGCATCGAAACGGTGGAGGGTCTCGCCTTCCTTGCTTATCCCGAGACCCGGGCCGCCTATGGTCGCCTGTGCCGCTTGATCTCTGCCGGTCGCATGTCCACGCTCGAGGGCGAATGGCAGGACAAGGGCGTATGCGAGATCAGCCTCGCTATGCTCGCTGCTCATGCCGAGGGGGAAGGTGGCAATATTCAGCTTATCCTCCTGCCACCGCCTGAAATGGACGCCGAGTTCACCATCGAGGTCCCGAGCAACGTCGTCGCGTTTCCTGCGCCTATCTATGACAAGCCGGGACGGCGGGAGGAGCGGACGATTTCAGCGTCGCCAAGCGAGGTAGAAGACGTGCGCGCACATTTCCCTGGTGATACCGGCTCCGCTGCGGATCAGCTTCGCTCGACCCATGTTTCCGGCGGAAATGACGATGGGGAGGAGACGGACAAGCCCGTCCATAGGTTTGCCGCCTCGCGCCAGAAAACCGCGCCGTTTCCCGACATCGCCGCGCATCTCACGCGCCAGTTCCCCACGTTGCGCCATCTGGCGGCAAGCTTTCTCTACACCGGCGACGACATTGCCCGGATCGACCGGCTCGATGCGCTCGCCCGCGCTAATGGCCTGGCGCTGCTCGCCACCAATGACGTGCATTACCATGTACCCGACCGCCGGCCCTTGCAGGACGTGATGACCGCCATTCGCCACAAGACCACCGTCGCGGCGGCCGGCCACCTGCTCCACGCCAATGCCGAGCGGCACCTGAAATCGCCGGCCGAGATGCAGGCGCTGTTCGCCCGCTGGCCGCACGCCATCGCCGCCGCGCGCGAAGTGGCCGATGCCTGCCGCTTCAGTCTCGACGAGTTGGCCTACGAGTATCCGCAGGAGATCTATCCCGCGGGGCAAACGCCGCAGGAACACCTGGTGGAGGAGACGTGGAAGGGCACAAAATGGCGCTATCCCAATGGGCTGCCGGACTCTGTTGAGCAAACCTTGCAACGCGAGCTGGCGCTGATCGAGAAGCTCGAACTCGCGCGCTACTTCCTCACCATCAAGGACATCGTCGATTACGCACGCTCGGTTGAGCCGCCGATCCTGTGCCAGGGGCGCGGGTCGGCGGCCAATTCGGCGGTGTGCTATTGCCTCGGCATCACCAGCGTGGACCCCGCCAAGCACGCGCTGTTGTTCGACCGTTTCATCTCCGAGGAACGCCGCGAGCCACCCGATATCGACGTGGATTTCGAGCACGAGCGGCGCGAGGAGGTGATCCAGTACATCTACAAAAAGTACGGCCGCCATCGCGCCGGCCTCACCGCCACCGTCATCCATTATCGCCCGCGCATGGCGATCCGCGAGGTGGGCAAGGCGATGGGCCTGTCGGAGGACGTGACCAGCGCATTGGCGCGCACTGTATGGGGCGGGTGGGGCAAGGAGATCGGTGAGCGCCATGTGGCCGAGACGGGCATGGACGTGACCGACCCGCACCTCATCCGCGTCCTCAAGCTCACCGAACAGATGATTGGAATGCCACGACATCTGTCCCAGCATGTGGGCGGCTTCATTCTCACTGACGGACCGCTGACCGAGACCGTCCCAATCGGCAATGGTGCCATGCCCGAGCGTAGCTTCATCGAGTGGGACAAGGACGATATCGATGCGCTGGGCATCCTCAAAGTGGATGTGCTTGCCTTGGGCATGCTTACCTGCATCAAGAAGTGCCTCGACCTGCTTGAGGATCATCACGACCGCAGGCTGACGCTCGCCACCGTGCCGCGCGAGGATCCGGAGACCTACGCCATGCTGCGCAAAGGCGATTCCCTCGGCGTGTTCCAGGTGGAAAGCCGCGCGCAGATGAACATGCTGCCGCGCCTGCGCCCGCGCGAGTTCTACGACCTTGTCATCCAGGTGGCCATCGTGCGCCCGGGACCGATCCAGGGGGACATGGTCCACCCCTATCTCAAGCGCCGCCGCGGCGAGGAGAAGGTGGCGATCCCGGCGCCGAGCCCGGAGCACGGGCCGCCCGACGAACTCTCCAGCATCCTGGCGCGAACCCTGGGCGTGCCGATCTTCCAAGAGCAGGCGATGAAGATCGCGCTCGATGCGGCCCAGTTCTCCAGCAAGGAGGCCAATCGGCTGAGGAAGGCGATGGCCACCTTCCGCAGCCGCGGCATGGTGGACGAATTGCAGGACATGATGGTCGAGCGCATGGTCAATCGCGGCTACGATCGCGATTTCGCCCAGCGCTGCTTCAACCAGATCCGCGGCTTCGGCGAGTATGGCTTTCCCGAAAGCCACGCCGCCAGCTTCGCGCATCTCGTTTACGTATCGAGCTGGCTGAAATGCCACTTTCCCGCCGCCTTCGCCTGCGCGCTGCTCAACTCGCAGCCGATGGGCTTCTATGCCCCAGCGCAGATCGTACGCGACGTGCGCGAGCATGGCGTCGCGGTGCTGCCGGTGGATGTGAACCATTCGCAATGGGACTGCACGCTGGAGGAGACCGGCCCGCAGGTGGAGGCGCAGGCGAGGGATGCCGGCCGGCTCGATCGGCACGTCGCCTTGCGCCTGGGTTTGCGCCAGATCGACGGCCTGCCCGCGCATGTCGCCGCAAGGCTGCTCGTCGCACGTTCCGAGCAGGGGCCCTTCGCCGATGTCGCCAGCTTGCGGAATCGCGCCGGCCTCTCGCCAGCGCATATCGAGCGGCTCGCCTCCGCCGATTGCTTCGGTTCGCTCGATTTGCCCCGCCGCCAGGCGCTGTGGGACGCGCGCAGCCTGATCGGTGCACCCGAATTGCCGCTGTTCCAGGCCGCCCGCGAGCGCGACGAGGGCGCCGAGCGCGCGCGGATCAGCCTGCCGCAGATGCCGCTCTCCGAGGAGGTGGTCGCCGATTACCAGACTACCCGCCTCAGCCTGAAGGCGCACCCCATGGCCTTTCTGCGCGCGCCGCTGGCCGAGCGCGGCTTCGTGCGCGCCTGCGATCTCAGGGATCGCAAGTTCCGGAGCATGGTGAACGTCGCGGGCGTGGTGCTCATCCGCCAGCGGCCGGGCAGCGCCAAGGGCGTGTGCTTCATCACGCTGGAGGACGAGACGGGGGTCATCAATCTCGTCGTCTGGCCCGATCTCAAGGAGAAGTACCGCAAGGTCGTGATGGGCGCGCGGCTGATGGAGGTGCGCGGGCGGGTCGAATATGATGACGAGGTCATCCACGTGATCGCCGCGCATTTGGTGGACGCGACGCACGAACTGCATCTTCTGTCCGACGACCTGCTCAGCGCACCGGTCGCGCGTGCCGATCACGTCAACAGCCCGCTGCCGGCGAGGTTCGGCCCGAGCCAGATGCGCGAAGGCGAGGACGACCCGCACGGCAAGCCGATCGATCCATGGGAGCCGCTGCCTTCTGGAAACCGCGAATGCGGCTTTCTCAGCCAGGGTCATCCGCGTGACGCACGGATCATCCCCAAGGCGCGTGATTTCCATTGATGACATCGACTGCGGAACGGTCCCCCTTCCGAGAATCTGCATGAACGCCATGGCTGCGCTCCCGCAACCAAGATGTTGCATGGTGATCCCCGCCGCTCCGCGCAGGGCGCGCCTTGCACCACTCTGTCCGCGCGAGTTCAGGATCATTACCAAGTTGTGTGGCTTTGAAGGATATGCGCATCTCTAAGGGCTTCGGGGATTTCGGGCTCGACCGGACAATTATCGGCCTGATGATATTCCTCGCGCTACTCCTGGCAGGCCGCGCCTGGCTCGCTGAGAATCCGCAGCACAATCCCTGGGCGGCGCTCAACCTGAACGATCCACCTGGCTGGGCGACGCAGACCAAGCTTGCCGCCTTGCGCAACGATACGAGCGAATGCCGCGCGGTGCTCGAGCGGAGCGGCATAGAATTCACAGCGCTGCCGCCGACGGGCGAGGGCGAATGCGCTCGGCCCGACCGCACGGTGCTGGCCGATGCCACGCTGAGCCCCGCCGGGCGCCCGTCCACCTGCCCGGTGGCCGCCGGCACCGAGCTTTGGCTGCGCCAAGGCGTGCAGCCGGTTGCGCGAGATATCCTCGGTTCGCCTGTCGCCCGTGTCGAGCATCTCGGCATCTATAGCTGTCGGCGCATCTACGGTGGATCGAGCGGCAATTGGAGTGAGCATGCCACCGGCAATGCGATCGACATCGCGGCTTTCGTGCTCGAGGACGGACGGCGGATCAGCGTGCTTGCCGATTGGAGCGACGAGGGGGAGAAGGGCGCTTTCCTGCATGCCGCACGCGATGCAGCCTGCGCCGTGTTCGGCACTGTCCTCTCGCCCGATTACAACGCCGCCCATGCCAATCACTTCCATCTCGACCAGGCGGCCCGCGGCATAGGCGGGTTCTGCCGCTAGACTCGGTCGGTGGAGTGATCCTCGGGCGAGAGCGGGTCGAGCGAGGCGGCCATCGGCGTGGTGCGCGGCAGGATCTGGTAGGGCTGCTGGAGCTCGCCCGGAACAGCCGCACGCGCCATCTGCCGCCATAGCGCGAAGGCGAGCGTCAGCACCGTGCAGGTGCCGATAAAGACAAACAGCCCGCCCGGCCCGAAAGCGGCCATCGCGCTCGACCCGGCCATCGGCCCTGCTGCCGCGCCGACCGAATAGACCAGCACCAAGCCGCCGCTCGCGCCCACGCGCTCCTCCGGCGAGAGATGGTCGTTAGTATGCGCCACGCAGAGCGGATAAAGCGCAAAGGCAAGCCCGCCGAATATGAAGCCGAGCCCGATCAGCGCCATTCCCGGCGCATCGATCAGGGCGAGTGCCAGGCAGGCGGGCGCAAAGGCGATAAGTGTGCCGACGATCACTTTGCGCCGGTCGATCCGGTCGGAAAGCCAGCCGATCGGCCATTGCAGCGCCACTCCGCCGGCAATGGCGATGCTCATGAACAAGGCCGTCTGTGAGAGTTCAACTCCCAGGCGGCGGGCGAACACCGCACCGAGCGAGTAGAAGGCGCCCAGCATCAGCCCGGTCATGCCGACACCCATCATGCCGAGCGGCGAGGCGGTGTAAAGCGCCGCCGGGGAGAGGGCCTGCTGTGCCGCCACCGCTGGCCCCTCAAGCCGTGTCAGCGCGATCGGCAGGACCGAAATCGAGACGAACAGCGAGGCGATGATGAAGGGCAGGCGTGGATTATCGGCCAGGTTGATGAGGAACTGGCCCGAGGCCTGGCCGGCATAAAGCGCGATCATGTAGCCAGCGAGCAAGGTGCCGCGCGTGGCCGCATCGGCACGCTCGTTCAGCCAGCTTTCCAGGCACACGAAGACGCCTGCGATGCAAAAGCCATCGACCAGCCGCAGCGCGAGCCACAAGGCGCCATTCTGGTTGATCGCGTAAGTCAGCGTGCTTGCCGAGAGCAGGGATACGGCCGCGGCGAAGGCGCGGATATGGCCGACCCGGCGGATCAGCGGCAGGAAGCGCAGCGAGCCGATGGTCAGCCCGACATAATAGGCGGTCTGGACAAGGCCGATCATCGGCGCGGAATACCCTGCGCTTTCCAACTGGACAGCGATCAGCGAGGTGACGAAGCCGGTCCCCGCCATCAGCATGA
>Ga0210040_10007336_pt1 | contig 13405 bp, 9 predicted proteins | sample CryGeyCG12114_NA_FD_185462 | JGI IMG/M metagenome (GOLD analysis project Ga0210040, IMG submission 185462) | Groundwater microbial communities from aquifer - Crystal Geyser CG19_WC_8/21/14_NA (SPAdes) (version 2) | ecosystem: Environmental > Aquatic > Deep subsurface > Groundwater | place: USA... | reverse complement strand
GTTTTTGTTTACCACAAGGTTCAGCGGTGATGATGCAATTAAAGGCTTGCCTTTGTAGGATACGCTATACATTGGTTGTGCGCTAGGCAACATGGCAACTTCAATCGCGCCATCAGGTGACGACAATTTTACTTGTGCCTGCGCGAAACAAGCTGCTAAAAGCAACGCGATACAGCCGGCAATTTCTTTCATGATCATGTCTTGAAATCGGTAAAATATTTGGTTGAATGTTCTTTATAAATTCTACCTATTGCATCAACTTTTTCAAATGCCCATACATCAGTGTGCGGCCTTGTAATGTTCGAGCAGCAGATCGCCGCCGAAGTCGCGCTTCAGATCGCGTAGTACGCTGTGTACGTGATTGGCACCGTTTTGCGAGTTGTCGTATTCAATAATAATGGTAGGACCCTGGATGCGATAATAATGCGCTTTGCCAATTTGCGGTTCGGTAGCACCGGCCCACCCAAAATACAAGTTGTCCAAACCGGCATCCGCAATTTCTTTTAGCATGGTATCTGCAAAAAGTTTAGTGTAGCGGTGCACATACACCGCTACCAGTTGCAGGAATTTTTGTTGCTGCGCCGGCGTCAGTTGCGCATAGGAAATGCCCGAAGGCTGGTCCAGGGCGGCTTTCCGGCTTACAAACGTTATGATTTCGTTGGGAGCGGTTGTATCAATCAAGGCTTTTTGCCGGGCTGCTTTTGACAACGAATGCAGCAGTGCAAAACCGGCGTCGGCTTCCTCTTTCAACACCTGCTTGCCCGCTTGCAGGCCCGTTTGCACAATGGCCGGATTGGCACCCATAAACCCCGGCGTTCCGGAAACCAGGCCGCCCTTTTCAGCCGAAAATGTAAACGAAAGGTGATGGCCTTCAAGCCGCCAGCCCCACACTGTATTGGCACCCGGCACGCCGAAAATGGAAAAGTAATACTTTCCGGTGTCGCGGAAATGATCGTTGGCCTTACGGTTTTCCTGCGCTTTTAAAACAGTTTCCAACTGGGTAATAGCATGCGCCTTTTCAAGGCCTTTTGTGCTGATGCATGTCTGCATCAGCGCTACGGCAGCTTGCTTTTGCGCTTGCGTTAGTTCATTTATAGAAAGCCCTTTCCGGTCATCTTTTGGAAAAAAGTGAAAATTATAACGTTCGTCACTATCAAACGGATAGACGGCTTTTGCTTTTTTATCGGCTTCAAGTGTGTTTAAAAAACGATTAGCCGCATCGGCCATATTTTGTGCCTTCCCTTGTATGGCAAACAGCATGATGCAAAGCAATCCTGGTACATATTTCATCTGGCAAGCATTTCTTAAATATACGGAATACGGTTTTAGCGCCGCATTCATTTTAAATGATTGCGGCTGCACCAACTTTTTCAAAACCTCATGTAAAAAACCCCGCCTGTAAAGGCGGGGTGAACAACTAAAAACAGGAGCCTAAGGCTCGGTCAAGAAACAAAGGTTAATCAGGCTTTTTGCCTTCTAAAAAAGTATTAATGGTGCTGATCTGCGCTTTCCCATCACCATCAGGTTTTACGCTGTAATTGCTGTAAAAGTTTTCGACCTGCGATGTATTGGCGCCCAGTTCCATATTGCGGCGGATGTAAGCCGGCACAGCCTCAAATTCATTGTTCGGATCAGCCGCATTGAGGTTGAACGACAGGTTGCGTAGCTTCTGTAACCGTTCGGCCGCTTTGCGTTTTTCATCCTCGGCTTTATCCTGCGGAGCAGGTTCCTCTGCCTTTGGCGCTGCCGCCTGCTGAATTTGTGGTGCCTGAGGCGCATCCGCCGCGGATGGATTTTCGTTCCGGATTACCAGTTGCATGTCGAAGCTATCGTCGTCTTCGTGCGTGGCTTTTTGTTTCGGAACATTTTCGTCTGGTTGTGGCTTTGCGTTTGGTTCACCTTTCGATTCTGCATAGATATTGGATGGGCGGGACAGGTAGCCTCCCGACGATGCAGACGGCGGAACAGATGTTTGTGGCCCGCTTTTCTGAGACGGCATGCCGCCTAAAATATTTTGGCGCAATTGTTCAAACTTATCATTGAGCGCACGCTTTTTTGCATCCAGTTCCTGCTTTTCTTTTTCTAATTCTGCCGATTCTTTATCATCTTTTAACGGCGTATGCGTAGGCGGCGGTGTTACAGCATCCACTTGCGGTTTTGCTTGCAGGTACGGCATTACAAATACTTCTTCCTCAACGTTGGGCAAAGGCGTTTCCGGTACGGCAGGCGTTGTTTCATCTACCAGTTTTGGCGCTAACGCATCCATCGACGTTTGCGTGGCTTGCGGGTTGGGCTGCGGCTTTTTTACCGGCTCGCCGCCAAGCGTCATTACCAGCTTTTCTTCGCGCTTTACTTCGGCTTTCGGTGCGGCCGGTTTTACAAACGGATCGCGGTGTTCAAAGCCGGTGGCAATCAGTGTAATGCCGATTTTACTGCCGAGTGTATTGTCATACCCCAAGCCAAGAATCACATCGCTGTGGTCGCCGGCCTGTGCCAATAAATAATTTTGAATAATGTCCACTTCGTCCATCGTAAACTCGTGCTCGCCTTCGGCCGAATTGATGTTGATAAGGATCCATTTAGCGCCGCTGATTTCATTGTCGTTCAGCAGGGGCGAATTGAGCGCTTCTTCAATGGCACGCTGGGCGCGGTCTTCACCTTCACAGGCCGCATTCCCTAAAATTGCCACACCGCCATTTTTCATTACGGTGCATACATCGGCAAAATCCACATTGATCTGGCCGGTACTGTTGATGACATCCGTGATACATTTTGCAGCTGTTGCCAATACATTATCAGCCTTGGCAAAGGCTTCGCGCATTTTTAAGTTCCCGAACTGGTGGCGCAATTTATCGTTGGAAATCACCAGCAGCGTATCGACATAATTCTTTAAATTTTTGATACCTTCTTCCGCCTGCAACTGGCGCTTGCGTCCTTCATAGGCAAAGGGCGTGGTAACAATACCAACCGTCAGAATGCCCAGATCCTTACAAATTTTGGAAATAATAGGTGCGCCGCCGGTGCCGGTGCCGCCGCCCATACCGGCCGTAACAAACGCCATCTTGGTGTTTACTTCCAGCATGCTTTTCAATTCTTCCAAGCTTTCTTCCGTTGCCTGGCGGCCAATTTCCGGATTAGCACCGGCACCAAGCCCTTGCGTGAGGTGTGGCCCCAACTGCACTTTATTGGGCACATCGCTTAAAGCAATGGCTTGTGCATCGGTATTGCAGATAATAAAGTTGACACCTTCGATGTTCTGGCTATACATGTGATTGACGGCATTGGAGCCGCCGCCGCCGATGCCGATCACTTTTATGATCGAGGATTTTTCCTTTGGGAGATCAAAATGAATCATAGTAAAACGTTTTGCGCTGCAACGATCGAAACCGCAACAGCAATGAGGTAATTAAGGAACTGCGAGAATGAAAAATTGAGGATGCGGAGCGGAGAAAGCCAAAACTTTTTCAAATCCCCATACCCAACCTTTTATTCAATATTTTATAAATGTCTGTCTTCTTCTTCTTTGAAAATGTCAATCAAACTGTTTTTAAACTTGCCCCAGAATGATGAAACCCCGGCGCGTGCCGACGTGCCTGGCATGGGCGGCGCAATAATGGTATCACTTGCAGAACCGTCTTCCTGGCCTGTTTTCAACCCTTGCGGCACATCTACTTTAAAATAAGCCGTATCAAATTGTTTGCGCTTGTGCTCGTAATCGTCGTATCCTTTCAAGATCAAACCCAAACAGGTAGAATACGTTGGTTTGGCAAGTTCTTCAATATGACCAGGCGCCAGGTGCTCGATTGGCAAGCCAATGCGTGCGTTGAGCCCGGTTACATATTCGGTTAGCTGGATGAGGTGTTTTAATTGCGAGCCACCACCGGTTAAGATGATGCCGCCGTTCAGCATTTTATTATCCAAACCTACCTGTTTTAAATGATAGGTTACAAAATCCATGATTTCGGAGATGCGGGCCTGGATAATATTGGCCAGATTTTTTACGCTGATTTCTTTGGCCGGCATGCCGCGCAAGCCCGGAATAGTAATATAGGCGTTTGCTTTGGCTTCGTTTGCCAGGGCGCTGCCAAACTGCACTTTCATTTGCTCGGCCTGCTGCTTCAATACACCCAGGCCGGTTTTAATGTCGTTGGTGATGTTTTCGCCGGCAAACGGAATTACGGCCGTGTGTTTCAAAATGCCTTCATAAAACACGGCAAGATCTGTTGTACCGCCACCAATATCAACAATAGCAACGCCTGCTTCTAAATCTTCCTGCGCCATTACAGCCGCGGACGAAGCCAAAGGTTGCAATACCAAATCCTTTGTAATCAAACCCGAACGCTCCACGCTGCGATTGATGTTACGAATGGCATTTTTATCGCCGGTAATAATATGGAAGTTCGCACCGACTTTTACGCCGCCATAACCGATCGGATCTGCAATGTTTTGAAAATTGTCCACCGTATATTCCTGCGGAATCACATCAATAATCTGATCTCCGGCAGGAATATATGTTTTATACTGATCGGCGATCAGCTGGTCTATTTCTTTTTGCGAAATCTCGTTCTCGGTTTCGTGGCGCACAATATCGCCGCGGGTTTGCAGGCTTTTAATATGATGCCCGGCAATGCCCACATATACTTCAGCAACTTCTAAATTTGGATTGGATGCGTAGCAGTTATCAAGCGCGGTACGGATAGCTTTGATAGTTTCATCGATGTTGAGAACCTGGCCATGCTTCACGCCATTGGACGCGGCGCGTCCGAACCCCAAAATCTCCAGTTTGCCAAACTCGTTTTTGCGACCGGCAATCACAGCAATTTTGGTTGTTCCGATGTCAAGCCCCACAATAATTGGTTGCTCGTTGTTCATTTTGTTTCTATGTTGTTTTTAGTTGTTCGTGATTCTGGTCTTCCACCGGGCTTTGGCGCGTACATCATTTTTTGTTTTCATCTTCCGGATCAATTTTCGGCACCTGTTGCGTCGCACCCGTGTACATTTTGTTCGCTATGCAGCTTTGAAAAATGTAGCACTGCGGCAACTTTTTCAAAACCCCATATTCAAAAATTTCAAACGTCCAAATTCGTTTTTTGCGTCTACCGTCCCGGCACTTTTTACCCCCACATTTTGCTTCGCGAAATCCACTTAAAGAATTTCGTTTTCTCCGCTTGACTTTTTCAAAACCCCATATTGTTTTCAATTTTGGAATTCCAAAGCGACCACGAATTAAATTTTCAAATAGCACAATTCCAAATCTCAACAATGTAAGACCTTGTTAATCATAGGCTTCAAGCGATTCTCCTCAATAAAGCAACGCTTCTTTTACCGCGTTCACCGTGTTTTATTCCTGCTGCAACGGTTTCATTCCGCCATGTCAGCGAAAAAAGTTAAACCCCGTTTTAAAAAAGAAAAAAGCACAATTACTGCCGCCATTCTCTGTTGAAAACCTGTTTATAACTTTTTCAAAACCCCATATTCCGGGCTTAATTTCTTCGCTCTTTTTTCATTACCGCTTTTGGCACCGGCTTCGCCACCGGGCGCTTTTCTTTACTATTGAATTTTGTTGTTTTTGAAGATTGGATTTTCGGTTTCTGCACCACAGGTTTTGGTTTTTCGGCAGCTTCTTTTTGCAACGTTAGTTCTGCTTTCGCTGCTGAATCTTTCGCTGCAATTGCAGCCTCTTCCACAACGGCCAGACTATCGGCTTCTGCCTGCGCTTTCGTTCTGCGGATCAACTCCTGAATATTGCGCTGCAGCTGCACCGAATCAATGGCGGACGTGGTTTTTTCGTTACTGCCTACTACCTGGTCTTTGTACTGCACATCAATCACCGCGTATTTGTCAACGCCGGTTTTGCGCAGCACCTGTTTATAAAACAACAATAGGTTGGATAATTTCTGATCTAAATCGTCTGCATGGCCAATGCGGATAACATGATTGCCCACGACGGGCAACAATTCAAACGTTCCGGCCGGTGTAATATCAATCTGTGCAATCTGTGCCGCCCAAAACGGATGCGTATAAATATATTGCGTGATCGTGGCCAGGTCTTTTACAACAGCGCTGTCGTTCTTATTTAAAACTTTTGCTGCCGTAAACGCCGTAACTACCGGCACACGCACACTTACATCGGGCAACAGCGGCATGCGCTTTCCGGCACTGTCCATATAAAACGACGTGCCTGCCGTTGTAAACACACGGGCTACGGGCTCGCGCTCCGAAACCACTACGTGCAGTACATCCTGCGTATCGAAATACAATTCGGCATCACGAATCCACTGGTGCTTTTCCAGTGTTTTTTCCAGATGCGCTACATTAATGGTTTCAATGCTGCGGTTAACAATGCCGCTGTCCGCAGCACCATTCAATTGCGCCAGAATATCGCCTTTGCTGATAAAGAATTTTTCACCTGCACTTTTTACGGTTACGTCAATACGTTTGCAATAATGCGTCGCTTCCTTGCGGTTGGCCGCAAGCAGCAACGTGGCAATGCTGCCGCCGGCCAGCAGGCACGCTCCTATTACAATGGCTTTCCGTATCGTTTTTTTCTTGCTCAATCAGGCTTGTTCTATTATTTGCTTTAAAGGTTGCACCAGCGCATCAATATCACCGGCGCCGGCCGTTATAATCACTTCCCCGAATTCTTTATCCCAAACCCGCTCAGAAGCCCATGCCAGCAGCGCTTCTTTTGAAAGAATCTGCACCTGGTCGCGATCAATGTTTTTTGAAATAAGATGGCTGCTTACACCTTCTACAGGCAGCTCACGTGCCCCATAAATGGGCAGCAAAAGTATAGTATCTGCGATACTTAAACTATGAGAAAATTCTTTTGCAAAATCTTTTGTGCGGCTATAAAGGTGCGGCTGAAAAATGACCGTAAGTTTTCGCTGCGGAAACAAGCTGCGGGCACTTTTTAAAAGCGCGTTCAGCTCTTCGGGATGGTGTGCATAATCATCAATAAACACCGGGTACGTATAACTTCCGGCCTGTTTTTTTTGCGGCGGAATGATATATTCAAAACGCCGCTTCACGCCTTTAAAGTCGGCAATAGCGGCTTTTATCTTTTCATCTTCTATTTCCAACTGATGGGCGATTGCAATGGCAACTACAGCATTCTCCACATTATGCAGCCCGCCAATTTTTAAATGAAAGTCAGAGATGAAACCATCCGGCAGTTTCACGCTAAAACGGTAACCGCCATCTTCGGTAGTAATGCTTGTTGCGCACACGTCGGCAGCATCATTAGTGGCACTGTACGTCAGCCGGTTCGCAACCCTTATTTCGCGCGTACGCTTCAATCCGAATTTTGAAAGAAGCAAACCGCTCTCTTTTACTTTATTTCCAAACTGGACAAAGGCATCCTGCATCGAAGCTTCATCCACATAAATATCCAGGTGGTCGGCATCCATTGCACTGATCACCGCAATATCGGGCGACAATTTTAAAAAGCTGCGGTCATATTCATCGGCTTCTATGACGGCCACTTTTTTTTCGCTGCTCCAGAAATTGGTGCCATAATTAGAAGAAATGCCGCCTAAGAATGCATTGCAGCCAAACCCGCTGTGACGCAGCAGATGCGCCACCATTGTGCTGATGGTAGTTTTGCCATGCGTGCCCCCTACACAAATATTAAACGTTTCATTTGTAATGGCGCCCAGCACATCGCTGCGCTTTACAACCGTATAATTGTTCTCTTTATAAAAATTCAATTCGCCATGCGACGCCGGAACGGCAGGTGTATAAACAATAAGGTCCGCATCTTTTGGAATGCGATCCGTATTATCTGTATAATGTACAGCGATGCCTTCGGCGATCAAGCTTTTTGTTAACGGGGTTTCCGTTTTATCATAACCGGAAACGGCAATACCTTTTGCCTGAAAGTAACGGGCCAGGGCGCTCATGCCAATGCCGCCAATGCCAATAAAATATACGCGCTTCACAGTTGCCAGCGATGGCAGTGTTACAGCAGCTATATTTTTTTCGTTACGCATAATTATCTATATACTTTCTAAAATTTCTTTTACAATATGGTCATCCGCATTTTGTACGGCATACGTGCCAATGCCTATCTTTAAACGATTCCGCTTTCCTATGTCGGTAGCTAAATCCATTACCGCGGGAATAATTTTTTCTTTTGCTTCATTATCGCGCACCAGCAATGCGGCATCCCGCTTTACCAGGTTCACAGCATTTGCCGTTTGATGATCTTCTGCGGCGAATGGATACGGCACAAACACCACCGGCTTTTGCACCACGCACAATTCCGAAATGGCCATAGCGCCCGCGCGGGAAACGACAATATCAGCGGCCGCATACGCATATTCCATAGCTGTAATAAATTCAGAAACCCATATGCCGGCTTTGCCTTCGCCACGTCTTTTCCAGCGTTCCGCGTCCGTTTTTCCGGTTTGCCAGATCAGCTGCATGTTGTTTTCAATCAATTGATCCAATCCACCTTCAATAGCTTCATTTATCGACCGGGCACCCAAACTTCCGCCAACGGCCAGTACTGTTATGTTGCCAGTTTTTAAACCAAAATAGTTTAAGGCTTCTTCTTTAGAAATAGAAGCAGCGCTTGCAATTTGCGGGCGGATGGGATTACCCGTCACCACAAGTTTTTCTTTTGGAAAAAATGCCTCCATGCCGTCAGTAGCCACAAAAACTTTTGTTGCCTTTTGCCCCAGCAGTTTATTGGATTTACCGGCAAAGGAGTTGGACTCGTGAATAAACGTTGGAATGCCCTGCGATTGCGCATAACGCAACACCGGGAACGACGAATAGCCACCAACGCCAATCACCGCATCTGGCTTAAAGCCGGCAATAATCTGGCGTACGCGCAAAAAACTTTGCAACAGTTTCCACGGCAACCCTATATTTTTTATCAAAGAACTCCGGTTGAATCCCGCGATGGGAATGCCTTCGATTTTATAACCGGCCTGCGGCACGCGCTCCATTTCCATTTTACCCAGTGCGCCGATAAAAAGAATCTCTGTTTTTGCGTCTTTTTGCTTTAGCGCATTGGCAATGGCAACGGCCGGAAAAATATGTCCGCCGGTACCGCCTCCCGCAATAATGATCCGTTTCGCCATATTCTTTTTATGCGGGTTCTAATTCTTCGGTTTCTACTTCTTCTTCCACTTCTTCCTGCTGTTCGGCCAGGCGCTGGGCTCCTTCCAGGTCTTCTACATTTCGTGCAACGCTTAATATAATTCCAATAGACAAACACGTGAAAAGGAAGGAACTGCCGCCCATACTCACAAGTGGCAACGTAACGCCGGTTACCGGAAACAGGTTTACATTCACCGCCATGTTTGCCATTGCCTGAATCACTAACGTGAAGCTCAGTCCCAAGGCAAGAAACGCACCAAAGGCATACGGACATCGTTTAAAAAGGCGAATACTTCTATATAAGAAAACGAGGTAAATAAAAATCATTAAGGCCCCGCCTATCAAACCATATTCTTCAATAATAACGGAGTAAATAAAATCGTTGTACGCCTGCGGCAGGTAATTGCGCGCCAGACTGTTGCCAGGCCCAAGGCCAAAAAAGCCGCCAGTGGCAATGGCAATTTTTGCCTGGTTTGTTTGATAAGCGTTGTCGTTACTTACATCACTGCCATTATCATAAATAAACGTTTCCACGCGGCTGATCCACGTGCCGACACGCGCCGTTAGCTTGTTGGATGCTTTTTCCTTCATCACAATTTCGGCGTCAGGTGCTGTTTTATGTTTGATAACTGCGGCAAACACCAGTGCAAAAACCGGTATCAGGGCGGCCATTACAATCAAACCCAAATGGCGTGCATCCACACGCCCGATAAATAATAATAACATACAGGAAGCACCAAGAAGCAAGGCCGTAGACAGGTTGGCCGGCGCAATCAACATACAGGTAATGCCAACCGGAATAACAACGGGCAAAAAGCCACGTTTAAAATCTTTTATCACCCGCTGCTTGCGGCTTAGCAACCGGGCCAGGAACATGAACAAGGACAGCTTTGCAAGATCGGATGTCTGCATGGTCATGTTAATAATAGGAAGACGAATCCAACGGCTGCCTTCGTTTAATGTAACACCAAAAAAAAGGGTATAAAAAAGAAGCGGAATAGAAAGCAGGAAAAGAATCTTGGCAACCTTGGAGTAGATGGTATAATTAACCCGGTGCGCAAAATAAATAACACAAAACCCGATACCGATAAAGGCGATCTGTTTAAAGAGATAAACCTCTGTATTGCCTTTGAACATTTTGTAGGCCAATGAGCCGGTTGCGCTATACACGACCAACAAGGATATAAGCACCAGCAGCAACACCATTGCCCAGATTACTTTATCGCCTTTGGTTTTATATTTCAGGTCTTTAAAAGATGCCTGCAGGTTGCGTGCTTCGGGTATGTTTACGTTTCCAATCATTGGATTAACTCATTAACGCCCCACCATATGGGATTTACAAATTCTTTACTGCCAGCTTGAACTGTGTGCCGCGGTCTTCATAGTTTTTAAACAGATCGAAAGACGCACAAGCTGGGCTCAGTAATACCACGTCGCCTACGGTTGCCAGGTTAAAGGCCGCTTTCACGGCTTCTTCGGCACTTGCCGTATCTACTATCTTGTCCGCCATGTTTTTGAAACCTTCATGGATTTTTTTATTATCCAGTCCCATGCACACGATGGCTTTTACTTTATCAGTCACCAACTCCTGAAGCAGGCCATAATCATTGCCTTTGTCCACACCGCCCAAGATCAATACGGTTGGTTTGGTCATGCTTTCCAGCGCATACCAGGTGCTGTTTACATTAGTGGCTTTGCTGTCGTTGACGAATTCCACGCCGCGCACGGTAGCCACGCTTTCCATGCGGTGCTCCAGGTTCTGAAACGTCTGCACCGCTTCACGGATTTTGTTTTTCCGGATGTCCATCGTAGCACCCGCCACGCTTGCTGCCATAGTGTTGTATTGATTGTGTTTTCCCTTCAGCGCAAAGTCGTACACGCTCATGGATTGTTGCTCCGAGCCGGTGTTTACCTGCATCTCGTCGTCTTTAATAAAAGCGCCCTTTTTTACTTCCTGCTTCATACTAATTGGTATTAGGTTAGATTGTATGTTGAAACTTTTTAAAAACCCCATAATGTTTTCATCATCCATATTGTAGATGAATGTATCGGTTGAAGTCTGGTTACGCGCAATGCGAAATTTGCTGCGGATGTAATTTTCCATTTTGTATTCGTAGCGGTCCAAATGATCTTCGGTGATGTTTAACAACACCGCTACATCGGGCCGGAAGGTTACAATATCATCCAGTTGAAACGAGCTGATCTCCGCTACATATACTTCCTTTGGATCTTCTGCTATTTGCCTGGCAAACGAATACCCGATATTACCTACGAGCGCACAATCAAGCCCCGCCGTTTTGCAAATATGATATGTAAGCGCCGTTGTGGTGCTTTTGCCATTGCTGCCTGTGATCGCGATTATCTTGCTGTCGCCTTTATAGCGGTACGCCAGCTCAATTTCACCAATCACCGGAACACCTTTAGCACGTAACTTTTTCAAAAGCCCATGTGCCTCTGGTATGCCCGGGCTTTTCACCACTTCATCGGCCGCCAGCAACAATACTTCGTTTACGCCTTTTTCCGCAAATGGAATCTCTGCTTTTTGCAGTTCGTTGCGATAACCATCTTTCAAAGAACCTTCATCAACCAAAAACACATCGTGCCCCTTTTTCTTCGCCAGCAGCGCGGCACCAACGCCGCTTTCACCACCGCCCCATATCACCAGTTTCTTGCTCATTTATTTTTTAGGGTAGTTTGGTTTTTCATCAGTATTACATTTTCGGGGTTTGCACACGCCCGGTTTTTCAACTTCGTTATCGCAGCTTTAAGGTTACAATGGAAAGCACCACACATACCAGCGTTACAATCCAGAACCGCGTTACAATTTTTGCTTCGTGATAGCCCCGTTTTTGATAATGATGGTGCAGCGGGCTCATTAAAAAAATGCGCCGCCCTTCACCAAATTTTTTCTTTGTGTATTTAAAATAACCCACCTGCAGCATCACGCTTAAATTCTCCACCAGGAACACGGCGCAGAAAATAGGAATCAACAATTCCTTATGCACGATAATGGCCAGCGCCGCAATAATGCCGCCCAGCGTAAGGCTTCCCGTATCGCCCATAAACACCTGCGCCGGATAGGAATTGTACCACAGAAAACCAATGCAGGCCCCGATAAGCGCACCAATAAAAACGGACAGTTCACCCAGGTTTGGGATGTACATAATATTGAGGTAATCGGCAAACAGAAACGAGCCGCTGGCATACGCAAACACGCCGAGGCAAACACCAATCAACGCCGAAGTTCCTGTGACCAAACCATCCAAACCATCGGTTAGATTAGCCCCATTTGACACGGCCGTAATAATGAAAATGATAATAATTATATATAGAATCCAGGAAAAGCTGCGCAGCCCTTCCGGGAGTAATTTCGAATAATTGAACTCGTGGCCTTTTACAAACGGGATGGTAGTAACCGGCACTTTTGTTTCAACAAAAACCTTTGTTTTACCATTTACCACCCGTTCAATTTTTTCTGCCGGTGCATTTTCACCAACATATTCGCGCCAGGTGCGCACGCTTGGATTAAACCAAAGCGTGGCGCCGATTACGATACCAAGCATTACCTGACCAAATACTTTAAACTTACCGGCCAATCCGTCGGCATCGCCTTTCTGGTATTTTACGCCTTTCTGTTGTGCCAGCTTTTTTGCACGGATTTTCAAATAGTCATCGATGAAGCCAATCAATCCAAGCCAGATGGTACTCAATATCATCAGGCGCACATATACTTTACCGAGATTGGCTAATAATAACGTTGGAATGAGGATGGCAAGAATGATGATAATGCCACCCATTGTTGGCGTGCCCTTCTTTTGCTGCTCGCCGGCCAGCCCCAGGTCGCGCACGCTTTCGCCAATTTGCCGGCGCACCAATAAGGTAATTACTTTTTTGCCCAGAATGGTGGAAACAAAAAGCGACAGAATAACCGCCAGTAACACCCGGAAGGTGATAAACTGAAATAATGCGCTGCCGGGAAACCGGATGCCTTCAGTTTTAAACCATTCAAACAAGTGATACAACATCAGCTATTGGTATTTAATTTTTTTAGTTTAACTTTTTCAAAACCCCATGCTCATTTATCCAGCAACCGAAACAATTCTTCCAGCACTTCCTTATCATCAAAATGATGCTTGACACCATTTATTTCCTGGTACTTTTCGTGCCCTTTCCCGGCAATCAACACAATATCTTCCGGCTGCGCCATTTGCAGCGCCGTCTTAATAGCCTGCTTGCGATCGGCTATGGAAACGGCTTTGCGTTTGGCAGCCGTGCCTAAGCCTTGCTCAATGTCGGC
>Ga0210040_10007335_pt1 | contig 13408 bp, 10 predicted proteins | sample CryGeyCG12114_NA_FD_185462 | JGI IMG/M metagenome (GOLD analysis project Ga0210040, IMG submission 185462) | Groundwater microbial communities from aquifer - Crystal Geyser CG19_WC_8/21/14_NA (SPAdes) (version 2) | ecosystem: Environmental > Aquatic > Deep subsurface > Groundwater | place: USA... | reverse complement strand
CTGACTGGGATTCAGTCATCAACAATCTTATGAAACATAAAAATAAGAAGTTGTGAATACACCAGAATGTATAGTGAGAGCCACCATCTTTATAATGGATTCCTAAAAGTCTCAACACCGATTCCCTGCACATTCATTCTCCTGTATTGACATCCTCTTTTGCCATTTTCATTTGGTACTCAGACCGCAAGAAATGTAATCCCTCTGGTAGCATAAACAAAGTAATTATATTAAAAATAAAAGACAGAATTACACACGGAACATCGTCCTGAGCTGACTATAAAATAAACCACAAGAAGTAGACATAACTAAGTAGTGAGCGAGCTGCATATTGCAAACCTATCAGTCCTTTAGTCTGCCTTCTATCTATTCTATCTTGTTTGTCATGTCTTACAACCTCCAGCTACTGAATTTCAGCTAAGTCGATTTAGATTTTTTTAAACGCGCGTACATGAAAACTGTTTTTTGGTAATATCTCGCTTGAGATGTCTCACAACCTGTAAATGCAAAATTTGAAGTTGATCGACCGACTAATACATGATTTATTAACGATTGAAATCGTTAACTTTTAAAAAACTCTTAAAAATACTGTGCATGTAAAATTTCATTAAAACCTCTCCATTAATTTACGAGATATTTCGGTGACAGACAGTCAACCTGACAGACACACACAGAGTGACGGATATTTGATTCTTATAAAGTAGCTTCGCTTCGCTCACCGCTTTGTAAAAACTGCCCTTCTTTGCAATGGGCGAAATAACAAGAAATTTCGGGAGGGTTTGATGCCTAAAATCACTAAAACATTGACCAAAAAACGTTGGTAATCGCTTTTGGATGAAAAACCGATGTGCCCCCGTAATATGAGATTAAGCGAAGAAAAGTGAACTGACAACAGCAGTTATTTCTCTATGGATTCGTTCTTTTGTGAATTCTGAGTGCACTTGTGTCCGTTCCAACCATAATGATAACGTTAATACTCTTTATAAATAGTTGTAAGGGAAAAGTATACACAAAAGGGGGATAAGAGTGTTTGTATAGTGTCCGTAGTTCCGTAGCCTTTAACTGAAAATACAAAAAAAAATCATTTAAGAAGAAAATGAAAAAATTTTGATTGAATTAATATAATTTGAAAGGAAAGATATATCACCATTAAATGCCGTGTATTATGAAAACTGTATGTTTGAAAAATTTTCAAATAACATTTGGTTTTGGTAACAAAAGTGCGTTGCTTATTATGGACATGTCCTATTTTTGTTTGAGTCCCAAGGGAAATCATATTGGATCATGATGATTATTTCCCTGAATATTATCTTATCAAAAATTGATGAGTTTACTAAAACATGCTGGCTTCTCGTTCTATTTTTTCTCATTCATTTACTATTCCTTGGCTATTTACCAAAATTGTTTTGTTTATTTCGAGTAGAGGAACCTCTCAAACTAATAGTAAAGAAATGGAATTGTATAAGAATACACCTATTGTCCACAATTCCATATCGATCATTTGTTTATGAAACTATACTTGCATATGTATTTTAAGATTAAATCAAATGCTTCTTGGACACAAAAAACAGCTGAATTTTGGGCATCGTGAACATCACCTGATTCGGAGGATTTGTAAAATTGCATGCATGGTCAAAATGATAACAAAAATTAACCATAGCAAGTGAATATAAAAAAGTAGTGAGCACCTAGCATATTGCAATCATATTTGTGATTTTTTCTATCCCATCTTGTTTGGCAAGTTCTGCAACTTCTTACCATTAAATTTCAGTTAAATCGTTTAAAGGTCCTAAATTTGTAAAACCTTTTTGTTCTATTTTGTTGGTTTTGTCCAACTACTTCTAAATACAAAATTTGGAGCTAATCGCCCCAATAATGCACGAGTTTTTTTTCAAGACTTTGTGATTTTTCTACTGTACCTTTGGGGTAAGGGGGTTCATATATTGTGCATGCTTTTGCATCTTGCATAACCTCTAAATATTAAATTTTAAGCTGGAATAGAATGGAATGATGGGGGGACGTCAAATTATGGTTGGTAGAACTTAAAAAATTTTATTACGCATATAAAATTTCATAAAAATCTCTTCAGTAGTTTACCATATATATTTCCAGATAATCAACCTGACAGACAGACAGACAGAGTGACGGAAAATGCATTTTTTAAAGGTAGCTTTGCTTCGCTCACTACAAAATAGCTTCTTGAATGTAACGAAATATTTGTGAACAGACAAAACAACATAAGTTTTTGCTTCCAAAGAGAAAGGTGTCTACTCAATATTCTTTTGATATTTCTGGTAAAATAAAAGTTGAAAATTATAGTTTTTAACTGCTTCCCTCTGCATATTTAAAGGTAGTTTGGTTAGTAAAAATATAATTAACCTGGTCGGATTCCGGAATGATGAGCCGAGACACACACGTGTTATTCATCCTTGTAAATGGATTCAGAGTCCAGTGAGCTGTATTAATGAGATGTATTCCACGGGAACTTTTTTCACTGTTATTTGATTAGGAGATGAAAGTGAATGAATGGGCTTTGTTCAACTTCAATACAAATGCTTGAGGCAGTGACAAAAGAAAAGAAGTTTTCACGTTGTCCCCGTTGTCACAGACAGTCAATCATCAACTGATATGCATGACGAAAAAGTCCACCCATTAAGGAGAAAGCATATTGAATGACATTTTCCATCTTTTCTCATCCTGTGTTTTTAGGCTATGAATAATATGGATTGGAATAGGATTGGATGATCATTTCATGTTATGGTTCGGCTATCAGTAATTCGAGTAAAACGCCACTCCCAATGCTAGACATTCACGACGAGTATTTGCGGTCAGGAGAATAATAAATGTACAGCTCACCACCCATCGATTTTCTAGGGACATTTTCCTACAGCCTACCAGTATGAGATCATTGGAATACAAAAAATACTGGTAGAAAGTGCAACCGATTTGGCATCTTCAGTCAAATTGCTTACCATTTTTTGCACTTTCCAGATACTTAGGAGTAGTGCAAAAATCCGAATAACTGACTAGCCAACGCATTATGAAAATAGTAATATAGTTACCAACATTACCAGTGTAGAACAACCTAAAAAAGCTATAATACTTGGTTGATGATGATAAATGACAAGTTCCAAGGTTACACTGTTGCGTGCGTAGAAAAAGGCTCACTACTTTTGCTGTACAATTTTTATTGCAACATATTCATTACATTATTAACCTAACGTCTAGCGGAAAATTATTGTGCCACGATTGCTAATTAAGGAACTAATAACACTAATTTGATTACTGTCACGACTCTTCATCTTCCCTGCTGGCTCAGGACGGTCTATTTCCATTTTCTCCGTTACTCACAGGAAATAACAAAGCTTCAACTTAATTGGCTCCCAAGATATTTCTTCATGGGCGTTGGTGAAAGTCGTTTTCACGCAAACGAGAATGAAACACTCAACTAACCTAGTTAATTAACTTCGACTTTACCATTTTGGCAAGGATCCGAATCTAATCTAAACTGGATTTTTACACACAATCTGTTGATATTGAGTCGGATTCAGCTAACTGGACTTTGGTCATCATCATCTTTGATTGAGAAACATTTAATATCTTCTATAGCAATGATATATAGTTATAGTGGTAGCAAAATCCTTTCAGATTCGATCCCGTTATAGAGCAGGTGAAACCATTTATGCCACAAACTTTGCTATAGTTAGTAGTACATAGACTAAAATCCAATCTAACTAATAGAATTTACTTATGCTTCGATTCCCTTGTTGTGTCAGTAGCTTTCATCATACTCCATGATCCATTCGAGTTCCTATGACACACAACCATTATGGCGGCACGCGTACAATATAACGCGCTCTTTTCTGTAAGTTAATTTCACTCTAGCTAGTCGCTAGTCTAACTACTACAACGACTGCTTCACATTGTGAAACATTGATTATCAATATTATTATTGAGTTATAGCATGCTTGTACATGACTCACCGGGAATTATTAGTGAGTATCTGAAATTCGAAAAGTAAGTTGTTAGTTTGCGGTCAATTAATTACTCCTGGGAGGTAATAGCATAGTATATAGCATTAGATTGGTATTACGGAACCTACATTAGGATAGAATGTACTAGTTTGTTTGAAACCTAATTGTTTCCTGAGAATCCAACGTATCGTTTAAATTATCGTATCTTTAAAACAGGCATGAAGTCAACGTAAGAAGTTGGTTTAGTTAGTATTAATATAATTCCTTGGCAGTTATTTTAAGATCGAACTTATGATGATTATGGTTGAGTACGTTGGATAGGTTTGTCTCTTCATGATTGCAGGTAAAAATGTCGATGAGATAAAAAAATGAATGTAAATGATGATTATAAAATTGCTGGTTTTTATATGAAACTGCTTCCATTAGGGAGAACCAGGAAAATCAATAGCGCCCAGCTATTAACTTCTGCAATCGTTGAAACCAGACAACAAACTAAAGGATTTTATGAGTTGATGGACATAAAATGAAGGAATAGGGTATTAAAATAAAGAATTAATCCCGTTTTATTACAACAGGGCAGTGGTTCTTAAAATATGTTTCACGATGGAATAATGAATCCATAGTATTCTACTAAAAGTTAGGTAGTTGTGTGCACGGAAATAGAATGGCTGATTTTGGAAATGGGGACATCGAAGGATAATAATCCCTCACTGCCTTTCACCTTTCGTTTCATTTTGTGAAAGCGGACTAGTTTTTCCCTGTTGCTCCGTCAAACTACATGTTGAATGAAAGACTGCGTAGAGGCAAGTCGAAAGAAGGAAACGGAAAATCTCGTGGCATCTCATAGAGTCTATAACTAAGGTTTCTCTGGCAGTTCCTTACTTTGGAAATTATTAATTCATATAGAGAGATGGTATTACCAGCCATACCAATTTGGTAGCTAGCAAGTACAGATAGTAGGTCAAAGAAGCTGTACAAATAATAATCTTGAAAATCAACGGTGAAGATGAATTACTTCCTGTCTCCTTCCTCTTATGTTTAATTTTTACAAACGTTTGCTATTAATTGGTAAAAAAATTCAAAAGCAGGACTAAAAAATTTCATGTATAATAGGCTTCCGGGTTTCAGGCTTTATTTTACAAATCATCAACTCGGGAAACAAACTACTTATTCAATACTAACAATAGAAGCTACTCATCAAGTAATTAAAAAGTTTAAAGCTATTGGTGCATACACAATCTACATTAAATAATGTCAGTAAATAACAGTAATATAGGTAATTGAAAAAGTATAGTTACAGAAAATAGCAGTTAATTTATAAGAATTCTTTGTACTCAAGAACTCTAGATTTACTACCTTAGTTTTATATGACATAGAGTCAGTTATAGAGGGAGTTTTATGTGCACAATACATCTTCAATGGCTCAGAGGCTCGCCATTTTATCTTATATGAAAAATAAAGGAAGACAACACCATGAAAATGATAACTATTGAATATATTTTAAATAGGCATTTTGTCTTCGTCTCTATCGCATTTCCAGACCGAAACCTTCCACTATAACGGCGGATGACACTTGAGTTTGAGTTGCTCTCCGGTCTTTATCAAAGCCGTTACATTTACTCAACTTCTTGAGAAAGGACTGAATCTCTAGGAAGAAGAGAAGAAGGCCAAGTTTAAACTTAAAATTGGAGCTGAATTAGAGCAACAAAAAGTTTAATATTAACATAAGCTTAGACTTAGGGTTCGGCGCTTACCATGCAGTTACGGAACGGTATTCTATCATTCTACAGAGGAATCGGAGTTATTATAACTAACGATAAATCTGTGGCCTTCATATACATTCCGTAGTTCGTTTTTATTTCCTAAAGTGGTGTTTTAACACATACAGTAAAACTAGAAGTACACTCCATAATACATGCCTTTAAATATGGGCCTGGAAGCACACTACTTGACTTAAATAATTATACTACATCCTAGAAATAGTAATTCTAAAAATCAGTGCATAAACTATATTTTCAACTCACTTGGTAAACACGGTAACTTATCGAACAACTCGTTCATGGCCTCCTTGTTGCACACAAATATGATAAAAATTGCAATCGATTGTAGAATGTTCACCATGTCCGTGGCCACCCAATACCATGGGAGAGCTTGGTCTTCACCAGTTGCTGCCCACGAAATAATCTAGTCAAAAAGAAGGTATTATTAAAACTCATTTGTTTGATTTGAACGATATAAATTGGGATTGTCAAATCAAATGCACTTACCTCGAATATCCACGTAATTCCAGCAATCACGAAAAGTTTCATGAAAAAGTTAATCCTGCCATTTAAAGTAATGATTACATTTTAAAAACTTTACACTTACTATTGCACACGTCACAACGTCTTTGTCAAAAATCATTATTTTGGTCATTTTTATAAGATACTCCAAAAGCGCCAGTATATACAGTTAAAAAATATTTTTACAGTTTACTTTCCTCCCTATACTGGCATTATAATTCATTAAGTTTTCTCATTTCAGAATTAAACAATGTACTAAAAACGAAAAAAAAATCAGCTGTTTAGATGGCTTGGAGCAAGCCCAGCAAGCTCAAAGTGAGTTTAATGATTTTTAACAACGTTAAGTATATAGTATGAAACGTATACTTCTACTTACCGATATTTGACAGTATGACCTGAAGATGTTGCAGGGGACGTGTTGGATTTGGCAAACCGTTCATTCCTCAGAAAATAGTAGAGTGTGGCAGCAAAAAAGAAAAAATTGCACGTGAGTAGAAAACCAATAGGGCCATACAAGTACGGTAGCTCAGCAGAGTCATCTACCAAACATTTGGTTTCTCCATATCTGGGAACTATGAGCTCATTCTCTGGATCGTCTCTGCATAAAACACATCATGAATATTTAATTTGGGGACAAAAAATACTTCATTGGTACACACACATCCATAATATTCAAAATGGCGTATACCTGTATAGCACATCCAATACTTTTCCGACCGTGACAATCGTGGAAGGGACTCCCAAAGCGAATAACACGTACAGAATAAATCTTGGAATCTCTCGGGATCTTTGTGAAGTACTGAGGCTCCTGAATGACAACATTATGAATTTAAAAAAATCTCATCATAAGCATCATAAAATAAGAATGCAAAAAAAATATTCCATTTTCCATACCTGAACGTCCACCACACGTCAAAATTAATAATGCTGAGCCAGCTAAAGGTAGTCAGAAGAGCAAAATGTGCTCCAACCGCTAAAAACACAAGATAAATAAACTACTTGAAAAATTGAGCAACACCATAAAAAAATGCACCAAAATTGATATGAAATAGCGTACCAACAAAGTCACAGGCTGGTCCATGGTAGCTAATATTGTGAGCAGGTATGAGGAACAAATATTGCACTAGTAATGATACCAAATAGCCCAACAAAGTCCAACCATGAATATGCTGTTTCTTCATAGTGATCAGGAGGAATGAAATTGTAAGCAAAAGGAAGAAGCACGCCAAACTCATGACGACTGTGTATAACAGAGATGAGTCAAATGTCTGTAAAAACGTGACAGAAACTTCATCATAATTCATCAATTAAGGATAAGGTGAACATACAAAACCAATAAAGCAAACAGGATTTACAATCCATCTTATGTAGTAAACATAAATGACGTCAAAAAACATAGCTCGAATACGAACTTTGATGATTATTTCTGAAAATCACTTGGAAATATCTTTTTTCTGACGCAAGTACATAGCCTGGCTGATATAAACAGACTGAATAACAATTTCACTTTTACCACTTATCAAAAAAACATGCAAAAACTCAACGCATGGCACTTACATAGGCTTTAGGATCTTCTCCAGATTCCGAAGGCAATGGCATTGCACATTCTATCAACAGAGTGTCTATTTCAAGTCCACTGTAAAACCCAGACAATGTACCAGCTCCATCTTTTGTGCTGATTGGATAGTTTTGGAGCCCGTCCACACAATATGAAATTTTGTCATCAATCTGCTTCCATTTACTGGGTCGATGCTTTAATAAGATGTTCCCATCTTGTAAAACTCTAAAACTACACAGCAAAATTCATCAATCATTATCATATTCAGATTTTGACACAGAGAAGGATCGATAAATCCAGAATTTTCACTTACAGACGCCCCGGATTTTCGTAAAGTGATCGCTGACTGATAAGAATAAATCTCCGACCATCACACCAACCCGTTTCTCCTGAAGTCACATATTGTGGCGGAATACTATCATTTGATGAAACTTTGGTATAAGAATCTTTGTAAATCACTGGACTCCATGTTTTTTGTCCCGAAGGCTGACATCTGATGCTCCCCGAGCTCGAATTTGTAAAATCAATTACTTGACCTACACTACAGCATTTCTTGACTGTAGGAAACGTTTTTTCCTTTCGCCGGCATACCACTACTGATAAACTTGTATCGGTCAATCTGGACAAAAAATCCCATATGTTATTAACCTTCTAAAGCGACATCTACTCCACCATGTTCATACTGTTTAGCAAAACATGGTATCCACCATGCAACAATTAGTATGTTTAAATATTTACTTACCGATCAACACAATAATTATCTCGGGGGAAATACTCATCTTGTATTCTCAAATAGTTGTTAGCATGGAACGTTAGGTTTTGACGAGAATCTTCCCTTTCTGTAATGTGTACTAACTCTGCATCTTCGGGGCAGTTTAGTACTCCTTCAAAACTATTTGACCACAAATATAATTCACAAAATTCAATTCACTGGCTCTGTCCATCAATACTTCAATACAATCCATTCACTTTAAAAACTTGAATAAGGGTACTTACGAAAAATTCATATGTTTGCCGGAATTGTTATCCGGCGTCGGAATAAAACGCGTAGGAAGATTGAGTGAATTATTTTGTAAAATGGAACTAGATTTACTATTTTGGTACAACTGATGTAAACATTCCCTATTGGTTTTATCACTTGTACAGCATTTATTGACCACAATTTGTGAACTAGATACGGAAATACTTATTATGAACACAGCAATGTACACCATGGAATCTATCCTGGAAGTCATCTTGATAAAATTTGAAGAGTTAAGAGTAAGTCAGCTTTGGGTAAAAAAAGAAGTGTTTTGTTTCTATTCTACAACACTACACTTATAGGTAGTAGGTATAGTTAGTAAGAAAAACGACTGAAATGAAAGAGTTTAGCAAGTTCGTTGCACGGCGAGGTTTACTAGGTTAATTTCCGTTTGTTTTCGAGTTAACTGGCACCACAATGAATCAAGTTAGTAGTTGTTGTTCTTATTACTTTTCTGAATCCTCTTATTTCACATTCAGTGCAGGTGTCAGGCTTGTGACGATTTTTTCCTATAGCTTGGGGCAAGATGATTCTCATTTTTTATACAAAATTTGCACGCACATTGGCTTTTTTATGTAGCTTAATGAGTGGTTGTAGTTAGAGAATGACAGTATTTTTGGAAAGTCCAAATGATTAGTAGAATATATTCTATGTGATTTGTAGAAAACTGATAGATACGATATTCTTTGATGCTCCAGCCAGACGGAAATTCGTGACCAACTGAAGGACCAACTGCCAAGAGACGGCCTGTTATATATGTTACTGTGCGTAAACTCTCGAATAAAGTCTTCACGACATGTTGTTTATCGAGAAGGTATTACAGATCTAGACTATCAAAATTGGATTTGAATGGTCTTAATTGAAAAAAAAGCTATGATTAAACGTGTTAAACGTTTATTTTTAGTGCTTATTAGTTATCATCATTTGTCTTCGTGTCTCAAGTTGAGTCAAAGTCCAAGTGTCCAAGTGGTAAAAAGTTTCAATTTGGTCAATTTCATAACTTTTCATGTTTTTTATACCTGTAAAAGCTTGAATATTCTGTTGAAGATTACTAATGAATTTTAAGCCACTAAAATGCCACTATGCTACAATTTAACGAATCATCTAGAGCCTGCTTGAAACGTATGGGGCTTGCTTGCTGCATTTAAGAAACCAGTGTACACCACATTAGGTAGTTTTTATACTCCTGTGAGACCAATGTGAATGCATTACATTTCATGTAAAATGAAAATAAAATAAAAAGATTTAACCATTTCCACTGATGATAATACTTATTATCTAACTTTTTTATAATTGCTAAACGATAAAGGAAGATATTAATAAATTGTTGTTGTCATTTTGTTGATGTGTTGTTTTCTACTGAATACATTTCAATAGCCATTTGATTTAAATCCTTAATTGATTTCTTTGCATCCTCATACGCTGTACCCAAACCAGGCCCAGGTTAAATTTTTTGATCTTTGAAAAAAGAACATGCTATCCAGCAACATAATAAAATTCCAAGGTTTAACTTTCCACGTTTTTAAAGTTGCCAAGTAAAACTAATCGGTTTTCAAAGTTCCGATTACGTCCATAAGACGTATATTGGAAGCAAAAACAGTATTCAACCTTCTGATGACTTCTGAAATATTCAAAACTACATGTAGCTCGAATGTTTTGTTTATGACCTTATGTATTTGGAACAACGACAAAATTATTTGTTGCTAATAAGAAATTATTTTAGCATGTTAGAAATAGGAAAAATTGTTTTAATGATGACTATGTTCGGTTCTGCTGGTATGCATAGGCCTAGTGCCCAGTATTGGCCAATTCTTCAGTAAGCTGATATTTTCCATCTCTGTAAACTATTACATTTTGCTAAGCATTATTAATTGGTTTTGCGGTACCATCAGATGATACAATCTGGATAGTGTCTTATTATTAAAAAAGTAAAGTTCTCGAAATGAGATCCAAAGGTCTGATTTTTTAATTTTTCAGAGTTCTAAGCAAAATTAATCTGTTTGTCCATTATAGTCTTTAGTAATCAGTAACGTTATGACCGCATGACTTAAAGACTTGAATTTGTTTAATAAATTTCTTGTTTTGTTATATTGGATCATTCCAGAAGAATATTTTAGGCGACCTCAGTCGAAAACTGTTTTACCGTATACCGTACCGTAAATAATCTTAAAGCCAAGCTTAGTACTCAAAAGAACAATCACAGAATCGCAACCAATTGCGTGTACCATTTTTTGAGAAGAAGTCCATAGTCCATTGTATCAAAAAAAGGTTCAACGGTAGCATGGAAAGTTTCAACAAAGAAGGGAGTTATACTTGATCCGATCCGACACTTCGGATGGAAACCCAGGAAGAAAACAACTCATAGTCAATCAAGAAAAGAACAAGAACAATAATTCTTCTGTTTCATTTTTCAAAGAAAATTTTGGTCTCAAAACAATAAATTTACAAAGTTTTCTAATTGGAGTAATAAAGGTACCATTTCTACTTATGTTGCAAAAACCCTACATTCATTGGGTTTCTCGAAGACTGTTCTCGAAGAAATTGCCATCTACTGGGAAAGAATCCTGCAGAATGTTGCACAATCCCCTTTATTCTACAAACTGTATCTCTTAATGATTGGCGTAAATTAAATACCTAATGACCGTTATAATTGAAAACTAATTCTGTTTTATACTGTGAGAGTTATCTGGGGCTAGGGGGCTACTATGGATCGATAGAAACTATCTTTATTCTTCTAATAAATGATATTTCTTGAAAACCACCTTGAGCTCAACACATGTTCAACTCTACAGGTAGACAACAGGTTAACACCCTTGTCAAACACAGACTGGGACGCCCATTATGATGCTCAAGAATTTAAAACAGCTTTTAACACAAAATCTTGTTCGTTACGTGGTTTTACAACGCCATACATACGCCGCCGACGTGCCACCGCAGTGCCATAGTGCCACAGTCTTTCCGTAGTCTATTTACTGCCATAATAGAAGAAGCGGAAGATACTTGATGCAACATTAAAAACATCCCTGATCCTGAGGCCAAATTTAAAAAAATTCCGATCATTATAACACATTATTCATGTCAGTTATACATAACTAACGAAATTGATTCCGCTTCTATCATGAGTAGGGCGATTTTATCTTAAATAAGAGGGGAAAAAATAGCGTGAATATTGCCTTTGATATTCATCAACTAATGTTATTAATTTATCTCTAACCTTCCTCCTCCTGACTCCTTAATATTCCAAACTCTAGGGCTAATATTTGCTAAGGGACTCTCCTGTATCACTGTTGTTCCTATCCTATGCAATAAGATCTGCGTGTTTGGTTGATGATTACACATGGAAAAATGTTGCAAAAAATCCACGCAGGCTTAAATACAATATTTGTATTCGTCATATATCATGTGGGAGCATGTGAGTATGAATAAAATACAACTTAATTATGAATTCAAGTGGTGGTGAGTAAGTAGCAAAAATGTTGTTTGTTTGGTGAAGACCACCTTCTGTGTTCAATTCATTCAATTTTCAAACAACCACTCCTTTCATCATGAAGACTGGGGCACCAGATTAAATGCCCGATTTCAAATCAAGTGATACAAAGTGTCACCTACTTTAAAATATCAAGATTTGTCCAGACTACTTATACTTGTGACTACGGTGTACGAATTATTAACGAACCAACAAATTCTTAAGAGAATACGTTTTTATCTGAACTATGCACGCATTCTGCATGAGCCATACACATAACATATTTTTTTAAGCAAAGTTTTTTGCTCCGTCCAGGTGGACAAATTGGTAGTGATTTGATGCTACAAAGAACTGGTGTAAAGCCTTGTGGTGCACATATTGGCAGATTTAGTTAGCTTAGTTAGTATAGCTACAATGAAGCATGGAATGTGGTATGAGTTATATTAATATATAATATTATTAGTAACGAAAGAAATACGTCTTAACCAAAGATCAATGAAATCTTTGGAGGTTGATGGCAAGATAAAATTGAGAGTTTTTTTTACAATCTGTTTCAAGATTTAATCTGTTTCCTGTGACTAAAGCCTAATTTTTGTACTCGTGTAATAGTTAATATTCAGTTTATTTTTTATTTTTTATTTATTTATTTATTTATTATCATCAATATCCCTCTTACAATATGGGTTTTTCATATTGACATCATATAAGTCACAGATAATGATTATGCTCATAGTATCTATCTATATAATGACGGTCTTAATTTAGCGGTTAGCCAGGCCTAGGGCACGCATTTATGAACCGATTTGCTTCAAAACAATTTTAAAAAATTCCTGAAGTGTGCGCGGAGTGCCCTTACTTTTGGATCTAAGCCGTATAACGCTTATTTAACGAGATAATTGACAATTAAGTTGATTTTTCAGGCAATTTAGGTTTCCATGTAAATGCAAACAGTTACAGATTGTAAAAATCGAAAAATAACAAAGGGGGTCCTCTTAATTTCCAGATTTTTTCCATGTTAATTCCCATAAGCGAAACTCGAAATCGAATCTCAGTCGGGAATAATATTGAAACATTGTGAATTGATACTGCGAATGCAGAATTATGCTG
>Ga0210040_10007334_pt1 | contig 13410 bp, 10 predicted proteins | sample CryGeyCG12114_NA_FD_185462 | JGI IMG/M metagenome (GOLD analysis project Ga0210040, IMG submission 185462) | Groundwater microbial communities from aquifer - Crystal Geyser CG19_WC_8/21/14_NA (SPAdes) (version 2) | ecosystem: Environmental > Aquatic > Deep subsurface > Groundwater | place: USA... | reverse complement strand
TGGCCGCCGGGGAGGCCACCAATGCTTACCTGGAAAAATTAGGTTTCTCGGTAGTACAAAAAAAGCTTTTAGTAGTGAATACGGTTGCTGATGAAGGTATAATGGTGCTGGAAGAACCTGTTGCTCAACCTATAGCTGCCTTAAAGCCGCTGCAAGTGCCGGTGTTGCAGGATATTCCCTTGACTTACCAGCCACTTAAGCAAAACCAGCCGGAAAAATATACCCGCAAAAAAGCGCTGGCCGAATTATTTATATCGGACGAAGAGTTACAAAAAATACAAACCATTTTAAACCTGAAGAAAAATGTAATTTTACAGGGTTCGCCGGGAACCGGTAAAACATTTCTGGCGCGGCGATTAGCTTATTTATTAGCCGGGCGCGAAGACGCAGAAAGAATAAAAACGGTGCAATTTCATGCGGCGTATGCTTACGAAGATTTTATCCAGGGTATCCGGCCCGACCAGATCGGCGCTTTTAAACTGGCCAAAGGGGTATTTTACGATTTTTGCGAAAAAGCCATTACCGACCCCGAACAAGCTTATATTTTTATTATTGAAGAAATTAACCGCGGCAACCTGGGCAGTATTCTGGGCGAATTATTGTTTTTGCTGGAAGCAGATAAGCGCCACGAAAGTTTTGCCGTAGCTTTACCCCAGGGCGATTCTTTTTTTTACGTGCCTCAAAACGTATATGTAATTGCTACCATGAATACCGCCGACCGTTCTTTGGCGCCATTGGATTTTGCTTTGCGGCGACGTTTCGGATTTATTAAAATGTTACCAGCTTTTGGTTTGCCTTTCCGGCGTTATTTGGAGTACCGCAACACCCCGGATGATTTAATTGATAAAATTATAACCCGTATGGAAGCTTTAAATAAAGATTTGGCGGCCGATGAATATTTAGGCGAGGGTTTCCAGGTGGGGCATAGTTATTTTTGCCACCCGCCCAAGGCCGGCGGCGACGAAGCTTGGTTTGGTGCTATTTTGGAAAACGAATTGGTGCCTTTACTGGAAGAATATTGGGCTGATAAGCCGGCTAAGGCGGCGGTGGCTATCCGGCAGTTGCGCGTCCCCGGAATATAAGCATGCCTATCCCGATTCAGAATATTTACTACCTGCTGAGCTATGCCTGGCAATTGTTGGAAGAAGACGAAGATATACTTGTTAATGGCATTGCGGCAGAAAGTGAACTGAACCTATTGGCGTATTTGCTGCAGAAACAGACGCATTTGCTCTTGAAAAAAGGTTTGGGGCAGCAATATGTGCGCGTAACCAATACTATTGCGGGAATAAAAGGAAAACTGAATTTAAAGGCTTCCCTGCAAAATAATACTTTGCGGCAAGGTAAAGCAATTTGTACTTTTGAGAATTTAAGCCCGGATCATTTACCCAATCAACTTATAAAAAATACCATTCAGCAGGTAATGGCTACTCCCGGTTTAAGCGAAAGGATAGGGGCTGCTTTAAAATCTCTCTTACCTGCATTCCGGGAAGTTTCTCCAATTAATGGGTGTCCGGAAGATTATCGGCAGGTTACGGCGCAACGTTTTTCAAACGCTTATTACTATCCCGTACTAGCAATTTGCGATTTACTCAGTCAGCATCTTTTGCCGGAAGCCGGAGGAGCGCGCTACCGTTTCTGTTCGTTTCTGGAAGATGAAAAACAAATGGCCAAGCTGTTTGAGGCTTTTGTCCGGAATTTTTATATCCGGGAGCAGGCCATTTATCAGGTAAAATCAGAGCGGATAGCCTGGCAGCTGGAAACCGCAGAAGCCGCACAGTTGCAGTACCTGCCGGTAATGATAACGGATATTTCGCTTTCTTCTGCTACCCGCCACCTGATTATGGATACGAAATACTATAAAAATGCTTTGCGGCCGCACTACGACAAACAAAAACTCATTTCGGGGCATTTATACCAGTTATTTGCTTATCTCAAAAATCAGCCTTCCCGAAAAATAGGTAGCTCGCCGGAAGGAATATTACTTTACCCGGTAGTAAACCAAGAGTTAGATTTGGTTTACCAGTTGCCCGGGCATCAAGTAAGTATCAAAACCATTAACCTCAATCAGCCCTGGCCAAATATAAAAGCTGATTTACTCAAAATTATCGCTTAAGATTCGGGGCGAATTAATACTTCATCAATCAAACCATAATCTTTTGCTTCTTCGGCTTTCATCCAGTAATCTCGGTCGGAGTTGTCGTGTACTTCCTGGTAAGTTTTGCCGCTGTGCGAAGCAATAATTTCGTACAGCTCTTTTCTGAGTTGCAGAATTTGCCGGGCGTTTATTTCAATATCGGAAGCCTGGCCCTGAGCACCGCCGGACGGCTGATGCAGCATAATACGAGCATGTGCCAGGGCAGAACGCTTACCTTTGGCACCGCCACATAGTAAAACCGAACCCATAGAAGCCGCTAAACCAGTACAAATTGTGGCTACATCGGGCCGGATGTATTGCATGGTGTCGTAAATACCCAAACCCGCATAAACTGAACCGCCGGGGCTATTGATGTAAAGCAAAATATCTTTCTTATGGTCTACCGATTCCAGGAAAAGCAATTGGGCCGTAATAATATTAGCAATATTTTCTTCCACTTGCGTACCCAGAAATATAATGCGGTCCATCATGAGCCGGGAAAAAACATCAATTTCCCGGAAGTTAGTCGGGCGTTCTTCAATAACCGAGCGGGTCATGCTTTCAATGCGGGGCATGTTGGTGGCTGCTTCCACGTGGCTGATATATTGGTCTACGCCCAAGCTGCTCATGCCTTGGCCTTTTACGGCAAATTTTCTGAATTCTTCTTTATTGTACATACCGTTACGGTTTTGAAAAAAGTTGGAGGATACTTTGTTGAAAAGCTTTCTTTTCGGGATGGTTAGATAATTTCCGATGCGTGCGATCTAACTGGGACTTTATTTCTCGGCGGGCAAAAAGCCGAACCAAGGCGTAGGTTTTTTCTTGCAGGGTCACCTGCTGGCGCAAAACTGGATCGGTTAGCAGTCGGGCTTTAAAAAGCAAAGCTTCGGCAGTTTCTAGTTTACCCGCTAAGTATCGCTCTATGGTTTTAATATTATTCCAGGAGGTCTTCATAACTAATGGACTTTTCTTTTACTTTATTTCTTACTTTCTCCAGGCATTTGTATTTCTGTACGGTGGCAGACCGTACGTTTTGGTACCCGAAAACATGAACCACCGCCGGTAAACCCAGCTTATCGTAATAAATAGCCCGTAGCAGTTCCAGGCACTTTCTGCCGGATATTTGCAACAAACTCAGTAACCGGTTATTTTCTTTGTTTACCTGAAAGTAATCTTCCGGTATAGAAATATCTTGCTCCAAGTTGTCTAAGGAAACGTGACCCCGGGTTTGTTTAAATTTACAGAGCCACAAATTTTTAGCAATACCTAAAATATACACTTCGTCGGCCACCCGCACGGTAATGGCTCGGGCAATTTGCTTTTCGTAGAAAATGATCAACGCATCATGGAATATATCTTTCGCATCCTGGAAAGAACCATTCATTTTGCTTACAAATCTCGCCACCAGCGGGAAAGCCTGCTTATACAATTCCTCGAAAGCATTTTCTATTTCCATGCGGCGTTGCGCCAGGTTATTTCTTTCTAATACTTCCATATAATTAGTCTTTATTATGATGTGCCCTTAATTGGAAAATATCACCCAGGTAAAGAAATTTTTTTTATTACTCATGATTAGAATTAGATAGGAGCGTAGATGAAAGGCTTTTAAAAGCAAAGGCGTGCTTTACCAATAAATAAGTTTTAATTAATTTAGCTTAGTTGTACCTACCAGAAAGTACAACAACTATCTACTTTGAAATAGAAAGACATAAAAAAAGCTTACCCTAACACGGGGTTAAGGTAAGCTTTCAAAGATTGATGCAAATAAAATTAAGCAGTAGTACGGGTTAAAACTTCATCAATTAAACCGTATTCTTTAGCTTCATCGGCTTTCATCCAGTAGTCACGGTCGGAGTTATCGTGTACTTCCTGGTAAGTTTTACCGCTGTGTAAGGCAATAATATCGTACAATTCTTTTTTCAGTTTTAAAATCTCCCGGGCGGTAATTTCGATATCGGAAGCCTGGCCTTGCGCACCACCTAGTGGTTGGTGAATCATAACGCGGGCGTGCGGCAAAGCCGAACGCTTACCTTTGGCGCCACCGCACAACAATACGGCACCCATAGAAGCGGCTAAACCGGTACAGATAGTAGCCACATCGGGTTTTACATATTGCATGGTATCGTAAATACCTAAACCGGCATAAACCGAACCACCGGGGCTGTTAATATATAATAATATATCTTTCTTCGCATCCGAAGACTCTAAAAATAATAATTGCGCAGTAATAATATTAGCAATAAAATCATCTACCTGGGTACCCAGGAAAATAATCCGGTCCATGATTAAACGCGAAAACACGTCAATTTCCCGGAAGTTAGTCGGACGTTCCTCAATAACCGAGCGGGTCATGCTCTCAATGCGGTGCATGTTGGTAGCTGCTTCCACATGATGTATATACTGGTCTACGCCCAGACCATTTAATCCCTGGCCTTTTACGGCAAATTTTCTGAATTCTTCTTTATTGAACATCTGGTTTCAGTCTTTAAATAGATGAATAGATAAGGATAACAATGTTACACAAATCGTGCGAAAATAAAAAAAGTCCTTATTGTAAGGACTTTTTTATAAAAAGGTTCGGAAAATCTTTTATTCGCCGGCAATATTTCTGAATTCATCGGCCGTTACTGACTTTTCGACTACTGTTACTTTGGATTTGATAAAGTCCAGTACGCGATCTGCCAAAATGGCTTCGTATTCGTTTACGTAGTTTTTGCCGTTATTTTGTTTCAGGAAAGTATCTACGTAACCACTCACGGCATCTTCCATTTCGGGAGTAGCGGAGGCCATACCAAACTGCGCCAGCATTTTTTGCTTGGCCGATTCTACTACTTCTTCGTTGCTGATTTTAATGTCGTTTTCTTCCACTACTTTGTTGCGGATCATCGACCATTTCAGCTCTTCTTTGTAGCGTTCTATATTTTCGTCTATTTGCTCAGCGGTTAATTTACCTTCGTTAGCCGTTAATAACCACTTTTTAAAGAACTCTTCCGGAATCTGGATGTCGGTATTTTTAACCAGCTCTTCTACTACTTTGTTATTCACCAGTTTTTCGGCTTCGGTGTTGTAGTTTTCGGCAATGGTTTCTTTTACTTTGGCATCAAACTCTTCGCGGGTAGTTACGGTTTCTTGTCCAAATATTTTATCGAAAAACTCCTGATTGTATTCTGCTGGGGTTGTCCGATTAATTTTATCAACGGTAAACTCAAAGTTACCTTTCAGGTCGGCAGCTTTTTGTTTGCTTTCGCCGGTTACATTGGCCACAGCCGAAGCATCGTTGTCAAATATTTCCTGCAAATCAAAAGTTAGTACATCGCCGGCTTTTTTACCGATAAATTGCTCCTGGTTTTTCTTTACTTTATTTATTGGGAGTAAAGTAGTAGTGGAGAAATCGCCGTCTACTTGTTTCAGGTCGCCGGATAAATAATCGTTTGCTTCGGAGGTTTCCGGATTTTCGGTTTGGCCGAACTGCCGTTGCATGTGTTCAAAAACGCCCTCTAAAGTTTCCTCGTCTACTTCTACTTTATAACCTTCTACCGTTACATTCACTAAGTTAAGATCGAAGGGAGGCAGTAAACCCAACGTAAAATCGAAGGTAAACTCTTTCTGGTTGTCCCAGTCAATTTTTTGCTGACTTTCCTGGTTAGGCAGCGGTTCGCCTAATATCTTTATATCGTTTTCTTTGATATAATCGTTAACCGACTTAGAAAGCAAGCTGTTAATTTCTTCAACCAAAATACCTTTGCCGTACATTTTCCGGATCATAGCAGGCGGCACTTTACCCGGACGGAAGCCTTTTATTTGGGCTTTGCGGCTATATTCCTTTATTTTTTCGTCCACCTTAGGCGCGTAATCGGTTTCTTCCAGCACCACTTGCAGGTTAGCGTTGGTGGCATCGGTCTGATTTAATGTAATATTCAAGGCCTTAAAATTTAAAGTGTTACTGTAAAAAAATTAACCCCCAACACGGATTACATGCTGAGGGTTTGCTGTGCGGATGGAGGGACTCGAACCCCCATGCCGTGAAGCGCCAGATCCTAAGTCTGGTGCGTCTACCAATTTCGCCACATCCGCAGGCTTTTTGAAATGGTGGTGCAAAGGTATTAAACTCTATTTTAAAAGCAATAACAATATTTTAATTTTTGATAAAATTATTCGAAAACTTTCCTGGCGGGTTAATCTTTTCGAGGTTTATTTTTGTTAAGAGTAGCATGAATGTAAGAAAGATCGATTTTTCAGGTCAAAACCTTGAATTTCCGGGAACAAAGATTAGTTATAATAAATACAGATCTCAAAATATCGGCGGCGATTATATTAAATAATCAGGTTGTTAATAACATAGATACAAAAGTTCAGAAAAGATCTTTTCTGAGTAATGCTGCTAGCTCACAATCGCTTTGGATATTATAAATATGTTTATTGCCAACTCTTAAGTAATTTTGTTTCTTAATTGAAGCAGGTTTTTGTTAAACCAAGCAGCTACTAAACCTGATTGATTTATTTAATTCTTTCTGAGCCAGAGCAAGATAGTATGATAGATATAGAATTAGAACGCAAAGAAATTCTGCAGCAATACCGCAAGTTGTTACGGTATGCCAAGCCTTTTCTGGAAGGAAACGATGCGAAAATTATAAAAAAAGCATTTAATACTTCGCTGGAAGCGCATAAAAACATGCGCCGTAAATCCGGAGAACCTTATATTCTGCATCCGCTGGCTGTGGCCCAGATTGCCGTAGAAGAAATAGGTTTGGGTACTACTTCTATTGTAGCGGCTTTGTTGCACGATGTAGTAGAAGATACCGAAATTGAGTTAGACGAAATTGAACGTGATTTTGGCCCGCGGGTGGCCCGCATTATTGAAGGTTTAACCAAAATATCGGGTGTTTTTGATTACGGTACTTCGCAACAAGCCGAGAACTTCCGGAAAATGCTACTTACTTTATCCGACGATGTACGGGTAATATTAATTAAGCTGGCCGATCGGCTGCATAACATGCGTACCCTGGACAGCATGGCCCGCGACAAACAACTGAAAATTGCCTCGGAAACCATGTATCTGTACGCGCCGCTGGCGCACCGGCTGGGTTTGTACGCCATTAAATCGGAGCTCGAAGATTTATACCTCAAATACACCGATTCGGAAACCTACCGCGATATATCAAATAAAGTCCGGCAAACCAAGATAGCCCGTAACCGTTTTATTCGGGATTTTGTTTCGCCGCTGGAAGAAGAACTTACCCGGCAAGGTTTTAAGTTTGAAATTAAAGGACGGCCTAAATCTATATATTCTATTCTGAAAAAGATAAAAAAACAGAATATTACCTTCGATGAAGTATACGACCTGTTTGCCATCCGGATTATTCTGGAAGTGCCCCCCGAAATAGAAAAAGCAGCTTGCTGGTCGGTTTATTCCATTGTTACGGATTTTTACCAGCCCAATCCCGACCGGTTGCGCGACTGGATCAGTACGCCGCGCGCCAACGGTTACGAATCGTTGCATACCACGGTTATGAGCAAAACCGGCTCGTGGGTAGAAGTACAGATCCGGACCAAACGCATGGATGAAATTGCGGAAAAAGGTTACGCCGCGCATTGGAAGTATAAAGATGACCATACCCCGGCTGCAGAATCGGGTTTGGAACAATGGATAAATAAAGTGCGGGATATGCTGGAAATGAACGATTCTAACGCACTGGAATTTATGGATGAGTTCCGGAAGAATTTGTTTGTAGAGGAAGTATTTGCTTTTACGCCCAAAGGCGAATTGCGCATATTACCGGATAAAGCCACGGCTCTGGATTTTGCTTTCGATATTCATACCCAGATTGGCATGGAATGTATCGGTGCTAAAGTAAATCAGAAGCTGGTACCTTTAAGTTTTAAACTACACAACGGCGACCAGGTAGAGATACTTACTTCTAAAAAACAACGCCCTACCGAAGAATGGCTGAAGTTTGCCACTACTTCTAAGGCCCGCACCAAAATAAAAGAATTTCTGCGGGAAGATAAAAAGCAGAAAGCTGAATTAGGTAAGCAAATGGTGGAGAAACGGTTTGAACAACTCCATATCGAAAATTCGGTGGTTAACCAAAACTGGATTTTCAACTATTTTAATGTGCAGCATCCGCAGGAGTTTTATTACCGGGTGGGTATTGGTAAAATAGATGTAAAAGACATTGATACATCTATCTTTGATCCGAACTCCGAAAATTTTAAAGCCGAAGTGGCCGTACCGCAGCATAATTTCGAGAAAGAAGTACAAAAAATAAGGGGTGTTAGCTCCGATATGTTGGTCATAGGCGAGAAGACCTCGAAGATAGATTATAAAATAGCTCCTTGTTGTAATCCGATTCCGGGAGATGATGTTTTTGGTTTTGAAACCGAAAAAGATGGCATCCAGATACACCGTACTTCTTGCCCCAAAGCAGTAGAATTAATGTCGAACTACGGCAACCGGATTGTGAAAGCCAAATGGACCGACCAGTATGAACTGGCTTTCCTGGCGGGCATCCGGATGAAAGGTACCGACCGGGTGGGTATGGTAAACGACCTGACCAAAATTATCTCGAACAGTTTGAAAGTAAATATGCGGTCTATAACCCTCGATTCGCAAGATGGGGTTTTTGACGGCAAAATTATGGTTTTCGTAAACGATACCAGCCATCTGGAAAAACTCATCCAGCGCTTGCAACGGGTAAACGGCGTACTTTTGGTGGAGCGTTTCGATTCTTAAGTAATTTAGGTTATTAGTATTTAGTTGTTAGTTATTGGCTGTTAGTTCTGAGGAATAGTACTGAAATTAAGTTTTCGGTTACCTTTTATCATTAGTAAATTAATGAAGAATTAATAAGCAGCAATTAACAATCAGCAATTTAAAGATGAATAATATTGTGTTGAACGAAGGAAAATTTGCGGAAGTAAAAAAAATATTTACGGCTTATTTAGAAAGCAAAGGTTTGCGCAAAACGCCCGAGCGTTATGCCATTCTGGAAGAAATATATTCCCGTACCGGCCATTTTGATGTAGAATCGCTTTACATCAGCATGAAAAACAAAAACTACCAAGTAAGCCGGGCTACTGTTTATAATACCCTGGATTTATTAGTAGAAAACGACTTAGTGAGTAAACACCAGTTTGGCCGCAACCTGGCGCAATACGAAAAATCTTACGGTTACCGGCAGCACGACCATGTTATTTGTACGGAATGCCACAAAGTAGTAGAGTTTTGCGATCCCCGCATCTACAATATTCAAACTATGGTGGGCGAACTATTAAATTTTCATATCTTGCACCACTCTTTAAACCTTTACGGCATTTGTGGCGATTGCCGGGCTAAGAATTCATCGCCAACTTTATGAAATTGACACATGCATTAGTAGAAAATATGCTGTTTGCTCGTTTGCAGGGCGATTTAATCGGTAGCCCGGATTCGCAGCAATTAGTAGAAATTGTAAATAAAAGTATTGAAGAAGGCTTGGTGCTGTGTGCGGTTGATTTGTCTAAAGTCCGGTTTATAAATAGCAGCGGTATTGGTATTCTGGTTTCGCTTTTAACTAAATTCCGCAACCGGGGCGGCGAAATGATATTAATTAATCCTTCCGAACATATCCGTAAACTTCTTATTATTACCAAGCTCAACGCCATCTTTACGGTAGCCGAAGATGATGCGCAGGCAGCTCATATTTTAAAAGAATCCAAGTAACAAATGGCAGTAGATATTTTAGTAGGTCTTCAGTGGGGCGACGAAGGCAAAGGAAAAATTGTTGACGTTTTAGCGCCTACTTACGACATAGTGGCACGTTTTCAGGGCGGCCCCAACGCCGGGCATACGTTAGAATTTAACGGTACCAAACACGTTTTACACCAAATTCCTTCCGGTATTTTTCATCCGCACATTATTAATATAATTGGTAATGGCGTGGTGCTGGATCCGGTTATTTTCCGGGCCGAAATGCAAAAGCTAACCGATCGGGGTATTGATGGTTCCAAAAACCTGTACATTTCGCAAAAAGCCCAATTAATATTGCCTTCTCATAAATATATTGATAGGGTACAGGAAGAAGCTCTCGGCGAAAATAAAATCGGCTCTACTTTAAAAGGTATCGGCCCTACTTATCAGGATAAAATTGGCCGTTTTGGTTTGCGGGTGGGCGATATTTTAGCCCCTGATTTTAAAGACCGCTATAATACTGTTATAGCGCGCCACCAGAAAATAGTTGGGTTTTATGGTAAGGACCTAGATACTGCCGAGGCCGAAGAAGCTTTTTTCTCGGCCGTAGAATATTTGCGTACCATGCAGTTGGTAGATAGTGAGTATATGCTAAACGAAGCCATTGCAGCCGGTAAAAAAATATTAGCCGAGGGCGCGCAGGGCTCTTTGTTAGATATTGATTTTGGAACTTATCCGTTTGTAACATCTTCAAATACGCTTGTAGCGGGCGCCTGTACCGGGTTAGGCGTGGCTCCAAGACATATTGGTGAAGTTTACGGCATATTTAAAGCTTATTGTACCCGCGTGGGCAGCGGTCCTTTCCCCACCGAATTATTAGAAGAAACCGGAGAACGCATCCGCCAAGCCGGCCACGAATTTGGTTCTACTACCGGCCGGCCGCGCCGCTGCGGCTGGATTGATTTGCCTACGCTTAAGTATTCGATCATGTTAAATGGCGTAACGCAGTTAAATATGATGAAAGCCGATGTGTTGGACGACTTTGAAGAAATAAAAGTCTGCACCCATTACAAATTACCTAATGGAGAACTTACCGATAAACTACCACACCAACTTGTATCGGAATTAACGCCGGTTTATACTTCTTTACCGGGCTGGAGAACCAATTCTAAAGCAGTTGAGAAGTATGAAGACCTGCCACAGGAATTTATTTCTTACCTTAATTATTTAGAAGAGCAGTTGCAAGTAGAAGTAACTATTGTTAGTGTTGGCCCCGATAGGGTTAGCACCTTGCATAAGTAAGCAAATAAATAGATATTAGTGAAAGAGAGAATGTAGAGCAATTTGCATTCTCTCTTTTAGTACAAGGTATAAGATTAAATATTTTCTAAGTAGATATTAACTGCTATATTAAATCAGGAAGAGTTAAGAAAATAATGACAAACCTATCAGCTTTACTATCAAGTCAAAGCAAATAAGTTATAATTTATTTTTAGTAGGTATTTGGAAAAAGGTTAAAGATTAGTACTTTTGCACCTCCAAAACGAAAGGAAACTAGTCTGAACGGGATTAGGATAAAAAAACAAGGGAAAACAAGCTTTCTGAAAAGTATTTAAACCTGGGACCTTGTGATTAGCTAGAAAATGTTTAATTTTAAGCTCAGGCACAGAATAGTACTAAAAAGAGTAAGAAAATATTTTTCATTTTCTGCTTGATAAGGGTTAAACTTCTTCTTACCTTTGCGTTCCTAATTCAACAACAGGATGAAAAGGTTAGAGTTGAAGCAAGCGGCGGAAAACTTTAAAAAGAAACTGGTTAAAAGTTTTGGTAAAAAGAGAAAGTTTATTACTTTTGCGCACCGAAATAAAAAGAGGGGTAAAACATTACGGCAGGTAATGGCAATTTAAGCCTAGAGAGGTTTAGAAAAGTTCTTTGAATAATTGAGAAAAAGAATAGCAAACCGCATAAGTGCATTATCTTATCTATGGATGAGAGGGTCTTATGTTAAAAAGAAGAGCGTTGCGATCAGACTACAACAAAAACCTTCGGGTTTAATCTATTTAATTATACAATGGAGAGTTTGATCCTGGCTCAGGATGAACGCTAGCGGCAGGCCTAATACATGCAAGTCGAACGGAGTTGGGTAGCAATATCCAGCTTAGTGGCGCACGGGTGCGTAACGCGTATGCAACCTACCTTTTACTGGGGGATAGCCCGAAGAAATTCGGATTAATACCGCATACTACTATTTGAGGGCATCTGAGGATAGTGAAAGATTTATTGGTAAGAGATGGGCATGCGTGCCATTAGCTAGTTGGTGGTGTAACGGACCACCAAGGCGACGATGGCTAGGGGTTCTGAGAGGATGATCCCCCACACTGGTACTGAGATACGGACCAGACTCCTACGGGAGGCAGCAGTAGGGAATATTGGGCAATGGAGGCAACTCTGACCCAGCCATGCCGCGTGCAGGATGAAGGCCTTCTGGGTTGTAAACTGCTTTTATCTAGGAAGAAAAGACTCATGCGTGAGGAACTGACGGTACTAGGTGAATAAGCACCGGCTAACTCCGTGCCAGCAGCCGCGGTAATACGGAGGGTGCAAGCGTTGTCCGGATTTATTGGGTTTAAAGGGTGCGTAGGCGGCTTAATAAGTCCGTGGTGAAAGCCAACAGCTCAACTGTTGAACTGCCATGGATACTGTTAGGCTTGAGTACAGACGAGGTAGGCGGAATGGATGCTGTAGCGGTGAAATGCATAGATAGCATCCAGAACCCCGATTGCGAAGGCAGCTTACTAGGCTGTAACTGACGCTGAGGCACGAAAGCGTGGGGAGCGAACAGGATTAGATACCCTGGTAGTCCACGCTGTAAACGATGATTACTCGATGTTGGCGATACACGGCCAGCGTCTTAGCGAAAGCGTTAAGTAATCCACCTGGGGAGTACGCCCGCAAGGGTGAAACTCAAAGGAATTGACGGGGGCCCGCACAAGCGGTGGAGCATGTGGTTTAATTCGATGATACGCGAGGAACCTTACCTAGGCTAGAATGCGCGTGACCGGTTCAGAGATGGACCTTTCCTTCGGGACACAAAGCAAGGTGCTGCATGGCTGTCGTCAGCTCGTGCCGTGAGGTGTTGGGTTAAGTCCCGCAACGAGCGCAACCCCTATCTTTAGTTGCCAGCACGTGATGGTGGGGACTCTAAAGAGACTGCCTGCGCAAGCAGTGAGGAAGGTGGGGATGACGTCAAGTCATCATGGCCCTTACGCCTAGGGCTACACACGTGCTACAATGGACGGTACAAAGGGTCGCTACTTGGTAACAAGATGCCAATCTCAAAAAACCGTTCTCAGTTCGGATTGAGGTCTGCAACTCGACCTCATGAAGCTGGAATCGCTAGTAATCGCGTATCAGCAATGACGCGGTGAATACGTTCCCGGGCCTTGTACACACCGCCCGTCAAGCCATGGAAGTCAGGGAGACCTGAAGATCGTAACCGTTCAGGAGCGATTTAGGGTAAAACTGGTAACTGGGGCTAAGTCGTAACAAGGTAGCCGTACCGGAAGGTGCGGCTGGATCACCTCCTTTCTGGAGCTGATTGCAA
>Ga0210040_10007333_pt1 | contig 13411 bp, 8 predicted proteins | sample CryGeyCG12114_NA_FD_185462 | JGI IMG/M metagenome (GOLD analysis project Ga0210040, IMG submission 185462) | Groundwater microbial communities from aquifer - Crystal Geyser CG19_WC_8/21/14_NA (SPAdes) (version 2) | ecosystem: Environmental > Aquatic > Deep subsurface > Groundwater | place: USA... | reverse complement strand
ATATCAAACTGCGCCCCCCGAATATTGAGTTCTCATTTGAAAGCATTTCTAACAAGTAACAGCAATTAACCCTTTTCTTTTTAGAATGTTTCAGAGGGTAGCATCTTCTTTTTTTCCTCCTGAACCATAATCCGGTCTGAAATAGAAATGCTAACATGAAAAATCGTTATTTACTGCAAAATTAAACTTGCGCATGCGCTTAATTAAAGCATAATTTGCTGCTCATGTGTGATTTTTGTTTTTCAAACATTAATATTCTCTTATTTGAGAAGTATCGTGTCCATGTCCCGGGGAGTCGACCACCACCGGAGACGTAAGCCCTCCTCCTAACATCTAAGTTATACAGGGAGTTATGTAGTTCAAATCATTAGACCTAAATTTCAGTGCTTTCAAAACAAATAATATTATCTGATATCATCATTATTTCTTTAACGAAAGTAGGTTAAATTTTTTGGCGCTTAAAACTAAAACTCACAATATATATGTATTCCCAAACTTTTATATTTAACAACGCAATTCTTTCAAATATTGCAGTATTACTGAAAAAGTTTTTTTCGTAAATAAATAAGGTGAAAAAAATCCGCTATGCAGAAAAATTGTTGAGCTACAAGTTATTCTCACGAAACTTGAGGGTTCAAAAATCTCGAAAATGCTAAACCTTTCCGGTAAAAGTAGCTTCCTTCACAAACATGCCACTTGGCAACAATCGCAACCCATATAGTACATGTATAAAATATTTGTCTCATTCCTAGCACTTTGGTATGCACACAAAAAAGGCCTCCACGTTGGAGCGTACATGCCCAAAATGTATAGATTTCATTCAAAGGAAAAGTGACTCATGTTGTCGTCTCACAGCATGAAGCAACTTTTTTTTAGCTCCACTGTTCCACAATGTTTCACATTTTATTGGCCCAGAATGTGAACTACTCAAGACATTCTACTGTCTGTTTCCAACCTAGGATAAAGAAATCTTGCTTGTCTTATTTTTGCTTTTTTTTTTGCATTCAGATTCAGACCAGTCTATCGAATACACTTGGAACATATTTACACTACCGTTGCGTTTCTAGTTGTCGGTTGTGGATTTTTCAAAGGGGCTTCTAATAAATTGAAATGTGGCAAAATAGCTCATAACTATGAGGTTTTACAGCATGCTAGTCAGCAGTTTGGCAGTTCCCGGTTGCATTGAAAAGTTTTTGATCTTTGTTATTCAATACGCTCTACCCTGGGGTTGATGAATGCAAAGTTATACTTTGATGCCAGTATCACTTTTCTATCACTCAATTAAGAGTGGTTTCCTATTGTCTCTGCTGTTTCCTTCCATACAACTCCTCATTTCCTTGTGCTACAAGACTACTGACTACTGGACATCTTTTAGGTCGAAAAATGAGTATTTTTTGAACCTGAGGTCCTCTAGGGAGTTAGGGATGTTTCGTAACGAACTATTGTAGCCCATTAATCATATTATGTTTAGTTAAAGACGTTAAACTGTAACATGCAAGTACCCACAGGTTTTACTACATCTCTCACAGTTTGTTTTCACCCTAATTCATTGTACTCTGTTTTCATTGGGATAAATTTACATGAATTATTCGTCCCGCGATCGCTTCAAAAAGTTGCATGCTTCCTGTTGACTTCTTTCCCCAAGAATAAGTCCTATTTGCTTTAATCCATCTAAAAAGCGGACCTGTAATTAGTCTTCAATAGGCACTGGTCTCCAGCTCTGTTATATGACACAAAGATCGATTTTAAAATCAAATATATGAAAAATTGTGGTAACTTGTGTTTCCCAACCGCAAACCACCATGCTTGTCCAGTACATTCCAGTTTGTTAAGTCAATGTGATGACAAAATTATAAAATTAACCACGATAATACCATAGTGCATGTGAACTTGGAGTTATAATTAATATTTCAGGGACTTTAGAGGACATGCAAAAGTTGTTGTGCTAATTTTGCTGAAATCAAGATTTTTAGGAAGTATCTCATTGCTGGTAGATAGGAAAGTAAAACACGCATCATCGAGACTCACTCGGGACACCTTTTGTGAGCACGGCAGTATAGCATAGTACCCATGTCGTGCATTATGTGCGCTTTTGTGGGGATAAACCTTTCACTCGGTACTTGAAATAAAAGCTTGCAAATTGCAAAAGCAGGCACAGTACGTTTCACTCACTCTTCTGATCCATTCACCGAGTTACGTTTGCACATAGTATACAAGTTCAACTGCATACCACACTAGTTCATTGTGTGTGCTAGAAGCGGAACCAGAGGCATAACTCAGTTTCAGTTGAGCAAAAACTCTCCAAGCGACTGTTAGCTTCTAGAGATTTGGGAAGCAACAAGGAAGATCTTTCTTTTTCAAGAATCCAATCTCGTCCAGTCATTTTCTTCTAAATTTTTTCTTTTTCGCAGAACAAGACGTCTTCACCATAATTGAGGACACGGAACACATCTGTATCATTGATTCATGAGCGGTATTCGACTGACCATTCATTTGTGGGATTTTTGCAGTATTGGTAAGTTGGCACGTTTCATTTTTTCTTCCAGCAAAATCATCTTCATTACTTCCCGGCTCCTGGCTGCACGATCGGCTAATTAGGATATGGATTGATTAAGACTCAGTCTGAGACAGATTTTTTGCACAATAGTCTTAAGGTAAAAATTGCATGATTGGGATCGGATTTTTTTTATAGCGAATGGAGCTAATTGATTGGTTTCTGTGGTATGAATTGTGCATCGTCGTGTAATGTGCATTGCATAGTAACGAACTGTAAAACGGATTTTATCAGATATTGTCTGCAGTCTCAACCGTTTAAAATGTTGTTTTTGTAAACTTCAGAAGGGAAAAATTCCAACCTGGAAATGTTTGTGTAATTTTAAATTAAGCAAAAAGAATAATTAACATTGAAACTGGCATTCCTTTTCGAATAGTTTTTTCGCTTGTGTTGAAGAGTCAATTTGAAAACTTGAAATTGAAAGGTTATATAAAAAAAAGTAGTTCAAACTTAAATAGTCATTTAAACTTTATATGAGAAATTCGGCTGTAATTAAGAAGACGAGAAAAATAATCCTCTTTTGATGACTTACCTTGCATGCTATGCTTCCCACTCCTATCTATCATCATATGATAGAATATAAAATCTCAAAAGTCTTGTCCTTGTAGCAGTAGTTTGAATTGAATGTATTCATTACTTTTCTTAATCAAATTCATTCCCAGAATCATGATAGCATTCTAACTAGGAAATTATATACTCCGCACTGATGATAAATGCCACACGGAATTTTTCTTTCCCTACGTGACAAGCTACGAGTGCAGCTGACACTTTTATATGCTGTAACTTTTGTACTAAATTTACATCCTTATGGGAATCTAAAGAGCCTGTAAAAAATTGCTGTACAGGCATGTTGGTTCCATAGCATGGGAACAAATACATTATATACTAAGTTAGTATCCCTGTTCTTATCTTCCCGTCCCTATGAGCTATTGTAAGAAGAAAAAGACGGCCGCCTTAAAAGTTACTAAAAGAATATAGACATCATATCATCTCTTTGTAAATGACAACAAATGTCTTTTGACTGGGAACTTATTGTTGAAAAACAGTATCTCAGCACTTTAGTCTCATCTTTTGTGCTTCAGCTCATGAAAAACTGTTTACAACTAATATTTTCCTCTGTCACAATCCCACTTATCATGTATTGGTTAGCTCGTCTTTAATATTCAATCCAGTTTTATGAGCCCCGCTCCATTCTTCATATTGATTCCAATCGAATGGTAAGGAACTACTTTGAATCTCTTCCCGGGTAACGGGCAAAAGTAAAAACTTTGCTCATACAAAAAGCAAAATCATTTTCATGTCTTTGTATGTTAGTTGTGGAATTTCATGCGCATATAAAAACAAGTTTGGGGCTAAAACTTTCTTTCACATTATATTCACATCACATTACATAGGACTCGTGTACCAGCTAGCTAGCCATGTAGGCTCACTCATCTTTTTCCAGCAGTAGTAGTAGTATATTATTATTATTATTGCCCTGAGCTTGTAAGTACATTATTACATGAGCCAATGAGTGATTGAGTGAGTGAATACTATTGAAGCATTGGTGCACGACTGGGCTTATAATTTTATATCAGCCTTTTTTGCACTCTCTGTTTCATTCACGCTTTATTCATGGCACGCCTCATTGACTCTATTTTATGAGTGACAAGTATAAAGTGAGCAAAGCTCTTTCTCCCTTGCATAAAAGATAAACAGCCGCTGACACTTTAAAATTAGGAATCATGGGTATTCATTTTCACTTGAATGGTGATCCTGACACTTCAGTTACAGTTAGTTAGCCAGTGGTAGGATGCCTTGTTCTTTATTTGACGGGTGCTTGAAGCTGCATATTTAAAACTTTCTTATTATCATGTCAACAGAATTTCTGAGTCAAAAGGACCAAGAATGATTAAGTAGGAAATTAATAACAGATGTAATCACTGTCAACCTATTTGAGAGGGTGGGATGGATGAATTAACGTTTGATGCTGGCAAATTCAAAATGCTTTCTCAGAACATTGCATAGAAAATCCAAATTCAACTTCTATGAAATCCATTTATCGCTTTATTGAGCTGTATGGTGTAAGTGTGATTGTATGCATGTCAAGTCCAATCCAGTCCAATCAAAGTGTACTAAAAAGTTATATTTATTTAGTGAGTTAAAGCAGGGATTTCGTTTAAGGTGAGATTCTCAAGCTCCTCCGCATTTATATGGCTTTAATAAGTGATAATTTTAATGAATGCATTTAAAGTTCAAATTGGATATGTAACTCAACTAAATATGGATTTGATTCACTGAAGGAGGAAAAAAATTTTTTTGCGCATTTGAAGGTTATTTTAAGTAGAGTAGATTTTTTTTCCATTCAGGTGAAATTGAAATGAAATCCAAGAATATTGTTGCTTGATTGATTCTACCTATCTCTGTGATGTTTTTTTGCGTCACTAAAGGTACTATTAATTTTATGAGTATTGCAAATGTATTGAATGAGTTGCTCATGAACGAGTGAAGGGATATCAGTAAATGTTTTTCACTTGTTGAGTAAAAGGAATTACAGCATGTATTCTCTCTTTGATGTCTATTAATCAATTGTTTTTCCTGATGAGAATAAAAAACTCGTACAGTATTAAAAGCTTTAAATCGTGCCCATGAAACTAATTTTATCCTAACTTGATCACTAAAAATCATGCAGTTGCATGACTGGATAGAAACTTGTAATTAGAAATAAACCGCATTAAGTGAATGTATTAAGATATAGAATCCATCCTTATTGCTGAGTTTATAGAAAATAATCAAACTAAAACAATAAAATGAATTGGCAATCACACAAGGGTATAAAACAGTAAAAAACTGGGAGCATTACACAGGAATATTGTATTCGTTTTCCAAAAAACCTTCTGCTCTGATCCTTTTCTACATACGCTGCGGCTATGAAATTGAGCCATTCTTACAATCTATGAGCAGCAAGCATAAGTACGTTTTACAATTTGAGGCGGTGGAATTCAAGAACAAAATTTAAATTCCCTTTTCTCAAAAATCCTTTCAAACGACAAGAATTTTAAATTTTACATAGAAACATGAATGCATTAAATTTAAAAAAATGTTGCGTCAACATTGGTAGAGGAGCTCGATGAAAAAAATTCTGTAATAGTGCTGTTTAGATCGCTGCCCTTTCTTTGATATCTTAACTGTAACATCGAAAGGTTACGCCGAAAACCGATTACAAAAGATATCTTCTTACAGACTTTATCTTGGAATATACAAAGTAAACGTTTTGACTCGTACCTATTAGTAAAAACAAAATTTACTGTACTGCAAAGAAAGCATAATTTTTGATAGGCAGACTGACGAAGAAATTAAATGAACAATAGATTCCTTCTTTGGATTCCTTGTGAAAGACAACCATCCTAGATTTTATACCCGGCTCATTGATCAAAAGAATTACTGAAATGCTCGTTCAAGTCCCTTTTCATTCGTTTGTCTAAATTTTTATATCTTTTGTCTTGTGCTCCTCCAATATTAACGAACAGATAGTGGCCCCACGCATGAGATGCTTTTGAAAAATGTCATGATGTAGTAATGTAAAGCTCTCAAAGCTGTCCATTCGAATTGACTCAAGCCAATAGCATCAGTAAAGAAATCGTTCCATTGCTTTAGTTAGTTACAAATTCCGCATTTCTGGTCAGAAATGCGTGTCACGAAATATTATTTTCGTCTTTCAGCTTTCCTCCCAATAATCTTTCAGTATTCAGCTCTTGAGCTCATATTTGATTTGAGAAATTGAGACAGTGTGGACACAAAAAATGTATTGCGGCGCTCACTCACTCACGCACATTCAGTATATTTAATGCAAGCAAACCGTATTGGTCCATAAAGTCAGTATAGACATGATAATAATGGGAGAAAAGTTTCCCACGAGTATCTAATGTCTTTTGTTCTTGGAAAAAGAAATCTTTTCTTGAAACAACTTTGGTTCCTTCAATTCAGTTGGGAGTCATTTGTACGTATTTTCTGTTCCCCGTAAGTGACTTTTAACCTCTTGATCATGATGAACTCACATCTGTCTAAAATGAATGCACTGGTTTGCTGAGCTTTTTTGAGGTCAGTTTGTTTCAGAGAAAGTTGAACGAGCTAGGGATGTAAATTTGGAAACACTTATCGTATTAAGTCTCTAGGGTAATGTTATACAAAGAATGACATAGTATCGGTTTACGTGCCCTGAATGGATTAATAAATGAAAACAAATGGAAAAATGGGAACATTATGATGAGGTGGGGGATTCATTTTATGTAGCTATGTCTTTAGCTGAGATATCCATATAGAAAGTAACTGGATTCGTGTTAATTCAGTCGAGTTCATTCATACTGCATATATTGTGAACTCCTGTAATGTTAGGATTCCCTTTAAAAGCGGGTTTAAGAATAGTACTGAATTTCCACTAGACGATATTATCAATAAGTAAGTAAGTACTTTGAATTTCTGTTGACTGCCTAAAAAATTCCTCTTGTATTCCCGACTCTACAACTTTGTGTATGTATGCAATAATTTCTGTTATTGACAAGAGAAAGTTTCCTCGTTCTCAAAACTTGACAGGAGGATGCAACTGTGTATGGACTATCTTCTTATTTATTACATGTTATCAATTCGATTAGTTTTGGACTGGCCTCTTCAAATGTATTGCCAGACTCTCTGGAAAGGAAGTGCAAATGACTTTCTCAACCACTTGAGCCTTTCTCTCCACATTTACTTGGCTCATAGGTCATGTTTATGTTTTAATCAATAGAACAAAGTGTTGCTTCTAGTCAGAAGGCCTCCAGTACTCCTATATTGGGCACAACTTGCAGTCCATTACAAACTATGAAATGTATTAGGGTAGCAACTGGAGATTGTGAAAACATTTGCACGGATGAATATTCTGTTGCTCGATAAACCTGTTAAAAGTTATATAACCCTTTGGACAATTTTAATATGAAGGATCCACATTTTGCAATGTCGGCAGTTTTTGTTGAAGATAATTTGTCGGAACTACTTTCACAAACTTGCCACAAAAGAGGGAAGTTGTTGTGTTTGGGTATCAGGGAATATGAAGCCTCGAGCTTCATTTAATACGCGTTTCAAAAGAAAAAATAATTAAACTTCTGTTTTTCCTTTTAAGGCTGACATGAAAGTTGTGCCTTTCTGATTTCTTAGAGTGAAAAAATTAAAGCATACAAAAAATGCTTCGGTTATCTAATTTTCGAAAGATACAGCAGGACTTTTTGTACGATTTATGTACACGGTGTTTATGTACGTCTCAAAAAGTTTTAAGTTTTGATTTCAATATTTTAAAAAACAAGATTTTTTATTCCTTTTCAAGTAGTTAGTGGGCAAGTAAAGTTATGAACGTCATTAAAAAGTTTTACCATTAACTCCGTTTGCACTGCTTTTAAACATTTATATATCTATAAAAGAAAAATTAATTTAGATACATTAAGTTTCATATAAATATGGGTGTGGATTCATGAATAGCAATATTTCGAGGATTTAATCAAGTATAGGGTGATGAATCTACATTTTAGTAACATTTAAACTCTTTTTGCTACTAACTTTACCCCGCATGTTGGAAAATAATTTCATACTAACTAACTAAGAAAATGCACAGAAAACCACCATATAAAGGATAAGTTGTACTTTCCCCTCTGTTATTATGAAACTAATTGCCTCCAAAACTTATGATATGATTTGAAGTTTTCGTCAGCAAAACATGTTGTTGTTGCACAACCCACGCCTAATTGACTAAAAGCCTTGAAAAACTTACACACAGATATACCTCTTCTCATGTTACGTTACTTGGTTACTTTCTAATACGTGGATTTTTTCCCACCCCTGACACTAAAGTGTGCTTATTTCTTACAGTTGTGGCTCATATTATAGCCATTCTGAATTTATTGTAATGACTAGTTTTAGTACATGTGTCTATTGGACTCATTCATCAAATAAAGTTGTGTACATCAAACGTTTTCACTTTCTTCTTTCATTTTCGTTTGTGCTATATTGGGAGTAGTATACTGCCACATAGAGTAAATTGACATATTAAAAATAGCTTTGATTTTGTTGTCTTGTTGGATAAAATAAAATTTTCTCATTAAGATAGCATTGGATATTCTACAGATGGAGGAGGAGGATCTTAACGACGTAATAGAAAGACGTCTCTATTGCTTTCTTTCAGCTTATATCAATACGATTGTAATTAAAACCTGTATTATTGCTCTTTGAGCATATTTTTTCCTCTTCATTGCTCTCAATGAATCTATACACAATGTGTCGTGACAGATGCTTTAACCAACTAAAGCGTAAAAAATTGTTTTCTTCCAATAAAACTTTGGATTGCTGGATTGCTCTCGTAAATCAACAAGCTCTGTTTTTCGCTTTCACTTCGTATGGAGTCAAAGTCTTGGGTTCATCAGACGAATAAAGTTTCTTCAAAGTAATCAAACGGATTCCTTTGAACCTTATGACTGTTTTTTAATTTGTTTTGATCCACAGTTTTTACAAAATCAACAAAAGGAAAAGATGGGAGTTTCGAGAGAAGGGTCTCATTTTTTACAAGTAATAATCAAACGTTAATTCACTGTTTATTTGATAAGAAAAAAGAGATCGCCCCTGAGACTTCTATTTTCTTTGAAAACAATTTTGAAGCAAATGTGCTATTTCTCCATGAGACTTGAGTAATCAATATTTTCAAGCCCTTTTATCATGAAAAAATGTCCAACTGGGAACCGATCCCACTTGTAATTAAAACGGGCACAATGTTTACACAACTCATTCGTCTAAGATGTTTCCAATGTTTATGGTTTTATTGTTTGCACAATGTTTTTTCTTAAGTTAACTACTTTCTTTTTGTGTATGTTTTAATCAGAAAAACGTATATGAGTAAGGGGGAAAGAGCATTGTAGGACATTGCATTCACTATACTCTGTGTTGTCAGTTTTGCAAGTAATTGGAGGATAAGAGATTCTTGAAATCCAAACTAGTACAAATAATAATAACTTGAAGTAAAAGTAGTGAGCTCAAAAACATGCACAAAGGTAGAAAAAAACATTATGAAAACCTGAGGAGGTTGCACAACTAATAAAGAAAAAAAGGACTTTCAAAACATAAAACCATCTCTTTACACTTTTCGTATTACTTACCATGCTACTTATCTCCATGTGCGGCTCACTATGATATAGGCCCACTTGTACCCAAAAAGAATCTCCATTCCCGGAATCATTTCGACTGGCTTATCCACATTCACCCCATTTTGTGCCTGTGGTAACGGCAACTATGTCATAAGAGATTGCAACACTGATAAAGAAGTTGGTTACAAAAAGCCATTTCCGATGGCAGCAGCCCATTGTACTTTCCCCTAATGGTTTAACATGCACCCACACATGCAGTGATAGTAATAATGATTAGTGGCCAGATAAAAAATGCAGACAAACATGACAATAGTGAGAGTCTCTTTTCTCTCATCGTTGGAATGTAAGGACTCGTAGGAAAATGTGTGCTTTGAAGCGCCGTAATTGGCTGTCAGATCTACCAAAACTTGGGTTGAAACGTGCGCATAAAAATTAGGCATTTAGGATTTCCGTTTGTTTTTGTGTATTAAAAACTATCTAGGAAATTAGGGTCCCAGTGAAAACTAAAATCACTAGTCAAATTAGATCAACCTGTGTCTCATAGTAAGATTTTTTCTATATTATTGTGGACACAAAAATCTGAATTGCGTGAAAACGACACTACGTGCCTTGATGCTATGAATTTTTGTGAAAATGGGGAACATACCACACATATATACACTTGGGGCTCTAGCTCTATAGCATACATTTTTGCCAAGAAAAAGTACCAAGTAAGCACTATTATTATTTATGGGATAGGAACACGAATTTCACAAAACTTTATCATCAGTGTATATTGTGATACATGCAACTTGAGTAGTAAAATGATTAGTTCCGTCTGCCTGCTGCACAAAAAGTGACAGGCACAAAGGATTGCTAGTTGAGCAAGTCTCAACATCACATTTTATGAACTACCATAGCTAAAATACTTTGGATAACAAGCTCTAACTCTAGTTAGTACTTGGGTTAGTTAATTAACATGTATGTATGTCGTTTACAAGTTAAAGTTACTTACTTATCAACTTACCATATCCACCTCAATGGGCTGGCTCCATTTTCTTGGACTTAGGTTAACAAGTTAAGTAATGCAGCAGGAAAATCTTTACAATGTTTACCTACATCATATTCGCGTATTATAGGGAAGCTATAACAATTTCGTGCGCAGTCCAGTCGGTAATGATCCTCAAATCGTATCATTATGTTTTAGCACTAAAGTTAGCCTATGCTCCTTTTCTCTGTGTACCTACCTTTTGGAGCCACTAAATGATACAAGCATAATCATATGTAAAGCGGCTAACAGATCCTATGTTATGTGATGGTAGTAGTAAGGATCTTAAATGTAGAAAGCCAAACTAGTCCAGAAGGTGAATAACTTGTTTACGAGTGCTGGGAGCAGCAGAGTTGTGTAACATTTTTATTTGAAATGTAGAATTTTTTTAGTGCTCAGATTTTTTCTCCGAGAAGTGGAACAACTGTTTAGACTACAGAGATTTGAACTCCGTAGGTTTGCCTAAGTTATAGAGTGTAGACAAGTCAAGTTTGAAGTCAATTGACCATTACTCAGGATTTTAAAACCTACTCATTTGTCACAAAATTTCCGGCAAAGTAATTTAAACAAGTATGGTGACTTAATAAGATTTGGTGATGACATAAAGATTTATGAAGAGAGACGAGATGACATAAACCGACGTTCGTTTCAATGAATTCAATTTATATTCATGTTTTGTTTTGGGAATTCTGGGTAGCAATCCACCACTGGATGTAATACAATTTTTACGATGCTTTTTCGGTGCAGTGATATGAAAAAAAATTGTAAATTGGGAAACACTGATTGAAGATCTTAAGGATGAAATTCAAATCCTTATGAATCTCAAGTCAGAATGGAAAACTTGACAATCGTAGTTCAAGTCTTTTTACTTGATCTTGACAAAAATTTTCTATAGTTTTGAGTGACAAAGTCTCTCTTTTAGTATGCTCTGGTTACTTCCTTACTTATGTATATAAAAGGTATTCCGATTGGAGTCATAATTCCGTAGAATTCAAAGCCACACACACGGTTTCAATTGCGCGTCTAAACAGCCGGTAGTATTTCTCGAGAAATGAATTATTTGCCAAACTAAAAGTGTTCGTTTGAAATAGATGCACATTCCACCCATTTTATGGAGCCTCAAATTGCAGATAGAATGAGGAAAAACAGTATATTTCTTGACTCTAACGAGTGATAAAGTCAAAATAAAATGTTAACCAGGAAATGACTAAAATGTGGCACAATGTATGTGAAATGTGAAAGATCTCCAATCTAATGCTCATTGTAAGAGCTAATTTCCTTGTGAAATAAATGTGCTAGTGACGATAAATCTGTTCCTTGTGTTCTATTTGATACACACTCACTATATTGATTATATAGTAGCATGGAACAAATTTTTCCCAAAAACTTCTACTTTGTGCTATGGAAAGTTATTCCACACTTGAACATGCATTAGCAGCATTTTTAGAAGGAATAAAAAATTTAGAAATGTCTCCCTCGTGATAAAGTAATGAAGTCATTTTGGCGTCTTTCCAACAATCTCTTTCGTTCAACAAATTACTGGCAGAAAAATATTTCCAACGTTTTAACAATTTTGTTTATTATGGGTTTGATGATCATCTTTAGAAACAGTAAATGTCACAATTAGTGACGCTAATTTCCGTTAAGACCATCATTTATGTGTCAACTTGTTTCGATGGCTGAACTAACCAGCCATATCCCCCAATTGCTGTGGTTTTTGCATGTGACCATGTTGCTTTGAAAACTGAGCATATTTTGCTACCCTTTGTGTCAATAGACCGTCTGTTTGTTGAAAAAGCTGTTAGAAACCCGACAAACTTCCCATTATTGAAACTATGCTAGCCAGGTTATCATTACGGGTATGGAAAAATTTCGACATTAGAAAGTTTCTTTTCAACAAAAGGAGTAAATTGCTTTTATTGTAGTCAGTCACTACTTCCTGTCGACTTGTGTTATTTTTAAGTTTGAAACCCAATATGCTAACTAACTAACTAACTTAGGTCTGTGTAAAGACTGTTTTCAAAGCCTTTTGTGGCCTTTCAGGAGTGGCAACATTATTTCATCCTTTGCGAATGTCGTTTTCCATTTTGTAAACTTGTTCTCATAAAATTCTTTCTGAAAGCGCGAAATATTTAGTCACAAAACAATTTTAGCATTGCATCTTGTATGATATATATTGACTTTTTACAAATACACGTAATAAGGAGTCATATGTAACAAACAACATTTTTGTAGTGATTACATTGGACTCATTTCATACACTGCTGACTACTACTACTGCTACTGTGTCCAAAACTTGAATGCTTATTACTTCCATTTATGGAATGATTTATTCACATCCACTTGGGCCTACGACTATACTATACCATTGTATTTTGACTGCCCAGTTGGTGCACAAAGTGTGCAGGCAGTAGCATATGTTTACAAATGTTACTCCTACGTGAAACGTGCTCCATTAGGGAAAACAAACAATGAGCGTTTAATGAGTTGCTTCTTTGGAGCCTATAACAATAGGACGTAATAATCTAAAGAGTCTTGAATATTTGAATACTGCGTTATGTTATAGGTAGGTAGCACCTATTTTGTCAAAAGACAATGCTCAATTCAGGGAAAATGCTCGATTCAGTGTCATTGGTGTGTTCTTTTTTAATGCGTTCGGATTTTCACGATTTGTTGTACCGTTTTAAACGT
>Ga0210040_10007332_pt1 | contig 13411 bp, 8 predicted proteins | sample CryGeyCG12114_NA_FD_185462 | JGI IMG/M metagenome (GOLD analysis project Ga0210040, IMG submission 185462) | Groundwater microbial communities from aquifer - Crystal Geyser CG19_WC_8/21/14_NA (SPAdes) (version 2) | ecosystem: Environmental > Aquatic > Deep subsurface > Groundwater | place: USA... | reverse complement strand
AATCCTTTGCGGTTTTTGTCCGGATCAGGATATTCCATCCGCACACTAATTTCCTGGGTAGCCCGGTCTACCACGCGCTTGCCAACTTTCGGAACCGGTTGCCACTGGCCCGGTGTGGCTTCCAGGCGTATGTCGCCGTTGGTAGCTACCCGTAAACCGTTCTGGATAATTCCCACGCCCCCTTGGTGACTTTCGGGGTAGAAATCGTGCGCCAGCATCACGTTTAAACCCGTCATTTCCAGGTATTCCTGTTCATTCATTCTTAAACCTTGCTGATTTGCCTGTTGGCCATAAGCGGGTGGCAAGTATAGGAGTGCGCCTACTAAACCAGTTGTAAGCAGTATTTTTTTAATGTAAAATTTTTTTTTCTTCATAAAAAAAGTGGTGTAAATAAAAATTTGAGCTGTAAAGATGTTAAGAGAAAATTAATATAGGGTATGGTATAGAAGTATTTTGGATAATGAAGATGAATTTTATGTTTAGTAGCACTAATATAAAAGCAATATTTTTAAGTTGTAGTAAGGTGAGTAGAGCAACGTCAAAAAGATTTAAGATTTGAATTTTAAGTTATGCTGGACATCTACTAACAAATTTATTTTTTCTTTAATTTTAAAAGGTTATAAATACAATCATCCATTTCATTAAAAAATTTATTCTTTGCTGCTAAATAATTTACAAGCATTTAAATAAATTCTGCCTTGTATTTTCTTAATAGATCTTATTTAAAAATTATTAAATAAGTCTTTTTGTGATTTTTACATTATAATCTACAGAAATTTAAATACTTTACATATAAATTTCTAAATACATGATAATTATAGTAAACCTGCGATCAAGAATTATATTTATTGAGATATTGAGGAGTATACTTTAATGAAATATTTCCAATAATATCATTTCATAATATATTAATAGCAATATTATTTATAGATATTTTTAATATTAATAATATTAAAATTTTATTTATAAAATTATTAACTTGAAATATAAGTGTTTTCATGGTGTATTGATATTATAAATGCTATATTTAGAGTTGTAATTCTATTTTGTTTATTCTATTTTTTTATTGAAATTTTAAAAATAATTACAATTTTTATTCATCCACATCAAATTATTTATGAAAAAATTTACCCATTTATGGCATCCTAAAAGTTGCTATCTTTTAATTTTTTTATCTTTTAGTGGAGTAGTAGAAGCAAAGGCCGATTTAGCTCATTCTACAGCTACCATTAAACCTGTAGCCTGGCCAATTACTGGTAAAGTTGTCTCTGCTAATGGTGAAGCGCTTCCTGGGGTTACAGTTCTTGTAAAAGGTACCACTACTGGTACTGCTACCGGGGTAGATGGTTCTTACTCTTTGAATGTGCCAGAAACAGCAGGTACGCTTATTATTTCTTTTATTGGTTATGCAACGCAAGAACGCCCTTTTTCGGGACCTGGTACTATAAATATTACTTTAGCTGATGATGCCAAGGCCTTGGAAGAAGTAGTGGTAGTGGGCTACGGCACCCAGAAGCGGGAGGATGTAACCGGAGCTATTAGTTCAGTTAGTGCCGCTCAAATTGAAAAAACTCCTGTAACAACTTTAGACCAAGCTTTGCAGGGCAGATCGGCCGGCGTGCAGGTTACGAATAATGATGCCTCACCAGGAGCCGGTATTCAGGTGCAAATTAGAGGCATTGGTGGTTTTGGGAATAATTCTCCGCTTTATGTCGTAGATGGTTATCCCGTTAGTGGTGGTATTAGCAACCTGAATCCATCTGATATAGCTTCTATGGACATTTTGAAAGATGCCTCAGCTACCGCTATCTACGGTAACCGCGCTGCGAATGGAGTAGTAATTATAACCACTAAACGGGGAAAATCCGGTGAAATGCAAATTTCGTTAGATGCTTTAACCTCCTATCAGGCCCAGCCTAAAATGCATGATGTATTAAATGCTGAACAATTTGCCACTTTGGCGAATGAACAAGCGGTAGCAGATGGTATAAGTCCTTTACCGGAATGGAGTAATCCTTCAGCTTTACGTACCATTGACTGGCAGGATGAAATTTACCGGTCTGGCTTAAGGCAAAATTATAATGTGGCCATAAGAGGTGGCAGTGACAAATTGCAATCGGCGTTTTCATTAGGTATTCTGGACCAAAAAGGTATTGTTTTGGGCTCAGATTACCGGCGATATAATGCCAGCGTAAACGTAGATTATAGCGCAACCAAATGGTTAAAAGCTTCTACTAGTATCAAATACAGCCGCAGTGATAGTAAAATTGCGTTAGGCACCGGCGGGCAAAATGCGGGGAATGGTATTGCCAGCTTATCTAACCAAATTCCTACTATGACCGGCAATCCCTTGACGGATCAGGTAAAAGACGAAAATGGTAATTACGGATATTATGATAAAATTAATAATGCGGTAAGTTACCAAGATAATTTATTAGCAGTAATTGAAACCCAGGATCAAAAAAATCAAAACAATTTTTTACTGGCTTCAGGTTCTTTGGAAGCAACTTTAGCAGAAGGTCTCCGGATTAAAACCAATTTAGGCGTTAATATAAGCGACTATTCAGGTTATTATTTTACCCCCTCTAATGCTAGGCGACAAACGGAATTGCCCGCTAATTATTCGCAAAGCGCTAGTAATACTTCGGAATATTTGTGGGAAAATACTTTAGCATATAACCGCACTTTTGGGGTGCATGTTATTGATTTTGTAGGGGGATTTTCTTTTCAGGATAATACAACTCGTTCTATAAGCGGCGGCGGTATTGGTTTAATAAGCAACCAATTGCGAAACCTAGGTAATGTTCAAACCATAACTGGCATTAATGGCAATCAGATTTCTTCTTCGCTTGCATCTCAGTTTGGTAGAATTACTTACAATCTGCTGGATAAGTATCTGTTTACAGCCACCGTAAGACGCGATGGTTCTTCCAAATTTGCGCAAGATAACCAGTACGGGGTTTTCCCGTCCGCTTCTATTGCCTGGAAAGTAAAAAATGAAACTTTCCTGCAAAACGTAAATGCCTTAACTGACTTAAAAATAAGAGCAAGTTACGGTCGGGTTGGCAACCAGTTTGGCATTCCGGATTTTAGCTTTTTAGGTTTATACGGTACCGGAGGTAACCAATTATCAATTAATAACAACGGTTATCCGTTTAACAAAGAATATCAGGAAGGCTTAGTACTTACCGCCTTACCTAACCCAAATTTAAAATGGGAAACTTCGGTGCAAAGCGATATAGGTTTAGATGCCGCCTTTTTAAACAATAGATTAATTCTTACGGCTGATTATTATCTAAAAGAATCCCGCGATTTCTTGCTAAGTATCCCGGTACCATCGCAAACCGGTTTTACAACTGCTGCTCGTAATGTGGGAAGTATTCGGAACAGTGGGATTGAACTAGGTTTAGAATTCCGCGAATCTGTTAATGCCTTTAAATACGGTATCAGCTTAAATTTAACTACGCTTAATAATAAAGTTTTAAGCCTTTACGACGGCTTGAATTCTATTGGTAACTTGGGTGGTTTAGGTTTCCCGAGCATAGGTGGTAATAACTGGATTCAATTTGGTTTATCTGAAGTAGGCGGTGAAGCCGGGGCATTTTATGGCTTTAAAAGTGCCGGAATATTCCAAACCCAAGCTGAAATTGATGCCTTGAACCAAGTTGCGGCTGAAAAATACGGCGCTAATACTCCTTATCAGGCAACTACTACGGTACCCGGTGATCGTAAGTTTGTTGATCAGATAACTGAAGATACCGATGGAGATGGTATTCCAGATTCCGGTGATGGCCGTATTACAGATTCAAAAGATAGGGTTGTGCTAGGTAGTCCAATTCCTGATTTCTTTACCGGTTTGAATTTGGATGCTACCTATAGCAACTTCGATATTAATATGTTCTTCTATGCTTCGGTAGGTAACGAAATCTTTAATTACTCTAAACGTTTACTGGAAACCTTTGGCAACCCGGGTGGTTTAGGTATTAAAAATGTAGGAGTAGATTATTACAATAATCGCTGGACACCAACTAACCCATCGAACGAATACCCCCGTGCAACCCGGGCTGATTTAAACGGTAATAACCGCCCTTCGGATGCTTATATTGAGGATGGCAGTTACTTACGTTTAAGAAACTTACAAATAGGTTATACTTTACCTAACACCTTAATCCAAAGTGCTTCCATAAATAAAATACGGGTTTTTGTAAGTGCCCAAAATCTCTTTACAATTACTAACTACTCCGGTTTGGATCCGGAAATTGGCCAGGTTGGTAATCCGGATGATGGTGGTAGTAGAAATGTAACCAGATCCGGGATAGATGTTGGAACGTATCCAATATCCAGATTTTTTGGAGCGGGATTAAATGTGACCTTTTAATTACTGAATTTTAATTTTTAAGTTTTATGAAATTTAATAAAAGTATATACCTGCTTACCTTTGGTTTTGTAACTTTAATGCCTTTAAGTTGTAAAGATTATTTAAATGAAACGGATTCTACCCGGATTTCCGAAGAATCTTTATTTAAAAACGCTGCGGATGGGATTAACTTAGTTAATGCTATTTACGATACGTTCCACGATGGTGATTTTATAAATAAATCGTTGTGGTACGGCGCTAACTTTTTGTCGCAGGATTTCCATAACTACGGCGCCGATTCCTTTTTTGAAACGTACGAGATACCTACTACTTTTAATCCGCTTAATGTGGCTTGGACCAGATCTTATCAAGGTATTGCCCGGGCCAACTCGGCTATTCCCATTATTGCGAAGATGAAAGCAGAAGGGGTGCTTGATGCTGCCCTTGCCGACCGGCTTACCGGGGAAGCTTATTTTTTAAGAGGTGTTTTCTACTATTATTTAGCCTCTAATTTTGGGGGCGTACCTTTGGAACTGCAAACTGTAACTGACGAAGGACGTCATCCGCGTAATACCCAGGACGATGTATTTGCGTCTGTTGTAGCAGATATGCAAATGGCGGCTAATTTATTACCTTGGAAAGAAGACCTGGGTACAGCTAATTTAGGAAGGGCCACCAAAGGCGCAGCGATTGCTTACATGGGATCGGCTCAAATGTGGTTAAAAAAATATACCGAAGCCATATCTAGTTTTAACCAGCTGGAAGGTAAATATCAGTTAATGGAGAACTTTATTGATATCCACGAATATAATAAACAAAATAACCAAGAGTCGATATTCGAGGTGCAATTTCTGGAAGGAGCCGACCAATCATGGGGCCACGCCAACGAAACTATTTGGTTTTCTTCTTTCCACATGCCAGAAGAAGTATCAAACTTTGGTTATTCTTATGCTGATCCAAAACTCTATGCTTCTTTTGAGGCGGGTGATAAAAGAAAAGCAGCCACCGTTATCGGTCCTGGGGACGAACACGCTAGTCCTGCTATCGAGATAAAAAATTATCCCAAAGTTAAAGTTCAATTTGGTGGGATTAATACATTAGGAACATTAGCCAAACCTTGGAAAGGAAGTGATAATTTAAGATCAGGTTATTACAGCGTTAAAACTTGGCGTGATCCGAATGTAACTGGAAGCACCAGTGCACCCGGTGGAAAAGAGTATATTTTCAATGGTCAGAATGTTATTATGATGCGGTTAGGAGAAGTGCTTTTAAGTAAAGCTGAAGCATTAGTTAAGACTGGTAACGAAGCGGCGGCCCGGGAAATTATTGATAATGTCATTAGAAAACGGGCAGGTTTAGGTCCAGTTGCAGCTTCAACTCCTATTAATGATGTTTTAATAAACGAATACCGCCATGAATTAACTGGTGAAATGTCACTTTGGTTTTTGCTAAGGAGAAATGGGGAACATATTAACTATGTGAAAAAAGAATTTGGTATCACCATTCCTACTGGTAAAGATATTTTACCTATTCCACAAGAAGTAATACTTAATAATTCAACTATAACTCAGAATCCTGGCTATTGATATTTTATGTTCTTCTAATTGAAAAAATAAATATTTATATTAATTTTAAAATGAAGGCTTTGTATATTATAATTATATAAAGCCTTTATTTTTATATGCTTTTAAGGTTTGATTATTAATGATAATAGATAGTTCAAACTTCTATTTTCAATTATAAACAATTTAATTGTTTTCAAAAACTAGCAAAATTATTCATTATAATAAAATTTTAATAACAGGGTTTATAATACAAGTTAACCAGCCTCAACCAGTTAACTAACCATTAAGAACACTCACATTTTTATTTAACTACTATTTACTAAGATGTTAAGCAAAAACATTATATGTTTTTGCTTAACATTTGTTATAAATGCGGGGTATGAAAACTTTCAAAATTTTAGTATACTTTATTATCTCAACCTTCTTAACGCAATGCCACTTTTTTAAGAAGCCAGCACTTTATACACTCTTGAAACCGTCCAATACAGGTGTTACGTTTGCCAACACTATTACCGAAGATGACTCGCTAAATATTTTAAATTTTGTTTACTTGTACAATGGGGCTGGGGTAGCTGCCGGAGATATAAATAACGATGGCCTTACTGATTTGTACTTTGTAGGCAATATGGTATCCGGAACATTGTACCTGAATAAAAGCCAATTTAAATTTGAAGATATTACGGAAAAGGCAGGCTTAAAAACAGAGCTTTGGGGAACCGGAGCTACCATGATTGATATCAACCAAGACGGCTGGTTAGATATTTATGTTTGCACCGTAAAGCCTTTTTCTAATACCGGAGTCCCCAATTTATTATTTATTAATAAAGGTTTAGATAAAAATGGCAGCTTGGTTTTTGAAGAAAAAGCACAAGCATATGGCTTGGCGGATACCGGATATAGTACCCAGGCTGCTTTTTTTGATTATGATTCGGATAAAGACTTGGATATGTATTTATTAACCAATGCTCCGGATCAAACCAATCGGAATTTACCACAATATAAACTCACTCAAGGTCAAAATAATAATACTGATCGTCTTTACCAAAATAGCGGAAATCAAACCTTTACCAACGTTTCCAAAGCAGCCGGCATTCAGACAGAAGGTTGGGGCTTGGGAGTTTGTATTAGTGATATCAACCAAGATGGTTGGCCAGATGTATACGCTGCTAATGATTTTATCAGCAACGATTTACTATGGATTAATAATAAAAACGGCACCTTTACCAATAAAATTGATCAATATTTAAAGCATCAAAGCTACAATGCCATGGGTACCGATATTGCTGATTATAATAACGATGGACTGGTAGATATTATGGTTTTAGATATGCTCCCCGAAGATAATAAGCGTCAAAAAACTACAATGGATGCGCCCAACTATGATCGGTTTGAAATTAATAAGCGCATGGGATACCAGTATCAATATGTGCGTAATAGTTTACAGTTAAATAATGGTAATGCAACCTTTAGCGAAGTAGGTCAGCTAGCTGGCGTATATGCCACTGATTGGAGTTGGGGACCTTTATTAGCGGACTTTGATAATGATGGATTTCGAGATTTATTCATTACTAACGGTTATGTACGGGATATTACTGATTTAGATTATGTTCATTACCGGCAAACATCCATGCAATTTGGCGATACCAAGGTGTTACAAGAAAAGGAAAAAGAAGCTTTAAACCAAGTTAAAAAAGTTAAAATTCCCAATTATATATACAGTAACAAAGGTAACCTAACCTTTGCGAATAAAACAGACGAGTGGGGATTAAAAGAACCTTCAAATTCTAATGGAGCAGTTTATACTGATCTGGATAATGATGGTGATCTGGATTTAGTAGTAAATAATATAAATGCGGAAGCCTTTGTTTACCAAAATCATGCGGAAAATTTAAATAAAAATAATTTCTTACAAATTAAATTAAACGGTGAGACTCCTAATTTAGGAGGTATTGGAACTTCTATTCGCCTGAAGTACAAAGGTAAACAACAATTCTACGAACATTACCTTACCCGTGGGTTTAAATCTTCAGTAGATCCGAAAGTTCATTTTGGCTTAGGAAAAATATCTGTAATAGATTCCTTAGAGGTAACATGGCCGGACGGCAGCTACGCCTTGCTCCGGAGTGTAAAAGCAAATCAGATACTCACGCTCCGGCAAAAGGATGCTACGGCACGTAGGCCAGCTGCATTGCCTGCTCCCGTGCCGTTCTACGAAGAAGTTTCCGGTACTTATAATCTCCGGTTTAAACACGAAGAAGAAGATTACATCGATTTCAAAAATCAACCTTTAATGCCCCACAAACTTTCGCAGGCCGGGCCCAGCTTGGCCGTAGGCGATGTAAATGGCGATGGATTGGACGACTTCTTCGTGGGCGGTTCGGCCCGGAAAACCGGCACTATCTTTTACCAGGACGCAACCGGTAAGTTTACCCGTAAACCCTTAAGCACCATTCCCAACACCGAAGACGATACCGGCGCTTTATTTTTCGATGCCGATAATGACAATGACTTGGATTTATACGTGGCTACCGGCGGCAATGAACACCTGCAGCCTGAGTACTATTTACACCGACTATACAAAAACGATGGGCAAGGTAATTTTACCCAAGATACACACGCTTTACCGCGTATAATGGCCAGCGGCTCGGTGGTAACAGCCGCCGATTACGACCAAGACGGTGATTTGGATTTATTTGTGGGTGGGCGTAACACGCCTAAGAAATACCCGCTGCCCGGCCAAAGCTGCTTGCTGCGCAATGAGAACGGTAATTTTCTCAATGTAACGACTTCGTTGTGTAAAGAACTGGAAAATGCTGGCATGGTCACGGCTGCCCTCTGGACCGATTTCGACAACGACCAGCAGATAGATTTAATTGTAACCGGCGAGTGGATGCCGTTGTTATTCTTCAAAAATGAGCAAGGCCGATTTAAGAATGTTACTGCTTCAACAGGCTTGCAGCATAGCGAAGGCTGGTGGAACAGCATAACAGCTGGCGACTTTGATAATGATGGAGATATAGATTACGCCACCGGTAACTTAGGGCAAAACTCCCGTTACAAAGCTTCTCCGCAGCAGCCTGTTACAATGGTGGCCAAAGACTTTGATCAAAACGGCAATATTGATCCGGTAATGGGTTATTATATTCAGGACCGGAACTACCCGGCCCCGTCCCGAGATGCGCTCACAGACCAGATGGTTGCTATGCGCAAAAAGTTTCCCCGTTATGCTGATTACGGCCAAATCACTTTTGAGGCTTTATTTACCCCCGAAGAGCGGAAAGATGCCTTAGAGCTCCATAGTTACCAGTTTAACAGCAGCTACATCGAAAATCTGGGAGACGGCAAGTTTTCTCTTAAACCTTTACCAGTACAGGCCCAGGTAGCGCCGGTTTATGGCATAACGGTGACAGATTTTAACCACGATGGCAACTTGGATTTGGTACTGGCGGGCAACTCGTACGCCACCGAAACGGCTATAGGGTACTATGATGCCTCTATCGGCACCTGCCTAGCTGGTAGCGGTAAGGGTACATTTAAAGTCTTAAACCCAAAAACATCCGGCTTTATGGTGCGCGGAGATGCCAAAGCAATGGTGCAAATAGTTGACGCTAATAAGAGTTCCTTACTGCTGGTTAGCCAGAATAATGATAGCTTAAAAGTATTTAAACAGACCCGGAAAACTCCATATGAGTTCATCTTATTTCAGCCTAAGGATGCTTACGCGGAAGTACATTTACGGGACGGCCGGAAGCGGAAAGTAGAAGCGTATTATGGTGCGGGTTATTTGTCGCAGTCTTGTCGGGGTTTGTGGGCTCCACCAAACGCCACTATTTATATAACTGATTTCCAAGGTAAGCGCCGACAAATAACTTCACAAAACAAAACCTTGGTCAGCATATCAAATTATTAATGACATTTTTCAGTTTCAAATTATTCATGATCTTATTTAGTGATTTAAAGTAGAACAATGTTTTCCCATTAATGCTTTAAGAAATCTTTTTCTCGAAGAATGAAGCAGCAAAGTGAAAACAATCATTTTATTCTGAGTTCAATCATCTTTTCTCCATGAAAACAACCAAGTTTAACTTGCAGTTACCAATAGTATTATTCCTGGCATTTATAGCTACCATTTACTTAGCTGCTTTTAAGCCTGCTCCGGATGTTAGAACCCAATTAGCAAACAACATCGAAAAATCAATTAAGACCGAAATGCTGAATAAATGGTATCCGCTGGCGGTTGATAAAGAGTACGGTGGATTTTTAAGCACTTTTACTTACGATTGGAAACCTACCGGCCAGCAGGACAAAATGGTCGTAACGCAGGCGCGACATATTTGGTCTAACTCTAAAGCCGCGCAGTTATACCCGGAAGTAAACTATTACCTGAGCAGTGCTAAACACGGGGTTAACTTTTTGCGCAATAAGATGTGGGACAAAACCAACGGTGGCTTTTATACCTTAGTAGACCGGCAGGGTAATGTTAAACAGCAGGAGGGAGGTTACGCAGGCGGCGGCAAACATGCTTATGGCAATGCTTTTGCCATTTACGCTTTGGCTGCTTATTACCAGGCTTCCGGCGACACCAGTGCTTTAAACTTTGCCAAGAAAACCTTCAGGTGGCTCGAAAAACATAGCCATGATCCGGTAAACAAAGGTTATTACCAGTCGCTCGCCAATGATGGTACGCCCATTAAACGGACCAGCCAAGTTCCGTCTACCTCAGATGTTGGTTACAAAGACCAGAACAGCTCCATCCATTTGCTCGAAGCATTTACGGAACTTTACCTTGTGTGGCCTGACCCTTTGGTGCGGGAGCGTTTACAAGAAATGTTGGTACTCGTCCGGGACAGGATTGCTACTCCTAAAGGCTACTTAAACCTGTTTTTTACCCCGGAGTGGAAACCCATTTCCTTTAGTGATTCATCAGAAGCAATAATTCAGAAACACCATACGCTTGATGAAGTATCATTTGGGCACGATATTGAAACCGCTTATTTATTGTTAGAAGCCTCGCACGTATTAGGCTTGGCGCACGATGCCAAAACCATGACGGTAGCTAAAAGACTGGCCGATCATACCATCCATAATGGTTTTGATACCGAAGTAGGCGGATTTTATGATGCCGGTTATTACTTTAAAGATAAAAAAGAAATAACTATTGTAAAAGATACCAAGAATTGGTGGGCCCAAGCCGAAGGATTAAATACGCTATTACTTATGGCCGATCTTTATCCCCAAGATCCTTTAAATTATTTCAGCATTTTTCAAAAGCAGTGGAATTATATAAACAGGTACATTATTGATCACGAAAACGGTGAGTGGTACATGGGCGGCATAGATAAAGAGCCAGCCATGAAAACGGCCCAAAAAGGACAAATCTGGAAAGCTTCTTACCACCAGTTCCGGGCTTTATCTAACATTGTGCAGCACTTAAGACCCGATAAAACAGCACCTTCGGTTCCCCAAAATTTAAAGAGTACTGCAGTAAAAAATGCAATAATTTTGTCGTGGAATAAAGCTACCGATAATCAGAACTTGTTAGGTTATAATTTATTCCATAACGGTGAAAGAATAGGCTTTACGCCGCTTACCAATTTTGCGATTACAGATACTGGCAAACTAAAAGGTAGTAAATTTACTATTAAATCAATTGATTACCAAGGGAATGAATCTGATCTAAGTAATTCAGCAGCCTTTTAAATTTAACTTTAGGAAATAAAGATTACTTAAGCAAAACGCTCGTCAATTAGATTTGCCGGGCGTTTTGCTTACCGGTTTAAACCATTCAGAACGACCGTACGACTATATTATATTGATCAAGCAAACAGATATATTTTAATTATTTATACGGTAAGTTCCTGAAAATAGCTTTACATGTTATACGGTTAAAATACTATTTAAATGATCTACTAATTGGTCTTTATCTATATTCTTTTTTTATCATATTTACGCCAGCGCTTTTTCACGCTTCCTTCGTGCTGGTGCGCCAGATTAGGTGTTAGGTAATCACAGGAAGCATGGGGGCGCAGGGTGTTATAAGCCTGTATGCTGCTGACAATGGCAGCTTTGGCTTGTTGAATATAATCTTTGCAGCAATATTGTAAGCCGCGGTCAGAATGATGAATCAGACTTTCTTTTCCCTTTTGTAAATGCTTTACAGCCATATTTAGGGCTGTAAGTGGCCCCTTTGTATGCAATGTTTCCGCTAGTGCCCAACTGACAATTTTATGGGAATAAGCATCGGTGATTAAACTTAAATAGCTAAAATCATTTCCTGTTCTGATATAAGTAATATCACTTACCCATACTTGGTTGGGACGCATAACAGAAAGTTCTTTTACCAGGTTTGCATACTTATAGAAAGGATGCTAGGAAGTAGTGGTTCTGGCGCGTTTGCGCTTCTTAAGGCGTAATAAGTCGTGCTCCCGGAGCAAGTCATAAAGCTTATCCCGGCCTAACTTTATGTGGTGTTCAGCAAAGAAGTCCGTTAATAAATGGTGCAGCTTATCGGTACCAATGCCTGGTAACTGCTCCCGAATCTTTATAACCTGTTCTATAATAGCCACCTGGTTTACTTCATTTTTATCTTGCTGCTATAATTGTTCATAATAAGCTTGTCGTGACTTTCCAAACAATCCGCACAGTTTTCCCAAGCCAGCTAAGGGATACTGGGTGTTTAACTTCTGGACTGTTTGGAACCATACTTTTTTCTGATTTCTATCTTTAATTGCTTCTCCGCCACTGAAATCATCGTTTCCAAGGCTGTATTCTTTAACTTTTCTTGCGCTAGTTGCGCCTCAGCAACTGCTAGCTGCTGCTTTAATTGTTCAACTGTGGGTTCCATAAGCAAAGATGATTTTGGTCTAAAATAAGTTAACAGCCTGGTTTTGTAGTACCAGCGGTTCCAATCTTGTAAGACTCTTACTGAAACCTGGTATTGCTTGGCGCATTGTCTGATGGTTAGCATACCAGAACGAAGTTCTTCGACAATCTTTCTTTTAGCTTTAGACGAATATCTTTTACTATCGTTTTCTTTAAATTCCTTTTTATTCATAACTTTATACACTTGGTGTAAAGCTATTTCAGGAGCTTACCTTATGTCCTATAATTTATATTATGTTAAGTAGTAATTCTGAGATAGCTTCTTTAAAATAAAGTTAAACAAGCTTAAGCAGCAGTTTTGAAAAAGTTAACTGCTATATTTTAAGTATAACCACTATAAAATTGATTTACCTCAGTTAAACTTACTTTTATTCTCGGGCTACATTTTTCAATAACTTACTTTAAGTTTCATTTACGTTTGTCTAGATATAGTATTTCTAAGATTAAAGCCTTTATAACAAATTATATTTCAAATTTTTTGGTAGTGTACTTAAAGTAAGGATGGATTCATTGCCAATTTTTCAAGATTAAGATTGACCAGCAAGAAACGAATAGCCAAGAAGTGATTCTGCCAGGATTTAGAGAAAGAAAGCGTCTTCCTCACCAG
>Ga0210040_10007331_pt1 | contig 13412 bp, 10 predicted proteins | sample CryGeyCG12114_NA_FD_185462 | JGI IMG/M metagenome (GOLD analysis project Ga0210040, IMG submission 185462) | Groundwater microbial communities from aquifer - Crystal Geyser CG19_WC_8/21/14_NA (SPAdes) (version 2) | ecosystem: Environmental > Aquatic > Deep subsurface > Groundwater | place: USA... | reverse complement strand
GTGCTCTTGTCGAGACCCTCGAACATGTCGGAGCGCGCGACGCCGATCAGCTTGCCGTCGATGCCGTAGGTCCAGGCATGATAAGGGCACACCACCCGACCCTGCTTCCGGACCTCACAATCCTCCAGCAGCTTCGCACCTTTGTGCTGGCACGCGTTGATAAACACCTTGATCTCGTTCTGCCGGGTTCGTGCGACCATCAGCGGCTTGCCATATGCCTCGACGGCCACCACCGATCCCGGCTCGGGCAGCAGCGCCGACACCGTTACCGGCACTGCGTGGCGGGCGAAGATCCGCGATTGCTCGGCCTCGAACCGCTCGCGACCGGTGAAGATGGCATTGGGCCGGGTCGCCGCCAACGCTTCGTTGACCGCGTCCTTCTCGGCAGGAATGCGGCGGATCGCCGCCTGCTGGCTCTGGGTGAGGTCTGTAAGGCGGGTGATCTTCCGGTCCGCCGGCTTCGCAATGGTAGCGATGTCGTTCATACGCCGCGCGCCTCCACGTTCACTAGAGCTCTACCTAGCTCCTAACCTAATGACAATAGGTTAGACCAGTTCCTTCAAGGCTGTAGTCGCATCGGCCAGCTTCTCCGCCTGGACGACCGCCCCGGCTTCGACGAGCTTGCGGCCCTGAACATAGTCTCGCACCGAGTTGATGCAGTCGAGTGCGATGACCCGTCCGTCGGCGAGGTACACGACGGAGAAACTACGAGTCGCAGGATCGCCCCGGGTCACCACCCGATCATGCCCGAGCGACAGTCCAACGGTTTGCAGCTTTATGTCGTACTGGTTCGACCAGAACCATGGCACGGCATCGTAGGAAGCATCCTGACCGGCGATGGTCTTGGCCACCACGGTTGCTTGATCGTTGGCATTCTGGACCGACTCGAGGCGAACGGCTGCGCCGCGTGCGAAGCGGTTGGCATGCAACGCGCAGTCACCCAGCGCGAAGACGTCGGGCAAGCTGGTGCGGCCCTGCTGGTCGACCAGCACGCCGTTGCTTCCATCGGCCCCCGCGTCCAGCAACGGGTGCACGGCCGGCACAATACCGATGCCGACAATGACCATCTGCGCCGGCACAATCTCCCCGGCTGCGAGGCGAACGCCGGACACCCGCCCGCTTTCGCCAAGGATGCTCTCGACCACCACGCCCAAACGCACGTCTACGCCGTGCGCGCGGTGCTCCGCCTCAAAGAAACGAGAAACCGGCTCGCCCGCCACCCGCGCCAGGACCCGATCGAGCGCCTCAAGTAGCACGACCTTCTTGCCCAGCTTGGCTAGCACCGCGGCCGCCTCGAGCCCGATGTACCCGCCGCCGATAACTACCGCCTGCTCGACTTCCGGCAGCTCGGCGATCATCCGGTCAACGTCCGCGCGGCTGCGCACAGTGTGCACGCCCGTCAGGTCGTGGCCTTCGCAACTGAGCCGGCGCGGCGTTCCGCCCGCCGCCCAAATTAGCTGATGGTAGCTTGCCCGCGTCCCGCGGCCGGTAGCCAACTGGCGGCCGCCTGGATCGATTGCGACGACCCGCTCGCCTAGGAGCAGCTCGATACCCTTTTCTTTCCAGAAGTGCCGCGGCCGCAGCAGAATACGGTCGAACCCCTTGCCGCCAGCCAGGTATTCCTTGGACAATGGGGGCCGCTCGTAGGGCAGCTCAGCCTCATCGCCGATCATGAGGACCGAGCCTTCGAAGCCCATTTGCCGCAGCGCCGCCGCCGCCTGCGCACCGCCGTGCCCGGCGCCGACGATCACGACATCATATTGGCCCATTAGGATCTCACCGGCTGGTCTGCGCATCATCGACGGTGATGCACGTCCCCGTGACAAAGTGCGAGGCAGGATCGACCAGGTAGAGGAGTGTGGAGTCGAGGTCGACGGGGCTGCCGAAGCGACCGCGTGGAAAGCGCTCCCGCACCCTGTCGCCGACCCGATCGATGAAGTCGGCCGTCATCTCGCTCTCGAACATGCCGGGCGCGATGGCATTCACGTTGATTCCAAACTGCGCCCACTCAAGCGCCAGCGTTTCCGTCATGCGGATGATGCCCGCCTTCGCCGCGCAGTAAAGCGACGCCGCACTGGATGGCGTGTACGTAAAGGCGCCGACCGAGGACAGGTTGACGATCCGCCCCGGCTTGCCCACCGCGATCAGCCGTCGCGCCGCTTCGGTTGCAAGGAGAAAGGGCGCACGGAAGTCCAAGGCAATTACCCGGTCAATGGTCTCCAGGTTCAGTTTCGTCGCATGGTTGGCGTCCGGAATCGCCGCGTTGTTGATGAGAATGTCGACCGTCCCTGCCCACCGCTCGGCGCCGTCGAACAGCGGCGCTACGGCCGACGCGTCCGTCAGGTCGACCGTATGCGGGAGGGCGCGCCCGCCAGCGCTGTTCAGCTCGTCCGCAAGCGCGTGAAGCGCTTCGGAGCGGCGAGCCGCCAGGACCACCGCCGCCCCCTTTTCCGCCAGAACCTGCGCGAACCGACGGCCCAGCCCGGCGCTGGCTCCGGTCACCACTGCGACGCGGCCGGCAAGCATCGCACTCACCGGGGCCCGCTCCGCAGAGGAAGATGCTGCTCCAGAAAGGTGATTACCCCTGTGTTGAAGGCGTCGTTCCGGTCGCCTGCGACCATGTGGCCCGCGCCGCGGACGTCCACCACCTCCAAGCCCGGCACCTGTCGCCGGAAGGCCGCAATTCCGGCGTCGCTGACGACCTCGCTGCTGAGGCCGCGAACGAGGAGGACCGGCAGGTTAACATTTCTTGCCATCCGTGCGGCCGACCGCTGCACGATCGCATGGTGGAGCTCTGGGTCCTCCGCCGTGATCTTAGGGTCCCAATGCCAGTATAGCCGGCCATTTTCCCGCCGCCGCAGGTTCCGCATCAATCCACCGGGATCCCTTGGGCGCGGCCGTGCCGGATTGTACGCCGAGACCGCGTCAATCGCTTCGTCCAGCGAAGCGAACCCGTCTGGATGAGCCTTCATGAAGCTGACAATTCGGTTCACACCCGCCGCTTCGGGCTCTGGCACGATGTCGACCAGGATCAGCGCGGAAGGGTTCAGGCCACGAGCCACGGCATGGATCGCGGTCGCTCCGCCGAGCGAGGCGCCGACCAGCGCGAAAGGCTGCCGGATGCCCGCAACCACCGCTTCAAGGTCCTCCGCCCTGGAGTCCAATAGGTATGAACCGGTTGGCGACCAGTCGCTGTCGCCGTGCCCCCGCGCATCGAAGTTGATGACGCGATAGCCCGCGGCAACGAGCGCTGACATGGCGCCGGACCAGCTGTGCCGGGTTTGGCCCCCACCATGGAGCAATACGACCGCGGGTGCGGCGCTCGGCCCGGCATCGTCCGCGACCAGCTCTATGCCGTCCGGAGCGCGAAATTGACGGATTGTCACGGCGTCTTCCATGAGGCCTCAGCTCGAGCTGCACCGGCGAGGTGCCGAGCAGGTGTCCCTGTTTCCATGGCTTGCATTGTGCGCCATGCCTGCAGCCATGTTGCCTAATGACGTTAGATAAATCCAGAGGGTTGTTGCTTGTGGCGGCATTCGCCCGCAATGCACGGGCAAGGGCGTATTGAGCTTAGGAAGTTGGTAGATGACGCGAGCGGGGACTTCGCTCAAGACAGTGAACGATGCTCGCCGGCCGCGGGCTGGCCGTCCGCCCCAGGCGCTGATCACGCGTCGCGCCGCGGCGGAGGCCGCGCTTCGTCTTATCGACGAGGGCGGGCTCGATACTCTAAGCCTGCAGGGCGTTGCGCGCGCATTAGGCGTGAGAGCTCCTTCGCTTTACCATCACTTTCGCGACAAGGAGGAGCTGCTCACCCAAGTCGTCAGAGCACTGCTTGAGGAGACCAGTGCCGAGCAGAAGAACTGGTCTACCGACTGGGAAACCAGGACCATTGAACTTGCGCTGGCAACTCGACACGTAGCATTGCGCCACCCCAACGCCGCACCGCTGGCGCTTCGCTTCTTTCCGCGTAAGCTTATGCTGCCTGCTTACGAGCGAATGCTGGCAGACTGCCCGTATCCATCAGAAGCGCATGCCATCGTAATGGAGGCGATCGAGAAGTTCACCTGGGGTTCGTCGCTCTTTGCCGCTGCTGCGGAAGCTCACCACACACCGGCGATGCCCGAAGTCGACGCAGAGCACTTCCCCTATCTTGCCGAGGCCGTGCAGACCGAGGCCAACGATGAAGAGGTGTTTGTTGCTTCCCTTCGGGTCGTACTTGCTGGTCTTCGATCGCTATACGGCTGAGCCGAAGGAGCGGAGCGGCCGGTGAGCCGCTCCGCCCTCAGCACCCATCAGAACTTCACTGCCAATTCCAGGTAGACCTCCCGAGGATTGTCTACGAATGCCGACATGTCAGAAAGGACGCCCAAAGCGGTGCCGGTGCCAGTTCCACCAGTGAACGGGAGGTCATTAGCCGCCGTCACCACGAGCTTGTTCGTAAGGTTTCGACCGATGAGAGACAAAGTCCACCGCTCGTCGGGCCCATTCAAAGCCAGGGCAGCGTCGAACTTGGTGAAGCCTTTCTGGATGGCATCGGGCCGAAGAGCATCGGTGAAGTTGTACTTCGACGTGCGGCTGACATCGCCGGTCGCCCGCAAACCCAGCCCGTAGACGTTCAATGGGACTTCCCAGGTAAATCCTGCGCGCCCGGCGAAGTGAGGAGCTTTCGGCGGTGTGCGACCGTCGTAGTTCTGGCCGTTGAACACCCCGTTTGCAGGCAACAGGTTGCAACCTTGCGCGACGGTCTGGCCCGAGTAACACTGGCCGACATAGTCTTGGTACTCGGCATCGTTAAACGCGACAGCACCACGGAGCGAGAGTCCCGTTGCACTCGGAACTCGCAAGTTGAAGTCAGCTTCCAGTCCCTGCGTGCGCAATTTGCCCGCATTACCTGCAGTCAACGAAATGGTCGTGGGATCGAAGAACTGCACCTGCAGGTCTTTGTAGACATAGCGGTAGCCGGTAACGCTGAGCGTCAGCCGGCGGCCGAAAGCCAACGTGCGATAGCCGATCTCGCCACCTGCGGCGGTTTCGGAGCTGAACTCCCCAGCCTGGACGCTAGCGGCAGGCGTAAGGGCCTGTGAGATATTGAACCCGCCCGCCTTGAAGCCCTGCTTGTACGAAGCGTAGAAGGTCGTGTCGCGTGACGGTTTGTAGCGCAACGTCACTTCGGGCGACAGATTATGGTCCTTGTACTTATCCCGTAGCTCGATGCCTGCGGGAAAGGCCGCCGAGAACGCAACATGGCCCGGCAGCGAACGCTGATAAGAATCACGCCGTTCCAGGCTGAAGCGGGCACCCGCCGACAGCTCGAGCTGCTGAGACAGATTGTACGTCCCCTGAGCGAAGAAAGACAGGGAGTCGGTCTTGAAACCATCGTCGCGCGCGAACGTCACAAACGTGTTGTTGAGAGTGTCGAGCGGCAGCGGAACGATGTACGCGTCCGTATTGAAGACGAGCTTGCCGTGTAAATAGAAACCGCCGAACAGGATATTGAACGGACCATCCAGTTTGGACTGAAACCGCAGTTCCTCCGAAGCCTGCTTGTAGTCCGCAAGCTGCGTGAAGCTCGACGGATAGCCCTCTCCAGTGACGTTGTTCAAATCCGTCTGGCGGAAATGATAATATCCCGTCAGCGAAGTGATATCGAATAGGTCCGTCCTGTAGGTCGTGTTCAGGATACCATATTGTGATCCGAAATCGGCGTACAGGCGACCGTCGCGGGCGTATCGATAGTTGGTACGGGCCACCACTTCCGGGATGGCAGCGCTGTCCGCTCGCCCATTGATGAAGCAATCGGCGTTGGGGCTCGGCGGGAACGACAATCCGGGGCCAGCTGTGGCGGCAAGAGGAGTGGTCCGCCCTCCACCGCATAGGCGTTCAACGATGTCGGTCGGGCCACCATCGTTGACCTTGGACAGCCCGGCCTTCAGCTGCAGCGTCAGGTCAGGCGTCGCGTCCCAATCTACCGTCGCGCGGACACCGAAATTTTCGGCATAGCCGCGCTTGCGCGAATTGCGAGTTCTGAACTGGCCCGGGATGTAGTTCGTGTAGCTCTCGGCCGCGGTGTTGGTGAAGGCACCGTTGCTGTCCGAATATCGTCCAGCGATACGCGCACGCACCGTGTCACTCACCGGGCCGGAAACGTAGGCCTCAATGTATTTTTCTTCCGCGTTGAAGCCGTAGCCCGCCCGGGCACCCGCCTCGAAGCTGTTAGTGGGGCCGTTGCTCGTGATGCTGATCAAGCCGCCCGTAGTGTTCTTGCCGAAGAAGAGCGCCTGCGGACCTTTCAGGACCTCCACGCGCTGCACATCGAACTGCGGCAGGCTGATTTCGCGACCGCGGCTCATCGGCAGACCATCAATCACGAACGACACTGACTGGTCGAAGCCCGCGGATAGAGCGGTGGAACCCACGCCACGAAGGAAGATGCTGGCCGACGAACCAGAGGCCGCCTTGCCTGCAACCAGCGAAGGAACAAGCGTCGCAATGTCGGCCACGCGAGTGGCTTGATATTGCGTCAGCGTCTCCCCGCCCACTGCGGTAATCGCCACTGGAGCATCAAGCAGGCGCTCATCGCGCCGGCGTGCCGTTACAATGATATCGTCCGGATTGCTGCTTGGCGTAGTGTTGGCGGGTTCGGTTTGACCAGCCGCACTGGTGTCCACTCCTCCGACCGCTGGTTCCCGCGGCGGTGTGGTCGCCGTGTTCTGAGGTGCGGTAGTCGTCGTGGCAGCGCCAGTCGTTTGCGCAACGTCTGACGGCGACTCAGCGACTTGGGCGAAAGCAATAGTTGGCGCAATCAGGGCCGTAGATGCACCAAGTGCGGCGACCCGAACAATATGACGACTCATCAGCTCCTCCACTGATCGACCGCCTGCCGCGGCCCGAGCACCGCCATGCTCGCAGGTGTAAAACTAATGTCAATAGATTTGCTAAACGGCCGCTGTTTGTGGAAGATCAGCCCAGATGATGTCGGCTGCGCGCCAAGCCATTGCCATGGTCGGTGCCTGAGTGTTGCCGGCGGGGATCACCGGCATGATGGACGTGTCCATGACGCGAAGTCCGGTTACACCACGAACTCGAAGGTCAGGGTCGACCACCGAACTGGGGTCCTTGCCCATTCGGCAACTGCCGACCGCATGATAGGCACCGTTGCCGAACCGGTCGTAAGCTTCGAGGATCTCCTGGTCCGTCTGGTAAGCGGGCCCCGGCATGGTCTCCTCGGCAACCAGCTCCCGCAAAGGCTCCTGCTCCGCCCATTTCCGCACCACGCCGACTGCCCCGATCATTGAGCGACGGTCCTCTTCGTTGGCCCGATAATTAGGGATGAACGAAGCCGCTGCATCTGGATCGCGCGTGCTGATGTGGATCGATCCGCGCGACGTTGGCCGGAGCGAGTAAACGACCACGCCCATGCCAGGATGCCGCTCCACGTCCATCCGCTGCTTGTCGAAATCGTAGGTGAAGGGGGCGATCAGCACCTGAGCGTCAGGGCGATTCAAGCCTGGCCGGGTTCGAAACCAGCCGCCGATTTCGTAAGCGGCGGCCGACATAGGCCCGCCGCGCGTGAGATAGTAGCGCAGCGTGGAGGCGATCAGCCGTGGACCGTGGAAGAACTTGTTGTGGGACAGATCGCGCTTGAGCTTCCACTGCATGATCAGCCCGCGGTGCTCGATCAAGCCCTCGCCGACCTCTGGGCTATGGTGCACCACCGCAATCCCGAGCGACTGCAATCGCTGCGTATCGCCAATCCCGGATCGCTCGAGAATGCCCGGGCTGGCCATGGCGCCGCCGCACACGATCACTTCGCGGCGGGCGGCGACACGCTCGTGCTGACCATCGCGCAGGATCTCGACTCCGGTCGCGTGCTTGCCATCGAAGGTCACGCGATCAACCGTGCATTCGGTCAGCACCGTCAGATTGGAACGCTTCTCCGCCGGACGCAGGAACGCCACCGCGGCGCTCTGGCGCTTGCCCTGCGCGATGGTCCGGGGAGCATAGCCGATGCCGTCACCGTCATCCGGCTGGTTGACATCCTGCTTGCGCGGCCAGCCAAGCGCCTCGCCCGCCGCGATCTGCCGTTCCGACAGCTCGTCGCGTACCGTCGGCATGGTAATCTTCAAGGGACCCTTGGCGCCCCGACTTTCGCCCCGCCCAAGCTCATGACTTTCAAGTTCCTCGTAAGCGCGGCTGATGTGCTCCCAATTCCAATGATCGCTGCTTAGCTCGGCAATCGAGTCAAAATCTGCAGGCTGCCCGCGAACATACATCATGCCGTTGACCGAGCTCGACCCGCCGAGCACCCGGCCGCGGACCCAAACCTCCGACTGCCCCCCAGTGCAGGCATCCGGCTCACTAGCGTACGCCCACAGGTGCTTGGGATCGGCCATGACCTTGGCCAACCCCTTGGGCATCGCAATAAACGGGTGGGTGTCGCGCGGACCTGCCTCGATCAGGCAGACAGAAACGTCCGGCTTCTCCGACAGTCGATAAGCCAGAACGCAGCCGGCCGCACCCGCGCCGACGATCACATAGTCGAAACCGTCCACGTCCCACTCCTCCAAGGCCGCGGCGGCAGCAGGCGCGGCAATCTACCGTCGTTAGGATAATGATGATTCGAAGCGATTCACAAGCCCGGTGCGAATAAATCTATTGCCATTAGATACTCTCTTTCCATAGCATTGCGTTTGGGCCGATGCGCTGCCGCGCCGGCGGCCCGAAGAGGAGCCGATGTCGCAGACCTTGCCCAACGCGATGGATTGGTGGGCCCGCATGCGGGGCGACCAGCCTGCTGTCGTGCTGCATGGCGAGCCGCTGACCTACCGCGAATACAAGCAATGGTCCGACCGAATCGCGGCCATGCTGATCGACTTGGGGCTGCAACCGGGCGAGCGCGTCGCGATCTGCTCGCCCAACAGTCTCGCCTACGTGGCGCTCATCATGGGCATCATCCGGGCCGGCGGGATCGTTAGCCCCATCAACTTTCGCTACACCCCGCGCGAAGTCGCCGAGCTGGCGGAAACCACGGAGCCGCGCTTCTCCTTTGCAGCGCCGCCGCACATGGAGCAGCTCGCGACGGCTGGCCTTGACCCCCGGCCGATCGCCGATATTGAAGCTCTGCGTAACGGGCCACCCGCGACGGTGAACCACGATGTCGATCCAGACGCACCGGTGGTGATCATCGCGACGTCCGGATCGACGGCAAAGCCTAAGGGCGTGGTCTTCACCAATCGGTCCATGACGTCCTATGCGGCGGACTGGGCGACCGAGGAGACCTCCTCTGGCCCGGGTTCACGGATCCTTAGCCTGGCGCCGCTCAACACCTCGGCCGGTTTCGTGCAGCTGATGCACTACACCGTGCAGGGCTGCACCATCTACATGATGCCGCAGTTCGTGCCGGCGGAGGCGCTGCAGTTGATCGAGCGCGAACGGATCACCTGCTTCGGTGCAGTCCCGGCCTTTTTTGAATTCATCGCCGCGCTACCCGAGTTCGCCGAAGCCGACCTGTCCTCGCTCAAGCTGGTCACCGCGGGCGGAGCGCGCGTCAGCCCACAGCTGCTCGCAGCCTACAAGGGCAAGGGTATCGTGATCCGCCAGATCTACGGTCAGACGGAGGTTGGCGGCAATGCAACCATGATGCCCGAGCATCTGGCCTTGTCGGAGCCCGAGAAGTGCGGCTGGGGCAGCGTGTTCATGAACCTGCGCGTCGTCCGGCCCGACGGTAGCGATTGCGCTCCCGGCGAGACAGGGGAGATCCTGATGCGCTCGCCCGCCATGATGAAGGAATATTGGCGCAACCCGGAGGAGACCGCTAACACGATTAGGAACGGCTGGCTCTATTCGGGCGACATCGGCACCCTCGACGAGCAAGGCCTTCTAACATTCGTCGACCGGATGAAGGACCTTATCATCTCCGGCGGCCTCAACATCTCGGCTGCGGAGGTCGAGCGAGTGGTTAGCGAGTTCCCAGGCGTCGCCGAGGTGCTGGCGATCGCCGCGCCCGACCCGAAGTTCGGGGAAACGCCGCTGGTGGTTTACCATGGGCCGGCCGAAGTCGATGTGGCAGCACTGATCCGCTACTGCGATGCCAATCTCTCCAACTACAAGGTTCCGCGCTACGTCGCCTACTCTGCCGAGGCGCTGCCCCGGCTGGCGACCGGCAAACTGTCCAAACCCGCGGTGAGACAACTCTACGCCAGCGCCCACGAGCGCCTTGCGCGCGTTCGCTGAAGGAGACTCAGCTATGAACATCAGCACTTCCGTATCGACCGCCGGAACCGTTCCTGCGCATGTCCCGCCCGAGCTGGTCTACGAGTTCGACATTTATGCCGACCCGCGGGTGAACAGCGATGTGCAGACCAGCTACGCCGCGGCCGTTGAAGCCGCCCCCGACATTTTCTGGTCGCCCGCAAACGGCGGACATTGGCTGGTGAAGCGAATGGACGCGATCAGCGCGGTCGCCACGGATCCGGAGCATTTTTCGGTTCGCGAGATGCAGATCCCGCGGGTGCCCAACCCGCCCTTCTTCATTCCGCTGAGCCTCGATCCACCGGAGAACCTTCCCTACCGCCGCGCCATGGCCCCGATGTTCGGCCCGGTGGCGATCAAGGCGCTTGAGCCGCGCATTCGTCATTGGGCGATCACCGTGATCGATCAGGTGGTCGGGCAGGGCGAGGGCGACTTCATGGCGGAGATCGCCAAAGTGTTTCCGGTGAGCGTATTCATGGAGCTGATGGGCATGGACCTGTCGCGACTTCACGAGTTCCGCCACCTCGCCGAGCGGTTCTTTGAGGTCCAGAATGACGCCACGGAGATGGCTGACCTCAGCGCCAGGATCCTGGGCGCAATGAAGCAGCTGGCGGACGAGAAGCGCGCCAACCCGGACGAAAAGCTGATGAGCCATTTCGTTCACGCGGACATGGGCGACGGACGCACCATGAGTGAGGACGAGGTCCTCGCGATGAGCTTTCTTCTGTTCTTGGGCGGCATGGATACGGTCACCAACGTCACCGGCTTCGCATTTCAGCAATTAGCAGTGATGCCGGAGCTGCAGGCGCGCCTGTCGGCGGACCCGGAAGGCCTTTCCGGAGCCTTTGCCGAGGAAGCGGTGCGGGCCTTCGGGGTTGTTAATTCGCCCCGCCTGGTCGTTAAGGACAAGGACCTGATGGGCGTCCCGTTCCGGGAGGGTGACATGGTGCTCAACCTGCTTCCTGTGGGCAGCCGCGACCCGTCCAAGTTCGACCACCCGCATGTCCTCGACATCGATCGCAAGCGCGCTCAGCACGTCACCTTCTCGACGGGTCCGCACCTGTGTGTCGGCCACGTGCTCGGCCGGGCGGAGATCAAGATCCTCACCGAAGAATGGTTCAAGCGGGTCAGCGATTTTCATATCGCGTCGAACGAGCCACGCATCTTTCGCACGGGAAGCGTCATGGCTTTGGAGAACCTGCCGCTCGCCTGGACGGCTAAGTGAGCGGCCGCGACGGCGCGGACGCGCCGTACTGGGAAGGCCTGGAGAAAGGCCGGCTGATGCTCCCGCGATGTGACGGCTGCGATCGTTGGATGTGGCCGGCGGGGCGGCGCTGCGGCCGTTGCGGCGGTGTCGGCATCCATTGGGTGGAGCGCCCGATGACCGGTACCGTTTTTTCATGGACTCGGACTTGGCACCGTTTTGCTGGGACGGAGGGGCTCGACCTTCCGTTCACAAGCGTGGTCGCCGAGATCGACGGCTGCGGGGTGCGCCTGCTCGGCCACCTCGACGACCCCGATAAAGTGGACCCAGCCATCGGCGAAGCCCTGCATGGCCGTCCTGACGTCTCGCTAGTAGGCGACCGTCAGGTGCCCACCATTCGTTGGAGCAGGGCGGCATGACCCATCCTCTGTATGGCACGACGGCCGTCGCGGGGGTCGGCCTCAACCAGTACAAGCGCGGTGGCTCACCGCTTCCCGAACGCTCGGTGCTGGTTGAAGCCATTCTCGCCGCCTGCAACGAAGCGGGGTTCGATCCAGCAGAGGTGGACGGCTTCGTCTCTTACGGTGACGATAAGAATGAGCCGGTGCGCCTCATGCCCGAGCTTGGCACCCGCGAGCTTCGCTGGTCGGCCGCGGTCTGGGGTGGCGGAGGTGGCGGCATAGCCGGGGCGTTTGGTCTGGCCGCAAGCGCCATTCTAACGGGCCAAGCAAGTGCGGTTGTGATCTTCCGAGCCTTGGTGGAAGGTTCAAGCGGTCGAATGTCGGCCGCAGTCATGGCCCATCACCTCAACGATCACCTGCTCGGGTCAGGCATTGTCTCGCCCGCACAAGTCTGCGCGGTGCGTGCAAACCGGTTGTTCGAGCATCACGGCGTCCCGAAAGAGCTTACCGAAGAACTGGTTCGCGCCTCCTACTATCACGGCAGCCGCAATCCAGAGGCGGTCGCATACGGCAAGTCGTTCGACATTGACGAACTGCGCAATTCGCGGCTTATCGCCGAACCGTTCCGGCTGTTCGACTGCAGCCGCGAGAATGACGGTGCCGGCGCGCTGCTGCTCGTATCGGCGGAGCGTGCCCGCGATCTCAGCAAACCGCCGATATATCTTCTGGGCTGCGCGCAAGGTGCGGAGGCCGGCTGGGGCGACCTGATCGAGAACGACGACAACGAGCTTTACGCGACTGGCGGCTTCCGCTCGATTGCGCGCAGGCTTTACGCCGAGACTGAGCTTTCTCCAGCGGACATCGATGTTGTGCAGCTATACGAGAATTTCGATGCGCAGGGCATCATGTCACTGATCGACCACGGCTTTTGCGACTACAACAATGCCGCGGACGTGATCCGCTTCGAAAACCTCATTGCCGATGGCGGCAGTTTGCCGGTCAACACCTCGGGCGGCAACCTTGCTCAAGGCTTTATCCACGGCATCGGATTGGCGGTCGAAGCCGTCCGTCAGCTGCGCGGCGAGAGCGCCAATCCGGTTGCTGACGCTCGCACGTGCCTGCTCGCAGGCGGGCCGGGCGCGCCCACGGTCAGCTCGGCCATATTCGCCAACCAAATTTCCTAGCTCAGCACAAGGAAGGCAGCCCATGCGCGAGGCACTCCGACACTATATCGACGGCGCCTGGGTCGAACCAGTCGAACCGCGATCGACCGAGGTGATCAATCCGGCGACCGAGGAACTCGTCGGTCGTGTGGCGCTCGGCAGCGCCGCTGACGTGGATCGCGCAGCAGCGGCCGCATGCCGGGCATTTCAAAGCTACGGGCGCAGCACGCGGCAGGAGCGCATAGAGCTGCTGGAGGCGGTAATTGCCGCCTACAAGTCTCGCCGGGCCGATGTTGCGGCCGCCATCACGGCGGAAATGGGGGCCCCGGCCGAGCTCGCGGACAAGCTCCACGGAGCAATTGGGCACATTCACCTGAAGATCGCTTTGCACGT
>Ga0210040_10007330_pt1 | contig 13414 bp, 10 predicted proteins | sample CryGeyCG12114_NA_FD_185462 | JGI IMG/M metagenome (GOLD analysis project Ga0210040, IMG submission 185462) | Groundwater microbial communities from aquifer - Crystal Geyser CG19_WC_8/21/14_NA (SPAdes) (version 2) | ecosystem: Environmental > Aquatic > Deep subsurface > Groundwater | place: USA... | reverse complement strand
GCACATTCAGCGCTTCGTCCAGATACTCCAGTCAACACCAGCAGCGCCGTTGCCAATGCCGCCACCGCCCATAGCACCGTTACTGGCTGTAGCAAGAGAGACTGTCTGGGCAGCAGACTGGACTGGGGAAGGAGTCAGTCCGTTGGCGCTTCGTCCTGGCCTGCCAGTGCCAATTGGCGAAGGGAGGTGTTGCGGTGCTGGTTGCTTTGGTGATGCGCGACCAAGACTTTGATCCGCAAGACCAGGTGGCAGTAGGGGTCGAGCATGTGCTGGATTGTAAGGTCGCGCAGCTGAGAGTGGCGGTGTAGCTTCTCGTCCTCGAGGCATCGACATCGGCGTCTGAAGGCCAAGATCGTTGCGAGAGAATGGTAGGTATGTTTCTGGAATTGGATTCGGTATCTCTGCTTCGCGGTGTAGAGGAAGGAGCATGCCCTCAATGTCGTGATCGATTGCTGCTATCATGTTTCTCGTACACTCGACCAAGTTCCACGGGTCACCAGGGTAATTCTTCGCCATATCCAAGTCCTGTACGAGCTGTGCTGTTTCGCCTCGAAGCTTGCGTAGCATCCGCAGACTCTCATTATCGAAACGCGATGTGTTCGAGGTTTGTGATGTCATGCTGGGGCTACTGGATCTCTTTTGCACCTGTAACCGGAGTTGGTCTTTTGTCTCTGCAAGACTCTGTTCTAGGCGGTGAACGCTGTTCTGCAATGTACTTGCGTGCGACATGGATTCGTCGAGTTGTTCCCTCAGACGACTGCTTTCTTCAGAATACCCTTCACTGAGCTCTTTCCAATTTTCTGCCGTTGCCTGCTCTAGTTGCTGTTTCTCCAGGGCCTTGGTTTTCGCCACCTCGGCTTTCTTGAGAAGTGCTTCAAGCTGTCGGATCTTGGTCAAAGCCGTATCGAGCTGACTTTGAAGCTCGGCATTTGCTTGTTGAAGCGCTTTCAGCTCTTTCTCCTGAACAGGATCCGGCTTAGATACTGGCTCTGGAGACGGAACATTTGGTGTTTGTTCGCTTGATTCGGACCCTGCTGCACCCCCCTTCTTGCCCTTCTTCTTCCTGGCTGGTGGCGCGGGATCCAGCGACTTTTCTTCGACCTTCGGCTCCGGTTTCACAGCTTCGGCAGCTGCAAGCTTCTTTTTAAGCTGTGTGTTCTCGTGCTTCAAGGCGTTGACCTTCCCTAGTTCCGCGTTCAGTTTCTCGACCTCTTTCTTCAGCTCCAAACTCTCTTCGTGCACTTTCTCAAGAGACTTGTGAGCTTGATTAACCTGATTCTTTGTGCCGACCAGAGCACTAAGCCTCTTTCTCGTGTCAATGTGTTCTCGCTTCTCAAACGCCAAGTCGTCCTGCAGCTTCTTCTTGTCCTCATGCAGCTTCTCATGGCAGCCTTCGATATCGTGGAATCTGTGGTTCAGATCGTCGTAGTCGGCGAGCAACTCGAGGTGCTCTTCTCTGAGGTCCATGAGCTCGTCATACAGCGACGATGGGTTCTTAGCCAATTCGTGTACTTTGAAGATCATGTTGCCCAAGCTATGGCGCATATCATCTCCGGACGGACCTTTGCCCTCCTTCGCCACGTCTCTTAGCATACCAAGCAGATCGTCGACCTCGTGTATTGCCTGAAGGGCCTTTTCTCGCTCCGAGTTCGATTTAATCAAAGCAGATCCTATAATGCTTCTTTCTTGGCGGAACTTAGCTAATAGACCGAATACTATGTCGGGCTCGATCGAACCGTCATTGCATAACTCGATGATCTTTGCTTTGCTTTCCGCGAAGAGCTTTGACTGAGAAGTTACCTCTTGTATCCGAGATGCTAGCTTGTTCTCCTCATCACATGATGGATACTCCCTAAAGACATCGAATATGGTCGCCACTGAATCTGCTTTGAGAAGTTTGTTAACCTTAGCAGCTCGATTCGTTGGCGGCATGCTGCCATTGGTTGCAGGTTTGTCCTTGTCCTTGTCCTTCTCCCTGGCGGAAGCTCTTCTGAGAGGTGGCGGAGGTCTGTGCTCAGCGCAGAAGTACCTGTCAGCTGCGGGGACTGATTTACTGTTCGATGGAGAGCAGTTTTCCTTGCCGATGTTGGGCTTTGGCGGCTGAGGAGTAATCTTCTTCGACTTCTTGGCCGACAATCTGCAGTCGGAGCAATCACATGAAGCATGGCTCTCGAGGAACCGCTCCATCATGCCCATGAAGGCCGCTTCAGACTTCTTAGATGGTGGCATGTTGTACTGTTGGTATGTAGTTCTGAAAATAAACCGATCGTGTGACTAAGGCAAACCCGCTTTACACGTAACGATGGAAAGCACTACCATGACAATCAACCAAAAGGCAAGTACTCTTGGTCACATCTGCACGGAGTCGCGTCAGATCCTGCCGTAAAACCCTCCAAAGCCTCAGAAAGTAGAAGTTGCGACTTTGTCCAGGTAGCTGGCGTGAGCGTCAATCGGCAGGTGCGTAGGTTATGGCACCAAGAAAAGCTGCAAGACTATCGAATTATATAAGTAGGTCAATGAGCGACAAAGGCGTCAATAGATACACTGTTTGCCATGATTGTCGAATGTGAGTTTTAGACAAGAGAACGAACGTTGTCGGAAGTGATGAATGTGCTCTCTGGAGATTCCCGGCGTCGGAGAATTGTGTCAGCCTTGCTGTTTCATGACCTGGATTCACTCGTAGTGGCTGCTTACAACCATGAGGTCGGTCACAACAACAGTTCACGACCACAATTGAACATTACACTACTAACGATAGGGATGTACGTCATAATCACGACTGCTCGAGACTGAGGCAGATTTATGGAAGAATGCCATGGATTCAGACCAGCATATACTACGTGTGCTACCCACTAATGGCTAATTTGCTGCCTAGCGCCAAGTCATTGATTGAAACGCCAACTAGACATGTAGCCGCAATAGCAAACAGACCGATGTTAGCTGCATTTTCCTGTCCTGAGTCATATGAGAGTTACATGTTGCTGGCAATGACCACCTCAAACGTGCACATCAAAGATGTCATTGCGCCAGCCACCTCCACGCTCTTCGTTCTCTTCAATGTGCTCCTCAGCCTGTAGTGCCTCCTCATGCCACACTTTCACAATGCTACCCGGCGCGTATACTCCCTTGAACACTCCCTTCTTGGGCGCGTCAACACCGATACGAGTGTATACGTCGGGGTCTTCCTCTGGTTGGAGCCTTGCTGCCACCGCTTTGAAGAATGTCATCAGATCCTGAGGGTCTGCAATTCTCGTAGCCCGAAGTCGTTCTCTAGCATACAAGAGTTCTCTGTTGGCAGAGTGCAGGAAGTCCGCAATCTGTTCAGCCAGAGTCTTCTCGAGAGCTCTGCGGACCATCTGTTTGATGAGAGGCTTGAATAGCCAACCAAGCCAGCTGAGCTTGCTTTTCCTCAACGTGTAGTCGAGCTTGTGGATATGCACCCGAACTGCCTTCAAAGTCAACATTTGTTCGAGTCTCTCCCGACCAACTTCGAGGTCAAGACTGATGTCCATGCCACGTTCATCTAGGAAGAAACTGGTGATACCTTCGTCCGCGAATCGGAGCAGTCCTGCATGGCCTCTGATCCAGAAACCCAGATCTTGAGCAGCAATTGACAGACCATTGATGGAGACTGTCACTGTCGACTTTGTTTTGGAAGTTAGCTTCTTCGAATGTGCCTTTCTGACCTCCAGATCGTTCGTCGTGGACACGAACAGGCGGTATGGCAGGAACGAAGTCGAGTTGACTGTCCTGCCAGGCTCGAGGATCAAGTTCTCCAGCAACAGATCCATCTCTGGAACAGAGACTTCAATTCGTGGTATTGGCACATATTGAATTGTTCGTATAAGTAGTGGTAGGAAGATGTTGATGCTGTCGCTGATGAGATCTGGATTGGTGATGGCTCCTGGTGGGGAGAGTGTGTCGTAGAATCGTTTGGTCGCAATGAACATCTGAGACAGGTCCTCGTCCTCAACCAATGATCTCACTGTAATTTGGGCTTGGCCGAGGAACCTCTCGAAGTCTTCCTTGAAACCAGTGTCCTTGTTGAGCTGGCTCGACTTCTCTTTGATCTCGTCGATACGTTTATCAACGTTGTCGAAGAACTCAGGATCTGTAAGCATTGTTTGAACCGTATGTCCGATCTGGTTCATGAACTCTTCGAACTGTGGGTCGGATTGAGCGTGCTCCATCACTTTCTTGAAGTCTTGCTCGAGCTGCTCCCATTGCTGTCTGTCACCGAATGAGCTGAGTAGATCCCAGAAGTTGCGGATTGCTTTGTCGAGGGCAGGATTGGTGTCGATATCTTGCGATGCTGTCTGAAGGGTCGCTTCAGCCACTCTTGAGTAGGCTTGTGCATAGCGCCGAATGAGCTTCGAGATAATTCCGACCGACTGATTGTAGTCTGTTCTCTGACGCAGATTAAGCACTGTCTGTTTCAATCGATGCAACAAAGTATCTGCATGATCTCCCTTCAGATTGTCTCTTGCACTCTTCACAGCAGTTTTGGCGACCTTTGTAGCCTCATCGGCGACCACCTGTTGGGTTTCTGGTCCGGCATCGCCGTCTTCTTTTGTTGTATCTGCTCCCTCATCCGCACCCGGACCCGTGAGCTTTTGCTGCTCTTCTGATGACGGCTCTAGCTTCTTGCCTGTCTCTTCAGCTGCACTAGATACAGAAAAGGCTGTGTCGGAAAGGACTTGTCGGCCGATCGTAGAAAGGTCATCGAGGAACAATCTGAAGTCTGAGTTCGTCAAAAGCAGACTGCCGACGGTACGGAAGCTGTCATATGTAGCTTGAGCGTTCGCGCTTACTTGCGCTTTGGAGGCTTGACGAGAGATGTCATCGACATCAAGAGATATCCGTGATTTGGTGAGTGACCATATCAAGTCTTGAATCTGATCTTTGTCGTTCTTTCGACGCAACAGCTCAATGAATACCTTCAACCAGTTTCGGCAGTTTCTGATGAGTTGTCTGCCTGAATCACTGAGGTCCTTGTTGTTGGGGTTGAGGAGATCAGAAGCAAGCAGCGTTCTCAAGTTCACTATAGTCTGCTCGGTCGATGGCATGAAACCCTTGGTCAGGGCTCGCACCATCTGATACGAGTGCAACTTCTCATGCAATCTTCTCTGCATAGTAGTGTCGTCTTCATATCGAGGCAGGAGGGGTTCGGTATCTGAGCCGCTTTTGCTTTTGCGGCCGAAGCCACAGCATGATTCAAACACCATGGTAGCAGTACAGCCTCAGTACTCTGAGGTAGACCTTGGGTGACAGATCTCTTCAAAATGGGATTTCAGATGAAATTAAAAGCTGCAGGAATACATAGAAAGTCAATGACCAAGTAGCAGCAGGCATATGCCAATCACTGAACCTTCCAAGGTTGGCTTGAGACACGAGAATGACGTCGGACGCGTCAAAGCTAGAGTTTTCGGCTGTCACTCCCACCAAGCTAGCCTGCGAACCATGCTTGAAGCTCTAAAACTGGGGGTTTGTGACACGTGCAAGAGCGAAACTTGCACCACATTACAGGGTTGTCGAAGCTCTTCTAGGCAGGTAAATGACAATACTTGGTCAGCCCCTGGTCTTTAACCCAATCCTTCAAGATCTCAGTCAGAAAAATCAGTTTCGACCATAAAGTGCAGATGTCGATACAGAATGAGCATGTGCGGCTGGTCAATCTAGCTCGACGCAGCTTCTGGTCGCGTGAGCTCCGATCGTAACCTCTCACTCTTCTTGCAGGCAGCCAGCTTACATGAGAGATCATACCTGTCCTTCTGCAGAGTCACAACGGTAACACAGTTGACTATCTCACAATCAAGGCAATGTGCAGGGCTTCCACTACATCCATACCATGTCATTACTCATGTACACTTACATACTTTACAGCGCACTATATACGATACGTGCTTGCTCGCCCTAACAGGTACCAGAATCCTCAGCCTTTGTGGTCTTACAAATGCAGGCCTGCTGCATTCCGAGTCGCCCATTACAGCCTAATTGATTTGTGCTAGCACCGAAGCAGCATCCTTAGTCGAATGATATGACGGTGTAGGCGTCTGCAACTGTTGCATGGGTAATACTTCGGAGTGCGGAACCAACTTTACAGGTGTTGATGTCTGTCTGACCATCTGTGGTCTTTCTTGCTTTAATGACCTCGATGTTTGCAGAACACCCATAACACTTCGAGGTCTTTCTGGTTCTGGCAACGCCGCAGCATGGCCAAACTCATCGGTCATATCGTAGCGCGTCCACTGCCAAAGGTAGCTATCGGGACCGTTGGCTGCAGAGTAGACTGAGCTCACATCGTGATTTCCGGCAGCGGAGTTTGACCTGATTGGACCTTTTTGGAGGACATTGTTCATTCGCTGTTGCACTGCTTCGAGCAAAGTGCCAGCACGCACATGGACTTCAGCCATGTATTTCAGTACGCCAGAAAGGAAGCTCGAGATGTGAAGGTAAGCGTTTCGGTCGTCCTCGTTTGTGGCAGTCTCAGCGGCATTGATCATAATATCGACTGCAGCACTGATATGGTTGGAGAAGCTGAGTGGTGCTTCTCGAAACCGATGCCGCTGGCCATAATTTCGCAGACTCGAGGCAATTTTGATAGCATCATTTTTGGCGCTTGCTGGACATGTCCAGACCTCACGCTGTGAAGGAGGCGATCGTACACCAGAACTCCGTCTGTACAGCCTCTCATGACTTTTCGAGAGCATGATTCGTGTGCTCAAGTACTGTTGATGAAAGACGAAAAAGTTGACAGGCGCATCTTCTGTCAAGCTGTCCAGAGCTTTCGAACCCTCGCGTAGGTCATCATACCATATACTAAATGCCTTTTCGCAGATTAACCATGTTCTCTCATCAACAAAAGGCTGTGCGTCCAGGAAACGTTTGAGTCGATGGTGTAAGGAGGCCAGCCTCAACTGTGAGGTTACGAAGAGCTCCTCAGCAGTACTCGGGGATTCACCAGGCTCGAGCTCTATATCGACCTGCAGGTCCTCCAGTGGCCTAGGCACCTCGCTGAAGTACCAGTGCAGCATCATCAAAGCAGTTCTCAGTGCATTTCTCCGTCTAACAAGCGTCATGCTTTGCCCAAAGATTAACGTCGACCTCATCCTGTTGGATTCAGTCAAGGCCACAATCACATTTTTCAGCCGTGTCCTCGAAGAATCACTCTGGTCCCGTCCATATTCGAGTTCTGCAAGCAACAGCAGCGCTTCAATGTCCTGCAGGCTCTCATACTGCGGTACGCTATCCAGATACCGGCTTGCCGATTGATACAAGCGTTCCACTTTTCCCTTCAGCTGCTTGTCCCTCTGACTCTTATCACTCGCCAATGCCAACCTTGCAGCTGAAACGATCTTGAGCGATCGCAAGACGGCATCGTTGTCCTTCTGCTTCCCCGTCTTCGCAGGCGTATTCGGCGTCTGCCAAAGAGGAGCCGGCAAGAATGAGTCGGTAATCTGATCAAACACCCCAGTCAAGAATTCCACCACGTTCGGCGAGAGATCTGCAATGGCATTCTCGCACTCGTCCAAACATTTCAGCCTCGTGATGCTCAGCGCGTGTGCTTCTAGGTCGCCGTCCGGCAAAGTCCTGTTCACCGGTGTCGTATCTGAAGTGTCTAGAGCAGCAAATGCCTCCGCCAGATACCTCTCGTCAAATCGAGGCTCGTTGGCTGCTGACATCGACATAGTCGATAGCTTGATTTGCATCCCTCATAACAGTCTACGAGGAACGTTTTTACAAAGACGGTCGGCATGGTGTCACTACATCACGCGCCTACAAAGAGCCTCGCCACGAAGCTAGAGATGTCGATGACTGATTCGCCACTACCGCTAGCGGCTAGACTGCTCCGCGTTAAGTTGCCGGAGGGTGTGTGGAGATTTGCCTCCGCACTGCTTCATTTCGTGCCGTGCCACACCTTGACTTGGGATGTGCTTCTGAAAGTTCATTTGGTGGTACGCAAGATTAAGTTCGTGCCTTTGATTTTCTCCGGTCGCGGTCGTCGTACAATAATGCCTCGTGGGACGTGAGGTGCACCAACCTCGTCAAGCATGTCGAAGCTTTGTTGTGCGAGTGCGTCTCTGCTCCTGGTCGTGATCTATGCGGGCTATTGGCGCATTCAGCTAACACAAAACCTCCTGCTGGTGCCTGTCGCGTCCTAAGCGAATGGAAACCCAACAGCGTCCAACGTCTTGTCAGCCTTGGCCCGGCGAATTTCAATGATGGGGAACGTGGTGACAATCGAAGGTAGAGCACACTGTAGCAGAAGGATCGTAAAGCAAAACTTGGACAGGACTGGAGCAAAACCTCCGCTTGCTGCATCCCAAATGCAGAGAATCGCATCACAAATCGTGGTCATAATGTCTTTCTTTGTTGTTACAGGCGCCTCGCGCGGCCTAGGTAGGATACAAGTTCATTCATCAATTCAGCCAGCAGCCCGGCACCATGACTTCGGCCGTGTATGGGCAAAGTTGGCACTGTTTCCAAAGCAGTAGCGGATAACCTGCAGAACGTGCATATCAATCGAGCAGAGTTCACAAATCTCGAGTCCTTGCAAGCCGCCGCAGCCGAGGCTGAGAAGTTCACATCCTAACTGACTGCCTCATCAAAGATGTCGCAGACATTCCTAGTGCGAGTGCAATCAGCAAAGTTGCTGATTTCACCGATCATCGGGGGTTTCCCTCCGGGAGGGATACCTCCGAAGCACATTCGGAAATGATGCCCTCAACTTGACTAACACTGTCGATACGTTTCTGCCTTTGATCACGAAATCAGATATGAAAAAAGCCATCACAGTATCCACTGGGGTGGCGGACGAGGCTCGTGGATGACTTCGAGATCTTCGAGGCGGCGCCATACAGTGTTTCTAAAACTGCTGCGAGCGCTGTGGTCGTGGAATTCAATGCTGCGCAGAGGAGAGACGGCATATTGTTCCCTCGCTGTTAGCCCGGGGCTGGTGGACACAGGGACGCAAGATATGCCAGCACTGCTCGAGTCTGGGATGCCGTGTGAAGTCTGCGAGAGCGTACTCTGTATTCAAGGGTCCAATGCCGCCGGGGGAGTCGGTTGGGGCAGTCATGGAGATCGTGGGCAAGGCGAGCGTGGGCAATAAGGATGCTGTTGCTCTTGTCAGACACCTGAGGACGCAACAGTAGTTGCGACTTGAGTCGTTAGGAAGCAAATAGACCTGAATCGTGGCCTGATCGAGCCAAGGTTTCTCGCGGGTATGACTGCTCGAATGCCTCGCTTTCACTGTGAATGTGACTCTCCTTCCCTTCTTTCAGCCTACTTGAAGAATCTGCCCATCACATTGCCCGCCAATCTCCCCGCGATATTCCCTGGCATACTCCCAAAGGCAGTCCCAGCAAAACTGCTCGCCTGGCTGAACTTATCACATCTCGAGAAGGCGACCGTATTCGTAATTGTCAGGATCAAGGCAATCACTGCTCCATAGTTAGCCTTCGGCTCTTCTCCTCTCCTCTCCCTCCCATCTCAATATTGCTAGACTCACCATTCGTAACCAGCCAAATAAAGTTCTGCAGCCTCAAGATCGCCAGTATCGCAAGTCCCACCCACAGCGCGGGCACAACGTACATGCTCAGCCAGAAGAAGCGCTTGTCCGTCGCATTGGGTTGTCGTTCTGGCGGAGCTGACTCGAAGACCCAGTGGGACTCGCCTGTTGAGGTGTTGACTTCGTTCCACCAGCGGAGACCGACGAGGCGGCGGCCGGCGATGTTCTTGAGGTAGTAAAAGTCGACGCTGAGCAGGAGGAGGGTGAGGATGAATACGAGGACGAAGTTGCGGATAAAGAGGACCCCGAAGAGGTACATCAGGAGGGAGCCTGGGAAGTGGTGCGTTAGTAAGGAGAATTGGCTGGAGCAGGCACGTTGAGGTGTGGTGAGTGTAGCAGGGTAGGCATACCTGTTCTGAAGCCTAGATAGCATAGTAATGTTATTGGATGGGCACTAAGGCGCCAGTTGAGGGTGCCAGGCTCGTCCGCCATTATCACACTCACGGCGAGAGGTCGCTATGCTTATTGTTGTATGCAAAGAGTGTCGTCGCTGGTGCAGGGGTTGTACATTCAGCGTCGAGGTCTTCAGCCTCGTCGGTCGCGTCTTAGTAGGCATGTGAGTAGGGGACAAGGCTGCCGTCGATCGTCGCAGCGCTGGTGCCCCCTCAGTCCATACGCCGGTGCTACACGCTTCACGATAGATCTAGACTGCTGCAGATATCCTCCCACCTGAAATGAACATGCATTATGGAATCCCGACTTGGATGTAACATAGCGGGAAGCACGTTCTCAGCCCCCACATGACACCACCTCGCGCCGAGGACAGTACTGGGAGCGAAACAAGAGAACATAGGGCTCAGTAACGAGAGCGGAGAGATTCTCGAAGAGGTTGCCAAAGGCGTAAATCATGGAACGAGGTCCACAACCGCCCAGAGCGAGACCTGTACACCGGCCACCTCCACCATCTTCGCCTATTGGCCGTGCTCGACCTACCACGCAGACTGCCCCAGCCTCTGCACTGAAAGCGATCGAGGCGGAGAAAGCAGCAGCGGAGCTTCAGGAGGGCAAGGTCATCAGGAGGCGACAGTATGTCGTCTGGGCTGTTGGCGCTTTCGTATTTACCGTTGCATGCACAATTGTTGGAGCACGACTCAAGGAGTTCAAGCAGGAGAGTGATCGAATGAAGGAAATAGAGGCTGCTGCAAGAAAGTTGACTTCTGGCTCCGCGATCGAGGATAAGCAGAGCTCGCAGGCAGTGTCTGAAGCTGCTCCACGACCAGAGCAGGACAATGCACAAGCGGCAGGCACAACCACTCTCACAGAAAGAGCCCGGAGTTCACCCTACTCCGTCGATGTCGCCAGGCAGATCGCTCTGCTCGAGGACAGGAGGGCGATACTGAATAGGCAAAGGCTGACCCTTGAGGCCAAAATACTGATGCTGAAGGAACGACAGACGAGAAAAGCGCAGATGAATGCCAGGAGACCTACGCAGGACAACGGATGAAGTTGGAATGCACAGCTACTCCAAAAGGACTACCAGGGCACCTCAATCGCGCAATACTCGAAAGAGAGCAAAATACAAGGGGAACTTGACGTAATCTAGTCCGTGTCGACCGGATCCCAATCTGTCACAAGGTACTCGTCCAGACCATCCATCGTCTCCATGTCGGTTTTGGTGATTTCGAAGAAGTCGATCTTACCATTCGCTTTGATCCTTTCCTTCGAAACACTTTTCGGCAGCGGGATGAAACCATGCTGTAAGCTCCATCTTACCATCAGCTGAGCCGGGGTACATTGGTATTTGTTCGACAGCTTGACTATAGTTGGATGCTGCATCCTCATCGCCCGAGCAAGTGGTGCGTAAGCCTCCACGAGGATGCCATTCTTTTGGCAGAAGTCGGTGATCGAGGTTCGCGTGTTAAATGGGTGTACCTCAATCTGGTTGACAGCCGGTAGCATGTCCGGCTTACTTGCAATCAGCTCCTCTAGGTGCTTGACGCCAAAGTTGCTCACACCGCCGATTCTGACCTCGCCGTCCTTCACTGCATCCTCCACGGCCTTCCAGCTCGCCAGCCGAGCAGTCTTGCCGCCATAAGGGGAATGGAGGAGGAACAGATCAATATATCCCAAACCACAGGTCTCGACAGACTTCTTGATTGCTGAGCGAGCTCTCGTGTAGTCAGAGTTGGAGGCAAGTTTGGAGGTGAAGAAGATATCTTCACGTCTCAAGCCTTGGGTATTGAGCGACTTGTCTTCGAGGAACTCCCTAATAGCTTTGCCACTCTCGGCCTCGTTGCGGTACATTTGCGCACTGTCGACCGCTTGATAACCCGATGCAAGTGCCCATTTCACCGCCTGCCCGGCTTCGCGGCCGGACATAAGGTAGACGCCAAGATGTATTTGAGGTATCGAAAGACCACTTGACAGTGGAAGACGGGTCGCGAGGGAGTATTTAGTGGGGCCCATGACGGCGTGTTCGATTGAGCTGATTGCCCCGGAAGATGCCATGTTGAATCCAAGACATGCAAGGGCTTGGTACGACGACAGGGACGACTAAGACGGCTTCAAGTTGTGCAACATAAAAATCCGACTTTCAAGGGATTTCCAGAATGTCACTGCTGGAGCAAGTACAGTATCTTCAAAGCGTGTCTGATTTGCCATTATGTGTATGACGTTTCGAGAAATTACTCGCATGGCGCCACTGTAGACCCACCAAAGCACGTTCGCCGCAGGGTCCGAGCGTTGTGCCTGTGGGGCTTGAGTTCCACCAAACCATGCCTCTCTCATCGCACCCAGCATTATCAGCCTCCAGTTTCTTGCCCAACCTCGCTTGTGTTGTCGTATTCCTAGTTCACGCCCGTTGAAACCACAATTTTTCTCGCGTGTCTGCAGTTTGCTATGTCTAATCGACAGTAAACCTAGTCAAGTGGCTTGCACCGTTGTCATAAATCCCCGGAACATGACTAGAGTTAGCATCCATGTCTGGTGTTGGCAGAATAAACACCTTCCGAGTTTGTGGGACAAAACCTCCACCTCCACCGCCTCGTTACAGCTTTTCGTTTTCCTTATCTAACGTTAATCGAACTACTTTGAAGCGTTTTGTAGCATGAGCATGGCATTTTCGTCTTCCTCAAGTGAGGGTCCCTCAGATACCAGATCGTTCACAGGCCGCACGCCTGGTAAAACACCAAGCATAAGCTTAGAGAAAGGCAGCAGCTCAAAACAGAAGCAATGGCAGCACATACAACAGCAACAGTCCGGCACTTCATCACCGTCTGCCTACCATTTTGATATGCTAGCCTGGTATCCGAAATACCAATCCTGTCAACGCTACTTCGTTGACCACTCCCAACATGACGTCCTAGTCCAAGCCTTTGCAGCGTTCATAAACATCCTCCTCCCCTTCCAACGCTCTCCACCGGTCTTCACGTCCCACGGTGCCCGCTCAGTGCAAGAACGCTTGGAGGAAATCAGCTCTGTCAAACAGGGGCAGCCTCCTTCGCAAGACCACGGCGCCGTGCCTGTGAGTCTGATACCGTATATCCGTCGCCTGGTCGCGACAGGGATGGACGTCCCGCAGATTCTCCATGGCTTCTTTGGCAACGACTGGCAGCAGGGCGTGGGGCCGCAGAGGGAAACAGAGAGGAGAAATTATCTGTTTGCAGCGAAAAGCGGAGGGTGGGCAAGTGTGAAGCGGGATTACGACATGTCGCCATTAGAGACGGTGCCATTTCTGAAACCGTTGATGGGGCCGCATGAGGAGGAGATGGTAGCGGCGGAGAGGAGTTGGAGTGAGTGGCTTGCCATGGAAGATTGGATGGTTGGGAGTAGGGCGCCAGAAGGTTAGGCATAAAAAGCAATGATGCTCGGACGACTGAATAGTCCGGGCCATGATGAAGAAGG
>Ga0210040_10007329_pt1 | contig 13417 bp, 11 predicted proteins | sample CryGeyCG12114_NA_FD_185462 | JGI IMG/M metagenome (GOLD analysis project Ga0210040, IMG submission 185462) | Groundwater microbial communities from aquifer - Crystal Geyser CG19_WC_8/21/14_NA (SPAdes) (version 2) | ecosystem: Environmental > Aquatic > Deep subsurface > Groundwater | place: USA... | reverse complement strand
GGCTACCGAGACACGCAAGCGACTCCGCCATTCTGCTAGGAGCTTGGCTGCGGCTTGGGGCCGAAGCGCTGAACCTGATCTGCGGTCCGTTCGCACTGGCTGCATGGGACGAGGCTGAAGGCGAACTGGTGTTGGCTCGGGACCCTTTCGGCGAGCGCCCCCTGTTTGTCTGGTCAACCGATCAGCGGACCTACTTTGCGACCACGCCAATTGGCTTGCTTGAGCCGGCCGTTCTGCCGTTGCGCTGGAACTACAGCCGCCTTGCCCGAGCCATGGTGTCCGAAGAAGCAGACGACGAGCAGACCTCCTTCGTAGGCATGCGTAAGGTCAGGCCCGGTCACGTTGTACGGATACGCCAAGGCCGTTGGGCCTCGCTGGCCTACCGCGAACACGTGCCTGCCACCTTGCACCTTCGGAACCATGAATATGTGGAATGCTATCGTGAGCAGTTAGAACGCTCAGTGGCAGCACAAATGCGTCGCCGATCCGGACAGGTCGCAGCGCACCTTAGTAGCGGGTACGACAGCACCGCGGTCGCTGTGACCGCCGCCCGTTTACAAGCACCAACCCCCCTCCTTGCTCTGACCTGCGCGCCGAGCCACCAAGACACAGGTTTTATCCCTGATCAGCGTATCGCTGACGAGAGCCCGCTCGCCAGCCTGACCGCCCAACGACATGGGATGACCCATCTCATCGTACGCACTAGCGGGCGGGCGTTGCAGCTGCTGCGTAGCCATTCGCTGCTTTACCAAGAGCCCGCTCGCAACGTCGCGAACATGGACTGGTACAGCAGTGCCGCCGACGCAGCCCGGGACCATGAAGCGACCGTTCTCTTAGGCGCTCAGATGGGCAACCTGACGATTCACGCGACCGGTCTGTGGATCCTCAATGCCTGGATCGAGCGTGGAGATTGGAAGGGCTGGTTCAAGCAAGCTCGGGCCGCGAAGACCAGCCTCGGAGCTCGTTGGCGCGGGGTTTTGTTCAACAGCGCCCAACCGAACCTTCGGCCCTCGATGATGCGACGGCTATACAATATGTCTGGCGTACTACCGTCGTCAGCAGCGGAACGCTTCCTTCAGCCCGAATGGCATCGAGCCTTGCAGCATGTCCTCGCAAGGCCCACTGCCGCCGGATATGTCCCAGGTCCGTATGCCTCTCGTCGAGCAGCCCTGACTGGATGGGACCTTGGCCTGTTCAGGAAGGGCACTCTGGCGGAATCAGGCCTCGACGAGCGAGATCCCTTGGCTGACAGACGGCTCGTCGATTTCAGCTTGAGTCTTCCACCCGAGCAGCTTCTCGATAACGGATGTCTGAGACCGTTAGCTCGCCGCGCGCTGACCGGTATCGTGCCTCAAGAGGTGCTCGGCTCTACTGTCCGGGGTTATCAAGGTGGTGATTGGGCTGCCTTTTTCGATCATCGCGAGGCTCGCAAGATCGTTGACGAAATTGCCGAGTGTCGCTCCGTCACCGAATTCATCGACATCAAGCGCCTACGTTCGATGTGTGTGGAACTGCCTTCGGGAGGTCTGTCGCGAACAGACGACGTTCTCTATCGAAATCGCTTCTTCACGGCCCTTTCAACGGGTGTATTCATACAGGAATTCGAGAAGCGCTTCGGAGATCGTTGATTAAGGTGCCCACGTCATCGTCATAGTCACTTACGCTCCAACGACGTTGCCAACGGCCAATCGAATAACTTCTCGCGAGCTGGACGCAGGTCAGCCACTGAGCCCGATGTTGGTCCCCGAGCAGGTATTCCCCGCGGTACAGGTTGGCGAACAAAACTTTGATGGCCTCCAAACCCTTAAGCGGGTTGATGAAGGTCTTGTCTCCTCGTTCCAGGAGTAGGACGCCTCCAAGCGGCGTGGTATCACGGGCCAGAAGTGAAGCGGGCACATCGTATTTTGCCAATGGATCATCTTCCTCATACGAGTGCTGCAGGCCTTTGATTTCCCGTCCGCTACTGGCGATGGCGTCGCGCCAGAGGCGGAAGCGGGGAAGGCCTGGCCGGACCTCCGCCTCGCCGGTCGAACTGAACGCAACCACGGAAACGTCGTCCGCGATCAATTGGTAGCCGCGATCGTGGAACCAGGCAGCCAGCGTGGATTTGCCTGAGCCGGATGGCCCGACAAAGACATAAGCATGGCCGTCGATGACCACGGAGTTGCCGTGAAGAGCGAGCAGTCCACGCTGGTGCAGTAGCAAGGCAAAGGCGGAACCCAGGAGAAACAAGCGGACGTTGCGTGGAGGGACGCCGGCGACCGTCTCGATCTGCAGCTGACCACTGCTTCGGCAAAGGTACCGGGCAATTCCATCGACGTTCAGCAGACTTTCGGAATTCAAGTGGTGCAGCCCTGGTTCGACGGGCAGGCCAGCCGGCAGGGTTCCGATTGTCAGCCGCACGTCAAAGGGTTCCGTTGCAGCTGAAAGCTCGGGCAGTTCGGGCAGCGGCAGGTCGCTTGCGATCGTCAGACCGTAGAGCCGGTAGGCATAAGGTGCGCCCGTCACCGGGGGGCTCCTACGATCGGCGGAGCCGTGATAGCGACGCGCTGTTGATCATGCGGCAGTCTGTCCCGACCCCCACTTTGCGATGGCTGGCGCTGGCCTGCACGCCAGGAGCCAGAACGCTGGAGCCTCCCCCCACCGGCTGGTTTCAACTGCTCGACCTTGCCGAGCGGCACCGCATCGGGGGCTTGTTGTGGCGGCGCCTGGCACCGCAGAGCGCGAGCATACCGTCGAGCGTCGCTGCCGGACTCAAGGCGCAAGCGCAGGCGATCACCGCTGCCAATCTCCGAGCGGCGCTGGAGTGCCAGCGAGTCGCTGCCGCATTTACGGATGCCGGACTGCCGTTTCTGTTCCTCAAGGGGCTGGCCCTTTCCTCGCTGGCTTATGGCGACTCCACTGTGAAGATGAGCCGCGACATCGACCTGCTGGTGCTTCCTTCCGCCGTAGCAAAGGGCGCCGAGTGCCTCGTCAAACTCGGTTACGAGCCGCAGGTGCCCGGCCGCGTGGCCTCGGTCCCCGACTGGCACCGGCGGAGCAAGGAGTCCGTTTGGGTGGAGGCTGGCGGCACCATGGTGGAGCTGCACAGCAAGCTGAACGACAATCCTCGCCTGATGGCGCAGGTGACCGCCAGCACTTCCGCTCGCCTGGTCGAGGTAGCGCCCGGCATTCGGCTGCCCACTCTGAAGCCACCTGAGTTGCTCGCCTACCTCGCAGTTCACGGTGCCTCCAGCGCCTGGTTTCGCCTGAAATGGCTGGCCGACTTTGCCAATTTGTTGCGCAGACAACCGGCCGAGTTCGACCAAGTGTACGGATCGATGCTGGCGCTCGGTTGTGATCGGGCCGGTGGCCTGGCCTTGCTCCTCGCGCGACGCGTGTTCGACGTGGAGGTTCCACCTAAGCTGACTGCAAAACTGGAGGCTGACCGTGCCATCGGCTGGCTGGCCGGCGAAGCGACCCGGCAGATGGCAGCGGCCGTTGAACCGACCCGGCGTCCTTTGGGCACGATCGGCATTCACCTTTCGCAACTGTTCATCGAGTCGGGATGGGCGTGTTCGATTGTGGCGGGCCAACGGCTTGTCATGGACGTTGCTGCGAGACGGCTCTTCAGAGAGTGAGGTGCCGTGCAGGACGCGCCGAATGAGCGGTTTGCACGCGATGGCGACGAGGCTCGGCCATCAGCGCGATGGACGCCGCCAGCACTCCAGCGATGGCGGCGTTCCGAGCCGGGAAGTCGACGAGGCTGTGAGCCAATACCGTCGCTGCAGCGACGGTTGCTGCCCGGGCGAAGACGCTGCTTGCCGGGGAGCGCCAGATGGCGAAGGTCCGCGCTCCCCACCACCACAGGAACCAGGCCAGCAAGATGAGGCCCGGCAATCCAAGCTCCAGGACGACCTCCAGATAATCATTATGAGCATGGTTCACGTACGCGCCCTGGTAGTCGGCCGGTTGCTCGTGGACCGCATAGACGCGCGGGAAGGAGCCGGCGCCGGAACCGAACGGGAAAGTTTCCGTGATCGCCACCACCGTCGTGCGGTAGATAGCGGTGCGGGTTGCGCTTGAGACAGCGTTGTTCGGATCGGTCACGGCTGGCAAACTGGTGAAGCCGATGAGTCCCAGGATGCCCGTTCCGGCCGCGACCAATCCCATGAGGTACCGGCTGCCGCCCTTGCGAGCGCCAAACAGCAGCACGCTTGCCAGGACGACAGGCAGTGTCAGCAGAATTGCAGCCAGCGAACGGCTGATCACCAGACCGACCAAGATCACCAGGAGCGGACCAGCAGCAAGCACCGGGCCGAACCGGCGGTCGCCACGGCGCCCGCGCGAGGCAAGTGCCGCAAGGTAAGCGATGGCGGCAAGCAGCAGCGTGCCCAGGAAGTTGCCGTTGGCAAAGAAACCCGTGGCTGAGCCCACGCTCGATTGTTCGTAAAGATAGAACTGCCCGGTGGTCGCCTGCAGCGCGCCCAAGCCGATGGAGATCAGTGCTCCGCCGACCACGGCGGCCGCCAGCCATGAGGCGCGATAGGCCTCGCGGCGCAGGATGGCGGCGAGAATCGCCAGCGGCGGAATGAGCGGCGGCAGGCTGGAGAGGCTCTCAAAAGGCGTGAGGGAGAGAGGGAGCCATGGGAGTTGCTCATCCAGCAGGCGAAAGCCATCAAGTGCGATGCTTCGTCCAGGCAGCACGGTCCAGAGCCCCGGGGGCAACGGGATCAACTGCACGAGCACCAGCAGAATGGTCGCAATTGCCAGCCAGCCCAAGGTGCGAGCCGACCGGCTCAACCTTGTCTCGCCGGCAGCCCACAAAGCCCAGACGATAATGGCGAGGCCGATCAGTTGCAGGATCAGGTTGCCCCAGACAGCCTGTGCGCTTCCGCCCAGCACCAGACAGAGCAGCAGGTAAAGCGGCGCAACGGCATGTCGTGCGCCGATGCTCATGGCTTACCCTCGCGTTCGATCCGGATCTGCCGGATGTTCATGTCGACGGTCTCCGCCGCCTCGCCGATCGACCCGCGAAGCTCCAGCCGCTGAGCCTTGCAGGTGGTGGCGACCACGAAGCGCAGGTCGCCGCTTGCGGGCGCCGATTGGCTTGACCCACCCGGAAGGCAGACAACCGCCCACGAAAGGTTGTTCGACGATCCGGTCGCATCATGCTGAAGCCGGTATCGTCCGGGTGGCAAGAGCAGCATCTGCTCGGCAAGGACCGCGTCTGCACGCCCATAGTAGATCACATGCAGCCCGCTGCCGGGCTGAGCTTCGGCAACTCCTGCGCTGCCGGAATTGAAGCGCCAATTGAAAGGCGGAGGCGGTCCGCCGGGAAGAAAGCGCGAATTGAACAGCTCGCTCCAGCCCCCTGCCCGAAGGCCGGCAAAGCGAAGCCAAAGCTGGTGCGAACGTTGGTAATCCTGCCTGGCGAGCATGGCCGTCAGGAGAGTTGCCTGCCACTGCGGAGCAGCACCCTGGGTTCGTGGGCCGGCGAGGGTCAGGACATGTTGCAGGTTCGATGGGTCGGCCGCCAGCAACTCCAGCAGGCGCTCGCGAAGGTCCGGCTCTGTCGAAACAAGCGCCCGCAATTGCCGAGCACCATTCGGAGTTCGGGCGAACTGAACCAGCGCAGGCAACAGCGACACAGCAGCCGGCCCGACGCGGCGGAGCAGATAGTCAAGTTGGACCAGCCCTGCCTGTCCCCTGCCCTGCCGCAAGTAGAGGTCGGCCAGCAGGAAGCGCGGGGCAGGTGCAAAGGGATCACGTTCGGCTGCGGCGAGCAGAAGGCGCTCGGCTTGCCGCAGCTCGCCCCCCGCGAACGCCTGAGTTCCCGACACCAGCAGAGCGGTGGAGTTCAGCGGATCCTGCCGGATGTTGGATGTCAGAGCGGCCGTCACTTCTCGCACTGGCGATTTGCCAGCCGCTGCTGAAGCTCCGACCATCTTCATGCCTCGAGCCGCGATGACTCGGGGATGGCTCGGCCAAACTGCTGCCGCCACTTCTGGCCGCCGCTCGGCGAAGGCTTCGACCATTGCAACCCGGATCGAGAGGAAAGCCGCTGCTGCGGTCGCGACCACGAGCCCCACTCGACGGATCAACGTTGCGCCCGCTCCTGATTCGCCGGCTGATGCGCGATCATGACCAGCTTGTCGGATCGGCTGTCCTCTAACTGCCCATAGCGGTAACTGTAATATCCGCTCTGGCCATCCCGCTCGGTCGACTTCGTCAGCACCCCACCAAGGATGTGGGCGCCCGATGCTTCCAGACGATTGAGCGACTCAACAGCCGCACGGGTGCGGGTCTTTCCGCTCTCCACGACGAACAGCACACCGCGGACGCTGGCCGACAGCAGCGGCGCATCGGCCAGTCCCAGAATGGGCGGACCATCCACGACGACCACGTCAAATTGCTGCGCCGCTTCTTCAAGGATGCTTGCGAAACGGCGGGTGGACAGGAGGTCCGCCGGATTCGGAGGCAAGGGCCCGCATGGCAACAACGACATGTTCTCGAATTGAGTCGACACGACCTGATCAGTCAGCCCGTCCTGATTCGTCAGAAGTCCGGTCAGGCCCTGCTCGTCCCGGCCAGTCTGGAAAGAGGGCTTGCGTAGGTCGGCATCAATCAGCAGCACAGAACGGCCTTGCCGCGCGAAGCTCTGGGAAACGGCGAGCGCCGTGGAGGACTTGCCCTCGCTTTCGCGTGTCGAAGTGACGAGCAGCGTCCGAGGCACTCCCTCCTCGGTCGTGAACCGCAACGCCGCCGCAATCGCCGTATAAGCTTCCGAGACAGCCGACGAAGGATTCCGCAAGTCCTCGGTCAGCGTCGCGGTCGTCCCACGTCCGCCGTGCTTTGGCACCGAGCCGAGACACGCAATCTGCAGCTTGGAACGAACGTCCTCGCGTGACTTGATGGTGTCGCTCAGAAATTCGAAGCCGACGGCCGAACCGACGCCCGCGAGCAATCCGACGCCAAGCCCGATCAGCAGATTGAGCGGCATGTTTGGCGTGAATGGCGCTCCCGGCACCTCAGCACGGTCCACGATGGAGATCGGCGCCGCTCCGATCCCGCCGGCCACCCCGATCTCCTTGTAGCGCTGCAGCAGTGCGTCATAGAGGGCGCGGTTGGTATCTACTTCGCGCTGCAGGATGTTGTACCGCACGCTACGCCCCCGGAGATCAAGGACGGAACCCTTGAGGCCAGAGACCCGGCCCTGGAGAGCTCGTTCTGCCGCTATCGACGCGCGATACTCCTGCTCCAGCGAGTTGGAGCGGCCACCGGTCACTTGCGCGGCTTCTCGAGCGATCTGCCGGTCGAGCTCTTCGATCCGCGAACGCAGGCTCAGCATGTCGGGGTGATCCGGCTTCAGCAGCGTCCGCTTGTCCTGGTACTCAGCTTCCAGCGCAGCCCGACTTTGTCGCAGTGCCTGAGTGCTGGTGTTGACCTCCGTCGTTGGTCCGCTGGACCGGGCCGCGCGAAAAGCGCCCTCTGCGGCGACACGCTTGGCGGTCGCCTCGGCAAGCGCCGTGTTGAGCGCCGCAAGGGATTCGGCCTGGAGCGAACCTCCGTCCGTCGAGCCGGCCTTGCCGTCGCCAGCCTCGCCAAGGTTGATGATGCCTTGGCTCTGCGCGTAACCGACGAGTTGCTTCTCCGACCGCTCAAGATCGTTACGCGTCCTGCCGATCTGCCGCTCCAGGAAGCGGCGAGCGTAATTGGACGCTTCGAACCGACGCTGAAGGTTGGAGTTGATGAAGCCGTCGGCCACCCCGTTGGCGATCTGTGACGCAAGCGCCGGATCGGCGCTGGTGAAACTGAAGCGGATCAGGCGCCCTTCCTCTGGCGCGGTTACTTGAAGTCCGCCCGCGACGACCGAGGCTGCCGTCTTCAGGCGCGCCGTCGCGTCACCATTTGCCGCGATGGCGGGATTGCTGACCAGGTTAAGGTCCTGTGCGACGCGTTCTGCCAGGCTGCGACTACCAAGCAGACCCACCTGCGTCTGGATGAAATCCCAAGTGTCGTCGCCGGAACTCACTCGTTCGCGCTGCTGCTCGTCTGTGATTTCGACCCGCGGCGGGTTCACCTCCAACGTGACCCACGCGCGGTACAAAGGCGTCTTGAGCAGCGTCGTTACGACGCCGAGGGCCAAGCCAAAGGCCGCGGCACCAATCACCAGCCAGCGCCACTCGCGCACAATGCGGAACAACGTTGGAAGATCGAGGCGAGGACCTTGGTGATTTCGCTCGCTCGATCCAATCATGCGGTCTGGCGAGAATACGCGACTGGGCGAGATTCGGCCCTCAGCTGCGCTTGGAGCTAGGTCGCGGTTCACGACGTCGAATACCTCATCAGTTCCGGCCGAGCATCAGAACGGACGAAAGATCGAAAGAAGCGGAATGTTTTGCAGCAGTGCCTTCTGCGTCGCCTTCACCGACGACCCGTCCACCACAATGATGTCGCCGGGATAAATCGCCGGATCTTGGGCCTTCCCGCGACGGATATCAGTAAGGTCGAAGGCCGCCGCCTGGCGCTTGCCGCCCACGGTGCGGAAGACCGCGACACGGCGCGGATTGGCATCATCGCCGGTCCCACCAGCCTGCGCCACGGCCTGGATCAGTGTCAGGGGGCCGGTAACCGCAAAGGACCCGCTCTGCTTGACGGCTCCATCCACGGTCACACTTCGGCGAGTGGACGATTTCACGCCAACTGTGATGTCGGGATTTTCCAGATACTTGACGCCAAAGCGTTGGGTCAGTCGCTGATCAAGTTCGGCGGTGGTCAACTCGGCGGCCGGCACTGACCCGATCAGCGGCATGGAAAGGTTGCCGGTAAGGTCGACCTCATAGTCGCCGGAAAGGTCGGGCATCTTGAAAACCTTGACGGTCAACGTGTCGAGCGGCGCGATGCGGTAATTCTGTTCCAATGACACCGGCCTTGCGACGTCGGGTACCGCCAGCGCGATATCGTACGGAATGGAACCGCCCCGGCGATCTGCGCAACCAGCGACGGCCGCCAAGCCAGCAACCATCAAGAGAACTGACGCCTGTCGCAACACCGATTGCCCCTCCGATTGCCCCGATTTGCAGCCATGCGCGGGACCATGGCTCGCCTGAACAGCTGCCCTTACGCATCGCTACCAAAATTTCTTAGGGTGACAAATGCTTTACGCGTGTCGAACATACCACGGCATGGCTGCGGCGAGGCCGGCGGCGATATCATGGGTAGGTCGGTAGCCCAGCATTCGACCCGCCTTGCCGACATCGGCCTCCGAGTGACGAACGTCGCCCGTTCGCGCCGGCCCATATCGCGGCTCACGAGAGTAAGCGATATCGTGGACGGCGAGACCTTCGCGCAGCAATCCGAAAAGGCGGTTCAAGGTGGTTCGACCGCCGACCGCAACGTTGTAAACTTCGCCTTGGGCGCTTTCAGGTCCGGTCGCGGCAAGGAGGTTGGCCTGCACGACGTTGGCCACGAAGCAGAAATCGCGGCTGGTCTCGCCGTCACCATTGATGAGGATCTCTTCGCCGGCGATCATCGCAGCGATCCACTTCGGGATGACGGCCGCATAGGGCCCATCCGGGTCTTGGCGCGGGCCGAAGACGTTGAAGTAGCGGAGCCCCGTCGCGCGGATGCCGTAGGTGCGGGCGTAGACACTGCTGTAGATCTCGTTGATCAGCTTGGTTGCCGCGTAAGGGGACAACGGGTTGCCGATCCGCTCCTCTCTCTTGGGTAAGTGAGGCTCATCGCCGTAGGTAGAACTTGACGCCGCGTAGATGAAGCGCTGCACCTTGGCTTCTCGCGCGGCCTCGAGCATGTTGAGAAAGCCGGTGACGTTCACGTCGTGACTGGCCAGCGGATCGGCAATGGAGCGCGGCACAGAACCCAACGCCGCCTGGTGCAGCACGATGTCGGCCTCGGCGACCGCGTGAGCGCAGACCTGGCGGTCGCGGATATCACCTTCCAGCAACCTGAATCTGCCACCACCGCCGCCTTGCGCAAGCACCTCGTCGAGGTTCCGGCGGTGGCCAGTCGCGAAGTTGTCCAGCCCAACAACTTCTTGCCCCAACCCCAACAGCGCTTCGACGAGATTCGACCCGATGAAGCCGGCCGCACCCGTCACGAGCCACCGACGGCGCTGCGCCGCAACCGCTTGCCGAAGACTCGAAGGTAGCCATTGAATCATGCTCATTTTGCCTCCGGCGCTGCCCTGACCGGCTCTCTTTGCTGGAGAAACCATTGCTCCTCGCCTTCTACGCCAAGCGCCGTGAGCACGCCGAAGTGGTAGGCGCCCGTGTCGATGCCGATCCGATTGCGCCGGACCTCCACCTGTTCCGTAATGGTGTGTCCGTGCACGACGATCATTCCGTGGTTGCGCCGGTCGTCGAGGAAGTCACGCCGGATCCATCGCAAGTCGCGGGGGACCTGCTCACCCACGGGAACCCCGGGGCGAATGCCAGCATGAACGAAAAGATAGTCGCCGAACCGGAAAGTATCGGCAAGGTCGGCCAGGAACGTCTGGTGCTCGACGGGAATCAAAGCCTTGAGCCGCTCGACAGCCTGCTTGTCCGTCAATCCCGCAAGCAGTTTCGGATCACCGCCGTAGCTCGCGAGACAGGCGTCGCCGCCGAAGCGACGCCACTGCTCGAACAGACCACGCTCCCCGTCCAGCAAGCGCAGCAGAACCTCCTCGTGGTTACCGCAAAGCGCAATTGTTCGCGCTCCCGGCAGCGGTCCGGAACGGACCAACTCGATGACGCCGCGGCTGTCAGGACCTCGATCGATCAGGTCACCGAGGAATACCAGCAACAGCTTGGCATTTCCTCCGCGTTCGGCGTGGTCCTGCTCGATGCTGCGGAGCAACCCGCGCAATAGGTCGAGCTGCCCGTGCACGTCACCCACGGCATAGGCTCGGTAGCCGTCGGGGCCGTGATTTCTGGTTTGAGAGGACCGACGCCAACGACCCAGCATTTACGCTCGCTCCTGCCGCGGCTGGATGACGGCCGCGAGTTCGCGCAGGTAGGCGGCAACAACCTGCTGTTCACTGAACCGCTGTTCGGCGGTGCGCCGGGCCGCTTCTCCCATGGCGGCCCGCTGGTGCGCGCTTAAGCGCAACCAGCTTCGGATGGCGTTGGTTAGGTGTTCTGGTGAGCGAGACCGATAAAGAGACCCGTTCACTCCATCCTCCACGACATCGCGGCAGCCTGGTACATCGGTTGCCAGCATCGGGCGACCCACCGCGGCAGCCTCCAGCAGCGAGCGCGGGAGGCCTTCGCGGTAGGATGGAAGAACAACCCCGTGCGCCTGCGCCAGCGCGGGTCGCACGTCGTCGGTGTGACCAAGATATTCGACCACTCCCTCCCGGGTCCAATCATCCAGCTCGGCCCGTGTGATGGCCGTCCGGTTCTCCGCGCCTGCCGGGCCGAGCAATTGCACGCTGACCGGCGCATTCTCGCGCTTGAGGGTGCGAGCGGCCGCGGCGAGCTCGCGCACTCCCTTGTCGCCAAGCAGGCGGCCAACGAACAGCAGCCTCAGCGGCCCGTCCTCGGGCGGCAGCGGCCGGTGGGCGAACCTCACGAGGTCGACGCCCGAGCCCGGCAACAGACGGACCTGCTCACGCCGGACAAGTCGCCTGGCCACGAACAGCTCGAGATCGTCGCTGTTCTGGAAAAAGACGACCGGGCAGCGGGCGAAGGCGGTGCGGTACAGCCGCGACAACAGCGCCTGGAGCAGGCCGCCCCGGATGAATGCGGTGCCGAGGCCGCTGACATTCGGCAGGGCCGGAACACCGGCGAGACGCGCCGCCAGGGCTCCGTAGATGTTGGGTTTCGCGGTCCAGCTGAGCACCGCAACGGGCCGCTCCCGCCGGAGCAGGGCCGCGAACGCCAGCGTGAGCCGCGCGTCGGCCACGGGGTTGAGACCCTGACTCTGGAGGTCCAGCGGCCGGATCGTCCCGGGCAAGCCGATTTGCGCCGCCTCACGCAGCGGCGCGGCGGCAAGCGTCAGGGCAAAGCCCTGACGGTCCAGTTCGCGGATCAGGCCGCCCCTGAAGTTCTGCAGGTTCCAGTAGGAGTTGGCAGCGACCACAAGACGCGATCTTGGTTCATGGCCTGTCATCTTGCCTGCGCTATGCGCGACCCGGGGAGCAGGCGCCAGATGCCCGCACGCAGGAAACTCCTTAAGCTTCTACCCGTTAATGGGCTTCACAAGCGGTCAGCATATGCTACGCTTTGTGTAATTTCGTATGCTGAGGAGCAGCTTGGTGGGGCTGACGGTTAAGATCGCCGCGGGCATGGCCGCAATGTCCATGCTGGCAAGCACGCCGGCCGTGGCCGCCGCTCGGGTGGAGGCCGCCCGGGCAGAGGCCGCACAGGCGTCACTCATCAGTCCCTGGGTTGCCTTGAGCGCACTTGGGTCCACCAACTCGAGCGCGGCGCTTTGCGCAAACGCAGCGGCGGCCGCGACCTCGTCATCGCAAGCCGGAGTGCCGGGTTGCGTGCTGCCCCAGGTAGACGCGGCGCCGGCGGCGGCAGCGGGGCCGAGCGCATCCCTGGCGCAGGTTGCGCCGGCGGCAGTGCGGGGGCTTGGCTTTCTTCCGATCCTGCTTGGTCTTGGCACCCTGGCTGCCGGCATCGCCCTGCTGGCGGGCAGCGGCAAGGACAATGCGATCAAGCCGCCGCCGGTGTCGCCCGCCTAAGCTGCGGGCCAGCTCATCTGGTATCAGGTCAAGTTGTTCGTCGCCCACCTGAGCGGCGCCAGCATGGACAGCCTGCACGTGATCGGCGGCGTGCTGCTGCAGTTCGCCGCCGCGATGGTCATGCGCACGGATGTGGCGAGTGGCCGACCATGGCTGCTGGTCCTGGCGCTGGAGCTGGCCAACGAAGCAAGCGATCTCCTGGTGGAGCAATGGCCCGATCCCGCGATGCAATGGGGCGAAGGCGGCAAGGATGTGCTCCTGACCATGCTGCTGCCGACGCTGATCCTGATCGTCGCTCGCCGGCGGCCCAGTGTCCTGGGGCGATCGGACGGCTGATTGCCGCCTCGTCCCTGGCTGATTAGGCTTGCCGAATGGCCGCACCCAAAGCGCTCCTGAGGTTGTTCCGCTTGATCCCGGCCAGGGAGCGGCGCGGCGGCCTGGGGCTGTTCGGCCTGATGGTCGCGGGTGCGGCGGCCGATCTGGTGAGCATCGGAGCGCTGGTGCCGTTCCTGACGAGACTGAGCGGCGGGTCGTCCGACCCGGGCGACCTTTCGCTCGGTGCCGCAGCGGCCCTGTTCATCGGCGCCGCCCTGGCGGCAAGTCTCCTCCGGCTTGCACTGACCAGCCGAACACAGCGATTTGCGTCCGTCGTCGGGCATGACTGGGCTGTCGAGATCCATCGACGATTGCTCCTGCAACCTTATGGCTACCATCTCCAGCAGCATTCGAGCACGGTGCTCGCGG
>Ga0210040_10007328_pt1 | contig 13418 bp, 12 predicted proteins | sample CryGeyCG12114_NA_FD_185462 | JGI IMG/M metagenome (GOLD analysis project Ga0210040, IMG submission 185462) | Groundwater microbial communities from aquifer - Crystal Geyser CG19_WC_8/21/14_NA (SPAdes) (version 2) | ecosystem: Environmental > Aquatic > Deep subsurface > Groundwater | place: USA... | reverse complement strand
CGAGATTATACTTAATAGAGATACCTTAATCGATAAGATTACGTACGAAGACCTATTTATAAATTATATTTATAAGGTACTAAAGACTAGCGAGGTTAATATACTTAACTAGTAGCTATAGTACGGCCTAATTAAGCTACGATAAATAGCCCTTAATATTATATTAATACTAGTAATATTAGCTAAGATCGAACGCGTCTTCTTATTTACTAAGAAGCTCGTTATACCTAATTATAATACCCTTACTACCGAATTACTTAAGAAATATAAGTTATTACGTAATTAGTAGCGAGGTAATATTATATTATAAAGGATAGTAGACGGTATACTAGAAGAGGTTAAAGATAGCGGTAGCGAGGTTAGCAACGACGAGGTCTAGCGCTATAATACGTACTATAGTACTATAGTACTTGCAGTACTATTAGCCAACGCTGCCCTGAACTACCGTCGCCAACTGTAGCCGGAAAGCTACAACGATATAGCACGACGAAGGCTCACTCACTAGATAGTGTCAAGATAATACATCGAGTCTTGCACGCCTTTGTCTAGCGACCGATCGATGCGCGACTTCGTACATAGTGAGATTCCTCGATGCCACCTGTTCAACAAGTTCTGAGAATGACAAGCGCCAGGTCTCGAGAAGCTAGAGAGCTCGGGGAAGGAGTACCGGCTCTGCCGCATTCCAATCGTCGCTTTCTGGGATCCAAGCTTATTCGAGACTGGGCGTGGGGATGAGATTACTCACGCTATCGATGCGATAATCGGATTTACTTCAGAGATATCGAGTCGTTCCAGCACTGAAATTTCCTTTAGACAGTACCTTAACAGCCTCCCAATCAGCATTCTGCTTGGCCACTCCTCAAATTGCGGGAGGAGCTACGTTCCACAGTCGCAATGCACTCCTATAGATCAAGGTTACGCCTCTTGTGGCGAAGCAAATTTTAGACCCAGTGCTTTGAGCTATACATCAGACCAAGCGTGGTATGTTGACCGACACTGTTGTGAATGATTCTTGCTTTGCCCTACAGCATCCTATCCAACCGATGCCTCGTAGTATCAAAGCTAGCGTTTACCAGAGTTGTCCACACCAATCGGCCCGGGTCGGTCTTGACCGATTTATACAGTCGATCTTGTTCACTGCGCACCGTGGCGCTGGTGTCCTGTGTATCGGTTGTAGCGTCCTAGAGTCGCAATGGTAGGTTGACAGGAGTGGTTGACAAATCGAGTGACCGAACCAAAAACTCCTCCGTCCACGTGATACATCTTTTGCTCATCCGAAATGCAAACGTCGAGGGACAGCACTATTGGAAGCACAGTGCAGTTCGGCTCGCAATCACAGTATTGTGCTGTTCAGAATTTCCATTGGTGAGCGGCGGCGTGGTGTACGATTCGGAAGTGGTGTATGATTCCCGCCGCTGGCGTTTAGCCGGCCGCTCCTCGTCGAGCCTGTTTGCGATGGTGTACCAACCGCGAAGCTGTAGTCTGTGGGGTTGATGATTGTAGAGTTAGACTGTCAAACTCTGAGGTTAAGTCATTGCGATGCGTGACCGTAAGTGCGCAATAGTAGTATACGTCGCGTGCTATGATTCTCATCGATAAATAGAAGCGAGAGACTTCTAGCGATCTTCGTTTGCTGTGTAGACCACCTAGCTTATTTTCGATTCTAGGTGCTGCTGTGTCTTTTAGTAGCAGGCTCTACCATATCCTGGAAGCTTATGCGCGCTGAAACGGGTGACGCAGAGGTATAAGCTAAAGAGGAGGCGAGACTAGTCGGCGGCTCTAGAGGTCGTATCGTGACAGCGATCGCGTCTGTCTCCTACCTCGTGATCGGCTTCGTCTTCATGTCCTTGACCATCTTCGTGAACTCGCCCACCGTCATCTTCATGTTGATGTGCTGCAGCACGAGCGTGACCATGTCCGAGTTCAGCTCCGCGTGCGACTTCGTGTCCATGAAGCAGTGCATCTTCCTGTTGTTGTTCCAGCTCTCGAGGATCTCCCTCATCCCCCTCACGAGTGGGAACAGGAGCGAGGCCGAGGTCGGCTTTGTCCTCACCTTCACCGTCGCGAGCACCCTCCCGTCGCACTTGATCAACGTGTTCTTGTAGTCGAACTCGGACAGGACCTCGTCGTCGACTGGAACCCCGTTCACAATCTGCATCATCGCTATCTTCATGACCTCGGGGCCGTACGAGCCCACATACTCGGATGTGGACTGACATGTGTGCCCGCCATCGAGTTGCAGGACTCCTCCGTGGTCATGCTGTCGTACCTCTCCATGGGCATAGCGGTAATCCTGTTCGCGTTCTTGGATGGGTCGATGTAGCAGATCGAGTCCATGTTGCTGCTCATCCTCGAGCTCTAGGAGTCGCTCATGTCCTTGGATCTAGTCAGCCTGCAGTCCTGCTTCTGCTTAAGCCCAGGTACCGCACGAGATGAAGATGTGGACTGGCTACGTATTCCTGAGAATGTACATGACAACGCAGTCGCTCCAGTGCACGATCTTCGTCTGGTACACGGACTGCATCTCGCACAGCTACAGGTCTTGACGCTGGACGTGGAGAAGAACTGCGTTAGTCTCGAGGTGATGCCCCTCCTGCCGTCCGCGGTGACGGTCGTCGTATCGCTCATCCACTCGAACAGGTTCCCGGTCTCGCTCACCAGCGCATTGGCGGAGACGGTCCCGTTCGCGGTCGTGGTTTCGTTCGTCTCGATGTGACAGTATATGTCCTCGGTCATGGTTCCGGACCGGCTGCAAGTCGTGGATGTTGATCGGCCTCGTGGGCATGGTCTCGATCGCGCTCGACATCGAGGTCGCCGTGAGGCACGTCTTCGGGATCCTGTAGATGGATTCGTCGGTGAACACTACCATGTTGCTGTTCAGGTCCGACTCGGTGGTGATGCTCGCGTGGCAGAGCAAGACCCTGTTCGCGTTCCACACCGTCATGACGTTCGTGAACATCTGCGCGTTGGCGGCCGCGCACTCGGTGGTGGTCGTGTTCGTGCACATGGTGCCGGAGACGTTTGAGTACCGATTCGGGATGAAGCACGGATACACCCTCCCGTCGCAGGTGATGATGGTGCCCTCGTGGTTGAGCACGTGCGTGTACTGGTCGCTGATCCAGATCTCGTACACGAGCCTGTTCATTATCTCCATCATCAACTCGGGACCGTACGCGGGATGTGGCTGCTCATCAGCCTGCACGCGTACTTGCCGCACATCTCCTTGCACAATTCGTCCCTCAGCAGCATCTCGTTCTTGTTCATGTATGCGTTCTGCATGATGGCGCCCATCGTGTTCGCCTCCGTGTAGTTGGGCAGGTTGTCGTCCATGCTCGTCGTGACGTAATCGATCAAGTGGTCAACCAGCGTCGCGCTCTCGTCTAGATCTCGATGGTGGTCCGGGTTTCCAACCTGTCTGAGACCATGTGGCTGGTCACCGACATCTTCACGATCATGTGCATGCAGGCGGTCTAGCCTCTGTCGAGATACGCGGACGTGGCCTTCAACAGGTCCTTCTTCTTGTTGGTGCTGTTGTTCATGAACAGATGGCTGATGTCGCTCCTGTCGATCATCATCTACATCCCTACGCCCGAGTTTCCGTCGCTGTCCCTGTGGCTGGTCATCTTCTCGTTCTCCGCCACGTGGCTAGCGATGGTCACGATCATACTGTCGTGCTCCCTCCAGGCCATGAGCATCTCCATCTCCTCGTCCCTATCCTTCTCTGTCATCACGTACGTCTCCAGGCTCGCGATGCCCTTCATGATGGTGGACAGGTCTGTCATCGAGTACTTGATGTTGCCCACGGTGTAGTTTGTAAACGAGACCATGCTCTTGTCGATCTCCGAGGACGACTCCGTGGTCCTGGCACAGAGCGTCTTCCTCCAGATGCACCAGTACCGCAGCATGCGCCTGGTCCCGCAGGCGGTGGTGACCGGGTACCTGATGTTTATCATGGAGCTCATGATGACGATCTGCGAGATGTCGTAGAAGATCGTGTCCACGGTGCCGTCGCAGTAGACGATCGTGGTCGTGGGGTCGAACACCAACTTCTCCGCCTTCTTGACCGACACGTCAAGGATGATCCCGAACAAGGCCCTCCTCAAGACCTCGGGCGAGTACGCCGCCATCTTCTCGGACAAGGCGTAGTTGTCGTACATGCCGCACATGTCGTTGCACAGCACGCCCCATGACTAGCTCCATCAACCCGACCGCGACCATCCTCACGACCAGGCACCTGTCCTAGAGGGTGGTGATGACCTAGTTGACGGACTAGAGCAAGATGACGTCCGGCGTCACGATGATGTGCAGGTACAGGTACACGCTCCCGGTCACGGACAGTTGGTGCGTTGAGGTACATCTGCTTCTCAGTCACGGTCCCGACGGAGGTCGCGTTCGAGTTTTTCTGCATCGCTCTGACCGCCATCTTGAACCCGTTCTCGTACGCGTTCTTCTACATGAAGCTGTTGTTGTCCGAGGAATTGATCGTGGGCGGTTTCGCCGTCGCCTGCCCGAACAGCCCCCTTGTTGGCGTTCATGAAGATACTAGGGGCCTTAGCTTGTTGATAGGAGCACAGGTCCTGCATAGCCCAGTAGCGCCAGCGTTTGTGATACACAGCTTCTAGTGGAGGCGTGTGGAGGCGGTGTACCGCAGGATACTGACAGTATCTCAACACCGGCAGCCATTAGTGTGGCGGAAAGGCGTAATGCTTGTGAGTCGGTAGTGTAAGAACCAGACCGAGAGATGTACTCTATTGACACGGAAGCGCCTTCAGAAGCTGAGAACAGGACTGTGAATGAGATGAGTGTACGTCTCCACGCCTCTTGCTCAATCCTCCTATGACTATCCTTAAACATCGCCATCTGATTATGTTCTGGGAACAGGCGAGTCCACATACAGCCCTTTTCAGCGTGGCGCGGTCTAGAGACATGGTTGTTCATGTTCTCATGAGTCGTGGGTAGTTTAAGAGCTCTCGAAACGTGCTAGCTGGGTGCGTGACTGAACAGCGATTTAGGAAACCGTTACAGCCAGCAACAAGCTCAAGCCCGGCGTAGAAGACATCTAGCATTTGTCCGCTACCGTGTCGGTAGCGATGCTGTGTCGTGTGCTGTTTATGTCCGTACTCTGACCATACTTTTCCTAGGCTATACGTACCGCGAGAGGCAGATGAATGTTAGATTCGAAGATGTCGTGCTTTCATCCGAGGCCAGCATCGATCGATACCTTAGCAATTGCGTCCACGTTTGGCACCAAAGCCTGGTGGCCGAGCACCCTTTCTCTCATGGACAGTATCAGCGGCTTGGAGACTGAGACTTCAAGATGCTGTGCTAATGCGTGGCTGATATATGTGCCGTGAGATTGTGGCTCTAGCGTGATCACGATCTTTTCTTGTTGTTGGACTTGGTAATAGCTCTTGTTAGATCAGCTATTCGATGCCTGAGCTGGTGCCATCTTGCGGAACCCATTTTGGGATATAGACGCAAGATGCTAGTATTGTTTTAGCGCCTTTGTTCATGGTTGCTGTCAGAGTGTTTTCTGCGGTATATAGTGGAAGTAGGTGTTTAATGCAAGCCCTGGTGTCGAGGACATGGAGTAGTGATGACATTGGTCTCTGAGGAGGATTTCCCGCATATTAGGCCGTTAGACTCCGATAAGAGAGATAATAGGTTGTCTAATCTCATATAGGTGGGAGGGACCATGGAATCGAGCTTTTTGCGATTTACGGTAGATGGTGTTTAGAGTGCGGAAGTGGGTGTTTATGAAGGGCCGGATGTACTTAGAGGTATCGAATGGTCGTGGGTTGGATCGGAGGGGCAGGAGGGGGGCTAGAGGTAATATAAGTCGGTGGCTGCTGCTTCGGTGGTAAAGAAGATATGCGGGAGAGGTTGCCGTCGTGTTTGTTAACGGGCATTTGCTGCGTTCGAGTTGTTCTTGGCTGGGATCGGTGGCGCATCTCGACCGGCTGTGCTTTGACTGAGTTATGTCGAGAAGTAGGCGCGTGACTCGAGTCCGAGTGTTCGTAATCATCTGGTCTGATGAAGCCATCGAGTGAGCCATTCCACGAGCGCCTCCGTGATTCGAGATCCGTTGCGCCTCCTTACGACATCAACCAGTCCCTTGTCGTCCATTGATGTTGGCAGCCGGTGTTTGCACCTTAGTTGTGGTAGCTATTGCGCCATTCATCCCATTCGTTGTCGCAGCCAGAGGCCGGATCGCCTATCCTCTAGCGACTGCGGCCTCTAAATATCTCATGACGATATCCGGAAGATCAAAGACAGCTAATAGTCGTCGACTATGCAGCAAGGTTGTTTTGCGATGGCGACGGATTAAGAGCACAACGATGTGAGATGTGTCGACCTAGACGCTTGGATAGTGGTGTCCCGCATGTATCAATGACAGGCGTTCTCGCCTTCATAGTTCTGATGTGTCGAGAGCTCAAAGAAAAGGCTCGAGATGAAGGATCGGGGAACGGCTGTTGAGAAAGTGCCTGTTGGTGCAAGGAGAATATTCATATCCGTTGCGGCCGATGCACAACGACTATAGGAAACCGATCGGCAGAGAGCCCTAGGACCACCCTTGATGTACATAGAAGTTGTTAAAGCTGAATCATCACGAATCTCTTATGAACTTTCTGGCTTGGAAGTACAAAGTCCGGTTCGGGGACGAACAGCCCTGCGACCAGTAGCTTAGCTACTAGAAGAAGGAACTGACTTGGTGGTTGATGCTGCTGTCTGAAGACTTGTCATTGTCGACCGAGTAAATAGAAGGGAACGCTCAGCGTGTTATCCCTAAGCTTAACGAGCTGAAGTTCATCACGATATTCCGAAAGTAGCTTCTCTATTGTTGGTCGGATGATTGGTAAAGCCACCTTAGAGAAGTCCGTCGATTGCCGAATTGCGGCCTCGAGTTCGATGATTTCGTTGCTTCTAACTGAGATTAGATCCTGGAGTCGATCAGCAGGATGCTTAACTGTAGCAACGATATGCTTGAGATCAGCTGTATGTCTGAGGTGGCCCTTTAGCGCGCGACGTGAGTGTTCCTGCTGCTCGAGTGTTGGTGATCCTTCGTTAGCGAGGGGGGCGGAGAAGCTTGTCTGTACGTCTTCCAGCGCCACTGTTGGACCGAAACATTCGACTGGCGTGGCAGCACTTTGCGCTAGAAGAGTCAGGAAAAGCTTTCGCCAAAGGCACAAGTCGAGTTGTGATGGTTTGTCTAGGGCAGGGTGAGTGGTGTAGAAACAGGTCACGACGGCGTGCATGCCGCAATCCCAACCGTTTGTTTGCTGGATGCATTCCTGTTGCCTGTTAGCTTTGTACTTGTAAGACTCTCCGGAAGCTTACCATGTCTTTTACTGACCATTCCTCCTTACTCTGTACCCCAACTTGTTCGCAAACATGGTCGAGTAGAGATTTGATGTGCTGTATGTCCTTGGTGTCTAAGGAAATCCTGATGTAAGAGTTGTATATGTCTATCCTCTTCTCATCCAGGCACGCGTCGACCAAAATCCAATGAAACTGTTTATAAACCGGTAAAACAACGCGGCGGATGCGATCGTGCAGGCCTTTAACTTGTCTGTCAGCATGATTGTAGTCGAGCTTCGCCTATCGAGAGTCTATGACTGACACGTGTGCAGGGTTACATATGGAACTCAAGCACAGGTTTAGTGTGTAGTCGTTCAAGCGTTGTTGGGGTGCCAGAGCGATACGTGGTAGTTGCTGCCTGTCGATACTCAGCTCTTGAGCATTTGTGTCGTGGTTGAGTGTCATTTCATCGATTCTCCTCCTCTTATTCGGACGCGGCGGTACTGGAGTATCGTCTACAATGATCTCGTCGTCAAACTCCGTTTCAGGATAGGAGCATATAGATAATTCGTTGGACAGTGGAAGACCGGCACGGCGTCTAACCTGCTGAGGAACACTTTCACTACTTGCCCTCTTCAGACCATCTGATGTGCAGACGTCACCATTGTGATCACTAATAGCAGAGTTGTAACCACGGTCTTCGTCTTCTGCGTCGTGCGCGTTGTGTGCCTCGTCTTCATGGTCCGCATGGTCTGCATGGTCTGCGTCGTCTTCGCTGTCGAGGCCGAACGATCCTTCTGACACACTGTTATCCTCATCTCCAGCTCCTAACTATAGGCTGTAGTGCTGCTCGTTGTCTTCCTCAGAGATGGCTCGATCAAGGTGCTCTTCTTCTTTTTCCTTCGCGCTGAGACCACACTCTTGGCTTTCTTCATGCTCTGTAAGATGGGACACCGCTTTAGGGCAGCCATTGAATGCTGTCAGCCTTGGTGCGCTTTGTCGTGCAAGCTGTGTTGCAGATGATTTGGATGTTTGCTGTTGTATAGACGCTAATGGACAAAGATCGTGAACGTGGACAGATATGTGGTTGGAACGATGTTCTAGACGACAGATGAATAACCATCTTGATCCGTCTATTAAGAGGGTCTTCCATTCACGCCTTCGACGAATAGACGACCCACGTTGATTGACAGGTACGTTGCTACTACATCCACATCCGTACATCTACCTCCCCCACTCGGCTGGTTGATCAGGCCAATCGAGTGAACGATGCAGATGCGCGGTCACTAATAGTGGCTACTACCTCCAGGCCTCTGCCTCACCCACTCGACTGGTTGATCAGGCCGATCGAGTGAGCGATGCAGATGCGCGGAAGTAGTAACAACTACCGTACCGTGTCCCATCACGTTGCGCTAGCTATTGGAACGAGTCCCCACAATGTCTGTATCCCCTGTATGCCCGCCTCATAGCGTCTAGTCAATCAATCTTCAATCCCTTCTTCCACTCCAACAAGCGTATTGTCCACCTCGGTACTGGTCGTCATGTGGCTCTTCGTCGTCTCTTTGTCGCTTGACCGAAATTGGGTCGGCGGCCAGTGGTCGGTGTGACACTGAAGTTTTTGTTTTGCAATTCACGTCGCTAAGCGAGCGCCGAACCAGTCTTTGTCGCGCATTCTACCGGGTGCATGCGTAATGAGGCAACACCGACCGGTATTGCGTTGTTGCTAAGCCTGCCCGCGACCATGATTTACTCGTCTCTGAGTCTGACGCCAGTGTAGCGATTTCCACCGGGAACCAGGACGAGCTTTGGTCCTTTGTCAGGTGTGGTGGTATCAGGAAGCCAGCTGTTGAGACGGCCGTGGCCAAGCACTGGCTTTCACGACATCGTTGGGGAAATGTGGTGCTAAGGCATGCTCGTGAGGGACTTGGGCTTTGTCTCCGAGGAAGGCTCCCTATATACGGAAGAGCGTCCGAGAATGCATTGCAGGTGGGAGGGGACATCAACGATAAGGCCGTCTTCGATGTGTGGACTTGTCGACAGCTGCGATGCACTTTGGGCGAGATGTGCTGTTGATGCTGGAGAGAAGGCATATCGTACTCTGAAGACCATGTACGACGACCGTTGGTATTGACGACAACGTACGGCTCCGCATACGACATTTGGCAGCCCGAGACATCGTTGTGCTGACGTAGCGCCGCTCTTCGCTGTTCTGGCGCCCAATACGTTGCTCTGTCATCTCCGCCATCGCTCATGCGCCCCCTTGTCTGCCCAGACCAAGGAGTCACAATCGCGATTTAGGAGTATGGCATTGCGTCGTATGGGCTGCGACTTGACACTCGTCAGACCCCGCTCATGATTGTTCTTCCACTACCTTGTCTGGGCAGACCAAGGAGTTGGAATGGCAAGTCATAAAGCGAGGTAGGCGGTGCCGTTAGTCGGCGATGTTTTCCAAGCTTCGACTGCGTTGGGAGAGGGTCTTGGTTGGGAGCACCGGGTCAGTGGCTGTACAGAAGCGTCAGTATGGTTCGTTGTGAACAGCAGGATAGAGACGTACTGGCCATGCGTTTGTGTTTGTAGGGTATTCGTGTCAACTTCAGCTCTAGCAGGCTACTCTGACATGACGATGGCGATGGTGGGGAGTGCCTGGAAGGCGGTCTTGAGCCTGAAATTCAACTGCCTTGTTTTGTGTCCATCTGTTTGAGTGATTCCGTAGGCGACCTTGTGATAGAGGTCGATGGTTGCTGCTTGGCTTGCGAGCAGCCATGAAGTGGTAAGTGCAAGCTATAACAGCCAAGTAGGAGGACAAGGTTTGATTGAGTGTCTTAGACAAGTATTAAGAGGTGCGAACACGGTTTCACGCAATAAAAGCGGGTAGTGAAAACGATTTCGAAGTCCTTTGTCCTAACTATCTGCTTCGTGTCTCGCTCTGGACACCAGAGAAAGTACGGTAACAAGATAAGTCTGTTAGGGGTGACTGCTAGATTAGAGGGTAAGGTAGGCCTGGAGGTGGTGTGCTATATGTAGCTGACAGCAGACAAAGAAACTTGCCCCTCCACGGGTAGCGACGCCCTCTCGACCACCTCATTTCTCTTCTCCCCAACCAATAGAGCACTATCCAAGCTCTTTACGTCCTTGTCTCCAATCCCATCTATAGCTATCACAAGTCGTTTGAGGCACGGCTAGGAGATCTAGGCCTGAAACGGATACAGCTTGGTTCGAGTTCTCTCTTGACATCAGTCCTCCATTTGGCGTGACTCCACCTATTAAAAAGTAGCGAATGGTCTCGTTGTAGATCTCTAGGTAGGATAGCGAGATCTCTATGACCTTGTCGCTCGACAGGTCTCCCAACCATTCGAACAGCTCTTGCACGGTAAGAAATATTATGCCAGGTTGCTGCATAGTGCCAGTGATTGTATGTGTCCTCCCGCATCTTACAGTGAATGCCGAACAGGCCGGTGTTCGAGAGTGATTGGACCACGACTGATGTACGAAAGGGAGGGTACCAATGGTGGGGTGGGTGGTTCTGAAGACTCGGTCGTCGGTGTGACGGTCTGTAGTCTGTGCTCTTAGCTGGCTAGGTCTATCGATGTGCTCCAAATCTTGCTGACTTCTCCAGGACTTCGATGCCGATTTCGCATTCCGGGACTTTGATCGTTGCGTTGGCCTCTCTGGACTTCGTTGCTGTTTAGCCAAGCAGCTGGTGTTACGGCGCGTCCTCATCTTGAGAAACCCTGAAGCAAATTCTGTAGCTGTCCCAGCGAAGAAACGCGAAGTCTGCCCATCTGGTGGCGCAGGTTGGACCTGTGAGGCATCGTGAATGACGATGATACCACAGCGTTCATTCTTCTTTGCACCGCATCCTCATCACCCTTCTGTCACCGACCACCACTCCTTCATCCTTTCCCTTCCTCTGCGTCCGTTCTTCTCTTCGGTGCTTGTGTCGGTCGAAGGAGTCTTCCCAGGGATGAGTTTGATTGGTGTTTTTGTCTTGGGGCTCTTTGCAGGCTGTAGGCTCGGATCAGTCTAGGAACCTAGCGCGGGCGCGGAGAACGTACCTTATCTTTAGCTCTCCTTCATCGCTCTCAGGTGGGCGATATCGATGAGCTCCACGGTGAGGAGCTGTCACATCCTGCAACACCAAGCCAACTGTCGACCTGTTCTACCACAGTGATTGATATGGTCGAAAGCAGAAGGGTATCTCATCGTACTTTAATACTGCTGTACCTTGATAGTCGGTATTAGGCAGAGCTTCATCGACAAGGTCGTTACTGCCGTACGAGGTATTGCCAGAACACATGAAGTGAGTAGAGACGTCTCGCTGGAAGCAGTTGCAGATGAATCATGCTGGAATGACGTGCCACTTTCCGCAAATACTCGTAGTGCTGTGGGTAAGGCTTGTCGCCACGTGGGTCAGGGCCAGGGCGCAGGGCACCGGTGCGGCCCTTCCTTGACTACTAACTAACTCTGCCTCCATTTAGGCTCCAGATCACAGAATGCACACTAGGAATTGGTTGGAGTTGGGGAAGTTTCACTAGGCAGTCACGGCCCGGGACCTCGATTCTCCGCATTCCGAAAGTGTAAAGCTGTTGTAAAGCTGTAAACAACGCGTTCCTGACCTTTTACTAGAACATTAGCTGCTGCGCCAACCTCACTAGCTATTCATCTCATGCATACCACGATTGGCTTTTACTTTTTTCGACGTCGCAATGGTTCACATTGATCCATCATGGAAGCTGGGATCCAGAACACGACTGAAGCTCACCTCTGATGGACGCTTACCAGGGCAGAAGAAAAGCCCTAATGTCCCCAAGGCCGACTGCCACATTTTCCTTGACTACGGTTCGACGAGGATGAAGGTCGGTCTGCTCTGGAAGTCAGAGGCTGACCAACATGCCAAGCAAATTGAGAACGGGAACCTGGTCGATCTTTCTAATTTCCACCTGAAGTTTCCAGGCCCCAACCGCGACAGAGCCACAGACCTGCCTCCTTCCGCCGTGCGCATCGTCGATGTCGGTCATGGCTCCAGCAACCTGAAAGCAGCCATTGCTTGGAAGGGCCAGAGGGTACCAGAGGAGGGCAAGCCCAACAGTTATCTAACACACTTCAAATATCAGATGAGAAGCGATGACTGCTCGCCACTGCGCAATATATCCGACAGTGAGCTGGTAGAACTCGAGAAAACATTCGGCAACGATGATATCGCAAATTACGAGACTATCATGACCATGGTCCTAACATCACTCCTTGAAGAAATCAAGCACCACGCCACTATCAAAGGCCCCAGCTTCTCACTAGCATCCGTCTCCTGGACCTGCACCACGCCACCTCCCTTTGAAGACAACATAGCCAGGCAGTTCCAGTATGCTGTAGAGACAGCCACCAAGAATTCTGGTCTCGACCTTATCTACTATCGTCCCAGGCTGAATCCGTTCCCCTTTGAAAACCTGCAAGAAAGCTACTGCGCTGGAGTTAGCTATGCCTGGTGGCAAAAAGGCAAGCGCCTGTCTGCAGGCATTGAGACAGAACTTGAGGAGCAAATCGTTGTTGTCATCGACGGAGGCGGCATGAGCACGCATTGTGGCGCCTGCCGAATTAACGAACGCAGCACTGAACAAACCGAATTCTGGGTCGACTACTTGCCGCGTGGGCAGGAAACACTCTTCAACACCATTTCGACCGAGCTTTCGATGGCGAACCAAGGAAAACCTATCTCACAGGATGGCTTCATCAACATGATGCTTAGAGCCACAATCGGAGAAAAGGCACGCGGTATCGCGGAGATTTCGTCAATTGATGAGGCTAACGTGGCTGAGATCTTGGTAAAGGGCTACAAGAATCATGCTGAGGCGCTGGCGGACTGGACACAAGCCCACCTGGCGGAGTGGGGAAAAAAGCGGGTTGCAGAAGGTGGCTCTATTGACGTGACAATTGCCTTCTCTGGCGGCTTTATGCTCGACACGACATTGGTAGAACTACTACAGTTTCGCCTCAGACAAATCTCCTCGCAGAATCTCACATTCGACAATGTCGCAGAAGGCTCGTTCAACGTATTGCATGGTGCTATGATTCACCATCTCAATCGTGGTCGCCGTGAGAATGAAGCAGTCTTCGAGCATAGT